>JAABUZ0100004494.1_pt1 | contig 19184 bp, 19 predicted proteins | sample 5562091 | NCBI WGS metagenome assembly JAABUZ01 (sample SAMN12813069, study PRJNA571459) | rock metagenome | isolation source: Antarctica rocks | place: Antarctica: Victoria Land, Linnaeus Terrace sud | collected 2015-12-21 | reverse complement strand
TATATTGCATACTAAGTGAAACTTTTCTAGAAGACAAAGCGTACTACTCGTGATGCTTAGAACATTTCTCAGCATCGAGGGAACACCCGATGGTGAGAAATAGTGTAAACATGAATACTTCATTCTCCGCTCGTCTGCCGTCACCGTACCTGGTTGCTGTTAACACTGGCACCGTCGCATCCTCAAAGAGGAAGCTTTCCGTAGCTTTGGATGAGGACCCTGAGCGCATCTGTGGTCAAGCCTTGCGCATAGGCTATACAGGCAGTGCGCCAACAGATTTAGCGCTCTATCGGTTGAAGGTCAAGTCTCATTCTGAACCTTCCACTGTCACCTTATCAAACCTCTTTGTTCTTGAACACGGTATCTTTCGCGAGTACGAGCAATAAGTTCTTTCAGTAAGGAATCAGGTGTCAACCATGCCTCTTTCCTCATCACCTATCAAGGAGCAAATATATGTGGCCTTTCGATCAAAACAATCAACAAATGTATCAGCAGTATGCTCAGGCCGGACAGTCTGGCGATTATAGCAATATGGACCAGAATCAGGCGATGGGTCATATGCAGCAGTTTATGCAGAATGCGCCCGCTGACACGCAGCAACAGGTCTACCAGCAACACTTTGAGCAGATGCCTTATGAGCAGCGTTCACAATTCGCTCAGCAGATGCCACAAGGATACGGTGCAGATCCCAACGACCCACAGGGAATGGCACAGGGCTTCCATCAGATGGGGCAGGAGCAGCCAGGGATGCTGTCACAAATGCTTGGAGGAGGAGGCTCCTCGATGGGACAAGGAGGAGGAATGGGACAAGGAATGTTAGGCGGGCTTGTGGGGTCGGTGGCACAACACATGCTGAGCAATCGCGGCGGCGGCTTCTAGCAATCTCTTACTCAAGCAGGTGAACGAGGAAGCCAGGAAGTGCAGCACTTCTTGGCTTCCTTTTTTTTCTCCTCTTGATCACAAGTAGTCTTTCAGAGCTATCTCTTCTGATCGCTGTATTTATAGGGTGTAGTTCAAATTTTTGCAAGGGGTGCTCAAAGTCGTGTTCAAACGCAAAGCACTCCAGCACGGTTGCAAAAATTTGAACTACACCCGTATTTATAATGCTCCTTGACATATACTCCGAAGGAGTATATACTTCTTACATATATACCCCTCCCCAGGGGGTATGGGTAATAGACGAGAAGGGACAATGGAAGGAGGATGGTCATGACTATTCTTACAGCTATTCGAGAGGCGCTCTTCATGGCCTTCAGTATGTTCTGGGAGATCCTCTGGCCTCTTATCCTGGGCTTTACGCTCTCTGGAATTGTTCAGGCTGTAGTATCGCATCAGGCGATCGCGAGGGCATTGGGTGGCGACTCGCCGAGACAGTTGACGCTTGCTACTCTGTTTGGCATCGCCTCCAGTTCCTGCTCCTATGCAGCGGTCGCGCTGGCCCGCTCCATCTTTCAAAGGGGAGCTAGCTTTACAGCGGCAATGGCCTTTGAGCTGGCCTCGACCAATCTTGTGATTGAGCTTGGAATCATCCTGCTCGTTTTGATGGGTTGGGAGTTTACCGCAGCCGAGTTTCTCGGCGGCATTCTCATGGTCATCTTCATTGCTCTGATCTTCCGTTTAACCCTTACGCCGCGACTGGTTCAGATGGCCAGAACACAGACGGAAAAAGGGTTGGTGGGTAGGATGGAGGGTCATGCCGCGATGGACATGAGCGTGTCTGGCGGCTCATTCTTGCAGAAGCTTCTCAGCGGCAAAGGGTTGACGGCAGTTAGTAACTACTTTGTGATGGATTGGGCTTCGGTCTGGGTTGATATCGTCGTGGGATTGCTGATTGCGGGTGCGTTAGCGGCTTGGGTGCCTGATTCGTTCTGGCGCGCCTTTTTCCTTTCCAGCAACCCGACTCTGGCAAAAATTGAAGGGCCGCTGGTTGGACCTCTGGTCGCCATCTTTAGCTTTGTCTGCTCTGTCGGCAATGTTCCGCTTGCCGCCGTTCTATGGAGGGGCGGTATTAGCTTCGGTGGCGTGGTCAGTTTCATCTTTGCCGACCTCATCATCCTGCCCATCCTTGATATCTATCGCAAGTATTACGGCTGGAAGGTCATGGGATATATTCTGCTCACGTTCTACATCACTATGGCCGCCGCTGGCTATATCGTTGAATTTCTTTTTGAAGCACTTGGGATTATTCCCCAGAATCGAAACATCGTTGCAATTACCGAAGGAATACACTGGAACTATACAAGTGTTCTCAATATCATTTTCCTGGTCCTTGCAGCAGTCCTGGTCATTCGCTTTATTCGAACAGGCGGCTTACCCATGCTGCGGATGATGGGTGCACCGGAACATGACATGCAGCATGATCACAACATGTCTGATCACGACATGTCTCACCATAATATGTCTCATTAATAGAAAGGATACTACTATTCTATGAAACGTACACTTGTTTTTGGCTGCCTTTTGATTCCCCTGATCTTTTTATTCGCGGCCTGTGGTCGTGCTGGCGATACTACATCATCTTCAAGCACAGCGGCTCCAGGTGCGATATCAGTGCATGTCGATGAGTCTGATTATAAAATCGTATCGTCGATCACAACCTTTACGCCTGGCAAGTCCTATCACTTCGAAGTGCAGAACAACGGCAATACTGCTCACGAACTCATGATTATGCCAAAAGCTCAGGGAAATATGAGCGGGATGGGCATGGGCGATATGGATAAGATGTCCCTGGCAAAAGTAGAGAATATCGCACCGGGACAGAGCGCAACCCTTGACTACACCTTCCCCTCATCTGCATCAGGCTCGCATCCAGAGCTCGCTTGCTACTATCCGGGTCATTATGAAGCTGGCATGAAGCAAACGGTGACGGTGAAGTCGTAACCATTCAGCGGCTTTAGAACCGCGTGATGAAGCGCGCATACGGCTGCTCAAGCAGCACCCTCTCAATGGCTACGATACCGATGGGCTTCTTGAAGTCATAAAATAAACAGCTCCCTTTATTTGCAAATAAAGGGAGTTGTTTATTCTTCTGTTGGCTCATAAAGCTCTCAACCCTATCCTTTAATCGCTTCGTCTATCTACATAGAGGCAAATAGCATTTGCGAATTATTTGCAATTGCTTTCTTTTCCTAGTATACTTGTTATGGAAACACCACTCAAGATAGTTCGCTGTTGGTACTGCTAATGAAGACAAGTATTTAAAATACTTTTTTACTCTTATTGCTTGTTCGTCATCCTTGTTATTTTCCAGGAGGTATCATGAGCAGTAGTTTTAGTTTTTCAGCTCTCTCTCGCGTGTTCCGACAAAGTTCGCCAGAGGTACGTAAAAGAGTCATTGGTATCTATGCGTTTTTGATTGGTTACAACATCCTGGCATGGCTTCTCGCGCTCATCGCGTTCGGCCACACTCCCGCCCTTTTACTCCTGGCACTCACCGCCTACACATTTGGCTTACGTCACGCTTTCGATGCCGACCATATCTCGGCGATTGATAATGTCACACGTAAGCTGATGCAAGAGAGGCAACGTCCAGTGGGAGTGGGCTTCTTTTTCTCGCTTGGTCATTCGACCGTCGTTGTGGTCCTGACGGTTCTCATTGCCGTCGCGGCCGTCGCCGTCGGCAGCTTTGATAACCTCAAAAACATTGGTGGGCTGATTGGTACCAGCATCTCTGCACTCTTTCTGCTTCTCATCGCCGCCATCAATATCATCATTCTCGTGGATGTCTATAAGACATTCCGTGAGGTGAGGAACGGTGGAGAGTACAACGACCAGAGTCTGGATGAGTCGTTGAATAAGCGCGGGCTCATGGGCCGCTTCTTTCAACCTTTGCTTAAGGCGACCGACAAGAGCTGGAAGATGTATCCTATTGGATTGCTCTTCGGGCTGGGGTTCGATACGGCTACCGAGGTTGGACTGCTTGGAATCGCCGCAACGACAGCCGGCAAAGGCGTTCCCATTGCCGCCATTCTCATCTTCCCCGCGCTGTTTACGGCTGGAATGACCCTGATGGACACGACCGATAGTGTCTTGATGCTAGGCGCATATGGCTGGGCCTTCGTCAAACCCATTCGGAAACTATACTACAACCTGAACATCACTCTGATCTCGGTCATAGTAGCTCTCGTTGTCGGTGGAATCGAGGCGCTGGGTATAGTGGCACAAGAATTGAATCTGAGCGGTCCTTTTTGGGATCAGGTCGGCAACCTTAATAATAGCTTCGGCACCATTGGTGTCGTCATTGTCCTCCTATTCATCGCCAGTTGGGTCATCTCAACGATTATCTACAAAGTGAAGCGCTACGATGATATTGAGGTGTCCATCGCTCCTACTCCAAGCAAGGGGAACAGCAGCATTCCGCAAATAGACGCCTGATACCGCTATAGTGCATAGACCGACATGTGCTATCATTAGAAAAGAGAAAGAAGGGCTTATGATGTAGAAAGGATAATTTGTTTGAAGTATATTTGTGTCTTTGCAGGATCGAGCAAAGGAAGCCGCGAGGTCTATCAGCAGGCGGCACAAGCTCTGGGTCAGGAGCTTGTCAAGCGTGGGATCGGACTGGTCTACGGAGGCGGTACCGTTGGGCTGATGGGAGTGATCGCCGATGCAGTTTTAGCACACGGCGGCGAGGTTATCGGAGTCATTCCACGCGCACTCTTTCCTCGCGAGATTGCACATCCTAACTTAACGGCATTGCACGATGTACAAAGCATGCACGAGCGAAAAAACCTTATGGCTGAACTTTCCGACGGCTTCATCGCCCTACCCGGCGGCTTCGGAACCTTTGATGAGCTTTTTGAAATGGCAACATGGGTACAGGTCGGCCTGCACGCAAAGCCAATCGGCCTGCTCAACGTCGAGAACTATTTCGACCACGTCTTAGCTCAAATGGATCTTGCCGTCAAAGAAGGTTTTCTCGTACCAGAATACGCATCACTTTTAATGCACAGTGAACGTCCCGCCGATCTGCTTGACGCACTTGCAACATTTCGACCAGAAGCCTATCGACCGAAATGGAGAGACGCTCCTCTTGAACCATAAATAACAAAGTTATGCCTTTTACCTCATGCATATGTTATAGTAATACCGGGCGGTCTCTGATATACATGTACAATGTCGAGCGGGAGATTCCAGGTGTTGAGCAAATATCCTCGATGGAGCGATCTTAAAGGCTGATTCCAGTCGCACCTTCTAGCGATTGCTGAATCAGGGAAAGCGATCGTTTTGCACCCGCGAGGGAGCGCGCTTGGCTCGACCGCTTGCCTGCCCTGCTTACCGCTTGCGAAGAGCGTTGGAATCTTACGCTTGGCGCGACATTCAGCAACCTGTCGTTCAACTATGTCGCTCCGGCGATTCGTGCGGATGGCACGCCGGTTATTGTGAAAGTGGGTCTGCCTGATGAGTTTCCTTCTCAGCCAGAGGCGTTGCAGTACTTCGCTGGACATGGGATGGCACGGCTATTAGCGTACGATGAGCAGAATAACATGATGCTCTTCTTCTACAATAGTTTTTGCACTTTTTACATTTCGCAAACTTTTATGCTTGGCATAAAAGTTTGCGAAATGTAAAAAGTGCAAAAACTATTGTAGTACTCTTTGAAAGCTCTAATTTGCGCACATCATTACTTTTGTCCTGCTTTTATAGGATGTGTTGAAAAAAATGATAGAATCTAGAGAGAATGGAAATAAAGATATACGCACTTCAAGATGTTTCATACTAGCTCATTTTCTCTGTTTTTGAAGTGTCGATCCTGATAATAGAAAAAAATATGTCTGAAAATAATAATGACCGTGTAGGGCAAAAGATAAGTAGTTATCAGCTCATGCGCCTCATAGGGCACGGCGGCTTCGCCGATGTATACCTGGGTGAGCATGTTTATTTGAAGACGCTGGCGGCGGTGAAGATTCTGCATGTGCGTGCTGATGACGCCGACCAGCCCGATATTTTGAATGAGGCACGGGCGATTGCGCAGTTGGAGCATCCGAATATTGTCCGCCTGTTTGAGTACGGCGTTGACAATGGCTATCCCTTTTTGATTATGAGCTACGCGGCTCGCGGCTCGCTCCGGCACCATTATCCCAGGGGCTCGCGGTTGCCGATTGCACGCATTGTTGAATACGTGCAGCAGGTTGCTTCGGCGCTGGATTATGCGCATAAGAATAAGCTGATACACCGCGATGTGAAGCCGGAAAATATGTTGATCGGCCAGAATGAGCAGGTGCTGCTGACCGATTTTGGGCTGGTGATGATGGCACAGACGTCGCGCTCACAGTCTTCGGGCGATCTGGCGGGTACGGTCGCATATATGGCTCCGGAACAGTTGCGGGGGCGGCCGCGTTTTGCAAGCGACCAGTATGCACTGGGTGTGGTGGTCTACGAGTGGCTGTGCGGCCGGCGTCCCTTCAATGGCTCTTTCGCCGAGATAGCGAGTCAGCAGGTGATGGAATCGCCGCCCCCGTTGTGCGAGATGGAGCCACATCTGGCACCTGAGATAGAGCAGGTGGTACTTAAAGCCCTGGCAAAAAATCCCGCCGATCGCTTTGAGAGCGTGGGAGACTTTGCGCGTGCTCTAAGTGAGGCTTATGGCAGTCCTAGCCAATTTACGCAGCAGTTCATCCGCCCTCCCCTCACACCAAGAACGAGTCAGTTGCTACAGTTCCAGCCAGCCAGCATCAGCAATAGAGCAGATCAGTCGGTCGCCACGCTCTCTCCCAATGCTGATTCGGGAGCGACCGTCGATATACCCATCGACGAGGCGCTCACCTCGCTTCGGAGTACCGAGGAGGTGAATTCGCAAAATACTGCACAAATGATTACCAGTCAGCAGCCAGAGATGCAGACGAACGTTCTCGCAACGCAGACTATTACACCTGATACAGACTTGCAAACACTGCAGATCTCACCCACGCTTTCCACTACCCGAATGCTACCAGGCCAGCGTGCGAAGGGTAAAAGCGTACTCATTTTGATTGCCCTGATCCTCATCGTCACAGGCAGTGTTGCGCTGGGCTTTCACAATGTTATGGATGTGCATGGGAGGCAGATTAATACGGGGCCAGCAAGCATATTCGCTTCTCCTGCCGCAACAAGTGGTGCTGCCGAGGGAACAAGTACAGCCGCCGCCGCCACACCCACCAGTACGCCCGGCAACAAACCAACGCCTGATCCTGTCGCCACCAACCCTCCGGCACTTCAAAGGATTGTGCCAGTATCAGCCCCTACGCCGACAAGCGTGCCTCCAACCAGGGCCATTGAGCCTACACCTCAACCGCCCGCACCCACTCCAACACCCATTCCGGACGTGCCGACGCCGGTGCCAACACCAGATATAAATACACTACCAACGCCTGATCTCAATGCAACGCCGATGCCTGGAGATATAACGATACCAACACCTGATACCAATATGCTACCGGGGCTCACACAGTGAGCTTGCTAAGACGAAGGATGAGAGGGCGGGTCAGGCGCTCAATTGTCCTTCCAGGACTGCACATAACTGTGGGCGGGCGCGGTGAAAGTAGGTCTTGACGGTATTAGAAGGCATGTGTAGCTTGCGGCCAATCTCGCCGAAGCTCATTTCTTGTGTGTAACGCAGCCAGACGATAGCGCGGTATTTCGGTGGAAGCATCTCAATGGCCTTACGCAATTGTGTCTGATCATCATGTTGTTCGGCTTGTTCTTCTGGGAGCGGGGCGTCATCCAAAAGATCGCCTAAGAGCGGCATCTCTTCCTCGTCAGCATTTATGTAAAGCTCGGAAAAGAGATGGGGGCGTCGGCGGCCTCTACGCATCTCGTCTATGCAGCGATTCCTTGTAATGCAGAAAAGCCAGGCTTTGAGCGATGAGTTATCCCGCACGATCATCGGATTCTCCAGCAACGATGGCATCGCCAGATAGAATTGCAGCCAGACAAACTGCATCACATCACGGGCCAACTCTTTATCCACGCGTCGTGTGGCGAAGCGATACAATGTCTCCTGATAACGCTCAACCAGCACTTCAAAGGCTCCCTGATCGCTTGCACACGCCTGCTCCAGCAAGGCCCGATCCGGCAGATCATTCAAACATGTCTGTCGTGGCAAACTTATGCACATATTTCTACCCCCTACTTAGGAAATTATCCTTCGATCTTCTACACGTCTCTCTCTATTTTTGGTCTACTGCTCTGGCATAGTCCATTTCACGGGGACCGCGTAGCGACAAATCCTGGATGTTTATAGTCATTGACGTGTTTCTTAAGAAAAGTGTAAGTGATGAGGGGGTGGCTGTCATGATGCAAAAGGAGTAAAGTGTGCTAGCTAATTTCGATTCAAAGGTGGTAGGAATGGAGCATGAAACTACCACCTTTGATGTAGATAGAGCAGGCGCGCGACCTACGATCAATCCAGAGTTTTTACTACGGCATCGGCATCCCACCCGCAACGCTGAGCGTCTCGCCGAGGACAAAACTAGACAATGAGAGAATGGTTACACTTTTACAGAGGAAATAAAACATGGTTGGACAAATTATATTCCACGTTGTATAATAGCAGTGTGCTTTCCAAAAGAGAGCACTTCTGAATAAGGGAAAGACCCCTTTTTTTTATGCCATTTTGCGCATATCCTCATTGCTCCAACCCTCTATGGTGACCGCTTGAACGAGCTATGGAAGCTCTCCGACAGCAATTCTTGAGGCTTTTTTTGTGCTGCCTGCTGTTCGTTGTTGCGCTTTTTTCCGTCCAAAAAGTGCTTCTACAATGTTGGCAGAGAAAAGGGCGCGATGGCTGTACACTGCTCTGTACTATAAGAAATTTTTTATCTCTTTATGCAACACTTTTTTAAAGCTATTAAAGGATGTTTTTGTCATGCATTTCAATTTTTTATCGCTTCGTACTTTTGTAACCTTTATGCAGCGTTCCGCGGTTCTGCTCTGCGGGCTAATGACGATCTCGGTTGGAAGTGTGTTGAGCTATCGTTCAAACATGGGATTGGGGCCGTGGGACGTGCTACATCAAGGCTTGAGTCTGCACTTGCCCGTCAGCTTCGGGGAGGCGAGTATTGTGGCGGGGTTGTTCGTCGTGCTCTTTGGCCTGCTGTTAGGTGTGCGTCCGGGCTTTGGTACGGTCTGTAATATGATCCTGTGTGGAGTATTTGTAGATCTGCTCCTACGCGCAAATTGGCTTGGGAACCTGCCTCAGCAGGGATTTATGCTACGGCTGCTTGTCGATGTAGTGGGTATCCTTATTATGGGGCTGGGGACGGCTCTCTATATTGCTCCACACCTGGGGGCGGGGCCGCGCGACGGGCTAATGCTGCGACTGCACAAACTGACGCATCGCCGCATCGCGCTGGTGCGCGGCGGCATCGAATGTTCTGCTCTGCTTATCGGCATCCTACTCGGTGGTCACTTCGGATTCGGCACACTCCTGTTCGCCCTGGGCATCGGACCCGTCATCGAGTGGAGTAGCAAAGGGCTGGAAGCAATCCATCTGCACTCGATAGATATCGCAACCGTCCGCCACCACCTGACAGCACGCTCATAATTCAGTGCCGCGTAACGACACCTTTGAGGTGTCGTTACGCAATTTACACTTCTTTTCTACACGATAACTTGCGATGCAGGAGTTCAATTTTTTAAGAATATCAAAAAGCTCGCTTTTTGAGACTTTTGTGTATATGCAAATTGACCATACCCTGTTATAATGGGCGGAACAATAGGCCACTACTATGCATTTTTTACTGTATCTGTTACAAGCTTCTATTGAAAATCTATTTTTATGTTAGGGAGACCTGTCTTTATGGATGAAGTTATTCAAAACCTCTTTGATAACCAGGAATACATTCAGCGACTGAAGAACACACAGCAGCCGGTACCAGAAGAACTACTTCTACGCACACGCCAACTCCGCAAGCAAGTCCTGACGGGTATGCAAGAACTTCAAATGATGGCGCTCTATGCCGAGTGGGAATATCAAAAACATCCCTCACCTGAAAACGAACTGCGTAAAGAGAGCTGCACCCAGGAATATTTAGCCCACCAGCAGCGCGTCCTCGCACGCATGAGTAACTCTATACAAGAAGAGTACGCTTCATTATAATCAGTACCGCTCTTTCAAACATCATAACGACTCTCAGCTTCGCAGAGGCATTCAGGGCTCTCTCCCTGGCTGAAAAGAGACTTCTAGAGCCCGCTGCTTTAGCACGCGAACCCGCGCTTTAGCACGGCGTCCTGTTATGTCCGCCTACTTTTCCCGTGCCCGACATTCGGTTTGCGAGAGCCTATGCAAAAGAGCAAACAGGTAGAAAAACGAAGGACGCCGTGCTAAAGTAGCGGGCTCTGAGTGTAACCCTTTTTAGTGGGGAGAGAGCCCCTTCAGCAGGAAGGTATTGATCAGGCGGTCCCGAATTGCTCCAGGTTCCTGGTTTTGGACCTCTACGTGCCACCGCCCGTTTTTCATACCTTCCTTTTGAGCCTGACGAGTAGCTCGTCTCGCCTTCCAACCCATTCGGGCGTGACGGGAACTTCTTCTATATACGTCAAAGCTTCTTCTATCAGCGTGAGCAGTTCATCGTGTTGTTGTTCCGTATAACTTTGCACAGATGCTCGCAGAATAAGCTGATCCAGTAAGACAGTAATTTGCCGCTGACTTTCCTTATACCGAAGCGGTGGACAAGACATTACTTGACCAGAGGAATATCTGGAGAATCTCCATCGGGCTTTCTCCCCCACGCCGTGAGCAGATTCCACGTGACATGAAAATCAGGTTGCTGCATCTCACGGCGTGCTTGCTGATAGATTGCATCATACTCCTGATCGTAGCAGCCCCACTTTTGGAGGAAAGGACTTAGCGCTTGATAAATGCGCTGCATGTCCTCGCGATACGCCTGTCCTTCCGCCGTTCCCGCCTGGAATTGCAAAGCGAAGGTCTTTGTCTGTACTTGCTGCATACTATAGCGTGTGAAGAGAGGCTCTAAGTGTCCAACGAGTCCCGTACTCTCTTGTGCAAAGAGGTGTCCAGCGCGGAAAAAGGATATGTTGAAATGCAGTAGGATCATCTTGCTCGGCGAGGACTCCACCCATCCCTCTTGTGACTATAGAATCTTGCTCAGTCAAACGAAGAATTTCATTTTTCTGCTGCTTATCATAAATAACATACGTACTTTGATTTTCGTTTTTCTGCTCGCTGTGATCTTGTGGAGTCGGCACGCGTTTGCTACCCTTCTCTCTAGTTCTTCCGGTACTCCACAGTATACTTTACACCACAATTTGCGTCAACAAAAAGCAGAGCGCATCATTCTTTCTATTAATGCAAAAGAGAAGGACAATATATATTGCCCTTCTCCTGCTATCTCCGTACTCCTATCTATGTAGCAACCGGAGGCCATATTGTCCTTGCGCCGCGCCTCCATACTGAATTTGCATGAGCAGGACGTTGGCGGGCTCTATGAAACGGGCGTTTCTTAAAGGGCCAGCATCAACCGGCTGCACATCCAGTTCTTGTAAGAGCTGCGCTACATGGCTCTTTGCGGTCGCGTCGTCGCCACAGTAGAACGTTGAGGGTTGCACATTGCCAAAGCGCCGCGCAGAGGACGCGAGCACTTCAGCAAATGGAGGAATCGCCTCCACGACGAGTGCTCCCGGTGACTTCTTCGCGATCTCTTCAGCCCCCGAGGTGGTGGTTCCGAGCAGTAGCCCGCTCATGTCCGGCAACAGTGGATTGGCGACGGTGAGCAGGATCTTTCCCTGCAACGACCCTGCCTGCTGGATCGCGCTGTCCACTGCATTCCAGGGAACGGCAAGAACAACGACATCGGCGGCTGCGACAGCTTCAGCAGTCCTGCTGGCCGTTCGAGCGCGCGGACCGGCGGCACGCGCCGCAGCTTCGATCTTCTGTACATCTCGCCCGAAGGTCAAGATTACTTGATGATTACCTTGCGCCCATATCTTTCCTAAAGCTGCTCCCACCGAGCCCGCACCGAGAATTGCAAGAGTTTTGATGCTCTGATTCGTCATCGCAGTCATGCCTGTGGTCCTCTGACTACGGGATGACTCTTGCTGGCCGGCTCGTCCAGGTCCAGCCAGATGGTCTTGTGCTGAGTGTAGGCCTCGAAGGACTCGATTCCATGCTCGCGACCATAGCCGGAGAGCTTGTAACCGCCAAAGGGTGCCGAGGGATCATAGTGATGCCAGGTGTTGATCCAGACAGTGCCCGCTTTGACCTCGTTAGCAAAACGCATCGCTGCCCGGTAATCGCTGGTCTGAATGCCAGAAGCTAAACCGTATTCACTATCGTTCGCAATCTCAATTGCTTCGTCCAGCGTCTTGAAAGGGATCACAGGCAGAACTGGACCAAAGATCTCTTCTTGCGCCACCCGCGTCTTGTTGCTGGCGGGAGCGAAGAGCGTCGGCTCAACAAAGAAGCCCTTACCGTTGACCTTGAGAGCGTTTCCTCCCGCGACCAATTGCAGATGATCTTCATTTTTGCCAATCTCGATATACTTGAGCACTTTGGCATATTCTTTATCGTCGGCCAGTGGTCCCATATCCGTCTCAGGATCAAGGGGATCGCCAGTCTTCGTGTGAGCAATTTTCTCCTTCAACTTCGCCACAACTTCATCGAAGGCACCCTCCTGCACAAGCAAGCGCGAGCCCGCGACACAGACCTCGCCCTTGTTCCAGAAGATGCCAAAGTAGGCGTTCATGACTGCCTCGTCGATGTCTGCGTCAGCCATGATCACGTTCGGCGACTTCCCTCCAAGCTCAAGAGTGACGTGCTTAAAGGTATCTGCTGCGTCCTTAGCAAGCTGCCGCCCAACGGCGGTTGAACCTGTAAAGGCGATTTTCTCGATCCCTGGACTCTTGATCAGAAGATCACCAACGCTGCCACCAGGACCCGTGACGGTATTAAACACGCCTTCGGGCACGCCTGCCTCCGCCATAATCTGCGCCATCAGCAGAGATGTCAGAGAGGTCGAGGAGGAGGGTTTGTGAATGATACAGTTGCCGGCTGCCAGGGCAGGAGCAATCTTGCTGACCGAGAGGATCAGGGGAAAGTTGAAGGGGGTGATTGCAGCAATCACGCCCAGAGGCTCGCGACGTGTGATCGCCATGATATTGCCGTTTTGTCCAGGCACCGGCTCGACAGGCTTGACGGACCCTTCAACTTTTGTGGTCCATCCGGCGTAGTAACGAAACATATTCGCAATATGCGGAATATCAACGCTGGTGACATCCTTATACAGCTTGCCCATATCGACCGTCTCGCGATACCCCAACTCATGAGCGTAGTGCTCAATGAGGTCCGCAACACGGTGAAGAATCTTGGAACGTTCCGAGCCACGCAACTTTGCCCATTGAGGAAAGGCCGCGTTGGCCGCATTGATCGCGTCATTCACATCCTTTGCTGAGGCTACAGCGATGGTTGTGATGACCTCTTCGGTCGCAGGGTTGATTGTTGGCATGTTTTTGCCACCCTCCCCGTCGCGCCACTTGCCGTTAATAAATAACTGGCCCGGTTTGATCTCGACCGGTACTGGCCTCTGTCCGACTATAACTTCTGTCATAATGTCTTTATCTCCTACCTTTTGTACATCCTGTCTTCTTACTCTCCGGCTCTTCTCTATGCTGGTTGCTGAGCATCTTGATTGAGCCATTTCCTTAAGCCAGCCTCTCTCCAATGCTGGAGTTTGAGGCAGAACTTCTACTGGTATTTTAGCTAATACCCTCTTTGCTTCATAGTAAAAAAGTGCGCTCCTATTGTAATTTTTTGCGCAATGTCTCTATGTAGCGTTGTGGAGTAATACCGACAAGACGCTTGAACGCATTCGTAAAATGACTTTGATCAAAAAAGCCAAGCGTCGAAGCTATCTCGGCGATGCTGAACTCTCGTTTGAGGAGCAGAGTTTTGGCACGCTCGATTCTCATTGAGATAATATACTGATGGGGTGTGAGACCTGTGCTGCGTTTGAAGACGCGCAGGAAGTGGTAGGAACTCATGGAGGCCAGTGCGGAAAGCTCATCTAATGTAATTGTTTGATCGACTTTACTGCGAATATATTCAGTTATTCGCTGCATGACTGGTGATGATATCTGCTCTGTTGCGGCTAGATCACCCGGTTTCCAGGATATGTAGCGTCTTAGTAGATGCGCAACAAGAGTGTTTGTCAGCGATTCAACATACAGTGTTGAGAACCGCGGATTCTCTATGTTAATCTCTGTAGCAAGTGCTAATCCGATTTGACTTATAAGGGGATCGTAAATATCTGGTACCTTATCAAACACTTCGAAGGCATTTGCTGGAAGCGAAGTATCTGCAACCTGCTCAAGCAAACCAGGTTCCAGAAAGATGAGAAGATAATCCGTATGCTCTTGCCAGCGCACCCACTGTTGCCAATCTGCCGGATAGAAGCGGAATTCTCCATTTGTAACAAGATATTTGTGCATCGGATCACCATTTATCCGCCTCTCCAGGATACCTTCTTGCAGCGTTATACACAACGCGTGCCACGACGCTTGCAGGTCGCATTCTCCCACTGGTTGGCGATGATGTTCAACACCTATACGCTGCCAACTTGCTCTGGTGGGTAATACCATCGGCACCTCTGAAAGTTGTTGTAGTGTATAGTGAACTTTTCTTTCTTCTTGTCCATTTCCGTGTCTATCCTTCATCTTCACCCTCTCACTTTCTTTCTCTCGAAAAGAAAGTGTATCACGTCACTCTTTGCTGTCAAGCCGCTTTGTTGCTTCGCCGTCCTTGACAGCATCTGGCTTGTATGAGATGTGATCTCCCTCCCCTTGTATATCCTTCGGCTTCATAGTACACTGATTGATGAGATGTTGCGATACGTGTCTTGAATGTAGGTTTTTACTATCTACTAGAGTAACAAGGACAACTTACATAGCAATGAGAATTATGATAAATCAAATACAACAATCCATTATTCAATCCCATCACTTGTCTATTGCGCCAGGACAGTCCGTATCTATGACCTTCGAATACAGCAGTGACTATTCCATTACTAGCCTAACTACTCGAGGCATGACAACAACCATTCGTGTTCTTAAGCGGAGCTATGAGACTGATAACGATAATAGTAATTAGCTCCTTGCCTCTGTAAGCCGAAAAAGCTGTGTACCCAATAGAGTTTGGTGGAGTAAAAGATCAAAAAGGTCTAGATCCTTGCTCTAGACAAAAGCAGATGAATAAGATAAAAGTTCTGGTTTGAGACAACCTTGCCCAAGAAGACGTATCCTATACGTGATCGATGATCGATTGCGGAGATAGAGGAGCAAGTCTCATGAGTTCAGCCGACATTTACTGCGCTACCTGTGGAGCTGCCAATACACTTGAGCAGACGACTTGCTTTGCTTGTGGGCGGGATCTGTCTGAGGTTGAGCAAGCTGAAGAGCTGCTGCATGGACGCTATCGCATGTTGGGAGTGGTGGGACAGGGCGGCTTCGCACATGTGTATAGGGCGGAGGATACGCTTGAGGGCAGAACGGTTGCCATCAAGGCGATTCATTTAAAGGCGCTCTCGCCTCAAGAGATGATTGATGCGACGGATACCTATAATCGCGAGCTCCACTTTGGCGCGCTCCTGAATCATCCGGCGCTACCAAAGATCTACGATTCTTTCACCGATCAGCACACCTGGTATATCGTCGTGGAGTTCATCGATGGGCAGACACTGGAAGATTACATGCAGCGCTCGCCCACCCAGCGCGTGCCCACCGACGAGGTGATCGCGCTGGGCATACAGGTATGTGAGGCGCTCACCTATCTGCACTCGCGGCAGCCGCCCGTCATCTTCCGTGATATCAAGCCCGACAACATTATGCGTACACCAACCGGGCGCGTCTATCTGATCGACTTTGGCATCGCGCGGCAGCTCCGCCCGCAATCGCGGCGAGATACGCAGGCGCTGGGCTCGCCCGGCTACGCGTCCCCCGAACAATACGGCAAGGCGCAGACCAACGAGCGCTCCGATATCTACAGCCTGGGAGCTACTCTACGCGCACTCCTTACTGGCAAAAATCCACTGGACGCCGAAGACAAGGACCTTGAGCAGCTCGCGACGACCCAGCCGGAGCTGGTAGCCCTCCTGACACAGATGCTCGCGCTTGATCCCACGCAGCGCCCAGCCAGTGCCGAGCAGGTAAAGCAGCGGCTTCAGAGTATTGTACATCCCTATGGTATCTTGCTCCGGCACACTGCATCTATGCAGTCGGTGCTGCCTGCATCACTGCCCAGAGTTGGAGCCGTGCCACTTCCGAGGACGAGAAAGAAGTCCCGTCCTCTGTGGCAGAGGACGTTGGTGGCGGCCGCAGTAATCTGCATGCTTGGAGGCTTGCTCAATTCTACAGGCTTCTTCTCTTCAATGCAAGATATGCTCTTGCAGAACACTACTACCACGACCATCAACCAGAACTTACCAGTCAAGGCGGCCACACAGACACTTACTCTGAGCATCGATAATGACAGCGATAAAGTACCATTGGACCCAATCCAGATTCTCGATCCACAGACAACGCAGATGGATGATGCAATCTACGAGGGTCTGGTGCAGCTAGACAATACGGGACACATACAGCCACAACTCGCTGCTTCCTGGCAGGAAAGCGGAGATAGACACACCTGGACCTTCCACCTGCGTCCCAATCTCAAGTTCAGCGATGGCTCACCGCTTACATCGCAAGACGTCGCCTTTAGCCTTGATCGTGCCCTTGATCCTTCATTGCATTCGCCAACAGCTAAACTTTATTTAGGCCACCTGCAAGATGCGATGTTACGTTTAACTAAAAAAGTTCCAACTCTGCTCGGCACAAGTATCCTGACTTTCAATTCTACGACTCTTGTGCTCAAAACGTCTGATCCCATCGCTTTTCTGCCATCACTTCTAACGGCTTCTTGCGCGCTGGTTCTGGAGAAGTCGCTCGTTACGAAATACGGAGCCAGGTTCGTCGATCATTTGCACGAGGGTGGTGCTTCTGGTCCCTTCAAGGTTGTGCACCGGACAGAACCAGGTACGATCGATCTTGTACCTAATCCGTTGTATGCAGGGGCCAGACCACAACTCACAAAGCTTTCCTTCAAATTCTTCCCGAACTCATATAGTGCATACCTTGCCGGTCAGGTAGCCCTGACAAACCTCGGTTCATCTCGTACCAGTGAGTTTAGTGGCTCGAATGACTTCCATCAGACTCCTCAGCTCGTGACGACGTATTACGCGATGAACTATCTCGTCAAGCCATTTGATAACGTGAAGATACGCCAGGCTTTTGCGCTGGCACTCGACAAGCAGCTCCTTGCCGACGTGGTACACAAAAAGTCGGGTATAGCCACAAACCATATTATCCCGGCAGGCGAGGATGGCTTTAATCCTGACCTGGTCGGGCCCGATGGAGGAACTTCGCTGCATGGAGATCCGACGGGAGCACGACAACTCTTGCAGGATGGCATACAGGAGGAGGGATTGCACAGCATCAACCAGCTTCCACCCATCATCTTTAGCTACGAGGATGACCCAGAAGTGCGAGACGAAGTAGCAGTGGCCTACGAGAGATGGCAGGCTGTACTTGGCATCAAAGTTCTTCTGCAAGCACTTCCAACCTCAGATCTGCTCGAACGCGTGCAGAAGAGCGCGAATAATTCTAAGGGACTGCAATTCTGGCGCTCAAGCCGGGCGGCCAGCTATCCCGATACACAAGATTGGACGCTACAGTTCGGCCCCAAGACTTTAGATAACACTGTTAACTATGGCCAGAACAGAGGAATATTCGCTGCGAAGCAACGAGAGGTTCAACAAATGCTGCAAGAAGCTGATAGAGAGACTAATTCAGTCGAACGTACGCGCCTCTACCACTACGCCGAGCAGTCGCTGGTCAACGATGTCGCCTGGCTCCCTCTCTACCAGCAGCAGAATCAGTATCTCCTGAATCCAAGTGTTCACAGCTATAAGCCAAATGCGATGGGAACTATTGCGGCGAACGACTGGTCGCAGATCTATATCACAGAGTAAAGAGTGGTGAGCACGATGCGAGAGTGTTCGCGATAGACAGGAATTACAAAGACAGCCAATCGCCTGTTTTCAGCCACAACTTCAGGTCGCAACACTTTTTCATTTTCATCCGTGTTAGGAGTAGAAAGGGCAATTTGTTGCCTCTATCTCAACAATGTAAAAGATAAAAGGAGAAACAGACAATGGCAGAAATAAATCCAATCCAGGTAGAAAAGTTCTTGAAAGGTGTAGATTATCCCGCCGACAAATCCGCCTTGTTACAGAAGGCTGAACAAAACGGCGCAGACCAGAATGTCCGCGAGGCGCTCCAAAAGCTGCCAGAGCAGCAATACAAATCCCCAACAGACATAAGCAAAGCTATCGGCGCAATCGACAAGGGCAAGTAACTACTCCTGCGCGCAATAAATTGACGCCTTCTGTGAAGCAGAGGCGCCAATTTATTGCGCGCAGGCCGGCTTCAGCCGGAGGGGATTGACTAATGACCCCCGAAGCCACCCAGTTTGCATCCAGAGCAATGGGTTAGGAATATCCAAACGGACTGAGCACAGCAGGCCACCTTTTCTGTGATTAGGCACATTGGTCGATACCCTCCGGCTGAAGCCGGCCTGCGCACAATGAATTGGCGCCTCTGCTTTCTAAATTTACAAGAAGAGCACGCGAAATCTGAGCATGCCATACACGCGCCAGAAGATGCAGAGCGGCGGAATCAAGGCCGACGTAATCAGCATCTCGGTAACGTGAGCAGGTGTACGAATGGTCTTGCGCAGGCGTTGGAAGCTAAAGCGGAGGGTCATGTAGAGCCAGGCGGTGAGGGCGATGAGGCTCAAGAGCCAGAGGCCAAAGATGCCAGCGGCGATGGCGACGAGCAGAGCGCCCAGGATACTGTAGTAGTGCCACGGCGGCCGAGCCTGCACTTTTTGGCGATACAACACGGGATGCTTCTTGTAGAGCAGGGCGTTGAACATACTTTTGCGCTGCTGAAATAGGCTGATCCCCCAGCGGGCAGGGCGAACGGGATGCATCACAACGGTATCAAAAACCGTGGTAGTGCGCAGATCGTGCTCAAGCAGAGAGAAGTAGAGATCGGTGTCCTCACGCCAGGCGGCGGTGAAACGTTCATCGAAGCCGCCAGTCTGTAGCAGTGTAGCGCGCCGGTAGAAGCAGTTGGCGGTCACGAACTCGCTG
>JAABUZ0100004493.1_pt1 | contig 19188 bp, 12 predicted proteins | sample 5562091 | NCBI WGS metagenome assembly JAABUZ01 (sample SAMN12813069, study PRJNA571459) | rock metagenome | isolation source: Antarctica rocks | place: Antarctica: Victoria Land, Linnaeus Terrace sud | collected 2015-12-21 | reverse complement strand
GCCTCTTGCTCTCCACCGTCCTCAAACGCTACTATTCTCATCGAATGACCTCCTGTGATAGGGTTTTGTTCTCACACACAAAGCCTATCGCACGGGGGTCATTCACCCGTTTGTACGAAATCTAGGTGCTAGTGGGAGCTGAACGCGTGGTCATGACGCCGCGTAGGTCCACGCCTCGCCCCCGTCGCCCTGTCGGGGGACGACGCGATGGAGAAATCTTTGTATGATTGTGGTGAGCTCCCGTATCCGCATCACGGGGATGCACCAGGTCCGTCCACGTCCGGTTCGTGCTGGACTATGCGTCTCCTCGCGCGCCGGGTGACTCGCTCACGGCTATCTGGCCGTGTTGGTTGTAATAGCGTATCGGGCGATGTAGATGCATGTCCTGTTCCCCGTCACGACGTGGGAGCATCGCGCCGAATTGGAGGAACGGATGAATCGTCGTGTAAGCGGTGATAGGTTGGGCCACATCTATCGTGGCGGTCGGTCGCGCGCGCTTCGCTTGCTGAGTTTGTGGCGTGTCCGAATCTGGCTCGTGATCGCCGCGGGGGCGGCGATCGCCCTGGCATTCCACTGGACGCTCCCGATCGCGCTGATCTTCTTGCTCGTTGTGCTGCGCGTCGCACTGACGATGGCCCTTGCCCTCGTGCCTCGTTGGGGTGTGCGCATCCGTGCGGCGCGCAATGCATGGGGCCTGTCACGCGCCGAGAGCCAGGGGATGTACATACTGAGCGCGTGCCTATGCGGCACGGGGCTGGATATCATCGTCCGTACGGTGTCCGCGCACCTTTGACCGTTCGCGATACCACCGGCGTCATCATCCTCTTGGGGCGTTCAGCGGCGCGTGGGCGTCACGGTTAGCCCTGGAGGGGAGCACTCGCTATACTTGTAACGCTCCACCTGCCGGCGTCGGAGGCGCGCGGGGATGATGGGTCGATCGATCCGGCACGGCTATGCCTCCATATGTAAGTGCTGGTAGGGGATATGCCACGCCCGGCCACCGGACACGTCCTGTCGCGCGGGGGCTCCGTCCCGCTGTGCGGCGCGTCCGCGCATTGGTGGGGGTGGCCGGTCTTGATCGGGTGGCCGGTCTTGATCGGGTGGCGGTCTTGATCGGGTGGCGGTCTTGGGACGGATGAATTGGCGAGGGCGACAGGGCGTCGTGGTCGCCCCGCGACGTCGCCGTATCGTGATCACGATGTCGCGGCGCCGAGTGTAGCAACAAGGGGAGAGGGTACATGCGTCGACATTTCACGATCGGATCGATTATCGTGGGCCTAGCGTCGCTCGCGATCTTGCTCAGTGGGTGTGGCGGGAAATCGGCGGCGGCTCCGCGGCTCCGGCCCCGGCCGACCGCCACGCCCCGGCCGACCGCCACGCCCCGGCCCATGCTGGTGCGTTCCCGCGCCCTCGCGGTGTCCACCGCATCGGCGGCGAGCTCTTCCACGACCGTCGTCGTCGCGAATGCCCGTGCGGGACGGGCGGTTGTCTTGGGCGACGACCACGTCGCGGATGTCGTGTCCCTGGATAGGGGCGCGGTGGTGGCCGACGCCGCGCTGCCCGGCGATGTCAAGATCGGGCGCGACGACCCCCGGGACCGCATGGTTTTCGCCGGCATCGATCCGACAGTGGGATCGCCGTATATGGGGTCCCTCGATCTGGCGTCGGGGACGGTCATGACGCACACGCTCCCGTCGACGATGCAGGGCGTCGACATCGCGGCGGTCGCCGCCGATCCATCGGGCGGGGGCCTGTACCTTGCGACCAAGCCATCGCCCGGCCTGGCCCCCGAGCTCATGGGGGTGTCCTCGCACGGTACGGTGAACCGCGCGCGCATACGCGCGCTCGCGGGGATCGCGAGCGCGCTCTATGTCGATGCGCGCCATGATCGCGTCGTTTCGATCGAGACGAATAGCACGGGGGTCGGCGCCGTCATCGAGGGCTTCGCCAAGGATGGCCTGTCCCTCAGATGGACCGCGACGCTGGGATATGTCCCCGACGATTATGTGTTCGACCCGGTGCGCGGGGACGTGTGGTGCCTGGCCCACGGAGGCCGTGTCCAGTTGCTCTCTACGTCCACGGGGCGCGTCGTGTCCACCGTCGACCCGTCGTACGCGAAGCCATCGGGGTGGTCACAGAACAGCGACTTGGTCGTGGATATGACGCGCGGCATCGGCTATGTCTCCTGGGCCTCCGCGTCGTCCGACACCAACGGCATGAAGATCGACCGTATCGACCCGGCAGCACGCACGCGCATGACGCTCAAGAGGGCGAGCGGCGGTCAGCTGGTCGCGGTGATGGGGACCGGTCGCGTCCTTGCGTGGGATGTGTCGCAGGTGCTGGTCATGCTCGATCCGCGCACGGGGCGGACCATGAAGACACTGGCGTCGCCCGCGGCACTCCTCGTGGGAGGCGGCAAAGGGGGCGGAACCCAGGGTCAACTCTCGGGACCGCTCGATGTCGCGCAGGACGGTGAGCGTGTCGTGCTAGTCTTCGCGGCCACCGTCCCATTTCAGAATACGATCAGTGGCGATAATACCGCACCTGGAGTGGTGATAGTCACCCTCCGCGACGTGGTGTAACGCTACAGGCTTCAGATAAAGAATGGGCATTGCTCGCCGGCCGCGACGCTCAACGACTAGCTTGTTTCTCTCAAACATTATCTGAAAGTCTATAACCGAAACTGATGCGCGCGGCGCCCATCGTCGTCGTCGCGCTCGTGGCATCACGACGCGAGCGGGAAAACCCGAGGGCCTTCGGCGTGCCGGGGGGGGACACGCCCGTCTTCGCGGGGCGTGCCTGCCAGTTGCGCAAGACCTGTTTCACCCACGCATGATCGCGGTTGACACGGAGGTCAGTTCCTCCTCCCAGGCACTGATCGCGGCGCAACACGCCGGCCGCGATCAGTGCGTTTACCTTCCGCGCGGCGTCGCCGCGTGTCATCGCCCGCCCGGCCGGCCTCTTGCTCGATGCGATATATGAGACAACATCCCCGAAGCACCGCGACACCCAATGTTCGTCGAGCCACAACATGAGACGCACAAGACCGCGATCGTCGGGGTCGATGTCCGGCGTCCCTTCCCCTATCGTGGGCGGGATGCCCCCGTCCACGCGCCTTACCGCTGGGTCATACCCTTCTTTCATCGTCGTCCCCAGCGGGGGCGCCGCCTCCGTCGTGGGCGTCGTGGGCAAGGGCGCGCGCGCGAGCGAGGTGTCGACAGGCAGTATGTCGACATGGGTCGCGGCCTCCTCGAGGAGACGCGATGTCGCGCCGGGGACCCCGATCACCACGACCTTCTTGCCGTGACGGAGGCGCAATCGTTCCGCGACGCGCAGGAAATCGCAATCGCCCGTGGCCAGCACAACCGTGTCGATCTCGGGGCGCTCCCGCACCAGATCGATCACATCGAGGGCCATGCGTACATCCAGGATCGACTTGTGGGTGCCGTCACCACGCGGCACCAGCGCCTCGTGGACCGGCTCAATGTCATAGGCCTCAAGCGCCCGACGCAGGTGCGCCGGCTGCCGCTCCCAGTCCGCGTAGGCATGGGCGACGACGACATGCCCATGGGCGCGCGCCCTATCCATCAACGCCGCGATGTCGACGTCCCGGCCGTACCCCTTGCGCATCCCGTAATAGATATTTTCGTAGTCGATGAAAACGACAACCGCACAATCCTGTGTCATGTACAATCCTCCCGTCGCGCCGCAGCGCCTTCTGTGGTGTGTGGATGTCCTTCGCCATGACCCGGCGTTTCCTACCCTTCCCTCGCATCTACATTAGCACAAAACGGGGCGCCGTATACGTGTCGACCGTGCCGCCGCGCGCTGGCACGATAAAGTTATCCACACCCCGAGGCCAAACGGCGTTTGCCCTCGGGGTGGGCTGACGATGCCAGGACCTCCGCTGTGTGACTTCAACCATAGTTTTGCAACAACTGCAAGACCACGGTTCTAATTCCGCACCGCAAAACTATGCGCCCGATTTGTGCGAAAGGACGGGAACCGTTGTGGCGACGGTTGCTGGCATCCGACCCCCGCAGGGAACGTTCGTATGTCCTGCAATACTATGCGTCTAATAGCCATCCCATGTACCGCCGCACGACGCCTAACTGCTGCAACGCTACCGTTCTAATCACTGCGAGACTATGGGTGACGTCACATGCGGGGGGGGGCCGCGCGCGATGGTTCGTCCCATCGCCGCGCCACCGTGCGGGTGGTGTTCGGTTTCATCGCTTCGCGGTTCGCCGCCGCATGTGCCCTTATGGTCGCGGCCGACGACCATCGGTGTCACGCGCGTGATGACGGTCGATCGGGCGCGAGGATCATACCGGGCGCCGCGAGCCGCGTCCGAAAGCGCCGACGCCGTGGTCCCGGTCTCACGCGCGTGACGCCTCGGGGCCGGTCACGTCTCGCACGAAGGCCTCGACGCGCAGGTAGTCGTCGGTACGCGGGGCCGGGGGGAGGGCGGCCCAGATGGCGCGTGCGTAGGTTTTCGTGGCAAGGCGCGCGTCGAGGATGGCGACGACGCCACGGTCGTCGCTGGTGCGCAGGAGGCGACCGAAACCCTGCTTGAGGATGATGAGGGCGGGCGGCAGATAAAGTGTGTGGAACGGAGAGGCGACCCGCGCGGACGGGGCTTTCGCTTTGCGCACGGCGTTGCGCGCCTCCATCCGCGCCATGCGCGCGCGCAGGATGGGTTCCTCCGGCGAGGCGAAAGGGACGCGATCCATCACCACGAGCGAGAGGGTATCGCCGGCGATGTCGATACCCGTCCAATACGTCCTCGACGCGAAAAGGACGGCATGCCCGTCCTCGCGGAAACGACGCACCAGGTCGGCTTGCGTCCCCTGGTCCTGACGGAGCGTCAGATACGGCAGGCGGGGGGCCAGGATGCGATGGACGGCGTCGAGCGCCGCGTTGGAGGAAAACAGGAGGAAGGCCCGCCCGTCGGTGAGCCGCACCAGTCGTTCCATCTCATCCGCGATCGCGCGCACGTAGCCGGTTTCCAGCGTCCCATGGAACTCCGGCAGGTGCGTCGGTGTGTACAAAAGCGCGCGATCGCGATAGTCAAACGGGCTTTCCGCGACCATCTCCAGGCACGGTCGCGGCGGGATTTTCTCGCCGTCCTCGCCGGTCAGGGGGAGGTCCATGCCCACCGCGCGCCGGTACTGGGCGAATCCGGGCACGGCGAGCGTGGCGCTCGCGCAGATGACGGGTGTCTTGGCGAAGAGGGCGCGCGCGAGGATCCCGTCCACGGAGAGGGGCGCGGCCACGACCGACACCTCCCCGGCGCCGGAGACCTCGACGTAGCGACAGGTATAGTCGGGCTGGTCCTCGCTCACGCGGCGCGCGTCGCCGGCGACGCGCGCCAGCCGCGCGACGAGGTGTCGGTAGAGCCGGCTGGCGCGCGTCGCCTTCTCGCCATGGAAAGGATCCCCGTCGTTGAGGTCGTCCGCGAGGTCGTCCAGGATATCGGCCAGCGCCAGACCCGACGGGATGTCGCCCGTGAGCGCGCCTGGGCGCGTGGTCAGGTTGTCGAAGAGGAGATCGCCCGCGCGACGTAGGCGGCCCATCATCGCCGCGCCCGCATGGCGGCGCAACAGGGCGTCGGCGCGCAGGGCGTCGAGGTCGCCGCGTCGCAAAGATATGCTGAACGCCCCGCGCGCCGCCTCCTCGAGTTGGTGCGCTTCGTCGAGCACGATGGCGTCCCTGTCGGGTAGGATATGGACCTTCTCGTCGTCGCCGATGAGGCGCAGCTTGAGGTCGGCCAGCAGCAGGGCATGGTTCGTGACGACGATGTCGGCGTCCTCGGCCTCCTCGTGCGCCCCTTCTATGAAACACTCGTCCCAGTACGCGCAGGCGTCGCCGATGCAGGTGTGCGGCCCCGCGCGGACACGGCGCCGCAGCTCGGTGGGCACGGGGTCGGGTAGTTCGTCGAGGTCGCCGGTGTCGGTGATCTCGGCCCAACGCGCGACGCGCTCGAGCGCGTCGCGCCCCGCGCCCGGCCGCAGGATCTCTTGCTGCAGACGATCCATGCACAGGTAGTTCGATCGCCCTTTGACGACCGCCGCCGTGAACGCGACGGGGAGAACCCGCTTGAGGAAGGGGATATCCTTGCCCACGAGTTGGTCCTGCAGCGCTTTGCTGGGCGTGGAGATGATCACGCGTTTGCCGCTGTAGATGGCCGGTGTCAGGTAACCCATGCTGTTGTGCGTCGGGACCATGGCCTCACCCGCCAGGTAGAGGTGGCTCGGACTATCGACCCGGATGCAGCGCACCGGCGTCGATGGGATCGGGCGCACGGCCACCACGTAGCGGTAGGCGTGGCGCGCCGGGTCGCGGCCGTGCAGGCGCGCGCGCTGCATCCGCGCCTTCTCGTCCGTGCCGAACACCCGATCCGGCGTCGTAAACGCGACTTTATAGGCGACGCCGCGTCGCGCCGTCGCCGCCAGGGTCGCGAACGTCGGACTATAGCCCAGGCCACGGGCAAGTTCGAGCGTGTCGCGGGCGAGGAGTTCGTCCATCGCGACGAATGCGACGGACCCATCGCCGTCGCCGCCGCCGCTTGTGTCCAGCAGCCCGGCGAGGAGGGCGCGACGCTGCGCTTCCGCCGCGCGCGTATACAACGGCGGGATGGCCTCGGGCGTGCCTCGCCCGCGCACATCCGAGACCCCACGGGCGCGAGATCCCGTTGCCCCCACCGTCTCACCGCCGGTCGCCGCGACGCGCGGGCGCCACCTGTCGACGTTACCCAGTCGGCGGCCGGCGAGATAGGGGTGCATGGGGAGTGCGACGGCGGGCAATTGCAGGGCGCTCGCTACCGCTATGGCGTGATTCGATGTGGTCATTGCGGAGCGTTCGCTCACGACGAGAGTTCGCGCCATCTCGCGAGTTGTCACGATGCCGCGGGCGTGCCCATCCCCGGTCCCCCGGCGCGAACTGGCGGCCCCGACCAGCGGCGACGCGTCGAGCGAGAGTATCCCTCTCCGGACGGTTACACCTCCCCCCATAGCTTGCCCTGCGGGCGGCCGGTCGTCGCGATCGTCGACCATGGACGAAGGCCATCCGTGGTCGCCGTCCGCGACCAGCGTGGACCCGTCGCAGAACAAGATTTCGTAGCAGGGCCGACCATACAGCGTGGCGAATGCCTCGACGACCCTAGTGGAGCGTCCCGTCTCGCTGAAAACCGTGTCGCCTTGCCTGATATCCCTCATGCGCGTCCAGCCGGATGGTGTGGGGATGGGCGTGTCTTCGGAAAGGGCCTTGCCGACGCCGGTCCCGGCCTCGATGACCGCATGCATGTCGTCCTCGAGCGCGCGTGCGACCGTTCGCGCCATCTCGACCTGGGCTGGACGCGGGCGATAGCCCGGCAGCTGTTGGCTGATCGGGCTGGTGGGGCCCAAAATAGAGGCCATTTTGTTGGCGAGCGGTTCGACCATGGGATGTCCTCAACTCTTGCCCGATACGCGGCGCGCGGCGTCGGTCTCGGGGGCGCGCATAGCGTCATGCGCGTGCCAAACGGGTGGGGGAGTGGCAATAAAACGATGCGGGCCGTAGCTCCCCAGCTCGGCCCGCATCTGATCGGTGGGGTGGTCCGGCGAACTCATGTCTTCCCCGGTCACCGGGCTACCCCACGTCTCTACTTACACCTTAGCTTGCGCGCGGCGCGTTGTCAACTCTCCGTTCCCCAAGGGGTCTCCCGGCTTTAGACGTGGGGAGGAATGGGGCTGCGCCACTTGCTCATCTGAAACTCCCGGGAGCCCCCGCCTCAGCGGGGGGAGGAATGTGATCGGTGTAGCCGATGCGCCGCTTGTCGCGGCACATCCACGCGTCGATCCGATTAATATGTCGCACGCGGGCATACCGCGTGCGCGTGTGGGACACATGGTGCGACGCGTCCATGTGTCATGAGCTACCGGCAGACAAGGTGACATAGGCCAGTCGCACACTGCGCCAGAACCTATAACCGATATCCACGCTGTTTCACACAATCAGGGCGTGGAGTGTCAATCTATACTAACCCCGAACATTCGCACCTCTCGTCTACGTGTCTTGCGCGTAAAACCCATCATTTGCGTCTATACTACTCCTGAGCATTACCCGCGTCCCAGGGGGGCGCCCGGCGAGCGCGACCGTGAAGGCGGCGTCGTCCCAGCCGCGCGCGTCGGCCTGCCGCCGGAGCGCGGCGTAGGCCGCGCGCGCCGCCGCGGGCCGCGTCACGCCGGTCAGGCGCGCGGCGGCCTGGTGGTGGCGGCGCAGCCGTTCGGTGGCGACGAGTTCGCGCGCGAGGTCGCGTAGCGGGAGCAGGGCGGGCACGCCCCAGGCCAGGGCCAGTTCGCGCGCGAGGCGCCAGGCCGCCACCTCCTCGTCCCAGTCCTCGTCGACGGTGCGCGGGGGGGGGCCACGGCGGGCGGCGTGCGCGAGTTCGTGCAGGAGAGTCTGCGCCATCTCGCGCTCATCGCCCGCGCGCACCCACACGTCGCCGCTGGCCTGGTGGTACGCGCCCAGGAGCGCGCCCCACGCGGGAGCGGGCGCGCCCGGCGCTCCCCCGGACGAGCGCACGCGGGTGCTCGCGTCCATCGCGTCCATCGCGTCCATCGCGCCCATCGCGCCCCGCGCGGCATTGCTGTCGTCGTCGCGGCCGTCGGGGTCCGTGGGCGGCCGCTCCACCACGTAGAGCGTGCCCAGGGCGATGCCCGACGCCCGCGCCTGGTCCCACAACGCCCGGCACAGCGCCGGGAGCGGGCGCGCCCCGTCGGGCATCGCCCGTCGCAATGTTGCCAGGCCCGGCGCGCCCCGCGATGCGCCCCGGCCGGCATCACGCGGGGAGGAGTTCTGGTCCATGTGCACAACCTTTCCTGGCACTATGATACGGTTCAGTAGCCGTCCTGCTGGTACGTTCATCGCTCCGCTCTACACATCGGAGCAAACGGACCCGCGCGGGCGACTCAGACGAGCGCGCGACCGCGCGCTCGTCTGAGGGCTGTGATCGGTTGAGCTGTCGTGGACCTATGCGTCACGCTATGGCTGTGGGCCTGCACACCGTCGGCCAGACCTGGGCGAACGCTGATAGCGACCCAGCCACCTCCCGCCAGTGACAGGGGGCTTGGGTGCGATAACCCCCTCATGCGAGAAAAATCGCGCACCACACTACCCTCATTCTATCAACCACCGGCGTGCGCTCGGAATAGGTAGAAATGAGGATCTTTGAGATAGGTTTCGACCCCGCGATCTCAGTATTTTTACTGAGATCGCGCGCAAGACGGGCATTGTGCCCATCATTCTTGCCGTTGGAGGCTGTGGAATATCACCCGCTGGCGCTTGAGGTGATGCCGGATCGGATCACGTCCACCTGTTCCGCAACGCAGCACCGAAGATCGCGCCCGATCAGGTGATATATCGCATCAAGGGGTGCTCGTCGCGCGGCAAGAATCTCCGCACCTGCTCAGGCTCCCAAGCTCAATGGACACGCAGCTACCAGTGCGGGACGGCCGGCGATATGTCGAATGAGACGATCGGGCGACACATCGCGGCACAACGGACGCGCTGATGCGCGGGCGCCGCGAGGATGGCGCGGACGTTAGCGCGACCGCGCGCGTCCGTGGGCGCGACGCGCGCGGTCGCCGATGTGCGAAAGAATGAGGGGCTGACTATCTCTCTTCGGCGACAAGGCTGTCGACCGGTTCGTCGGGGAGGCGCAGCAGCCCCATCACCAACGCCTTGCTCACGGCCTCCAGGCGCGTCCTGACTCCTAGTTTCTCGCAGACGTGCTGGACGTGGGAGTTGATTGTGCTTATGCTATGTTGCGTCTCCTTGGCGATCTGGGCATAGGTGACGCCGCGCATCATCCACTCGAGCATGTCCTGTTCGGCCGTGGTCAATTCGACCGCGCCGTTGGCGTACTGCGCGAACCGGCCGCGCGCGTCGTAGCTCTGCCGATCCATGATACGCCGCACGTCCGCGTCCATCACCATCGCGCCGTCCATCACGTCGCGTACCGCTTGGCGTACGCACACGCCGGTCGCCGTCTTCAATAGATAGCCCTGAACCCCCGCCGCCGCGCGCGTGCCGGACCGATACCTCATCCCAATACCCTGAGAGGACCAACAGGCGCGGCGGCGACGCGAGGCGCTCGCGGATATCCGCGGCCGCCTGCAGCCCGTTGCGGCCGGGCATCTGGATATCCAACAGCACGAGGTCCGGCCGCAGATCGTGCGCCAGGCGCACCGCATCCGTCCCCGTGTCGGCCTCACCCACGACGACGATGTCGGGGTCTTCTTCCAACACGCGCCGGACCCCATCGCGCACCACGGCCTGGTCATCCGCGATCAGGATGCGGATCGACGCGCCGATCCGGTCGTCGCCCCCCTCCAATTGACCCGTCTCCGTCGCCGCGAGGCCTCCGCGGCGACGCGCGTCCGGCTCACCCGGCGGGGATCCCCGCCGGAAGGGGATGCGGGCACGGAGGATCGTCCCCGCGCCACCCGGCCCCGCGTCGATTTCCAGTGACGCGCCGCTGAGCGAGCCCACCAAGTCCACAGCGGTGCGCAGCCCGCGGTGGCCGGGGCGCATCGTCGAGCGCCACTCGGCCGGCATGCCGATGCCGTCGTCGCGCACCTCAAGAGCGACGGTCTCCCCGTCGGCCCACAGGCGCACCATGATCTGCCGCGCGCGGCTGTGCTGGATGGCGTTCATCAGGGCCTGGCGGGCTATGTGGTGGAGGACAAACCCGTCGTTCTTGGACAGCGTCGCCACGTCCTCGTCGACGTCGACGACGAGGGCACACCCGGCCGCCGTGGCGTTGGGGGTGAACTGCGCCACCAGATCGCGCAGCGCGTCCGGTAGACCCCAGACGGAGAGGACGGAGGAGGCCGCGCCAGAGAGGACGGTGGTGCGTAGTGAGTGCTCCAGTTCGTTGGCTTTCGCGCGCACGGCGCTCAGGTCGACTAGCGCGCCGGGAGCTAAGAGTCCGCGCAGTTCGTTGAGCAGCCAGACCGGCCCATCATGGACAGCCTGGGCCACCTCCTCGCGCTCCAGGCGACGGTCGGTCAGCAGGCGCTGTTCCATCTCCTTACGGGCGGTCACATCGCGGCTATTGAGGATGATGCCGCGGATGGCGGGGTTGTCCAGCTGGTTGTTGCCGACCGTTTCCAGGTCATGCCACGCCCCCGTGAGCGCGTGGCGGCGACGGAATGTGACCATGGGAGTCAGCCCCCCCTGCCCGTGGGCAGCCTCCAGCGCGCCGTGCAGCCGCGCGTGGTCGTCGGGATGGATCGCGTCGAACCCGCTGACGCCGAGCAGCGTCGCGGGTTCCACGCCCAGGAGGCGCGAGAACGATGGGCTGACGTAGGTGAAGACCCCGGACGCGTCGATAATGCTGACCAGGTCCGTCGAGTGCTCGGTGAGCGCGCGGAAACGCTCCTCGCTGCGGCGTAGTTCGTCTTCCGCCTGGCGCTGCGCCGTCATTTCGATGCCGCTCACGACCACTTGGCGCACCGCCCCCCTGGGGTCGAGCAGAGGCACGGCGTCCAAGAGTAGCCAGCGCGTCTGGCTGTCGACGTTGCGAATTAAACGCATCATGAAGCGCCGCTGCGGTTTGCCGGTGGCGATCGCGCGCGGGATGGGGCGCTCCGTGGACGGCAAGTCCTGGTCGGCCACGTCGTGGATGAGCCAGGGCTGGTCAACCAGGCGCACCCCGGTCAGGGCGTGGGCCGGGATGCCGGCGATCGCGCCAGCGGCGGCGTTCGCCCAGACGACTGTCCCCGTCGGGTCAACCACGATGATGGCCCCGGCGATTGCGGCATATATGTGCTGGAGCCACGCGTCGGCGGGCTCGTCCTGCGGCACACCGACGGTGGAAGCCGCGGCGTTGGATATCGTGGACATCTCTGCTCTCCTTGCCCGCCCCCGTCGGGTCATTGCATCGTCAAACCGCCGTCGACGGCGATGACCTGACCCGTGATATAGCGGGCGTCGTCGGATGCCAAAAAGGCGACGATCGCCGCGACATCGGCGACATCACCGACCATCTGCAGGGGGATTTGCTCGGCCGTTACCTTGCGGATGTACTCGTCGGTCATCCCCGCGTTCATATCGGTCAGAATGAGGCCCGGCGCGACCGCATTGACCGTGATGCCGCGCGACCCCAGCTCTTTGGCCGCGGCGCGGGTGAAGCCGATGATCCCGGCCTTGGCCGCCGCGTAGTTTGCCTGACCGGGATTTCCCCCCAGCCCGACGACGGAGGACATGTTAATGATGCGTCCCCAGCGCGCCTTGGTCATCGTGCGCGTCACACCCTTGGTGCACAGGAACATGCTCTTGAGGTCTGTGTCCATCACGGCGTCCCAGTCGTCCTCGCTCAACCGCATGAGGAGGCCGTTGCGCACGATGCCGGCGTTGTTGACAAGGATGCCGATGTGTCCCAGGTCACCCGACACCTCGGATATCATGCGGTCGACGTCTGCGGCCCGCGTCACATCGGCCTGCACCGCGCGCGCGTGTCCGCCGCCCTGTTGGATAGCGTCGACCACCGCGGCCGCGGCCACGTCCTGGGCGTTGTAATTAACGGCGACCGCGTAGCCAGCCAAGCCAAGGCGTAAAGCGACAGCGCGGCCGATGCCGCGCGAGCCCCCCGTGACCAGGGCGACGTGGTCGGTCCCCGTCGTCCGATCCGTCATATTCTCCCTATCCGTCATGTTCGACTACCCTCCCGTGGTTGATCCACCTGTCCGATCTTGACAGCAATGAAAATCGCGACGCTCCCGACGACGCGGACGTCGACGGTCGCAAAATGCGCCTTCAGTGCGTGCTCCAGGTCCGCTTGCCCGTCTCGTGCGTTGTCGAACACACCCATGCGGTTGTACAAACGCAGTAGGGCGCGCGCCAAGTGACCGTGCGCGGCGCCGCGCCCAAGGATCGTGGCGCCGAAGATGACCCCACCTGGGTTGAGCACGGCCGCGAGGTGGTGGAGCGCCTCGGCCTTATCGCCCATCGTTCCCGGCAAGCAATGCAGGACGTAGTTGAGCCCAATCGAGTCGAAACGGGCCTCGCCCAGATGCGCCGGCGCCTGCAGCACATCGTTCAGATATGACACAGGGGCGTATCGCCGCAGTCGCCGACCAGCCTTGACAAGGCTGTGGTGGTTGACGTCAAGTAGCGCAAGCGAGGGGTGCGGCGTCGGGAAGCGGCAGCGGTCCAGGAAATACCCCGTGCCGACACCCACCTCCAGGTGACACGACGATACGTTCCGATTGTAGAGATTGACAATCAGGCGAGATGGACAGCGCCATGCATAGGCGTTACTGAACCCGAGCACTAATGCATCGTAGACCAACAGCACGCGGGGTGTGTAGATTCCCGATCCAGGGGCCGCTCGCGCCTCACGTCCTGGGCTACCGGTGATGTCACTCTCGATGGGCGGCGGAATTGTCGCGGAGGACGTCCCACCCGCGCCGCCGCGCACGGTCTTCGTCGGACCACTATGCGCTTTCATACCGACTACCGCCCCCTACCTTGATTAAAGACGTCCATTAAGCACGGTTCAGCGTAGGCGCATTTTAACGTGGCCATGTGAACAGTCGACATTAAACTAGCAGCGCCGGTTTCACGCCCACGCAAGGTCATTTTGCGCTCTTTGCCGATTCGATACCGTCATGTTCGATTGACGTACTCCCCAGCTTTAGGGTGGGGATTCTTTCCCACTGCCAGTGTGGCAACGGGCTACGCGACAGGTGTGCGTGATACCGCACCCCTATCGTGGGGGACGCCATGGCCCCGACTACTGGGATTGCTCCCAGATACTTTTGCCTGATATTGAGCGCGCCGACCGCATCCCGGTGCATCGTGAACCCGCATGCCGTGCACCGATACACCCGCCCGCGCGGCTTGTGCCGTGCCTGACATGCGGGGCACGTCTGTGAGGTGTAGCGTTCATCCTGCACGACCACGGCCATCCCCAGCCGCTCGGCCTTGTACGTGACCATGTGCCGGATCATCCCGGACGGCATCTGGCGGATGCGCTGGTTGCCTGCATGGCCCACATCAACGCGCTTCCTAATGTCGCGTATGTCGCCCACGGCGACGGTCTGCACCCCGTTTTCGTGCAGGGTGGAGACAAGCCTGCCGGTGATCTTGTGCGCGATGTCCTTGACCTGGTGATCCCATCTCCGTTGTTGCCGCTTCTTCGATCGGACAAGCCGCTTCCATCGCTTCGAGCCCTTGCGCTTACGGTCGAGCAGCGCCTGGAGTTTCCCTTTCGTTTTGTTCTGGTAGCGCCTGACCGAGCGGAGGAAACGCCCGTTCATCACGATCGCGCGCTCCCCGTCGTGGGCTACGGCGGGATGGACCTCCCCCAAATCCACGCCCGCTATCTTGCATCCCTTGACAGAGATGGCGTCCGCAGCCTCGATACCATAGGTGGCGCGTATCTCGTACTGACGTCCATCCCATCCCATCTCCACCTGGAGCGGTCGGCCGTGCGCCCATGGCACGATCAGCGGGGCGTTGCCGCGTCCATTAGCGAGATAGAGGCTATCACCCTTGACCCTGATGGCGCTCGCCTTCCATTGTACACGATAATAGGACCGCCGCTTCCGCGGGGGATGGGCAGCGGCATCCGTCGTGCGTCGTGCCCGCCAGCTATCCAGGGCGGCGAAGAAGGATTGTACGCAAGCGTCCGACGTGTGCGCATGCAGCGCGTCGCTCGTGTGCCAGCGCATCAGGTGTTTGGCCTTCAGCCACAGCCCTTTATGGCGTACCGTGCGCCAGTACGACGTGACGATGCGCGAGTACAACTCACCCGACGCGCGGGCGAGCGTGTCCATCTGCGCGGACTGCCCGACTTTGAGACGGCGCACCATGTATCGCTTAGAGTGTGCGTTTCGACTCACGCGCCGCCCCTTCCCTGATGATGATCTCCAGCATGGCCGTGCGACTGATCCCGCGCGCCGTAGCCATCGCATCCAAGAGGCGTAACGCGTCGTCGGTTAAACGAAAAGCCGTGTGTTTCTTTATATCCCAAGTATAATACAACGTGACAACATTGTGCCTCATCAGACACTATCAAAGGATAGCCTTCACCCCACGGCTACAGCCAGGGGCCTGCGGCTAATAACGGTCAGTTACTCCATGGCTGAAGCCAGGGGCTTGTGCCTAAACTCCACCGCGCCTCCGCATTCCACGAAGGAGACGGCTGTGGCTTCATCGTTCGGCACATCGGGGCGCACCGACAACACACCCGTATTCATGCAGACATGCTGCATGAGCAGCGGTCAAAAGACACTCTTAGTCTACCAGGGATGAGAGAAGGCGAACGGTGGGTACACCACACGGGGCTGGCCCCCATTCCTCCCCTAGCTTCAGCCATGGGAAGGAATGGGGGCCAGCAGTTGAATCATGCCTTAGGGATTTAGGGCGTAAACCCCACAGGCTTTAGCGGGTGGCTGGCTTCTATCCCACGGCTAAAGCCTGTGGGGTTTACGCCCTAAATCCCTATAATCAGCCGTTCGTCCCTGGGGCCGCTTCGAGCGCCGCCGCGAAGGCCGCGTTGTCCCAGCCGCGCGCAGCGGCCTGCCGGCGGAGCGCGGCGTAGGCCGCGCGCGCCGCCGCGGGCCGCGTCACGCCGGCCAGGCGGGCGGCAGCCTGGTGGTCGTGGCGCAGGCGCTCGGTGACGACGAGTTCGCGCGCGAGGTCGCGCAGCGGGAGCAGGGCGGGCACGTCCCAGGCCAGGGCCAACGCGCGCGCGAGGTGCCAGGCGGCCGCCTCCTCGTCCCAGTCCTCGTCGACGGTGCGCGGGCGGGGGGCGTGCCCGAGTTCGTGCAGTAGCGTTTGCGCCATCTCGCGCTCGTCGCCCGCGCGCACCCACACGTCGCCGCTGGCCCGGTGGTACGCGCCCAGGAGCGCCGCCGCGCCCCGCGCGGGGCGCGCGCCCGTGGGCGGCCGGTCCACCACGTAGAGCGCGCCCAGGGCGATGCCCGACGCCCGCGCCCGCGTCCACAGCGCCCGGCACACCGCCGGGAGCGGGTCCGCGCCCGCGCGCCCGCTCCGTCGCAACGCCGCCACGCTTGACGCGCCCCGCGCCGTGTCCCGCCCTGTCTCGCACCGGGAGTCGTCGTGATCCATCTGAACAACCTTTCGTGGCACTATGATGTTGCTATAAGGCTTATACAACGTATATCGGGCTGTCGCGGGCAGAAATGAAGAGATGTCGTGTATAAAAAATATTTTGGGGATGCGACGCTTTCCCAATTCTCCTCGTGTGCATTGTCCATTTCACACGTCTTTTTTAAGGCGTTAATGCTACAAAAATCACATGGTATCGATTGATCTTCGATAGATAGATCGCTGATGGTGACGCGCGGATCTCTCTGTCACAGGGTCGCCGCCGCCCACGCGGCGGCGACCCATACGCGGAGCGCCGCGAGCGGGTGGTCGGGGCTCCTAGGGCAATCGCATTTAAATTCGCTTTCACGCCACAATGGGCCACGCTGGATTGGAATGATGCGGCTCATACGGCCGAACATCTCGCAATTGGCTCATATGAACCCGCAGCTGCAATTCTACGTGGAGCAACAACGCGATTCAAGAGACATTACTGTCGCACGACGGCCTGCATTTAGGCCTCTCGATGCCCAAATTATAATGCGATTGCCCTGGGGGCTCCGGGCTCCGGGTTGCCGTGACACCCCGTCGGTGGTAGGGTGAATGTAAGGATATGCAGCAAAACGTTGCGTTTTCATTATATACAATATTTTATTAAGTATGCTAACAAGGAGGCGTCGATTGTGGAAGACCCTAACAGCCTCTTGCCCCATGAGTCTCACCATCGCATTGCATCACGGTAGATCTTACTTTCACGGAAACGTTGCCTCACGAATAATGTAACCCGAAGCGATCGTGCCACCGGCACAGTGGAGGGGAGAAAAGAGTGAGGTCCATCATGAGTTTCCAGGCCAAGCGCGAGCTGTTGGTACAGATCGCCCCGCGCTACCGTGAGGCGAGGGGTGCACAGAAGTGTCACATCCTCGATGAATTCGTCGCCGCGACGGGCTACGCGCGCAAATACGCCATCCGTGTCCTTGGGCAGCCAGCCATTCCTGTGGCCGGCCCGATCACGCGGCCACGGGAGCCGCGCTATGGTCCCGCGGTCGTCGCGGCCCTCGAAGTCGCCTGGGCGGCGGCCAACGTCGTCTGCGCCAAGCGTCTGGTGCCTTTCCTGCCGGAGTTAGTGGTCTCCTTGGAGCGCCACGGGCATCTCGCACTCCCCGCCGAGGTGCGGGCGCAGCTCCTGGCGCTCAGCCCGGCCACGGCCGACCGCATCCTGCGGCGCGTGCGCGCGGCCGATCGCCCCCACGGCATCGGCACGACCAAGGCTGGCACGCTGCTCAAGCACCGTGTCCCCATCCGCACCTTCGCGGAGTGGGACGATGTTCGCCCCGGCTTCATGGAGGCCGACTTGGTCGCGCATTGCGGGACCAGTGCCGAAGGGGCCTACCTCTATACACTGACGCTCACCGACGTCTCGACGGGCTGGACCGCGTGCCTCGCCCTGCCGTACCGCAGTCCCGAGGCCGTCACCCAGGCGCTCGACCACGCGCGGCGCCTGCTGCCGTTCCCCCTACGGGGCCTGGACACGGACAACGGCGGCGAGTTCTTGAACAACCACTTGCTCGCGTACTGCGCCCGCGAGGCGATCACCTTCACGCGCGGGCGGGCGTACCGGAAGAACGACCAGTGCTACGTTGAGCAGAAGAACGGCTCGGTGGTGCGGCAACTCGTGGGCTATGATCGCTTCGCGGGCGAGCGCGCCTACCGCCAACTCGCCGAACTGTACCGGGCAGTGCGCTTGTACGTCAACGTCTTCCAGCCCTCGCTTAAGCTCCAGCTCAAGCGCCGGGAGGGCAGCCACGTCTATCGGCGCTACGACGCGGCGCAGACTCCGCTCCAGCGTCTGCTCGCCGCAGGAGTGCTCGACGACGTGTCGCGCGACCGGTTGCACACGCTCTATGAGGCGCTCGACCCGGTGCGCTTGCTGCGGCAACTCCAGACCTTGCAGGAGGCGCTGTGGCGGCATGCCGTCGTAAAGACGCCACTTCCCACGGGGCCGATGGAGCGGTTCAGCGCGGGGGCCTGCGGTCTGGCGCCCGGCACGGGCGCGGAGAGCGACGCGTTGAGCCGGCTCACGCGCCCCAGCCACCCGCGCACCTATCGGCGGGCGACCAAGGCCGCGGCGCCGCGCACCTATCGGACCCGCGAGGATCCGTTCACGGGCGAGTGGGACGAGATCCACGGCTGGCTCGCCGTCGAGCCGGAGCGCACCGCGAAGTCCATCTTCTTAGAGTTACAGCGACGCGATCCCGCGCGCCACCCTGATGGGCAACTCCGCACCCTCCAACGGCGCATCGGCGAATGGCGTGCACAGGCCATCCTTGCGTTCGATGACGGGTGGCTCGATGAGGACACGCCCCTTGGTCAGCGGGGGCCCGGCACCCTACGGCTGTGCATCGAGAGCACTGTCACGGCTGCCGCAGGATGAGCGGCACTCTGGCCCACTATATGTTACGCTAGTTTCCACTCGAAACTAGCGTAACAACGAAAGGATGGATATGGCACTTAAAGAACGGCGCATCAAATGCGCCGCCTGTGGCGAGCGCGAGACGGTCATCCGGGGCGAGCGTGGCCCCCTCACCGCCTATTGTGATGTCTGTCGGGAGGAGCGCAAGCGCGAGCAAGCGCGTCAGCGTATGGCTGCTCTACGTGCCCGGCAGCGGTAACAACTGTCCGGCTGCGCCGGACCAAGGGGCCTGCCCCTTGCACCCCGTTTCGGCTGCGGCGGCCACAGGTCAGGTCCTGGCAGCACAACATCTCCACGGCTGACCTGTGGCCGTCCTCGCCGATCGTTATGGTTCCGTTGCGGTAAGATATCCCATGAGGCAACAACCCGTCGAGGGGTTACATTCTTCCATGAGGCAATACGGATTCTAGTTGACGTTAAACAAGGCGGAACAGCGCGCCCTCACCGGACCGCGGGCGGCTCGTGGCGGCCAGGGCCTCCAGCGCGGGCAGGGCGGCGCGCAGGGCGGCGTCGGCGAGCAGGGCGTCCAGGGCCTCCGCGCGGTAGGCGATGACCGCGGGATCGGCGCAGGGCGCGGCGAGGAGGTCGTGGACGAAGCGCTCCCGGCGCGGCTC
>JAABUZ0100004491.1_pt1 | contig 19193 bp, 21 predicted proteins | sample 5562091 | NCBI WGS metagenome assembly JAABUZ01 (sample SAMN12813069, study PRJNA571459) | rock metagenome | isolation source: Antarctica rocks | place: Antarctica: Victoria Land, Linnaeus Terrace sud | collected 2015-12-21 | reverse complement strand
AAGAAAGTCGCCCTGACCGCCTGCATGCGCAAGTTGCTGACGATTCTCAACGCGCTGCTCGCCCATCACACTCCTTGGCAATCGTCGCCGTCGACTACTTGACAGTCAAGACAGTTGCTTTTTCCTTATCTTGATGCCTATGGGGCGGTGCTCGAACCGCCCTCTTGCGGCGGCAGGACGCTGTGGGGAAGGCCCGGATGATCCGGGGAGGGCGGTTCGAGCACCGCCCCTACGGACTGCTCACTATCAGTTAGTGGCGAGCGAAGATCATCGCGCCGGGGCCGTTGTAGACGAGGTCGTAGCGGTAGTCAGCGACCAGCGATGAGGCGACGGGATAGACGCCGTCCATGTTGCGGACATAGACGTAGTCGAATGCGTCGCCCGTCATGATGGACCAGCGATCAAGGCAGGTCGAATCCTGGAAGGTACATGCCTGCAACTGATTATGCTTCCAGATCTGAATTTGAAACATCATGTCCGGCATCCACTCGTATCCCTGCGGCGTAGCGAGGCTGATGCGATCAGACAGCGTCGGGAACCATTCAGATTCGTCATCGCTTGGCCAGATGCCCTTACCGCTGATGACAAGGAAGCGGCTTCCCGCCGGTGTCTCCTGCGCCGTCCACTGCATCGCGTCGCGCTCACCCTTGGTCAGACTGGTGAGCGCGGGGAGATCACCCGAAACATTCGCGCTCTTCGTCAGCGCGCCCCAGGCGGCATACCAAAGCAGGAACGCGCAGACGAGGATGGCAGGCCAGTGGCGAACCGCTGCCGCCGCTGTCCGCCGCCATTCGCTTGCCCCATCGAGCGAGAGCGCAACCTGCCGTGCATCGGGAAGGTCGCCGATTGCCCGATTAAGGGCCGGGATGACCATCTCGGCGAGGCCGATCCCCGCACAGAGGGCGACAGGAATCGTCGTGTACGTGTCCGCCGCGCGGTTATCGAGCAGCAGAATGACAAGCCACCAGATCGGCAGGGCGGGCAGAAGATATTCCCGCCGTTGCACCGATGCGATGGAACGGACGACAAGGATCAGCGCGCCAAGCAACCCAAAGGTGCCAAGCAGCCAGAAATACGGTTCATTCGTGCCGAGGCCGAAGACGTGAATCATGTTGCGGATGTTTTGCCGATCCGCAGGCCCCGTGAAGATGGATGAGCCGGTCTGATTCGCGGCTTGAAACGGTGTCAGACCATGATAGGCAACAACGGTGATCAACCAGGGTGCGACGATCACTACCGTGCCGATGGCGACAAGCGACGCGTGGATTATCCCCTTGCGGTGCGCGCCGTAACAGAAAAAGAAGATGATCATACTGTAGGCGAGGAATTTCCCCGTTTCCAGATGGCTAAGGATCGTCAGGCCAGAGAAAAGCGCGGTCGGGAACGCGAGACGGATATCCTCACGCTCGTACATCTCGTGCACCGTGTAGAGGGCAAGAATGGCAAAAAGGAAGCCGAAGGCGCGCGTCATGCCGCCTCCCATAATCAGCCAGATAAAACTGCGTGGAATGAGTGCGAAGACGAGCAGCGCCGCGATCACGGCAGGCTTCGACTTCAAGACAGAGCGTGCGAGCAGGAAGAAGGCAAGCATCGTCAGCGTCACGACAAGAAATGGCACGAACCGGAAGAGGTTTGTCAGGCTGACACGCGTGATGTCGTTCAGCATCGCAGCGATGTAGAGACCGAAGGGCGAATAGGTGAACGGGATATTCGCCGCGTTATACGACGTGAAGGCGGGCAATTGATAGTGTGCCTGCTGGATGTCTTGCACCATCGTGTAGAAAAGCCCGCCATCATTGAGCGGAAAATCATACGCAAAAGTGCGGATCCCACGAACAAACGTGCCGAGTGCGACCGCCGCACCAATGGACAGCGGATAGACGAGACGCGCGATTTCGAGCCGCGGCCTCTTCTCCAGGAGGGTTGCAACAACAGCTGGCCTGCGTACCGTTTCAAGCATGTCCCGTGACTCCTTCGGCCCGCATTCACGCATGTTCCCTGCCACCACACCTTGGCGATAGCGGAGAATCCTCACGGTGGATATTCGTTTCACACGGTGCAATGCGATGGCGTCCATCGCCACCGCATGTGCGTGTTCTGTGCCGCAGGTGAACGCGGGACGCGTCCTCAGAACAACGATACATTCTGGGTGCAAAACCCGTTATCGTCAACTCGCGTAGGTAGCTATAGACAACGTCTATCAAAGAACCAAAAAGGCGGACAAAACGTATCCGTTCGTAAGCTCTCAGGAAGTATCCGGCAGGGCTGCGGAGAGGAAATAAAAGAACCGGTGATGAATACCTGCCATTGTAGTGGAGTGTTCGAATCCATGGTTTAGATCAGCGTTCATTGTCAGTTATTCAGATGATGGTTTCGCTTTCCACGCATCGACATAAACAAGCATTGGCAATCGAGATGATAAAGGTTGTATCTGTCACTGATCGTTCTCTCGATTTTATGATGGCGGTTCCCTGTGTTTCCGCGACAAGAAATGGAGATGCACAGCCGTGGCAGTTTCGCTTGCGGAAAAATCCCTCTGCTCGAATGATCCCCGTTTTGTAGCAAGATTCACCGAGCGTAGCGCGTGCTACGCTCGGTGAATCTTGCCGGATTACCGGACTGATTTAGCCATCGCCGAGGCGATAGATAAAGAAAGACTGGCTGCTCTCGCCGCCACCGCCAGTACGCGGTGGTATAGCTGGAAGCGTGGCCCCGGCAGCAGTCACGACGACCGATGCGTGCATGGTCGGGTGTACGCTGCAGAAATAGGTGAAGGTACCGACTTGCGTAAAGGTGATTTTCCCCGATTGGCCCTTTTGAAGCTTGCCAGTGTCAAAGGCGAAGGCACTACCGGGATCACTCGTCGCAGTATGCGGTGCGGTATCCTGATTCGTCCAGGCGACGGTTGTGCCGACCGGGATGACGAGCGGCGTCGGATCAAATTTGAAGTTCATGATATTGACCGTCGTATCGGCGGAAACCGCCGTCGCGAGATGGACACTGAGAAGCCCCACGATAAGGAATGCGAGGAGCATTCCCCAAAGCACGCGATGATACCGCCGAACCTGCCCAATAGCCTGCATTGCGTCCCCTCCTCTTCGTGCACACCGACAACGGGTGTGTCCCCACAAAATCTGCTCCACATTACTTAGTACGGTCTGTCACAACCCTTCGGATTGGAAATGAGAGGAATAAATGGTAAAGAGTAACTGGCAAGTCGAGAAATGAGAGGTCGGCGTGTCTGTCCGCATTATTGGTGAGGTGGTCAGGCTTGAGCAGCAATCCCTAGAGGATCACCTGCTCCAACATCTTCTCCGCCTGCTTCTTACCTTGCCAACCGCGTGTATTGACGCTTTTCCCCTCCAATTGCTTGTAGATATCGAAGAAGTTTTCGATTTCTCGCAGGAGATGGTCGGGAACGTCCTCGATATCGTGGTACTCCGCGAAACGCGGTTCGTTGACCGGCGCTACAAGGAGTTTTGGCTCTTCCGTACCCTCGCCGTCCTCAATTGTGAGGAGTCCAATCAGCCTGACCCTCACGAGACAACCGGGAAAGGTCGGCTCTTCGACCATCACGAGCGCATCAATCGGGTCCCCATCGCTCGCTTTTGTACCGGGCACGAAGCCGTAATCGGTCGGGAAATGGACCGCCGAATACAGCGTTCGATCGAGCGCAATCGCATCGAGCGCGGGGTCATATTCGTATTTGTTGCGGCTCCCACGCGGGATCTCCACGATAACATTCACCGCACCATTCTTCGCATGTGGTTTCAGGTCTTTGATGCTCATCGTATGTTTCCCCTTCTGCGTCCCTCAATCATCCACTGCGTGAACCGTCGCATGCTCCGCACCACCGCCGCGTGGCATAGTGATACACTCAACCGATATTGTGACGCATCGGGTGGGATATGACGCGAGAGGCGATGATCGTGATGAAGAAAGTCCTCGTACTCGTCGATGATCTACTGTTCGCCTCGCGGATTGAGGGGACGTTGGGTGCATGCGGCTACAATGTGCGGATCGCGCCGGTCATGATGGAAGCGGCGCAGGTCGCGCGGGAATGGGACCCGGACGGCATCGTTGTCAGTTTCGGCGCACCCTTCCAGGATTGGGAAAGCGCAATCCGGGCAATCCGGTCGGAGCCGTCATCGGTTGAGACACCGCTTCTCGCCTTCGGGCCACATGTGGATATGGCGGGACGCGCGGCGGCACTAGCGGCAGGCGCGACATGTGTTGTCACAAATGGCGCATTCTTCAATCGAATGCCGGACGCGATCGCAGTATTGGTCGGGAAGTAGTCAGTAGTCGGTAGTCAGACGGGAAAGTACACATCGTCTCCGCGAATTGACCGACGGTTATGCCACTGGTATCAGCTCACTGACTACCGACTACTGATTACTGACTACTTTACAGGAGGTATGGATGCAGTTCGTAGACAGCGCATGGTTGACAGCCCATCTTGCGGGCGGGGGCGCGATCGCGGTAGACACACGGATACCACAAGAATATGTGCAAGGGCATATTGCTGGTGCGGTTTCAGCGTATCCCTATGGCGCGCAAGCCGTTTCCACTCCGGGGGGCGACGCACAGTTCCGCGCATACGTCGTGGAATACATGACGGCTCTCGGTATCACTGGTGATGAGACGGTCGTCTTCTACGCGATGAAGAACGAGACGACCGACGCACGCGGTCTCTGGACAGCCGAATTCGCCGGATATGAGAAGGTGGCGCTGCTTGCGGGCGGGTTGCAACAATGGTTGGCAGATGGTCATCCGGTTTCACAGCAGGAGGACCACGCGCGCCAGCGTGTCGCTTTCACCCCACACTGGAACGAGGCGACCTTCGCGACGGCGGATGACGCAGCCGCCGCGATCAATGATCCCAATGTCGTGCTCCTCGATGTCCGTTCCGAAGGCGAACATACGGGCAGCGCGCAGGGGCGGTATGCCGGCGTCAACCCGCGCCTTGGCCGCATCCCTGGCTCGGTCTGGATCGAGTGGACGGAACTCTCGAATGCTGATGGGACGTACAAATCGCCCGACGAAATCCGCCAACTGCTGGCGGCGAAGGGGGTGACGCCCGACAAAGAAGTAATTACGTACTGCCAGGGCGGTGGCCGAGCGGCGCATTCCTATGCCGCTTTGAAAAGTGCCGGTTTCGGCGACGTACGCCATTATGTCGGCTCGTTCAGCGACTATGCGCATCGCACCGACCTGCCCATCGAGAGCAACGAGCAATAAGCGGGTGCCCGCTGGGTAGGAAGCAATAAGCGAAGACCCGGACGTGGGTTTATTCGACGGGAAACGCGCGCATCGTATCATGCTCCCCGCTGCTCCCCTGCCCCGTGCCCGTCTGCCTCAACGATCATGACGATGCGCACGCCGACAGGCCGGTCGAGGATTTTGCCGAGGACAATGACAAGGTCAGTGAGGTGCTGGCGTTCCAGTCGCTCGCGCTGGACGCGGTTGCGCGCCCCGATGACCAGCGTGCCGTCCGATTCGATCGCAAGCAGTTCGGCTGGCCGAATCCAGACCGCGAAGGTCGCGCCGCTCATCCGGCCCTGCAAGCCCTGGAGCGCCATCGCCCAGATTTGCCGGTTCGTCAGCCCGGTGGAAGAAAGCGCGGGAGATGCGGCGGTCGGTATGACGAGAGGTTCACGACGGGTTTCCTCAGGTATCTCTTCCGAAGGGCTGGTTGAAGATGCGGACGTGAACTCCACTGGTACCGACGGGAACGATCCTGATGTTGCAGGAGTAGGCCACGACCCGGGTGACGATGGATCAGTAGCAGGTGGAGAGTATACCTGGGTGGACTGTTGTACCGAGTCCGCAGGTGGCGCAGGTGGCGCGGCTGGCGTGGACAGACGCGTCGCCTGGAAGACGACATCCACAGTGCGCCCGAGCGCTTCGCTCATGCGGCGGCTGATCAGGCCGCGATACGAGGCAAGTTTGAGGGCGGTATCTGCGCCGGGGACAACGACGATCACACGATCACGCTCAATAGTCGTAACCCGCGCCCCGACAAACCAGCGCTCCAGCGCGTCTGGATGCAGCACGCCTTCCAACCGCCGCATCACTTGATCCCACAAGCGGCGCGCTTCTGCCTCCGTCGCCGCTGTGCCGGACGTCGTGACGGATGGGACGGACGCATAATCGATCTCCGGCAGGATCGGCAGCGACGCGGAGTCCGTGATCGTCACAAACGGCGAATCGGCGGGCGGTTCACCGCTCATCGCCGGTAGGGGCCAGGTCGGTGGCGGCGTATGGACGGCAGGCGGTGCGTGAGGGTTCGCACGACTGTCCGACCCAAATCCCTCCACGACCCAGCGGTCACAGATCGCTGCGACGAGTTTTGGGGCGATAAATCCACCACGAGTGCTGCCGCTGTTTACCGCTTCCCAGATCGCGGCGAGCACCCAGCCGAGACCGCTGCCCGGCCCGTACCCCTGTGTCTGTGCTGCGGTGTCGCACTCCCGCGCTACCTGTACGAGCAATGACATCTCCATGTCGCTCGGCGGACGGCTATTGGTCATCGTCAATGCCGCCTCGATGTCGGTAATCGTTGCAGTCTGTTGCGCGTACACGGCGGTTGGTGGCTCAGTCACGTCGAGGGCCCGGACAACAACCATGCCGTCCTCAGAGAAATCCGGCACCGGCGGCAGCGGCTGCTCTGGGAGGAACGAACGCGCGTCCTCGCCGTCGGCTGTCGCCGCGAGTGGAGTACTCATCCCCTGACGCTCGCGTTCTTCCCGCTCCGCCAAAGCCTCAAATATTGATGACACTGATTCGCGCGTGCTTGTACTGCTTGTACTTGTCTCTTCTTTACTCTTTCCCTCTTGGTGGTAATTCCTGTCCATCGGTACGACGAAGGATGGAGAAGCAGATTCGATGATTGTCGTACCTTCGTCCTGCATCGAATGCTTATCGGCGTCGCTAGGAATGACATCCGGCACTTCAGGCGCAATTTCGGCGTCGAAACGAGCGACACCGTCCGTACGTAAGGTGAAATCAGTGTCCCAAGGAATACCTTTGTCGGTTATGGTAGGCACTTCTTCATGCTCTCCCGCAGTGCTTTGGGTATCAATGTCGGTATTTGGCACGGTGGTTGTCTCAGCAGTGTCAATGGTTGCCGTTTCGTCTGGTTGAACAAGCGCAAGAATCTTCTTACCACCACGGCGCTCGCGTTCCGCGCGCTCAGCGAGTTGTTGCCAAAGGGGCATCTGCCGCAATTCTGGCAGAAGGTAATGCCAGATACTCGTCCGATCAATCGGAGCGAACTGCGCGCCGAAGATATGACGAATACTGCGGAAGACGTTCCGGTCGCGGTTCGCCAGTTCGAGGACGCGGACGACGGCGGGAAGATTGAGCACAAGACCGTCGCGCGGGTCCTTGACACGGTAAAAGTTGTGCGGCACGCGCCAGCGCCGGTTGCGGTCATCCTGACGAAGCACCATTTCCTTGTGGATCTCGATCAGGTCGAGAGCAACGAGGACCTTGTTGAGTGTGATCAGTTCCTCGCGCCCTTCGCCGTAAAACTTCCCTTCGGCGTCCTGTGTCGGAAAAGCGTACCCCTGATGCGGTGAACCCTCGCGCCGATCCGTCCAGACGGTGTAGGAGTTGAGGAGCCCGACGCCTTTGAGTCCGAGCAGCGGCGCATACTGGGTGATAAGGGTGTTCCAGTGCCAGTACCAGCCACGGTGGCGGATATCCTGACCGGCTGTCGCTGCGGCGCCCTCCGCCGTGACGACACCGGGGGCGGTTACACCGCGAACGCCACCCATCCCGGCCGGGAACCCCATCCGGATGCCGATCGTGGTCGGTGCGGGTGGTGGAGGCGCGGTCGGCGCGGCCGATCCGGGGAGCGCGGGAGGGTTCGAGTTCGCCATACCGCCCGTCCCGGCAGAATCCGAGGAAATACCCGCGCCCGGGTCATCGGCTGGCGCGCGGGGAGGAATATATGGCCCCTGCTGTTCATCGTTCATCGAACGCTGTCCCACTTTCTGTGTATCGGGCGGACACCACGATCGAACGTGCGGGAAGGTCGGCGCGGTTGCCCGCCACGCCGGTTTCCTGCCTGTCCGATTGGTCAATGCAGACATGCTGGCGCGCGACCATGCCGTGCGGGCATGGTCGCCCGGCCAGCGTGATGCACGCGCCCGCGCGGACGCTGACCTTGACGTCTTCCCGTCTACCGCCTACACTGGCAACCGGAGCCAGAAGTTGAAATCTGGACACCCGGCTGGGTTGGTTGGTTCCACTGCCGTCCCGGTCAGTTTCGTGAACGACCGCGTTGCCCGCGCGGTCGTTCGCTTTGTCCGGCCTTGTGGGGCCGCGAATCTCGCTCCGATGCCGCTGCATCCCCGTCTCCTTCCGACACATCGAGTGTTGGGTACCTGAGTACTTACGTACTGGGATACTTTCATTCGTTCTTTCCGATGATTGTTTCGCCACGCGCGCGCGTGGCGTCAAGGGTTGTCAGCGTGAGGCCCTCCCGCTCTGCCGCAGCAACAAGGGCGGCCAGGAGATCGAGGGCGAGGCCGACGATCTCGCTCTTCTCGACGTGCCCATCTGCTGTGCTATTGAGGCGTGCGTGCAGTTCGCCGAGGGATCGCACTTGTTCCGGGTAGAGATAGGCGCTGATCTGTTTGCGCGCGCGCCGGGGCGCTTCCGCACGGTCAATCGTCCCGGTGAGGACATCCACCGCGCGGAAGCGCCGCTCGCTCTGTGGTCGCTGTCGCTCGCTCGCCATCGCTTACGCCACTCCCTTGAAGACGCGGGTCTCGATCACTGCCGCCGCCAATTCCGCGTTCACGACGCGATGGCCGAGAAAGACCGCCTCAACGAGGCAATCGGCGCAGAAGTTCGTAATGGCGCGCGGGATGCCGCGCGAGGCCTCGTGGATGACATCCACCGCCTCCTCATCGAAGATCGTCTGGTCGTGCGGCAGCCCGGCGACCGTCAGACGATGGGCAATCAGGCCGGCCGTATCACGCCGGTTGAGCGGGTTCAGTTTGTGATCCATGCCAACGCGCTGGGCGAGATTCCGCTTGCGGACGATTTTGTCCTCCAATTCGTTCTGCGCGAAAATCACAACATTGATCAATTTGGCCGTCGGCGTCTCGAACGAGAGAAAGGTGCGCAGAATCTCCAACTGCGCGCCGGAGAGATTTTGCCCCTCATCAATGACGAGCAGGACGCGCCGCCCCTGGACATGCATCAATTCGAGGAACTGGAGGAACTGATTGGTGTACTCGAGACCGCTTCGGCCGTCCGGGCGAAGGCCGAACTGCGTGAGCACGCCGCGAAGGAACTGGACATCCGTCCGGCAGTCACGCGGGTTGTTGATGATGGCGATCTCAAAGGCGGGATCACGCTGCAACTCGGTGAGCAGGGCAACCTTGATCGTTGTCTTGCCGTAGCCAATGTCGCCGAGGATGATCGCCAGGCCGCGCTGCAACTGGATCGCCAATTTCAACCGCTCGTAGCAGTCCTCGTGACCGAGCGTCTTGTAGAACATCTGCGGGTCCGGCGTTGTGCCGAACGGTTCGCGCTCCAACCCGAAGAACTTGTAGTACGTCACCGCGTGTCGCCCTCCCCTCCCCGGTTCAGCCGCGCCTTGATCGCCTTGAGGCCGATCCCGCGCGCACGCCACTCGATCACTTGCCGTAGCAGCGCGAGTTCGCGGTCATCGAAGAGCAGATACCCGCTCTCCGTGCGCGCGGTTGGCTGGATGACACCCGTGCGCAAGTAGAAATCCATCGCCGTGCGCGGCACGCCTGTTTCAACGCGAAGGTCGGCAGTCATGTAGAAACGACGGAGGGGTGCAGGCTGGGCCGGAGCAATGGGCAGCGGCGTCGGCTCACCGAACAGCGTGCGCTGCCGTGGCTCGATCCGGACCAGATTGCCCCCATCTTCGATGCGCCGCTCCCGCTCGACCATCTCACTATCCTTCCGTGAAACACTTTGCCGCAACCCACCGATACCAGACCGTCTTGTGCCGAGCCGTCACACTTCGACTGATACAATCCACATGGGATTGGTATGCAGACGCAGAGTACACGTACACTCAGTCTAGTCTCCATTTTGCTCCTTGACAACTCTGTGTTCCTGATGCGCCAGACAAGGCGATCTGCATACTATCTGTATGTGCTGTTTGCCGCATTAGGACGCTCTGCATTGGCATCGCAACGCTCGTCGTGAGAATACGGGCGATTGCGCTTTGTTGCACGGCAGGCACAGAACGTACAGTACATGAGTGAGTAATACTCATCTAGGTGTGCCTGTGGGGAAGTATTATGTCATGTTGATGTGCAACGGCCTTACCAGGTATTGAGACGAGTATCGTGGTTATGATGGATTGGTGATTGCACGATGCGGGCAGTCTATCGTGCGTGCATCATCGGAATCGAGTGGCCTGTGACCAGAGACGTTTACGATGCTACGGATAGGGATAGGAGTCGATTAGGAGACCGGTGGTGTCGCGGAGTGTCAGGATCTCCGGGCCGGTGTTGTCAAGGACGCCGCTGGATTGGCCCCAGTACCGTCTGGTGGCGCTATCCGTCCCCTTTCCCGTAAAGAGGGTCACTTGCCCGTCTACGGGCAGCATGAACGCGCTGAAGGCGTACAGATGCCCGCGTGTGTCACGAAGTGTCCACCCTGTCATGTCGAGGGGAGCAGACGACCCATTGACGATGACGACAGTCTCGTCGTTCGGGTCATTGCTCGTCGCGTCACCGTCGTACGTGACATCTACGATCAGGGCGGCGAGCGTCGGCGTCTCGGCCGGTGGGGTCGGAGTTGCAGCGATGGGTATTCCCGCAGTGATGGTAGTTGATCTGGTGACCGGCGTTGGCGATAGCGTGGGGGGCAGCGGCGGGGGAGGTTTGGGCGTCGGGGGAATGGCTAAAAAGGCGCGCCAAGTGCGGTATTGGAGGCCGACATTGCCTGCCTCGACGGCGAAACCGGGCGGGTTGCCGGGCGTAAAGGTCAGTGCGCGCCGCTCGAAGACCTGGATCAGGACAGCGCGCTCCTGCCCTGCGACGCGTACCGTACTCCAGTATGCCTCCGTGATTGGCAAGCCGGTCGCGTAGAAGGGCGACCGGAAAAGCAGCTCGGTCGCGCCGCCGTCTACGATGCCGTTGCTCGTCATGAAGGTCCAGAAGATATCGGCGACAGTATGTTTGGTCTCGGGCACGTACTGCTGCGCGGTCGCCTTTCCTGCCTGTGTGGGGTCATCGGTGACCTGTCCGTCCCACGCCACGGTCGCGGTGATTGGTGTGCCGCTGGCGAGTGCAGGGGCGTTGCGGAGCAGATTGAAGTGGCATAGGTCGGCCCCGCTGGATCATCGAGGTCACCCGCAACTGGGATCGCCGCCGGGAGGTGCGTCTCGAAGAACGCGTCGCCGAATTGGACGCTACCGGTGAGCATTTCCGTCGCTAAAAGACCGTTCGTGACGTAAAATGGGTCCGTTGAGTTCCCATGCGGGCTCGTCAATTCCATCCTGCTCTTGTCGAAATACTGGACGAGTCGCGTGCCACCGGGCGCTTCGCGGTACGGCTCAGCGAGTGCGCCGGTGCGTGGTTCCGGCCCCCAAATCCATGTCCGTGCTATGGCACCACTGCTCACCGGTCCATCCGTCCGCCCCCATGTCCGCGCGAATGCGGGATCGGCAAATGCAGCCGCAGAAGTGCGATATGTCGCATATAGCGTGCTTGTCACGCCCGCCAGCAGTACGAACCCAATGATCATCCAAGAGAAAACGCGCTGTCGCATTATCACCTCGTAGAAGTCAGGAGTCAGGAGTCAGAAGAGATACGCAAGGTATCGCCCCCTATCAGCGTTCAGGCAGAGAATGTTCGTGCCTCCCCTGTCTGCCTCCTGACTACTCATCATGTACGGACACATCCCTTCCCTATCGTACCCGATATGCGACCTCCCGTGAACGGTGGTGGTGCGGTATGCTGCGGGGATGGAAGAATTGACATCCGCGCCGATTGTGCGTCGCCTTCCCCTCGCTATCTCGATGAGTAACCGGCTAATTTCGCCGGATGTGATTGGTTGCGCGTTCCGCTGGCGCGGTGCGGCGGGACTGGCAAATGGCGTCCTCGACCGGCTCGTACCCGTCGGGTTACCGCGTGCGGCGGGCGTGGCGACGCTTGCGCGTATCCGATCATGGGCTGCCTGGCCGGATGCGTGGTCCGATCTCGCGGACGCGTACCTCCATGCAGCGGACGGCGCATTTGATCTCATCACACGGCGCGATGCCCTCCATAGTGCTGCGCTTGCCGTCCATGCCGCGCAGTTACTCGTTTATCAGCCGGTGGAGCGCAAACGTGCCCTTGCTCACCGTGCCGCCGCGCTCTATCGTCTTGTCGCGCCGCTCCGCGATCCGCCGAGCGAGCGGATCGAACTGACATTCCGGGGGGCGCGTGTGCCCGGCTATCTCGCTCTGCCACACGCAGCCTCGCCATCCCGGCCCGTGCCGCTTGTCCTCTTTTTCAATGGTGGCAGTACGGTTAAAGAGGAACTGGATGGCTGGCGGGAACCGTTTCTCGCCGCAGGCATGGCGACGCTCGCGCTCGACAATCCCGGTACAGGCGAGACATGGGAAGCGGCACGCTTCACGCCGAACCAGGGTGCGCTCCTGGATGACGTGCGGCGGCTCGTCGCGACCCATCCGGCGCTCGATGGGCGGATTGCGTTGGTCGGCGTCAGTCTCGGCGGCATGCTGGCTATCCATCTTGGGGCGGAAACCCCCGACCTCGTGGCAGTCGTGACGATCACAACGCCCTTCGAACCGGCCGAGTACATCACGCGGATGCCGATGCTCACGCAGTGGGAGGTTGTTCATGTGACGGGGTTCCCGATGGATTGCCAGCCCTATATTTGCGCGGCGATGGGCCTCGCGCGCTGTGCGTCACATCTCCGCATGCCCCTCCTGGTGGTCGGGGCAGGCAAAGATCGCGTCGTGCCGCCTAACGAATCGCGCCGCCTCTACGATGCCGCCACTCCAGCCCGCACACTGCATTGGTATCCCCGTGCGAGCCATTGCTGCTTCTCGCATCTCGAAATGATGCTCCTAAATACCGCACGCTGGCTCCAACGAGTGCTGAGTGCTGAGTGCTGAGTGCTGAGAATCGATCAATACGCGCCGAAAGACACGAGGCGCTCCACTTCTCGCACTTAGCATTCAGCACTCAGCACTCGTTACTTCCCAGAGGCGATAGCGGCCGCGACCTGATCGAGGTGCGTGCGGTCGTGATTGCGCATGTCAGCCATCTGACGGAGCGTGCGTTCGCCATACTGTGGGTGGGTACCGGTGCGGGCCAGTTCGTGCAGTCGGAGGCCCTCCAGGAGCACAGTAATTAGTTCCCGTTCCCGCTTCAAAAAACTGATTGCATCGGTGCCGGTCAGCGCCTGGTAGTTCGCTTCCATGACGCGAGCATCCGGTTCATAGGCGGGCAGGGCGGGGTTTTCTTCAATCAGGATCGCATTGAACCGCTCGGTCCGGTTGAAGGCGTCGAGGTCCGCGAGGTGGGAGACGATCTCCACGGCGGACCACTCCCCCTCCGCCGGGCGGTGATGGAGCGTCTCCTCGTTCTCCGGCGCGAAGAGCATCGCGAAGGCCTCTGGCGCGTCGCGCAATTCCTTGATGATCGTCTCCATCTCGTTGTTTCCCAGTGCTCCCCGTGCGGATGATGACATCTCCTGCATCTGGCGGCTCCTTTCCTGTTTCGCGGTTATCGTGCGTCATATGGTAGCGAATTGCGCGGGAGAAAGAAAGCCGCGCTTTTAGTGCGGGCGGTCGAGGTCGGAGTCGGATTCATCGGGATGTGGGGCATTCCGGAGGTGTGAAACCGTACGGAGCAATGATATCACGAGTACGTAGCCGATCAGCACGACGCAGAGTAGGCCGAGAAAGACTAGCATGAACCGGCTCAGGAAGGCATCGAAAACGGCGGCGAAGATGAGCAACCCGAAGAAAAAGATGAGCATCGTGATAAGCGCGAAACCGCGCCAGCCACGCTCGTCGTTCACAGCGGGACTACTGACGCAAGCAGGGCGACGAGCGCCCAGAGGAGCACGATAACAGCCGCAAGGAGAAGCCAGACGAGCAGGCATCCGAGCGCACACGCCCCGGCGATCTCGCCCGCGCCGAACAGTCCCGTGCCGATCAGCGCCTCCCTGGCTGCCTTGCTGGTTATCGCACCTTTGATCGAACGCATTCCACTCTTCATGCGGGAAGGATACCACGGACGGGGGAAGTGCGGAGTTCGGAGTTCGATGTTCGAAGAAAACGGGGTCTCGTAACTACGAACTTCTCTCGCGTTTGACGTGCGGTAAGCCGCCGCGTACACTGTCGTCGTCCGTACTCTCGTTATGCATGGTGCATGGTACATGGTTGAGCGCGTTTCCCTTTGTCGCGATGGAATACCAATTGCGTCACTGGTGAGAAGCGAAACGCCTGGATGGTCGCCAGCGAGAGGCATGCGGTGTGGAGGGGCGGCGCAAGCGCGCAGAGTAGGGAGGCACCGACAATGAGCGATGACGAGCGAACCCGGCTCGGAGGACCGCCTGGCGGAACACCCGGCGGGCAACCAGGCAGTTACGGTCAGCCGCCCGGTGGTCAGGGCGGGTATGGCGCGCCGCCACCCCCGCCGCCGGATGGGTATGGTGCGCCACCACAGCGGCCCGACCCTTATGGCGCTTCTCCCCCGTCGCAAGGCGGATACGGCCAGCCGCCACCGCAGCAGGACGGCTATGGGCAGCCTCCGCCACAGCAAGGTGGATACGGCGCACCGCCGCCATCGCAGGGTGGCTATGGTCAGCCCGTGCCGCCACCGACGTACGGCGCGCCGCCGCAACGACCTGGCGCCTACGGTGCGCCGCCACCCGCCGCGCCACCTGCCTACGGTCAACCACCGGGTGGATACGGCCCTTCTCCACAGCAGGGCGGCTACGGCGCGCCGCCACCGCCGACGTATCCCGGTGGCAGTGGCGCTCGCACGGTCTCCTTCGATATCAATAGACTCATCGCTAGTCTCCGCCTCGGCGATCTCCTCGCGCTTGGTGGAACGGTGCTTTTCTTCTTTTCGAAGTACTTGCCAAACGCCAAGTTCTCGGCGAACAGTGGCATCACGGGCACCTTCCGTTTTTCCGTGACCGCGAATGGATGGGAAGCATCCCGGAACGTCTGGGACTTCCTTGAGATCGTCATGATGCTCGCCGTGATCGCCATAATGACTGTCATCGGCTTGAATTTGCTCCCGCAATACAAGGCGCTCAAGGGATGGATCTATACCGGGATCGGTGCTCTCCTCGTCATCCTTACCCTGATCGCCTTTCTCGATGCGAAGAGCCAAGTGAACGGCGGAGTGGGGCTTTCGGTCGGCCCATCCATTGGCTTCTTCTTTCTGATTATCTTCGGCCTTGTCGTGGTTGCAGGTGGCCTGATGAAGCAGGCAATCATTCCTGGTGATGATGCGGTCTCGTTCGGTGGCGGGAGTAGCGCTCTCGCAGCCAATCGCGGGCCGCAGCCCTTCTCCAGCACCTACTACGGTGGCCAGCAGCCCCCTCAGGGCGGCTATGGGCAGCCTTCTCCGCCTCCACCGCCACAGCAAGGTGGCTACAACCAACCGCCGCCTGGTGGCTACGGTGCGCCCCCGCCTCCGCCCGGTGGCTACGGTCAACCGCAGCAGCAGGGTGGCTATGGTCAGCCACCGCCCCCCGGCGGGTATCGTCCGCCGCCCGGTGGCCCGAGTGGCTATGGCGGGCCACCCCCGCCGCCACCGCAGCGGTAATGACGCGGTACCGACGACGAACGGCAGGGCGGAATGCCCTGCCGTTTTCCATGCGGCACGATCAGGCGATAGCGTCGCGCGGGGTGTTCGTCGCGTTTGCCATCGTGCTCCTCCTGTCGGGCTGCGGAGCGAAACCGACGCCACTCACCGCGCCGATCCGCACGCATCTGGAGGACGCCGTCACCTTTCTCCCACAGATATCGGCGGCGACCCCGTGGCAGCGGTTCACCTTCAACGACTGGGAGCGATTGCGGGCGCGGGCTGGGCTCGGCGATACGCCGGTCGCGGATTGGGCGGTGGATTCACATATCAAGGAATCGGCGACGCTGCAAGAATGGCTAATTGAACCCGGTTCGGTTGCCAACGCCGCCGCGCTCGCGCCTCTCGGTGTAGACGCAGCAATGCTTCGCTGGCAGGTGGCGCTCGACGGCCCCGGGGATCAACCCGTGACGCGCCTCGTTACCGCCCCCCCGCGCGATGACCGCCCGAAGCAGGTCGGCGCGGCGCTTGCCCCCCTCGGCTACACCCCAGTGGCAGCGATACCGGCCACGCAAACGAATGAACCGGTGGTTTATGCACGCGGCGCCAGTGTCGCGGGTGCTCTTCCCGTGCTGCTCGACAGCGACGCGGCGGCGCTCCTGGTGATGCCTGCCGCCCTTGTTACTGTCCATGATGCGGTGCGCGTGCCGGATGCCGTCGCGGCGTCAGCACCGAATGGTGCGAACCTTGATGCTGTGCCCTTCTTTCACGGGTTAATCGCTGGCATCAGCGACATCGAGGCAATGGTGATTTTTCGCATTGGGGCCGACGGCTACCAGGATGCCACCGCGCCACCACTTGATGCGTCCGCCCTTCCCTTCGACGCACTTGGCGGCGCACTGCATCTCACGGATGCGGGTGCGCAGTACGCCACGCTCGCCTTCCACGTCACAGCGCTCCCCGGCGGACGGCTCCCGGAAGGGATGGCGGAATGGTGGGCAACGCGCTTCGGTCTCGACCAACCCGATCCCCGTGCCGTATACCTCGAAGCGTTCGGCAACGACGGTTGGCTCTTCGCCCGCTACCGCATCCTTTCCCCGGACGAACGCCCCGGCGGCGTGCCGCGCGGCGAAATCCCTTTCTGGAAGAACATGACGATCTGGCAGCCCGTCCATCAGCGCTGGGCGAACTTCGTCCCACGCAGTGCGGACCCAATCCCGCGTATCGGTACGTGAGCCGGAAAGCAGGCGATAGGCCGCGTGTGTACGTTCTCCATGCGTACCTGCTGTGGTAGACTGATGCATCATGTAACCTGAGAGCGATAGAACGCGATGCACACGCGAGAGCCGACGCGGCGGGAATCACGAGAAAAAGGAGGTAGTCAGTGGAGGAAATGACACGGATCGAGCGTGTTCGCGCCGCAGTAAACGGGCAGCCGGTGGATCGGCTGCCGCTCTGCTTCTGGCATCATTTCCGCCCCGGTGGTTCCGGCGCGCGGATGGCCGAGGCGACGCTCCGTTTCTTCGATCAGGAGTTCGATCTCGACATCGTAAAAATCATGCCAGATCTCCCCTATCCCTTCCCGCGCCACGCGGTGCGTATGCCCGAAGACTGGGCACTGATTGAGCCAGTCGCCCCCGATCAGGGGATGTTCGGCCAGCGGCTCGTCGCTATCCGCATGCTCCGCGAGGCGCTCGGGGCGGAGACGCCGATCATCCTAACGATCTATAACCCTGTGGCTGAGGTGCGCCACTTCGCCGCCGATACCGAAACATTTGACCGTCATCTGCGCGAGCATCCTGCCGCCGTTCACCACGCGCTTGGCATCATTGCGGAAAATCTGCAACGGAACATTGCCGCCTCCATCGCCGCTGGTGCGGATGGCGTTTACTACGCCCTGCAAGGGATCACAATGGACGGCCTCAGCGAGATCGGCTACCGCGAGTTTGGCCGCCCGTACGACTTCATTGCCCTGCGCGGCGCAGAGAGTGGCTGGCTCAACGTCTGCCATATTCACGGTGACCACGACCTGCTAATGGACCTTGCTATTGATTATCCGGTGCAAGTCCTCAGTTGGAGCGACCGTTTAACGCGGCTCTCGCTGCGCGAGGTCCGCTTGAAAAGCGACAAATGTCTCATGGGTGGGCTACATGAATTTGGCGCGCTCGCGCAGGGTGATGAGCGGGCAGTAATCGCTGAGGCGCAGGACGCAGTAGAGCAAACGGGCGGGCGCAAGTTTATTCTCGCTAATGGCTGCTCTGTACCGGACGAGACACCACACGCACACCTTCAACGAGCACGCGAAGCGCTCAGTATTCTCCAACCACACTAAGCGTGCGATATGTACGTATGCGTGTGGAATGAAAGTCCACCCGGGTGGACGGAGGCGATCAAAGCTGCAATGGGTGCTGTGACAGCAGTGGCTGAATCACCTCAAATAATGCCGCCGCGCCGGGTGCCGCTGCTTCGTGCAGTCGTTGCGCGCCGCGTCGCCCGCGATTTGTCGTCAGCCTCTCCGGCGACCGCCGAAGCGGATGAGGCGGCGCTCATCATGCAGGCGCGCGACGGGAGTCGCGAGGCGTTTGGGCAACTCTATGAGCAACATCGTGCGACGATTGCGCGGTACGTTGCCGCCCGTATCCGCGACACAGCAGATGCGGAAGACCTCACTGAGGCGATCTTCGAGAGTGCGTGGCGGGCGATGGGTCGGTATCGGGAGCAGGGTGTTCCCTTTCTCGCCTGGCTCTATCGGCTCGCACACAACCGCGTCGTGGATCATTATCGCGCCCTTCGTCCGACCATCACTCTCATTCCCGAAGTCCATGAGAGCATCGAGGATACCAGCGCGCCACTTGATCTCAATATTGATTCGGCGGATATCCTCAAGGCGCTACACACCCTCACCGACGATCAACGCACTGTGATCGTATTGCGCTTCGTCCAGGGGATGAGCGGCCGCGAGGTGGCGCAGGCAATGGATAAGCGCGAAGACGCGATCCGCGCGCTCCAGTTCCGCGCGCTCGCCACCCTGCGCCGCATCCTGACCGGAGAAGAAACGCAACCCGCGTAACATCTCTACATCCCCTGGAGACTCTTGCTAATTATTGACCCCAGAAGAACTCAAAGCGCAGGTGGGTGAGGAATTGCCCGACCGCGAGGAGATGTCGCTGGTGAACGCCAATGTGGCGGCACCGATGAACTTGGCAGCGGCCGAGTATAGGGGCGGCGAAGTGCGCGGCATGGGCGCGGCATTTTACCTCGTCTATCCCGCATTTTACACTGATGTGACCGACAACTACAGGGCAATCGCATAAAGAGGAGGGGATGGCGTAGGATGGCAGCCTGTTGTGGTTCATGACCGTGGGAGGATGCCGCATGCCTGCGCTGCCGACGAGTATCACCAGTTCCTTTGCG
>JAABUZ0100004489.1_pt1 | contig 19202 bp, 22 predicted proteins | sample 5562091 | NCBI WGS metagenome assembly JAABUZ01 (sample SAMN12813069, study PRJNA571459) | rock metagenome | isolation source: Antarctica rocks | place: Antarctica: Victoria Land, Linnaeus Terrace sud | collected 2015-12-21 | reverse complement strand
TCCAGGCCATAGTAAGCGTATTCTCGGCGCGCTTTGGGAGGAAAGCGCGGATGCTGGAATCGCTCCAATAGCATTAGAAGAAGGAGGCCGGATACTCGCTGTCGAGAAACTCGATCTGTCGAGCGTATAAACGGTAAAATCCATTCAGTGAGGTCGGACTCGTCGCAAGCAATTTCCAATTTTCCAATCAAATCAGGATGTTCAAAAAGCTCCTGCACTTTCCTACTGCCCATGATACCTTCCATTGTGCTTATTGGTATGATAGGAGAAACGCGACCCCAATATCCGGTACCCAACTTCTTTAAAAGCTCAGCCAGAGACCTCAACGCTATCAATGGTCCATTTTCGACATTCATGGCCTGAGCCGCTATCAATCTCGCCATATCACAATCACTGGAGCACAGAAACTCAGTAACAATCTTCAGATCAACCACTTTGAGTATGTGTGGCAAGCCATAGAGGATACGTGAGATGACTTCACGAGATTCAGGTTCAAGCAAATACATCCGAAGGTTTCTGTGCAATTCGACTTGTAAAATTGTGTTGAAGTCTTGAAACAGAATAACTCTGCTCAGTTTCGAGAATGACTTTTCAGCCCACTGCCTCAATCTTTGATCTTCCGAAAAAAGTAGTGTGATCATGCCTGGTACAACATCCTCAGACAAGCGCATAAATCGACCTCCTTGTTGCACAGCCAAAAATACAGATTTGAACAATTCATAAAGTCGTGCAGTCCTTAATATGGACGGTTCCAGCATACACTCGTACAATGAAGACAATAGATCCGAAGGTAAGGACTTAACAGAAATATTAGCATTCTGCTTCAACATTTCATTCGCTCTATTCATCGAGAAACACAGACGCTCCACATCCCAACCGTCAAGGCTAGTGAACAGCGAGTCTTCACTTGGGTCGTCAAAGCCGTACTCGACGACCCGTTTCGCTCTTACTTCTGCCTTTAATTTGTGAAAGGTCCGTGCACAGATCCAACATTTCCCAAATTGATCTTTGAGTTTTGTCTTCAACCATGTCAACGCGCTTCCCTCATGATCGAAGATTTCCAGTGTACACGTAACAATAATATGTAAGTCGTCTGATGAAAGCCAATGTATATCCGAAGGTAGCTTTTGAAGAAACTTCAAAGATTCTTGAAGTCTACTCGGCTGATTTGTCTTCACCAACTCCACAACGTTATCAAGTCCAGATTGTAGTTCACACGACAGAGCATTAGTATGCATTCGCAGAATTTATTAGGAGAAATTTGGGTTTCATAGGCTTGCCCGGTGAACAGTCGCGAACCGTTCAGTCGAACCGGCGACTTTTGGTAGACACGGTTTTCGCACGTGACAACACAGAAACTACAAATTGAAGAGCCAAACCAACCTAAGGTTGTGTATGAGCTTAAACAGAGCTTTCCTACTGTACGAGAAAAATGCTAGACTAATCACCTAATGTCCTATGTAATCGCGCTTGTCATCAAGCACCCTTGCGTACTCCAGAAATAACCGAAACATATACACCTCAATGTCCTCATTCCTCAGGACATCCATGGCCCATTTCCGTCCCTCTTCAGCAATATACCTGGCTTCTTCATCATGAGCCGCGATAAACGAGTCATTATCTTTGAGGCCAAAGAAATATGATAAAATGGAGTAAAAGTCACCAAATCGATTGTCCATTGGGACAAAATGTTGCCATGCTGTGAGTCTGCTATCATGCCACTCGCGAAATATTGTCGCCTTCAGACCAAGTGACTTGGACTGGAGAAAAGCCCGCCATCTACCAGAGAACGAATGGCCGTCGACATCAACCACAACTTTGTCTTCAAATTGCTCACTCAGATTTGTCATTGGCTTCTTTGTAAACTTATCGAATAAGAAGCTGCAATTCGGCACGCAATATTCGATGTGAGTGAAGCCAATGTCTAAATGTTCATCGGCGAAAGATGACACAGAGCAACTTTCTTTTATGAACTTTCCATCTCGTTTGGGATCATTAAGTAGGATGTCGTAGGATTGAGTTATTGATGAATTTGACAGCATTACCATTCGATGTCTGTGGAAGCCATTCCAATTAGTTGACACTTGAACGCCTCCAGAAGTTATACCTCGCCAAATAGCCAAATCACGCTTTCCATCCCAGTCTACGTCATTCGTTGCATCATAAACGTACCGTTCGTCTTTCGTCCAGTACATATTTGCAGGAAACAGGATATCATTATTGACATTGACTTTTGATTCGCTAAATATTGGCAAAATCTTTTGTGAGGTAACAATGGTACTCGGCGCAATGAGAAATCCATGGTAGGCCTGTAAATCTGGCTGATGGCAAAGATCTGAGGATAGATTAAAATTGCTAACAAATCCATTGGAAGCATGGACAAGTAGTGATTTCTGGTTTGGTGTCATCATGGCGAAATCCGACGTAATCAAACTCGCACTCGGGGCAGAAGACTCTGGTGGACATCCAAGCCTCGCTGTCTCATAGAATTGTTTTCCAGACATGTCGTACCACTCACCCTCAGCACCAAGATTGGATGGCCCGTCTAATTGATGGTGAGAGTAGAGATTAACTGGCGTTTGTGGTAAAGAACGCGTGGATTCTTCCACCTTAAGCGCCTTTTGAATGGTTTCCCATGGAACCACTAGTCTTGGTTGATCGAGATCATTCATTGCAATATCCATATCCGGTAGGTGCTGAGCAAATGAGTCAAACATGCTTCGAAATACGGGTACACGCCAGCTTCCTCCCTGCGTGCCCTCGACTATACTAGCTTTTCCGTCTCGAATCGAAATACCAGCGACTCCTCGAGAGTTGAAAGGCAGAGAATGTGCCAGTCTGCGTAATTCTAGTGGCGGTACACTCCACAAAGGTCGGATGTCGTCATTTATCTGCTGGAAATCATCAATGACCTTGCTGCCTCTTTTAACAGCAAAATCATACCATATGCCAAACTTTGGGGGAGGAGGACGCCCATAACGCTGTTTGTATGCACGGATAGCATCGGTGAGTGATTTCGATTGATTCGCAGTATACTCGTCGAAATGTTGTCTACTCTCTTTTATGAGATTCCCAATAGGGTGCTCGTCACGCGCGAAGTTTGCAAAAGGATTTGTGTCTGGCGGAGACTTCTCATCATGTGGTATGAGAAGTTGTTCTTTGGATCCAAATATGTGTTTCGGTCTAGGCAAGTTGAAACGCTCATGAAAGACGATGCCGATAAAGAAGTAGAAACCAAATATTCCTGCACCAAGGATGATGCCAAAAAGAATTCTTCTCCGCTGAAGAAGCATCGACGGCATTTCTTAAAAAAAGCGGCACATTCTCTCTTGGCTTCCACAAGTACAATTGTGGCACATGCCACAGCGCGGTTCAACGTCACGTGATTAGCATGAATGGGCCGTTATTATTTACAAGCACGCGTACACTAATGGGTCATGGACCACGAGAAATATGATATTATTGTTATCGGGACTGGTCTCACAGAATCCATTGCTGCTGCGTGAGTTCAACGATTTTCGGTCTAATTTCCAGAGCCCTTGCAAGAGCAGGCAAAACATTATTACACGTGGATAGCAATGACTTCTATGGTGGTCATTGGGCTGCACTAAGCTTAGATGATCTGACTGCATTAGCTGAAATGAAGTGTATGGTCGATTCGAATCCTTACCGCGATGTGGTGGTTCAAATGGACCGAAGCAAATTAGCTTTTTCTCGAGCCTATGCAATTGAGTTGTCTCCACACATGTTTTACGCAAACTCTGAGATGGCTGGTCTACTAGTGGCTTCAAAGGTTTACAACTATCTTGAGTTCAAGGCTTTTTCCAACTTCTACATCCTTGAGGAGACATCAAGCAGGCTGAGCAGAGTTCCAAGTTCAAAGGAGGATATCTTTACATCCCCGGCCATTGACCTCATAGCAAAGAGGCATCTCATGCGTTTCATGAAATTCGCTTTGCAATATGAAGATGATGCCAATCACGGAATATGGAAAGGTGAGTTCATCTAATCTTAATGGTATGCTAAATTCAGACCGATCAGATCAAGACTTTTCCCAGTTCTTATCGGATGTATTTCATATCTCAGATCGCATTGCACTATTCGTCGAATTTGCTCTTGCGTTATCTCCAGTAAAGAACATCAGTACTGCTGATGGCCTGTCTCGAGTACACCGTCATTTGACGTCCATTGGTGTTTACGGCGAGTTTCCTATTGTGGTTCCAATGTATGGAGGTGGCGGAGAAATTGCTCAAGCCTTTTGCCGTGCCTCTGCTGTCAAAGGAGCGACGTATATGCTGGATAGGAGGATTAAAAATGTAGAAACTCAGGCTGTCAATTTTGAAAATGGCGAAAGATGTTTGGCTGATCATATTATTATCTCAAGCTCGGCAATTGATGACAAGGCCACAGGTATTGCAAAATATATCGTTGCACTAAATCACCCTTGTGACAGTTTGGTGTCTGATGACAGCGTTGCTGCATTTGTCACCTTTCCTCCTGGTAGTATCAACAGCTTTGAAGAGCCAATACAAGTAATTGTACATGGCAGTGGAACAGGATCGTGTCCACAAGGGCAAAGTATTGCAAATGCAACGCATTCTAATATTTAGCAATCTTTTATTTGAGTACAATCAACAGGAAAGAAAGTAATGCCGCCCTCCATAAAGCTGCAAGGAAGCTTGCCAATATTGTAGCTCAAAGCAATGGCTTCGAACCACTTTTCCCATTGGAACTGTCATACGTGCATATGCAGGGCAAGTCCGACGCGTTTGACATTCCATCAGTCAACATGGACTATAATCCTTCAGTATACTCTGCCATGAAAATCTACGAAGATATCATGGGAAGCTTGACAGATTTCATGGAGACCATAGACGCTGTTAACCCACAGGAATCTTTATTTGATGAATAAGAGTGACTCGATGCTTTTGCAGATTCTCCCTTCTTGCCCTCCACCTTTCCGAACATCATCTAGGCCCTTTCTCAGAGTGTTTAGGTATCGCACAAGAACGTCGCGTCTCTGTTGCGGTGTTTCGGTCGATTTCAGCGATCCAACATTGGAGAAGAGTGAAAGACTTGCATAAGGCGAGGAACTATGAGGTATTAGATGTTTATGGAGATGTGGGTGAAAACCTATAGGTTTTGCGGCCGTCTCATCGGAACTGAGTCCAGCTTTTAGGAGCTCATGCAACACATCAAGATTCATTGACAAATTGGGCCGACTTCCATAGATTGTCGTCGAACGCTTCTCATCGTTCCATCCACACAGGGATAAGAAACAGACAATGCTCTTTTCCCATGCATGGGTAACAATTTCGACCGGGCACTCTTTGATCAACGAAAGGAGGAGTTTTGTTGAGTCATGTCGGATATCTGGGGAGATATGGGTCATCCCAGCGTGTATGTGCAAAATAACGAGTTTGATGTGGGCTATTATCACTGATAATGGAATTGACTCAATCAGCTTGAGAAGAGCTTGTCGGACCTGTGAGGACTTATCCATAATCAATGGTGTTGCTCTTTGGATGAGCATGGCTGTTGCTTCTGGGGCTGCAGGATGTGAGTAGAGATAAGACAACGCCTCCTTTCTCGTAGTATGACTATGATGTTTGAGCATGGCCATTTGATGCTCATAAACCTGTTCTCTGTGTTCTCCCCTGCCAATGGATTGATCGGCAACAACGATGCCTTTCGATTGAAAGTTGACATTCGTATAGTTTGAGGGCTTAGCTTTTGATTTGCCGACTTTGAGCTTGGGCTTGGCAAAATCCGCCTTTTTCTGATTCTTTTTGCGTGTTGAACCCATCTTTTTGCAGTGCTAGCTGGTCATCTCGAAAGTTTCCCCCAAACAGGTACTAATTAACCCCGTCAGCCAATACTGGGCTACAACGCGCGTGTAATGTCGCATCCGGCGGCTCGCACAATGGTTGCATCTCGGAAGAGCAAGCCAAGCACAAACGGCCGCCAAAGCACAGATGCGACCGACCCGAAGGCCGGGACTACCACGCAGGAGTACGAAGACGAGTTCGACGAAGAGGAGGAGAATGAAGATGATGCAAATAAGGATCCCTTTGCTTTACTACTACCGAAACCAAGACCATTCAACAGGACTGTGATTGAATTATACGATCTGTTGAGCTCGGAGTACATGGATCTCGACCCCGAGTATCAAAGAGACGTTGTCTGGCCCGACAAGATGAAGAGTGAGCTTATTAGCAGCCTGCTAAACAACTTTTACGTACCTCCAGTCATATTCTCCATAACAGTAAAGGAAAATGCTGCGGGTAAGAGGAGACAGTATAGGGTGTGTATAGACGGTAAACAAAGACTGTCCTCCATTCAAGCGTACACAAATTCGAGATCGTTTGCTAATATGTCAGATTCATGGAAGGGAAAATCGCCTACTCGAAGCCAAACGTAAAGGGCAGGTATTATTATTGTGACAACAAGACAGCGAGCTCACGTATCCAAAAAATCCCAGAAGATGTCAAGAGGCGGTTTGAGGATACTGAGCTACTCTGTATAGAATATACCGGACTGACACGTGCCGACCAAGAGGAACTGTTTTCCCGAGTTCAGAAAGGTGTCCCTTTGCGCCCCTCTGAGAAGATGCAAGCCACCACAGGGCCCTTGCAGGACTTCGCACGTGAGCTGATACGCGAGTATCCCGTCGTGAGAACCCTCCTAGAAAATCCTGGCCGTGCGCTGGACTTTCATCTGACGGTAGCAGTAATGCTCATGATAAAGTACATTGACTTGCTGGGAGAAGAAGCAGTATTCCAAGCGACTGCAGCTGCTTGCGGGAAGTTTCTTCTTAAAAATGGGGACAAGTGTGACCGTCGGTTTCGCGATCGCCTACATCGTGTTTTCAATATTTATTCGAAGCTAGCTGAGACATATCCGGAAACATTTACGAACAGCTGGGGACCCTTGACTTACAATAGAAAGTACTCGCCCATGGAATGGATGAGTTCTGCAATTCTGATCGACAGATATTACGACACTCCCGTTGCATCACTCAACGAAGGAATCAAAGAACTACGCAAGTTTATCAGAGAAAAGACCCGCGATATACGGCTGAACCAGGGAACGTGGAAGTGGATCTGGCCATTCATCCTCTCCCTGGAGGAGGAGGAGGAGGAAGAAGACGAGGAAGAGGAGCCACCAACTACAGCCAAGCGTCAGAAAGTCCGGTAGTTGTTGGGGATTCGACTTGATTTGTAAATTATCGTTCAAGCCGCCCAGCTGGTCATTGAACATACCTGTACCCTAAATGTATACAACGCCATAATAATGACGACTATATCGGCTGTGCGAATCCCCGCCATAAGCACGCACACGGCTACCATCATATTTGCCCATGGTATGTAGGGCCTTGATATGATACTAAATTGGAGGACTTGGGGACACTGGTTCTGGATGGACTTTCCTTGCTGAACAATTTCGACAACATCAGAGTCGGCAGCATATAGCTTATGTCTTTCCAAATGCGCCAAGTATACCCATTACGCTCAATGCGGGAATGAAAATGCCAGGATGGTACGACATGCTTGCGCTAGAAATAGACGCTGAGGAGGATGATGCCGGAATTCTGAAAAGTGCTTCCCTCATCCACCAGCTGGTGTCGGAGGAAGTTGATCGCGGCATTGGCAGTGATCGCGTCATTGTTGGTGGTTTTAGTCAAGGTGGTGCAGTTTCATTACTTGCTGGCTTGACCTGCGAGAGAAAGCTCGGCGGCATCATTGCTCTCTCGACCTATCTTCCCCTTCACCGGAAATTCCCAGCCGTATGCAACGCCCTAGATCTCTACTAACGGATTAGATGAGGGCTGACCGAAATGCTAAAACTGAGGTATTTCAAGGACATGGAACAGCCGATCCCGTCGTGCAGTGTCGCTTTGGAGAAATGACGAGGGAGAAACTGAAAGCCATGAAGCAGCCTGTGGATTGGCACGAGTATCCAATGGGGCATACGGCTAGCATGGAGGAGATAAACACTCTATGCGAGTGGGTGGGCAAGATCCTACCACCTTTGTAGAAAGTGAAAATGAACTTAGATTAAACCTTTATCACCATCATGAAATGCCTCCGTCTCAGTTCCGTTCACTTTCCGCTCGGCTTGTTCAGCGCCTCTGCTTGTGCATGTAACTCATCCCTCGATTTCGGCGCCGGCACGCCCTCCTTTGGCATAGCTGGTCCTGGTGCAGCGCGGTGATGCTTCTCTTCCGCGAGGCGCACTTCGTCTTTCGGGATCTTGTCAAATGCCCCCGACTTCAAGGCTTCCTCGGACGGGATGTAGGGCTGTGTGGTGAATTGCTGTTCGTTGTCTGCCATTTCCTGCCTTTCTCGGTGGACTCGATGGTTACGTGGTCGTGGAGTGGTTGGGGTCGCTCGTCACTGAAACCGCACCATTTCAAGCCTACCGAGATTGGAGCTGACAACAGCAAGCAGCAGCAGCAGCAGCAGAGGAAATGCCTTCCTCATCCTTGCTGACCGGGCAGGACAAGGACCGCATCAAGCGCACCATCCCCTCCAGCTCCAACAAGATACAGACCGCAGCGGTCGCCCGACTGTATGTAGCATATCCCGATCCAGGCAAGTGGTCCTACACCGGCCTCTCTGGCGCTGTCGTGCTCACCAACGACCTCGTAGGAAATGCCTTCTTCCTCAAAATGGTCGATATCAACGGGAGTCGCGGAGTCATATGGGATCAAGAACTGTACGAAGGCTTTGGGTACAACCAAGATCGCACCTACTTCCATTCTTTTGAACTTGAGCAGTGCATGGCTGGGCTTCTGTTTGTGGAGGAATCGGAAGCTTCACATTTCCTGAAAAAGATTAATGCTCGAGATCGTTCTGGTGTAAGAGCAAAAGTTCAGGGACCCCATGCAGCGAGTCCTTCTGCCAATGGTGGGGGTAGGATGAGAAACAGCATGGGGAGACACTTGGCGAAAGGCTCTTCCAGGTCGCGTCCTGTGAGCAAGGCCATGATCTCGTCTCCGGCAGATTTCAAGCATGTCGGACATGTGGAATGGGATGCTGATCAAGGATTCAAAACAGAGAATATAGACCCCTCTTGGAAAGGGCTGTTTGACCAGTTGAGCCAGATGGGAATCTCAAACGAGGACATTAGTGCGAATGCGGACTTCATCAAAGATTTTGTCTCACAAAATGGTACCGAGAATCAACCTAGTCTTCAACTACCACCTACGACAACGACGGCCGTTCCAACGTCGATTTTTGATGACGAGGAGGCAGAGACTGATGTAGAGCCGAAGACAAACCGCCGATCGTCGAAAGCGCCACCTCCACCACCCCCCGGCAGCCCCGTTGCAAAAGCGTCTTCTCAATCCAACGGCAGGCGCAATCCCCCTCCCCCTCCTCCATCAAGAAGATCGAATATTCCACGGGTTGTAAGCGATGAGGATGTAGAGCCACCATCACCACCTGCCTCATCAAGTCGACTGAAGATCCCTCAGAACAGTTTTGCAGGTATACACCAGACAAGCACACTTGTTGGTCAATCTGCACCGGCACCTCCACGGCCTGCTCCTAGAGAATCTGTACCGTCGCCATCACCATCTTCAAGTCCTGCAATTCCTCCAAAGACACCACTGGAAGACTCTTCAACCGCATCACGGTCGCGCTTTGCCGTCCCTCCGCCATTCTCAGCAGCAGGGACTCATGCAGTACCGCCTCCATTTGCAGGAGTGGGATCGCATGCGATGTCAAATGCGCCAAGTCTTCCAAATCGGGATACACAGCCTCCACCGCCGCCAGTCCCAGCTCGCGAACCCATATCTCCTGTGCTCCCGAGCAGAGACAGCGGGATTGGAATATCGCCAAGACTTCCTGGCAGAAGTGTTCCTGCTACACCTCCGCGAGCAAGCGTTTCGACCTTTGCCCCCCCACCGCCTCCTCCACCTTCTGGGATGCGTGGGCCAGTGCCACCACCACCAATGAACGGGTCACCTCTGCCTCCGCCACTGCCACCTACAAGCAGTGGTCCTCCACCGCCGCCCCTACCTCCACCAACTTCAGGTCCACCGACTGGAATACCGCCAGCTGAACCGGCACGTAATAGCCTTATGGCGTCTATACGCGACTCAAAGTCTAAGCCCCTGCGAAAAATTGAGACCAGAGATGCTTCTGCTCCGGCAATTCCAGGCGCGGACCCTGTCCCACTTGCATCAACACCTCAGCCGTCCGATGGAGGTGGAGCTTCTTTAGCTGATTCTTTGGCCGCAGCGCTGATGCAGAGGAATAAGAAGGTGGCTTTGGCTGCCACCGATGATGAAAGCGAAGGTGGCGAGGATTGGGATGAGTCGGAAGAATGACCTGTTTGCACCCGTCCTAAATGCTAGTAATCACATGACAGTTACGCATTAATGTACCGAACGCTTTGCTTTGCTGCTCCATACCAATCCCACCATGCAAACGTCCTCCATCTTTGGAGTGTGGAGAGAATATCGACTCCGCGCCCCCATGATCGTTTTCGACTCATCCCAATGGTTCCACGAGCATTGATGCGTTTTTGTACAGATTTCAAGGGATGCTTATACTTTGTAGAGCATCTTCTACAGACTCGCCGCGGAGCGACTCTGTATATTGATGAAAAAGAGTTTGAGACGCGCGGTATGCACGCTCTGCACACGTGCATCTTACATCTGGAGCATCGTAGCAACTTCTTCAAGGAAGTGAATTCTTTCGAGCAGAATGTGCAGCATCCCGGTCGTGTAATCTTGTCCGTCATGATGTCCGATTTTGGTGAGGGTGTCCGTGAAGGTGGGACTCTAAAAGGGAATGAGGTAAGATCAGGAGCAAGTGAGTCAACCTTTGATGAAAACATAATGGAAAGGTTTGATTGTTTCTTTCGTAGTACTCGCTCTTTTCGAGGGCCAGGCTCGGTAGGTTCAGATGGAACATCTAGTAATCTGACAAGTCGATCGACTTCTTCTTCTTGGTCTTTGCTCTCCTCATCTGACGCTTTTCCCTGTTCGATCGTTTTGAGGACGCTGTTCAATAACAACCGCCGTGGCATCTCATCCGGTCCTTGTAAAGTTCGTTGATTCTGAATCTTGGAATATGTTTCCAGGACAACAATCTTCGCGATCATGTGACTCTCACACGTATATATAATGCAGTTATTTCACCATCCCACGAAGTCATGATGGGGTAGTGGTAACCTACGGCCTTGCCATGGCCGTGCCGGGGGTTCGATTCCCCCTCACGACAATTTTTGGCAATTTTGTAAGCATTAATACTAGAAGTTCGTCAATTGCTTGAATGGTCTTTTTGTCAAAATAGATATCAAGACAATTAAAGCCCATTAACGCGTGTCTCATGCAGCACATATTATTCACATCCTTTACTGTACATCCAACATACTCACAATCACACTTACACATCAGGAGCAGCATTTACCCTCCGTATTATGGGTTTGGTATCTTTGGAATCTTTTTGCTCAGATTCGGCTGGCTGTCGGGGAGCCCGTGATCGCTTTAACTTTTCCCTCAAAACAGCTGCAGGTATCATTGACACGGCTTCTTTACGTAAATCTCTCAGGGCAGGAGCAGAAGAGTAAGTGATCTGTACTGGGGCACCTTGGACTGGTTCTGCAGTGTTTTCTGGAAGTGGCACCGGAATTTGTGACGGAATTTGATCGTCAACAAATTCCACTTGTATATCTGGTTTAGGTAAGCGATCTGAATCGACTGCAGATTTCTCAGTAGCTTTTGCAGGTTCCACTTCTATGCTGTGGCCAGTTGTGATGTCATACGCAGGTGGCGGCCCCGGGGGCAGCGGGATTTTGGATACTGAAGAATCCGAGTCAGATTGGCTCGTATCATCCCGTTCTCGATATGGCATCCCTGGAGGAGCAACTCCTTTCGGATTGTAGACTGGATCATAATATATACTGCGCTTCGGGTCTTTGGGAATAAATGGTGCCTCCTCTTCCTGGTCCCTTTCCTTTTGTTTTCGTACTTCACTCTCGATAAAAGTTATTATCCTACCGCGTGATTGTTTGATGTCTTTGAGCTCGTCTTCAAGCTTTCTGAGAATTGATTTGTCATGAGCGCTCAGACGTCCTAACTTTTCGAGTTTCTCTAGCTCTGCTATTTCGCTCCCAAGTTTGGTTGGATTCTTCCGTGCATACTGCTGCGACCTTTTTTGAGCCTTTTCTTCGCGGTGCTTACGCTGGGCATTTTTCTTCTCCTTCCGAGCCAGCGCAAGGGCTGGATTAAGGCTCCTTTCTTTCGGCATCCGGTGCACGTGACGCTGCGTCGATATTTACTTTTTCTGGGAGATGGCCTCAACAATCCATGTAATAGTCTTATCTTTGATCTATGCCATACTCGCTTCGGGGAGGCAGAGTCTCAAAGAAGCTGCTGTGGAAGCTCGTCACTTGATTCATTATGAGAAATATGCAGATATGAATGCCGTATACCAAAGTGGATCTCTTACAAACAGTCCTGTTGGACTCATCGAATATTTTGCTGACTGTGGAATGAATGGGAACGTAGTAATGCTGATGGTGACCATTGGAACTATTGCTCAGGAGTGGCACGCTGGCTCCAATATAAGTATGAGTGTACGCACGCCTGAAAATGTCTACTCCGTAGCCGCAAATCCGAGAATCTCATTACAGGGGAACTGGACATATATAGAAACAAAACACGACCTCCGTCAAGCTGCGACATGTTTTTTTGAAAAACATCCCGACGCTGTCTGGTGGAGGCCTGGAAACAAAGTTCACGACACTCGTTTTGTGGAGTTCCAGGTGTCTTCTGTCTATCATATCGGGGGATTCGGAGATACGAAGCACATAGGGTTTATTCCACTGGATCTATACCATAATGTGTCGCTTGATGAGATTGATGCATACGATTCCTCGGATCGACAAATTCAAACAGTTGGCGGACGGTTTTCGGCTGAATGAGCTTGGACTATAACTCGATACCCATCTCTTCAAAGCGCAGATACGTGAAGAAATTTTCCACATTATATCAATGATCCAGTCTCGCTCAACGTATCTAGCATTTTCGTCAGCAGTCTAACCAGACGAAAGTAGCCTACATTGGCTTCAAACCTTTTAAAGAATTCCTGTATGGAATTAGACCGTTGTAATACGCAGCTCTTTATCTTCAGTGGTTCAAGATGCGATGTTTGCATTTCTGGAGCATGGTACATGAAGGATGATTTCGGAGATTTCGATATTTCTTCATGTATTGAGTTTAATGCCGGCTTTTCCGTTAAGGTTTACGGTAAAATACCACAAAAAACTTGAATTTTGTTAGAAGTAATTTTCGAGGGGAACGAGTAATTTTCTGTAGGAAACAAATACAGCAACTCGACAATAGAGACATCAAATTACCACCTTAATGTGTTGGAAGTAGACTCCGCAGTGTTCCTCACTGCAGAGGCGAATTACACGTTCGGCTACAGTAATATTTTTAACCCGCATTATTATAGTCGATACTCCCAGTACTCGTAAGGAAAGTGCTCGAGTAATGTCAGATGTCAAACCAGACTTTTCGACACAGAATCGACCGAACAACCGTCATGGAAATGCCCAAGCTGCCAAGAAGGCTGCCAATGCAATTCTAAAGCTTCGAGATCATGGGATCATAATCGACTCTTCGACGACCATCTTGGATTTTGGCTGTGCCGAGGGTTTCCTCTCCCAGAATCTAATATCATCGGTTAAGCGGGTAATTGGCATTGATACATCTTCGGAAAAGGTGAATGAATTCAATTTGATGGTTCATAATCAGGGTATTGATGCAGATGAAATGCATGCCATTTGCGCCGACCTTCTGACAGATTGTGAGGACTCGCTATACTCGAGTATTGAAAGTGACTTGGTGATTGCAAGTTCAGTATATCATCATATTGAAGATATTCCATTGCTGACGTCTCGCTTACGAAGATGCGTGAAGCCGGGTGGCTGGCTGGTTATTATTGACATGCTTAACATGCTTAATGACCAAGACAGCAATCACCCCCATCGCGATATTGATTCTAAAGGATGCGTTGTAAAACATCATGGAGGATTTACGATTGAACAGCTTTCAAAAGTGTTGACACAAGCGCAATTCACTCAACCTGGGCACGATATCGCGTTTGAGTTCTACCAAACAATCGGGGAACTTAAACAGAGTCGTCAGAATTTAATTTTATGGGGAATGAAGTAATCTACTGCCTTTAAATATATTGGTGGTGTTCTGCTTATACAAATATCGTGGCGTTTCATGTAAAGATTCTTGCAACGGGGAACGTCATTGTACCTCTTGGGAGGAAAAGATGTGCTGCTTGGTGCAGCCGTAATACTTCTATCATTGCAGCCTGACTCATGCTAGCCGTATCCAAATTGACTGAGCTGGAAAGGGAGTTCATTCGTGATCCAAGTTGAGTAAAAAGTTCAATCAACGGTAATGCTGCGTACGGAACAGGCCCAATGGCAGTGAGGCTGAGATTCTCGAGCAGTTTCTGTATTGAAGATTCTGAGTAGTTTAATTCTGCTACTTGGCTAATTCTGAACTTCTGCTTATCAGTAAATGCCGGGCACATTATTGCAGCCTTGGCGAGGCTATGCAACAAAGATGTTTTCAAGACTTGGGAAAACTTCTCGAGTCGAATTTGAACTTTCAGCTGGTTTATAGCTTGGTGGACAGTGGTATAAATCGTATCGCGTTGATGAACAGTGTATGTCTCTGGAGTATACCATGGAAACTAGTCATCAGGCGAGAACGTTCTCATAGTACCTTCACTACGATACTTATTAAACATTCGTAGGGACGTTGGGGGCACTTCCTTACGAAAGGAGACTATGATTAGCAAAAAGTCATAACCTACGCGATGAGTCCTTGCGTGTTTTAGAATTTCATTAAGCTCCTCTGCGAAGACATAACCCTGAAGGTGAGAATTGCTTGATACCATTCCATCGGAAAGTATTGGGCGATTGCATTTCCATTGTCCTTTCCATCTTGGAAATAGATTCTTGAGAAGGTCTTCCTGAGTCGAGAGCGAAACAAAGACTCTTCGGTGTACAAGCACATGATTGTTGCGTCGGTCAACCGCAATCTGTGCGTCTGCAATAGAGTAAAATTCCACAAAACAATCCATGGTTTTCCCAGACGCACGGTCCTATTATTTATAAATATAAGACGTGAAATATCTCACCATCATAAAGTGAATAGAGGCAGCTTGGTCTGACTTTTTTACAATCTGAGCGCTATTTCCGAAAAACCCTTGAACATCAGCACAGCTGCAGTCCCACGGAATCTATTCGTAAGTGGTGATTTAGAGAGCAAGGGGAATACATTTGAAATTCTGACCACAGCGTATTCTCGAGCAACAGCAAATCGCGTAAGATCGTAAAAGGGAAGATTCTGTATGGCCCATTCGGCACAGACCGCTAATTGAGGCTCGACATTTTTGGTATCAAGTGCCATTGATATATCTAAAGCATCCTGATCCGTATTGACTTCTCGAACAGATTTGAGCTCTATTCCACAATAGCAAAATGGTTGCTGACCCTCTCTTTGACGAGCTTCGGTACAATGCATGCATACAAGATGGCCGCATGGATCAGTCACATAGCGCTGAGGCGCTGAACAATACTGGCACAACGTGTCGATCACTGATGAGACGCTGTTTATATTATCGGTTCGGATACTGTTGCTTGAGAATATCGAGGTATGTTCTCTGCTGCTGTATAATGGACTGACGCCATCATCAATAGAAATGTTTAGAGCTGTAGCAGTGGGTGTAGAAGTTAGTTGATTCATATTGGTTGGCTAAGGGCCGATCCTTTGTCAGGGCTTTAATCCACTAAGGACACACGATAAGGTATCTCCAAAGATGCAAACAATGTAGAACAGTTTGGTATAATAAAAGTCGGTGCAGCAGGTTAGTTTGGCAATTAGCGTTTGTTCTATTGCCTACTGTGTGATTAATGTAATTGCCGTTTTGGGAAGTCAAATGGATTTTCGCAGATTACGCGACGCGTCTCAGTGAGAACACCGCACGGCAGCAGACCAATTCTTTCCCAACAATGTCTTCGCCACCAAGGCGGAACGACCGAACAGACCATGCAGGGAGTAACAATGTCTTATCGTCTTCTCCTTTGTTCTTTGCTTCTTCCTCTCCTGCAATACAAAGGGTTATAGGTGATGACCTTCGAGCGACTCCCCGACAAGCGCCGACAACCCTGGCAACTGAGATGCAATCTTCTCCGTTACTCTATACTTCGTCATCTCCAGCATCAAGGAGACATGTCGATCTACCAAGTACGGACTTACAATCTGCCACTGCTGCGCGTAGACCAAGATCGTCAAGCACGACTCCACGGGCACGACGCGGTGATATTCATTCTTCTGGTCTACTTGCTACACCCGTTAGGCAACGAATAAACCATTTCAATGATAATCCTGACCAGCCTTCAGATACTACTTTCTCTCAGGATGCGGTGGATGAAGGAAATGAACCCGTTCGAGTCATATGGGGGACTAATGTAGGAATCCAAGAAACCATTTCCGCATTTCGAGGGTTTCTACTTAATTACAAAAGCAAATACCGTATGTTACGGGATGGTCAGTCTGTCGATCTTAGCGATGGTGAAGACCTTGTTTACGCGAACATGCTATTACAGATCCAAGCACTTGGAGTCACTAGCCTGAACCTCGATGTCCAAAATCTAGACTCATATCCACCTACGAAAAAACTCTTTTATCAGCTACAATCCTACCCTCAAGAAGTCATTCCCATTATGGATCAGACTATCAAGGATTGTCTGGTCGATCTTTTGGTTAATAATGACGCTACGGAAGCCGAGATTTCCTTTGTCGAAAGGAGCATATACAAAGTGAGGCCATTTGGTCTTTCCAGCACTTTTAACATGCGAGACCTCAACCCAGGCGATATTGACAAGCTCGTCAATGTCAAAGGCCTTGTCATTCGTGCTACGCCAATCATACCTGATATGAAGCAGGCTTTTTTCCGTTGTCAGACTTGTATGCATACTGTCACTGTTGAGATCGATCGTGGCCGTATTGCCGAACCGACTAGATGTCCACGACAGTTGTGTTTAGCTAAAAATTCGATGCAGCTTGTCCATAATCGGTCGGATTTTGCGGATAAGCAAGTCATCAAATTGCAAGAAACTCCTGATGCTATACCGGACGGACAAACACCACACTCTGTTTCTCTCTGCGCGTACGATGAATTGGTGGACGTATGCAAGGCAGGTGATCGTGTTGAAGTCACTGGTATATTTAGGTCTGTACCTGTTCGCCTCAACGCCAAACGTCGAGCAATCAAAAGCCTCTTCAAGACCTACCTAGACGTGGTTCACATCCAGAAGGTTGACAAGAAACGACTCGGAATTGACGTTACCACTCTTGATGGTGAAGTGGCTGAACAAGCCGCTAAAGATGTAGACGAAGTTCGACGAATAACTACTGATGAAATCAACCAAATCAAGGGATTGTCGCAGCGCTATGATATTTACGAGCTTCTTGCACACTCTTTGGCCCCTAGTATCTATGAGATGGATGATGTAAAGAAAGGAATCTTGCTTCAATTGTTTGGGGGCACAAATAAAACTTTTCAGAAAGGTGGATCTCCCAAATACAGAGGTGACATTAACATACTTCTGTGCGGTGACCCGTCCACCTCTAAATCACAGCTCCTTCAATATGTTCATAAAATTGCTCCTCGGGGAATATTCACCAGTGGAAAAGGCAGTTCTGCCGTGGGCTTGACTGCATATGTCTCGCGTGATCCAGATACACGTCAGCTAGTTCTCGAAAGCGGAGCACTTGTATTATCAGACGGCGGTGTATGTTGCATTGACGAGTTTGACAAGATGTCAGATGCGACTCGATCGGTGTTGCATGAAGTTATGGAACAACAAACTGTCTCCATTGCTAAAGCCGGTATCATTACAACACTAAATGCACGAACATCTATCTTAGCTTCTGCCAATCCGATTGGCAGCAAATACAATCCACAATTACCAGTACCTCGCAACATAGACCTCCCACCAACCCTTCTCTCTCGATTTGATCTTGTTTATCTAATGCTGGACAAGATAGACGAGACTGCAGATCGTCGGTTGGCAAAGCATATTGTCGGAATGTATATTGAAGACACTCCCGAAACTGCAGATGCAACGACAGAGAGCATCCCCATTGAGCTACTCACGTCTTATATATCCTACGCTAAGCAAAACATAAAGCCTAGGATAACTTCTGCTGCCAGTGAAGAGCTAGTCAAATCTTATGTTGAGATGAGAAAACTCGGTGAAGATGTGAGGGCTGCAGATCGAAGAATTACCGCAACTACGCGTCAGTTGGAAAGTATGATAAGACTCAGTGAAGCACATGCTAAAATGCGTCTTTCGGAGGAAGTGACAATTAGCGACGTGAAGGAGGCTACACGGCTCATTCGATCAGCAATTAAAGACTACGCGACTGACCCAATTACCGGCCGTATTGACATGGATCTAATTCAGACCGGAACGTCGACGGCTCAACGACGGGCACAAATTGATATGAGGCGTGAAATACTGAATTTGGTTGAAGAATTGAGTCATTCCGGAGCTGCTCGGTATGGCGATCTCGCTCGGAAGATTAATGAACAAAGCACGACAAATATAGAAGCACCAGAGCTTCATGAGGCATTGCAGACTCTCGAAACAGAGGGACATCTTCGAATGGTGGGAGAAGGTGCTCGGAGGACGATTCGACGGGTTGCTATTGCTAGCTCTTGAACTATTACGAGTTGTTTATTATAATCGTGTTTTCGTGTCGTAGGATGAAATTTCTTTGGTTCGCTCAGCACGTGCAAATTGCCACAAAACAAGATGAATGAATGTTCTCCTTCCAGATGGGCCGTCATCGACATGGGAAGTAATGGCATTCGATTTTCAATTACGGAATTAGGCACACAAGCTCGCATACTGCCATTGCTTTTTCAAGAACGCTTGGCAATATCCCTTTATGATGTGCAACACAAAGCTCAACCCTGCACAGTTAAGATTCCCATTCCTGAAGAAACTATTCGCGAAATCATTAATTCTATACACCGGTTTTTGACCATATGTAAGGATTTCCAAGTAACTGATTATGGTGCTGTTGCAACGGAGGCTACGAGGCAAGCCATGAATTCACAATCGTTTCTGGAAGAAATATACAATGC
>JAABUZ0100004488.1_pt1 | contig 19202 bp, 22 predicted proteins | sample 5562091 | NCBI WGS metagenome assembly JAABUZ01 (sample SAMN12813069, study PRJNA571459) | rock metagenome | isolation source: Antarctica rocks | place: Antarctica: Victoria Land, Linnaeus Terrace sud | collected 2015-12-21 | reverse complement strand
ACCTCGGCGACTTCCTCGCCCACCTCATCCTCCCCGCCGTCACCCTCGGTCTCTCCCTCGCCTCCATCCTCACCCGCATGGTCCGCTCCTCCATGCTCGAAGAGCTCGGGCAGGACTACATCCGCACTGCCCGCGCCAAGGGCCTCTCCGAGCGCCAGGTCCTCTTCCAGCACGCCCTTCCCAACGCCCTCATCCCCATCCTCACCGTCCTCGGTCTCCAGTTCGGCTCGCTCCTTGCGGGCGCTATCGTCACCGAGACCATCTTCTCCTGGCCCGGTCTCGGCCGCCTCACCCTCTCCGCCATCTCCAACCGCGACTACGCCCTCGTCCAGGGATGCCTCCTCGCCGTCGGCCTCACCTACGTCCTCGTCAACCTCCTCACCGACCTCGCCTACACCCTCGTCAACCCGCGGTTGCGCTCCACCTGAACCACCTCCGCGCCTTCCCCATCCCCCATAGGTGTCACGCGCTCACCCGCACCGCCCGGCTATCATCCAATCAGCCGCACACTATGTTCAAGCGCCTCCCCAGCCTCGCCCTGCTCCTCTTCGCGTTCGCTCTCGCTCGACACGCCGCGGCCCAGCAGCTCGTGCGCAACCCCTTCACCCACAACCCTGCCATCGTCGACGAGCCCACCGCCCCGCCCCCGCAGCACGTCCACATCCTCACCTCCGGCCTCTCCTTCGACCTCCCCGTCGGCTGGAACTACGCCCGCCGCGACGGCGAGCTCAGCACCTTCGCCCTCGACGCCCGCTCCTCCCTCCCCAACACCCACTTCCTCTCCGTCGCCCAGCTCGCCTTCAACCCCTTCCCCTACTCCACCTTCGCCGGAGCCCTCTTCTACACCAGCACTACCCCCCACTCCACTGCCCTCTCCTGCTCCAACCAGGCAACCGCCCCCGCCTCCCACCCCGTCACCACCCATCAGATCGGCAGCATCCCCTTCAAGCACGGCTACAACGAGCACGGCGAGGTCTGCACCGAGGCGCGCGACGAGGTCTACACCGCCCTCCGCGGCTCCACCTGCTACCGCTTCGATCTCGTCATCAACACCTTCTGCGGCGGCGAGGTCTCCGGCTCCCGCGACCTCACCCCCCAGCAGCTCGAAGCCATCCGCCACCGCCTCGAAACCATCCTCAACACCGTCACCTTCGACCCCAAGTAATCGCAGCCGCCGCCCTACATCTCGTTCTCATCCAACTCGCGAAACAGTTCCCCCAGCGAAACATAGATCGGCGTCCCCGCCACCTCGAACCGCTCCGTTCGCACCCAGTCTCCGCTCGAGCAGTTCCAGCCCTCGCGCAACCTGGGATCGATGATCCAGATGTTGCCCACCCCGAACTGCTTGTAGTCCTCGATCCTGCGTTGCACCCGGCTATGCCGGTCCTCCGGAGACAGGACCTCCACCGCGATCAGCTGCGGTCGCGTAAAGATCTGCTCCACCGGCGTCTCTCGCCGGAACACACTCACATCCGGAATCCGGTACCGTGTCGCGTTCAATTTGGTCCGCTGCTCCGGCACCACTCGAATGTCCCACTCCCTCGCGCGCCGACGAAACCACAACGCAACCGCTAGCTGCACGATGTTGTGCTCATACTCCCCCACGTTCCGCTCCTCCAACTCGCCATCCAGGTAGTCCACGTCCGGCTCGTAGACGGTCGTCAGATACTCCTCAACAGACACTTGGGTCGTGGTCGTCATCGGTCCACCTTTCGGTCGCAGTCTATCACTCGCTTGGCAGCAACTCCTCCACCACCGCACTCACCCCAGCCCCCGGCACCGACACCGAAACCGTCACCAGCGCCACCGTCACCGGCAGCCGAAACCGTCGCGGCCCCGCGCTCCCCGGATTCAGGTACATCACCCCATCCCTCCACTCCACCCCCGGCTTGTGCGAGTGCCCGCTCACCACCACGCTCACCCCCGCCGCCACCGGGTCGAGGTCCAGATCCCGCACCGAGTGCACCAGATAAAACAGCCGCCCACCCAGCTCTACCGCCTCCGTCGCCGGCAACGCCGCGCACTCCCCCCGCATATCGACGTTGCCCCGAATCGCCGTCACCGGCGCAATCTCTCCGAGCCGTCGCAGGATCGCGATGTCCCCCACATCGCCCGCATGCAGAATGTGCTCCGCCTCCGCCAGCGCCGCAACCGCCTCCGGCCGCAACAACCCATGCGTGTCCGAGATCACCCCCACCAGCATCGCCCATCCTCCTCTTAAATTTTGTCGTCCTTCGCGCAGCGGAGGTCCCGCTTCTCCACCGAAGAAGCAACCGCCCTCACCCCACCCGCAACGCCATCAAACTCGCATAGTTCACACTCGTCGCCGTCTCATTCACCCGGTCCGGATCGATCCGCAACTCAAGCACCCGCACCCCATCGAGCGACACCGTGTACCTCTCAATCTCCTCCGTCGACCCCCTTGGCGAAAACGAAAACTGCTGCCGCACCACCTCCCGCATCTCCTCCAAACCCGCCCCCGCATACACCGCGAACTCCTGCGACCGCTCCGCCGCCCGTTCCACTACATGCACCTCGATCCGCCGCACCGGGAGCGGCTCATCGAACAGCAGCCGGATCACCTGTGGCCCCGGCACACTCGCCCGCCATCCCGTCGTCGCCCCCGGCGCCAGCGCCTGCTCGATTGGAAACAGGTCGTCCTCCGAACTCACCTCCACCTTGGCCACATCGTGGAGGTTGAGCCAGCCTCCGTCCTCCATGCCGCGCCCCGCACCGGCGCTCCCCCCACCCTCCATCCCGATCACACTCTTCCGCATCCCGCCCCCGGTTCTCTCTCCCACTTAGGATGCCGATCCGAGCGCCGCGCCAGGGACTACACTGCCTGCGCCCGCGCCCTCCACCTCCGCCGTCGAGAGCTCCGCCGGCAGAAACAGGCAGAACACCGTCCCCCCGCCCTGCTCCTGGACCCGGCTCCTCAGCCGGAGCACGCCCTCATGCTTCTGAACGATGCCGTGCGAGATCCACAGTCCCAGCCCCGTCCCGTGTATTCCCTTCGTCGTGTAGAACGCCTCGAACACCCGCATCTTCGTCAGGGCATCCATCCCGTATCCCGTGTCCGCTACCGTGATCCGCTCCCCCGCGCGCCCCGTCTTCCAGTCCGTAGCACTCTGCGCCCGGATCAGCAACCGGCCCCCGATCTTCATTGCGTCGATCGCATTCCCCACCAGGTTGTTCAGCACCTGCCGAATGTCCCCCTCAGAGCAGGTCACATGCCCACCATTGCGATACCGCCGCTCCACCGAGATCGCCGCGTTTCCCAGCCGACCCTGGTAGAGCGCCAGCACCGGCTCCAGCAAATCCTCCGGCCGTATCGCCCGCGGTCTAGTCGACTGGCGATGAAATCGCAGCGTCTGCCCCACGATCTGCGACACCCGCGCCAGCTCCGACTCCGCCATGGCAACATAGGACTTCGCCTCCGCCGGCAGGTCCGGCTGTAAGGCCGTCAGGTACAGCAGGTTCGTCACCGCCTCCAGCGGATTGTTGATCTCGTGCGAAATTGATGCCGCCAGCCGGCCCACCGCCGCCAGCTTCTCGCTCTGGATCAGCGCCTGCTCCGCCCTCTTCCGCGACGTCACCTCCCGCGCCACCGCCAGCAGATGCGTCACCCGCTGCTCACGATCGATCACCGGCGTCAGCGATACATCCCACCAGGTCACCTCGCCCTTGGGCGTCAGAAACTGTCCCTCGAACCGCCCCTCTCCGGTGGACTTCGCCGCCTGGACGGCTCTGTCCGCCTCTTCGCGAAGATCCCCGGTCCACAAATCCACCCAGCACGTGCCCCGAACCCCCTCAAAATCCGCGATGCCCAGACGCTCCTGCCCCTCCTTGTTCATCGTCATGAGGTTCCCCTCGAGGTCCAGCAGCTGAATGCAGTCGCGCGTACTCTGCAACATCAACCGGTTCTGCTCCTCACTCACCTGCAGCGCGCTTAACGCCCGGTCCGTCTCAAGCAGGCCGTCTCGAACCTGGTACTGCCTCTTTCGCGCCCGCAGCGCCGCCCCCACCGCGCTGGTCAGGGTCTTCGGCCGGATCGGACGCTCCAGCAGCGTCACGTTCACCAGCGACATCCGCTCCTGCTCAAACCGCAGACTCGCCGCCGTCTCCCGTCCGCTCGACGTCAGCACCAGCACCGGGATGTCCGACCAGGGCGGCTGCTCCTCCAGCACCTTCACCATCTCCTCGATCGCCGGCCGGGACAGCGCCTCCTCCGCCACCAGCATGCAACCGCAGATCTCCGTCCGCACGCGCCGGAGCAAGTCTCGGATCCCGTCCGGCGCGATCGCCGTCATCCCAGCCCGCGAAAGCTCCCCAATCAGCAGCGCCGCATCCCGTCCCGTCGGCGCGACCACCAGCACCCGGAGATCACCCAAGATCGTCGTCTCCCGCGAGCACGCGCCGCCCCCGGCCGTTCCCGGCGGCCTCTCCCGTAAGCTCCGGCACCCCGGTCAGCACGCCGCGGAACCGCGTCAACGGCTCGCCTAGTTTGATCCCCCCCTTGCCAAACCAAAACTCCCGCAGCGTTCGTTCATGGCTCCCCAGCCGCTTCTTCAACACCGAGAGCGTCTGCCGAATCTCGCCCGCCGCCTCGAAGTACCGCATCAGCAGCACCGTGTCCGCCAGGTAGCTCACATTGAGGTCCGACGACATCGATCCCACCACGCCCTTCTGCGTCATCACCAGCAGCGTCACGACACCCTTCTGACTCAAAAACGCCAGCAGCTCGTGAAGGTGAAGAATCAGGTCCAGCTCTCCCGGCATCGAGTACAGCAGCCCGTTCAGGCTGTCGATCACCACCACCCGCGCGTCGCGTTCCTCCACATCATTGCGAATCTGCCAGATAAACTCCCCCGGAGAGAGCTCCGCCGGATTTACCTGCGTCATCGACAGCATCCCTCGCTCTATCGGCCCCTCGATCTCCATTCCCATGGACGTCGCCCGCCCCTTCGCCGTCCGCAGCACCTCGTCAAACACATACACGATCGCGCGATCCCCACGCATCGCCGCCGCAATCGCGAACTGCATGCAGATCGTCGACTTCCCGATCCCCGTTGGCCCCGTCACCAGCGTGCTCGATCCCCGCGGTATGCCGCCCCCCAGAATCAGGTCCAGCTCCGGCACCCCGCTCGTCACATCCTGGCCCAGAAACCAGCTCTCATGCTCGCCCGCAACCAGCCGCGGATACACCACCACACCGCCCTCCCGCAGCGTGTAATCGTGATACCCCTCGCGAAACGCCGACCCTCGCATCTTCAAGACCTCAATGCGCCGCCGCGTCACCCCATAACTCCGCGGCAGCTTCTGCATCCGGATCACCCCGTGCACGATACTCTGCAGCTGCATGTCGCTTTGATCCGTCGTCCGTTCGTCCAGCAGAAACACCGTCGTGTTCCGCCCCGCGAAGTACTGCTTCAATGCCAGCAGTTGCCGCCTGTACCGGATCGCGTCCGACGCCAGCAGCCGCAGCTCCGAAAGCGAGTCGATCACCAGTCTGTCCGGCTTCAACCGTTCCACCTCCGCGATTAATCGCTGGATCGTCGTCGCCAGCTCCACCTCGCTCGGATGAAACACGGTGTACTGCTCCTCGGGCGCCAACGTCGCCTCGTCCGGCACAAACTCCACAATCTCCACCGCGTCCAGAGACCAGCCATGCGACGCCGCCGAGGCCTTCAACTCCGTAGTGGGCTCCGAAAGCGTCAGGTAAAGCGACGTTTCCCCACGCTCCACGCCCTCGATCATGAACTGCATCGCCAGCGTCGTCTTGCCCGTGCCCGGATCGCCCTCGATCAGGTACATCTGCCCCGTTGGGATACCACCCTGAAGTAGGTTGTCGAGCCCCGGAACTCCGGTCGTCGTGCGCTGCGGCTGCTTCGGTCTCGCCATAGACCACAGAATACTTGCCCCGAATACGCCAGTCACCACCTTTGTTACCGAAGTGCCTACCCAATCACACATCCAGCCGCGCCGGAACGTATCCTGCCCCCTCCACATCCCACCACCCGCCGTCCCCTACAATCCCCCAAGATGCTGCCACCTCCTCCACCCCGCATCCTCATCACCCGATCCCGCCACCAAACCTCCGCCCTCGCCGCCCAGCTCCGGGCGCTCGGCGCCGAACCCATCCTCATCCCCACCATCGCCATCGCCCCACCCGAAACCTACGCTCCCCTCGACGCCGCCCTTGCCATTCTCCCCAACTTCGGCTGGATCGTCTTCACCAGCGCCAACGCCGTCGAAGCCTTCCACACCCGCCTCAACCTTCCCGCCCTCAGCCGCCCCGCCCCCCAGAATCCAACCACCCAGACCGGCCACCCCCCGCGCATCGCCGCCATCGGCCCCGCCACCGCCCAGGCCCTCCAATCCATCGGCCTCCCCGCCGACCTCGTTCCCCCACAAGCCGTAGCCGAGTCCCTCGCCGAAGCCCTCCTCCCTCACCTCATCCCGCACCCCACCCGCATCCTCCTCATCCGCGCCGAAACTGCCCGCGACACCCTCCCCGACACCCTCCGCGCCGCCGGAGCCGACCTCACCATCGCCCCCGCCTACCGCAACCTCATCCCCGGGGACTCCATCCCGCTCCTCCACTCTCTCTTTCGCGACCCTTCCACCTGGCCCGACGCCATCACCTTCACCAGCTCCTCCACCGCCTCCAACCTCCTCGCCCTCCTCGAAGCCGCCCACCTCCGCCTACCCCCGGACGGAGCCCCCAGCCAGATCCCCAGCCAGACCCCCGCTCACCCCCCCGCCAAAACCATCCTCCGAGCCTCCATCGGCCCCATCACCTCCCAAACCCTCCGCGACCTCGGCTACCCCCCTCACCTCGAAGCCCCCCAACCCAATATCCCCTCCCTCGTCCAGGCCCTGGCCACGCACTTCCACCTCCCGAAGCGCTGACCGCGTCCCGTCACCCGCCTCACGCACCGCCCTGAACTCCGCGATCTCTGCGACCCTGCATCTTCTTCGCCACCGCATTGCACCCGGTCCATCTCTATTTGCAGACCAGCGTCCCAATCGCGTTCGCGGAAGGCGAAGGCGTTACCGTGATCGGGTTCGGCGCGGCCGCCTTGCACGTCGCCGTACCGTTCGCAGGGTCCGTCGGATCCGACACAATACTCGCATCCACCTCGTCCGAGACCGACCACTTGTACCCGATCTGCAGAGCGCTCACCACACAGTTGGTCCCAGTGGTCGTCGTCACCACGTTGAACCGGACGGAGTTCCCCGGCGGCGCCGCCGCATGGTCCAGCGTCGCCGTTGCCGGGCTGATCGAGGTCGTGGTCACGCAGGGCGCCGCACCTCCACCCCCGCAGCCGAGGAGCACGCCCGCCACGCAAAAGCACGCCAAACCGAGGTGCACTCTCATGCGAAGTAAACTATCGCCGCCGCCGGTACCTGTCAACGCCAGATCCGCCCGCCTCGGCACGGGCGGCAGGAACCCGCAATCGGCGATTGCTCTTGCGCTTCAATCCCCTCAGGCACGCCCCATCTCGTTCAGCTTGTGCAACATATCCTCCGGCAGCTGCAGCGACGCAGCCGCCATGTTCTCGCGCAGGTGAGCCACGGAGGAGGTGCCAGGGATCAGCAGCAGGTTGGGGGAGCGTCGAAGCAGCCACGCCAGAGCCACCGCCATCGGCGTCGTGCGCAGGGCCGCAGCCGCATCGTCCAGGGTCGACGACTGCAGCGGCGTAAATCCACCCAGCGGAAAGAACGGAACGTACGCCACACCAACCGCGTTCAGCCGATCGAGGAAGCCGTCGTCCTCGCGATGCGCCACGTTGTAGAAGTTCTGCACGCACACGACCTTCGCGATCGGGCGAGCCTCGTCAAACTGCTTCGGGGACACGTTGCTGAGGCCAATATGCTGGACCAGACCTCGCCCTTGCAACTCAGCCAGCACCGTGAGCGGCTCCGTGATCGACGCGTCGCCCGGCGCGGTGACGCCACCCACTCGCAGATTGACAATCGGCAACACGTCCAGACCCAGATTGCGCAGATTATCCTCGACCGACTGTCTCAGGAACTCGGGAGAGGTATCCAGAATCCACGATCCATCCTCCCCGCGGCGCGCGCCCACCTTGGTCACGATCGTCAAGTCCTTCCCGTAGGGGTGCAGCGCTCGCTTGATAAGCTGGTTCGTGATGTGGGGCCCATAGAAATCACTGGTATCGATGTGAGTCACACCGCTCGCAACCGCCTCCCGAAGCACCGCCAGGGCAGCCTCGGCATCCTTCGGTGGACCAAACACATGCGGGCCCGCAAGTTGCATCGCCCCGTACCCCATCCGCTTCACGGTGAGGTCGGTTCCAGGAAACGTGAAGCTGCCGCCAAGATCGTTCTGTACGTCCATATTCTGTTCTCCTATACCCTTCATGGGCATTAGATGAAGCAAGCTTCAGGTTTGGAGTTCGCATTTGACCAAAACCGCCGCCATTCCCTTCCAGCCCAGAAAGACGCCGCTCCAGGCGCGTTCCGCGGCAACCGTCATTCCAGCCGCGCCAGTTCCCTAAACACTATCGCCCATCCGAACGCCACGCCGCGCTCCACCCCAGGCTCGCGACTGAGGCTATACCCAAGCATGACAGAGCAGCGTCCCCAACCAACCTAGTGCGAACTCCACGTCTTGTCCCCGGAGTTGCACAGCGTCTCCAGCGTGCAGTCCGCACACCGCGGCTTCCGCGCAAGGCAGATCTGCCGCCCATGGTGAATGATCATGTGGCTGTAGTCGATCCACATCGCCTCCGGAATCACCCTCATCAGGTCCTGCTCCACCTTCACCGGATCCGTCTCCTTCGTCAGCTCCAACCGCCGGCTCAGCCGCAGCACATGCGTGTCCACCACCACGCCGACCGCAATCGCAAACCAGCTCCCCAGAACCACATTCGCCGTCTTCCGAGCCACCCCCGGCAGCTCCAGCAGCTCCTCCATTGTCTGCGGCACCTCACCCCCGTACCGCTCCACCACCGCCCGCGCCGCACCCTGGATCGACTTCGACTTATTCCGGAAGAACCCCGTCGTCCGGATCACCTCCTCCAGCTCGGGCAGCGAAGCCCCCGCCATCTCCTTCGGCGTCGGATACAGCTTGAACAGCGTCGGCGTCACCAGGTTCACCCGCGCATCCGTGCACTGCGCCGACAGAATCGTCGCCACCGTCAACTCCCACGCGCTCCGGTGATCGAGCGCACACACCGCCCCCGGATACGTCTTCTCAAGCGCCTCCAGAATCGCCGCGACCCGCTCCGGAGCCAGCGGCCTCTTCGTCTTCCCCGGTTTCTTCCTCGGCGCCACCGGCTCCGTCGCCGCAATCGCCCGCGCCGCCGCCCCCTCCGGCGAAGCCCCCACCCGCCGCACCGGCTTGATCGCCCTCGCCCGCTTCTTCAACACCACAGCATCCACCCCGAAGCCCTACCCCAGCCGATCCAGCATCTCCGCCGCAGGCACCCGCACACAGCTGAAAATCGGCGTGTCCTCCAGCGTATACAGGCTGATCTCCGTCTCCCGCAGCTGCTGCACCAGATCCAGAAAGTCCTCCGGAAAGTTCGTCTCAAACGCCACCACAAACTCCTGGTCGTCGATCCCGAACGAGTACGTCGTATTCAGCTTCACCCGCGGATACATCAGACCCACCCGGATATGCTCGTCCATCAACCGCTTCCGCTCCTCCAGGCTCAGCAGGTACCACGGCCGCGTCTTCCAGAACGGGTAGATAAAGATGTACTTCTGCCCGCCCGGCCGGATCGCCCCCCGACCCTCGCCCTCACTCTCGTCCTCGCGATCGATCTGGTACATCGACCGCTTCGTCATCGCCAGAAAATTATGCGGCGAGTCCAGGTACCCGCCCAGCGGCGTCCCCATCAGCTCCGACCGCATCTTGTTCAGCTCGTCCACCCCATACCCGATCGACCACACACACATATCCACATCCCCGCGCGTCCCCACGGTCGAGTACGTCAGCGACAGGAACTCCCCCGGCTTGTTCCACCGCCCCAGCACCTCCGCAAATGCCCGCTTGTGCTCCGCCTTCACCTCCGCCGGCAGCCGCCTCCACTCCGGCATCACCTTGTAAAACGAGAAGCACACAATCTGCCGCTTCACCGCCGGCTTCGATGGATCCGGCGCCCCATACCCCGCGCTCTTCGGTCGCTCAGACGTCGGGGAAGCTGCGGTGGTCGGAGTCGCGGTGGGTACAGTCGTAGTCGCCATCCCTCCATCCTACCAAGCCCACCCCCGGTATACTCACACCCAATGTCCGAGCACATCCTAGCCTCCCTCGCCGCCTTCATCATCAGCGTCATCTCCGCCGGCGGCCTCGCCGGCGTCGCCCTGCTCATGGCCATCGAATCCGCCTGCATCCCCCTCCCCTCCGAAGTCATCATGCCCTTCGCCGGCTTTGTCCTCGGCGCCTCCACCGCCAAGCTCCTCCTCGTCGCCACCGCCGGCGCCATCGGCTGCAACCTCGGCTCCATCCCGCCCTATTGGATCGGCCACTGGGGAGGCCGACCCGCCGTCGAGCGCTTCGGCCGCTTCCTCCTCCTCGGCCGCCACGACCTCGACCGCACCGAGCAGTTCTTTCAGAAGTACGGCGGCGGCGCCGTCACCCTCGGCCGTCTCCTCCCCGTCGTCCGAACCTTTATCGCCCTTCCCGCCGGCATCGCCCGCATGCCCCAGGGCCGCTTCCACCTCTACACCTTTCTCGGCTCCTGGCCCTGGTGCTTCGCCCTCGCCTACATCGGCATGAAGCTCGGCGACCGTTGGAACTCCGACCCCCGCTTCAAGGAAATCTTCCACCGCTTCCACCTCGGCGTAGAACTCGTCCTCCTCGCCCTCATCATCTGGTTCGTCTCCTCCCACTGGAAAAACCGCATCCGCACCGAACCCGCGTAGAACTCGCCAGGCCTTCCTTCCTTGGCCAGGGTTCGCTCCGTCGACAAAATGAACTTTGACCTCGTTCCATCTGCGATCTAGACTCGACAAAGTTAGAGACTTGGCCACGGCATCTGTCCTATGAGCAAGGCCGTTCCAAGAGGGCGCCTTAATGCATGATGTCATCATCGTCGCCGTGCCGCTCATCGCTATACTCGCGGGTATTCTTCTCAATCGCTCCGACATTAAGGAGCTGCGGTCAGACGTCCGCGGCGACATCGCCTCACTCCGGTCAGAGACCTTGGGCCGTTTGGACCGTATCGACGCCGACCTGCGCCAGTTCTATTCCGTTTCAGGAAAGCTGGAAGGCCGCATCGACGAGATTTCCAAGCGTTGAAGGCACATACCTGAATACCTTTACCCGCGTGCCGATCGTAGTTCCCGTCACCTCCGGCGGAGCCTTCGCCCGCAACGCCGGTTTCACCGTCTCACTTTGCCGCGGCCGGAACGCGCACGGCTGGCGTTATCCGCTGCGATCAGCCTCGCCCCCTTGACCTCGCCGCACGCCAGGCTCGCCGCCTTTAACCATTCCCGACGCGATCCTCGACGACGTGCTCGCCAGAGTCCTCACACTCTTCCAGTGAGCCGATACGCCGAAGCTCCGATCGGGCTCTCAGGGATCCCCCAGGGCCACATCGACGTCCGCGCTTTCCTGACGCATAGGGACTACGACAACCGCGCAAACTGGAGCAAGGAAGTCAAACTCATGCGCACAACGCTCGCATCAAGCCCTGGATTTCCTTCTCACGAAGCCCGTAAAGCAGCGGCTATAATTTTCACGTTGGCCGGAGGAGCGCTCAACGTGACGATTCAGATCGACAAACCCGAGCTCGAAGCGCTGATTGTCCTCAGGATGCAAAGTGGCGAATACGAGAGCACCGAAGATTTGATCTGGGATGCGCTCCGCTCGGCCCCGGCTGCGAAAGACGGCTTCTCCCTCCAACGTTCTGCCCGGACGTTGGAAGACGTTTTTACATCGGTCAGAGGCATGGCTGACGATCTTGATGTAAGCCGGAACTCCTCGGCCGCTCGGCCCATCGATCTGTGACCGGTTTTCTGCTCGATACCAACGTCCCTTCGGAGTTGATCAGTGCCCGTCCCGAACTCGGCGTGAGTCGATGGGTCTTCTCGCAACCGGAGCCATCCCTCTTCCTCAGCGCAATCTCGATCGGCGAACTGCGTCGAGGCATTGTTCTGCTTCCGCCGAGCAGACGTCGCACCATCCTGGAAGAATGGCTCGTGAACGATCTGGTTCCTCGATTCAGCGACCGGATCCTGCCAGTAACACAACAGGTAGCCGACCGCTGGGGAATCCTGGACGCCCAACGCCAAAGGCGTGGATCTCCCCTCAACACCGCCGATGGTCTTATTGCCGCAACGGCCTTCGAGTACGACCTGACGCTCGTTACCAGAAACGTCAAGGACTTCGAAGGACTTGATATCTCGCTTTTAGATCCGTGGTACACAGCACAGAACGAGACACAAGAGAGTTGAAGGTACGCTGGGCGCCATTTGCCCCACCCCTCCCCCGTGCGCGATACTAACCTGTCCGCCACACGGAACCTAGCACCACAGAAGGGTACTCCCAGCACAATGTCCACACCCGAAGTCGCCGCCATGCCACAGGCGGCCGATATCACCCCCGCAAAAGGCAAGCTCGGCATCATGATCCCCGGCATGGGAGCCGTCGCCACCACCCTCATCGCCGGCGTCGAAGCCGTCCGCCGAGGCCTCGCCAAGCCCATCGGCTCCACCACCCAAATGGGCACCATTCGCCTCGGCAAGCGCACCGACAATCGCACCCCCCTCATCAAGGACTTCGCCCCCATCGCCCAGCTCGACGACCTCGTCTTCACCGGCTGGGACATCTTCGGCGGCAACCTCTTCGACGCCGCCTCGCACGCCCAGGTCCTCGACCGCGATCAGCTCGCCGAGATCAAGCCCTTCCTCCAGTCCATCGAGCCCATGCCCGGCGCCTTCAACCAGCACTACGTCAAGCGCCTCAACGGCACCCGCACCAAGCAGGGCAAGAACAAGTGCGACCTCGCCAACCAGATCCGCAACGACATCTCCGAGTTCAAGACCAAGACCGATCGTCAGGTCATGATCTGGTGCGGCTCCACCGAGATCTTCCTCGAGCAGACCGCCGTCCACCAGACCCTCGAAGCCTTCGAAAAGGGCCTCGTCGACGACGACCCCAACATCTCCCCCTCCATGCTCTACGCCTGGGCCGCCCTCAAGGAGGGCATCCCCTTCGCCAACGGCGCACCCAACCTCACCGTCGACATCCCCGCCCTCAACCAGCTCTCCCGCAAGATGAACGCACCCATCTGCGGCAAGGACTTCAAGACCGGCCAGACCTTCATCAAGACCGTCCTCGCCCCCGCCTTCAAGACCCGCATGCTCGGCGTCGCCGGCTGGTACTCCACCAACATCCTCGGCAACCGCGACGGCGAGGTCCTCGACGACCCCGAGTCCTTCAAGACCAAGGAAGAGTCCAAGCTCGGCGTCCTCGACATCATCCTCCAGCCCGAGCTCTACCCCGAGCTCTACAAGGACCTCTACCACAAGGTCCGCATCAACTACTACCCACCCCGCGGCGACAACAAGGAGGGCTGGGACAACATCGACATCTTCGGCTGGCTCGGCTACCCTATGCAGCTCAAGGTCGACTTCCTCTGTCGCGACTCCATCCTCGCCGCCCCCCTCGCCCTCGACCTCTGCCTCTTCCTCGACCTCGCCGCGCGTACCCCATCGCTTCGCGGCCTGGGCATCCAGGAATGGCTCTCCTTCTACTTCAAAGCCCCAGACTCCGCCCCCGGCCTCCACCCCGAGCACGACCTCTTCATCCAGTCCATCAAGCTCAAAAACACCCTCCGCCACATCATGGGCGAAGACCTCATCACCCACCTCGGCCTCGACTACTACGGCGAGTAACCCACACCGCTCAACGAATCGGGGTCACTGTCGGGCCCCGGTCAGGTCAAAGTCCTCTTTCAAACCGCCCAGAAACTCACTGTCAACCCCAAAGCAACCGTAAGTGCAAGCGGCGGAAGGACATCGCGGCGGCGCATACCATCGTCCAGCCGCCGTATCATGGAAACATCGACCCGGGGGCCGCCTTGAATTTGCGGGCGCATTGGTACCCCCTACACAAGCGCTTTGTTTCGAAGACTTTGGGTACAAAGTACGGGGGGGGGAGGGGTACCCTACTCCACCACCGTCAACACCCTCGCCCAAAGAGCCTTCATCCCGTCCGAGGTCTTCGCCGAAACCGGCATGACCTCCTCCACCTCGTGAGCCGCCCGCAGCGCCGCCAGCGACTTCGCCAGCACGTTCTTCGAGACCCGGTCCGCCTTCGTCCCCACCACCAGGAACGGCCGCTGCGTCTGCTTCAGGTAGGTAATTAGCTGCGTATCGTTCGGCTGCGGCGGAATGTTCGTGTCCACCAGGCAGACACAGAACGCCAGCGTCTCCCGCTCTCCAAGGTACGGCTCGATGAACTTTGGCCACTCCGCCGATATGCTCTTCGACACCTTCGCATACCCATACCCAGGCAGGTCGGCGAAGATCAGCGAAGGCCGCAACTTCCGCTTCCCCCCCGACACCTCATGGAGCGCAAAGAAGTTGATCGCCCGCGTCCGCCCTGGCGTCGAAGACGTATGCGCCTCGTGCGACCCCAGCAAGGCATTGATCAGGGAAGACTTGCCCACGTTTGACCGGCCCAGAAACGCGACCTCCGGCACCCCCTGCGTCCTGCCCAGGTCAGGAAAATGCGCGACATCCGTCGCAGACAGCAGAAAGGTAGCAGAAAGAGACACGCCTTGAGTCTACGTCAGCACGGAAGCGATCTCGCTTGCCTCATCGGAAGCGCACCCGCGCCGTGGACGGTGAGACGGGAAAGGCCCGCCTCACCGTCGCTCTAGCGTGAAACCGCAGTGGTCAGCCGGAATGTGATCAGCGACTCGGACGGAATGGTGACATCGTGGTTGCCCGTATAGGCCGCGCCTGCTGCCCCCGCGCCCGCACCGGCGAGTCCGCCGATCAGAGCACCCTTTCCGCCCCCGGCCAACCCACCGATGATGGCGCCCAATCCACCCCCACCCCCGACGATCGCACCCGTCCGCTTACCCCGGCCCTTCTCTGCTTTCTCGTACTCGTTACTCGAAACATTAACCCCACCAATCGATGTGAGCTGGATGCCCAAAGCCCCGGCCCCCTTAAACCGCCCGCGTCCTTTAGACGCCACGACAGTCCCAGCCACACGTGTCCCCCGCTCAAATACCGTACCCCCGCCCCGAGCCGGCAGCGGCTCCGCCAGCACCCCAGTAAAGCCGTCGCCCACGTTGCTGGTAGAAGCTTTCAGTGTTTCCGTCAGCGTCACCGCCACACGGCTCCCAGCGGGAGCCGTCCGTAACCGAGGCGCAGCCGGGACCCGGGTGGCCTCCGATCCGGCCGACGATGCCGTGGAAACCCTGCTCGGAGCGATCGTCGGTTCGGCCGACGGGCTGACCGGAGCTGGTGCTATACCCGCCGACGTTGCCGGTGTCTGCTGCGTCACAGGAGCGGGAGCGCTGTTGGAAATCGCCGCCCCTTGCTCTGGAGCCTGAGCCGGAGCAGGGGGCGGCGAGGATTTACACCCTCCAACCAGAAGCACGGTCGAGATCGCAAAATTCGTCGCTACGGTAAGCAGTTTGGTACGCATGCCAGTTCTCCCTTCGATCTTGGAAGCTGTTGAGCAGTGAGAGCTAGAGTTTTGACGAGCTACGTCCTGGAGATCGACCCTGTCTACGTTCACGTGCAGCTCTGTTGGACGAGGATAACCGGCAGACGTGGCACCGATCAGGATTTTAGCTGCAGGCTTCAAACTCCAGCAGCCGGGTAAAATTTTTCCTCAAAAAGAACTTTTCGCCATATGCTCACCTAGGAGGAGGGCGCTGAGCTCCTCCGACAGGCTCTCATCCATAGCGCGATTTGGCATGGACAACGTAACTAAGCCCACTACCTCCTAAACCGATCCCCTGGTGGGTTTCATCCGCAAGTTCTTGGAGGCAACACAATGATTGAGTCTCACACGAGCGCCACTCGACGATCTAGCCAGTGGCTACTCCTCTCTCTCGCATCTACCGCCTTCCTGGGGTCGGGTTGCTCCAATCTCGTCAACACCGCATCGAGCGGAGCTCTGGTCGCTACAACCGGAAAGATTGGCGGTCGAGTGCACGGAGGCAATCAGCCAGTGTCGGGCGCGACAGTAAACCTCTACTTTGCCGGTCAGGACGGCCTGGGAGTTTCCTCTAGGCTCGTCGCAACGACCACGACTGCGGATGATGGCGCCGGAAGCTTTTCCTTCGTCCGGGCAGCGGATGGAGGAACGAATGCTGGAACTACAAACACTTTCTCTTGTCCAGTCGGTCCAGGTAGTCCCCTGGTCTACGTTGTTGCGCGTGGTGGCAACACACTAAACACACACGACGCCACCAGGAATGCGGCTTCGGTCTTCATCGCTCCGTACGGCTTGTGCGGAAGCCTGAGCGCAACCAGTTTTGTGTCGATGAGCGAAGCGGTAACAGCGGCCACGGTTGCCGCTATACACCAGTACATGAACGTTACAACGGGGAACATCGGTGCGGATGGCATCAATGTCGCCTATGACGGTCTGGCAAACTCCTTCAGGCTGGTCTCGAACATGGTGAATTTATCGACAGGCCAAACGACCGCCTCGACCGTGATTAGGGGTGATGCCGCCCTGGTGACTGTCACCGCTACTCCAGAGCAGGCCAAGATCAACCAGGTCGCCAATATCCTTTCCGCGTGCGTGAATACGCCTACCGGACCTGCCGGCGGATCGGGTACCGCGAATGCTTGCGATATTCTATTCGCGAATGCGGTTCCTCCAACAGATCCGGGGACAACGAGCACCCCGACTGTAACGTTTAGCGCCCCGACGGATGTCCTGCAGGCCGCCTACTACATGTTCACGAACGCGACTAACTCAACTCCGGCGCACTTGACGGCGCTTTACAATTTGGCTCCGGCAGCGGGTGCACCCTATCAGCCGACTTTGACTAACGTTCCCTCCGACTGGTCTGTCGGAATCAAATATTCCGCCTCCGGTTCGTGCGCTGCGGGAAGCGTTTCCTTCCTTACGAACCCCTACGATCTCAACATCGACGCAAACGGAAACGTCTGGATCGCAAACAACCAGCGGGGTGGCAGTGCTCTCTCTGAACTTAGCTCGACTGGAGCCCCGGTAGCATGCGTCCCCATTGGCGGAGCGTCTCTCGGCGGTACTATCGACAGCGTCGGAAATATATGGGCAGCTGACTCAGAGAACAACGTGCTTTACCGCTACAGTCCGACGGGAGGGACCCCTGCCATACAATTTCCGACCCCTGCGGCACCATACGCGGTGGCTGCGGATGGCAGCGGCAACATCTTCTTCTCCACGCTCTCGGCCACCAATGGAGTTTACGAGATTCTCGGTGCTGCAAGCGCAACTACGGCCGTGGCGCCTGTTGCCATCTCGACCGATGTAGGGTCGACGCCTGCTCGTATTTTGGTCGATGACCATGGGGCGATCTGGGCATCGACGGGAAGCACGTTTGTGTCTCTCATTTCACCAGCAACGACCGGAGCGACGCTCATGAATGGCTACATCACCACCCACGTGACTACGTCGGGTCCGACGTATGGCGTGGCCGTTACAAACAGTTTAAACACCGTGAATCGGCTCTTCACCTCAGACCAGGGAACGGCGAATTTGATAGACCAAGTGATGGGCTCTGGCACTACTTATACCCCTGCCCAGAACTTTCCCACGCCTGCGGGTGCCGCGGGTCTCAATCTCCCAAGTGCTGTTGCAGTCGACGGGGCACACAACATCTGGGCTGCGAATAGCGGAGCCGGAACACAGACATCGGGTACGTCGACAACGAACTCAGGTGTTGTCTCAGAGATCTCCGTGTCAGGAGTCAGCCTTTCCCCCAACGCGAATGGAAGTCAGTCCACAGGGGGGTATCAGAAAGACTTAACCTCTTTCCTTCGAGGTAGGTCAATCGCTGTCGACCAATCCGGAAATGTGTGGATCGGCAATGATGGTAGCTCTGCCATTACAGAGATCGTGGGCGGGGGCGTGCCGATCTACCAACCCTTTGCTGCTGGACTGCTGAACAATCGTTTTCAAACCATTCCCTAAAGCTGACGGATCCAGCAGAAGCTCCGGGGGGAAACCCCCGGAGCTTTTTCATGCAACATTGGCGTCTTGGTGGAAACGGGAGTGCTGGTCGTATGAATGCTGCCGGCAGCCGACAATCTCGTTGCTAAACATTCTCCCGCTTCCTCCTGGGTTAGCTCTTTCGGGTGATTTTCGAGACACAGACGGCGTGCCCTAATAGAGCAGCAGTCGTGCTCAGTTGTATGCAAAGCGCCTTCTCTCCCCAACGCCGCCGAACCAGCATCATCCAGTTCGCTCTTCTACTCACCTTTCGCTTTGCCTTTGCCCAGGTGCTCGTACCTGCGAGTTCGCTGCCGCTCTTTCTTCCCAGTGGTATTGCGTACGATCGTGCTGGAGTCCTCTACATCGCGGAAGCTCAGCGGCACGTTATCCGTAAACTCGATCCGCAGGGCAATCTCAGCAGTGTTGCCGGTGACGGTACCCAGGGATTCAGCGGAGACGGTGGAGCGGCGACTCGGGCCCAGTTGGATTCACCACAGGGTGTCGTCGTCGACGCTGCCGGCAACGTTTACCTGGCTGATTCCGGCAACAATCGTGTCCGCCGCATCGATAACAAGACAGGAGGCATTTCGACCGTAGCCGGTGGCGGTACAGCAGGTTTCGCCGGAGACGGTGGGGCCGCGGTACAGGCGTCGCTGAATCGTCCGCGCTCGCTCTGCCTTGACGCTTCGGAGAAGAACTTATATGTCGCAGACACAAGGAACCATCGCATTCGCCAGATCGACGTTGCGTCGGGAGTAATCACGACGGTCGCTGGAGATGGACGAGAGGGCTTCTCCGGTGACGGGGCACTTGCAACTGTCGCGAGCCTAGATAGTCCAGAGGGCATTGCTGTTGACGCAAGCGGCAACCTCTACATCGCCGATACTCACAATCAACGCATTCGTCGTGTGGCAGCGGATACGAAGCTCATCGCAACGATCGCGGGCATAGGCAGCCCTGATCGAAGTTCCGATGGCAGATCGGCGGCTGCAGCGCAGCTCGGTCTTCCACGCGGCCTTTCTGTGGACAAGGACGGAAACATTTATGT
>JAABUZ0100004485.1_pt1 | contig 19211 bp, 12 predicted proteins | sample 5562091 | NCBI WGS metagenome assembly JAABUZ01 (sample SAMN12813069, study PRJNA571459) | rock metagenome | isolation source: Antarctica rocks | place: Antarctica: Victoria Land, Linnaeus Terrace sud | collected 2015-12-21 | reverse complement strand
GCCAGCCCTCGCCCGACCACTCACGCCCCAACCCGCCAGACCGCCACACCGACCCGCACACAGGATGCATAAGGATGCCGAGGGGGGCCGTCTTCGGTTATTGTGCGCGTCGTGCGCTGGGAATCCAACTCGTGCTCTCCCCCTCCCCAGGAGGCTTCGGGACGATGATGAGCGCTCACAAAATTGGGGCCGAACATGTTAGTTATTACCTCTCCTACGTTGAACGGGGGGGTGATGCCGGGCGATGGCTCGGGAAGGGGGCGGAGGAGCTCGGACTAACTGGAGAGGTCCAACCGGAAGCGTTCGCCAATCTGGCAGAGGGCCGGCGGCCTGACGGCACCAAGCTCTTGGAGCGCATCCATGCCGATCGGGTCATGGGATGGGACATGACTATGTCGGCACCCAAGTCTCTGTCCCTGTTGGCCGCGCTCCACCCCGACGAGGAGACGCGAACCGCACTACGAGACGTTCACGACCGGGCCGTGGCGGCGGGGCTGGCCTACCTGGAAGACGTCGGGGGCGCAGCTCGGCGGGGTGACGGCGGGCGGGATGGCCACGTCGGAGCGCAGCTGGTCATCGCTGGCTTCGTCCACAAAACATCTCGGGAGGGCGAGCCGGACCTGCACGAGCACGGCATCATCCTGAATGTGGGCCTCGGTGAGGACGGCCGCTGGACCTCCATCGACTCACGCTGGGCTTACGCCCACAAGGCCGGCGCGGAGGCCATCTACCGCTCGGAGCTCTACAAAGGAGCAGCCGAACTCGGCGTGGTGTGGGAGGCACCCGACGTCCATGGCAACCGTGAGCTGGCCGGGTTCAGTCGAGCAGAACTGCGGGATTGGTCGACCCGGCGCGCCAACATCGAAGACGAACTGGCCCGTACCGGCGGGTTGGGCCGGCGGGCGGCCGAAGCGGCGGCGCTGGCCACCCGCAAGACCAAGGTTGACATGGAGTTCACCGCCCTCGTCGAGCAGTGGCGGACACGGGCCCGGGACGAGGGTCTGAGCCCTCGGCGTCTGGCCAAGATGGCCGGGGGCTCAGACCGGCGGCTGTCGCTGTCAGACGAGGAACTCTTGCGAGCCAAGGACCAGATTCTGAGCCTCGGGGACGGTGGCCTCCTGGAGGGTGGCTCGGCCTTCACGGTCGATGCCGTCGTGAGGGCTTGGGTGGATCATCTGCCCAGTGGGGCTAGCAGGGATTACGTCGAAGAGCTCGTTGAAGACACCCTGGATGACCCTCGGGTCGTCCCGTTGGTAGTGGCCGACCACGAAGGGCACGTTCTGACTGGCGAACACGGTATGCCCAAGAACGCTAAGACCCTGCGCCTGGTGCGTAGCGAGGACTTGGAAGCGTCCCGCTGCCAGCTGCGCTATTCAACTCAGGCCATGCTGGCCATGGAGGCCAGGGTGATAGACGCCGTGGGTGCCACCCGTCAAGCCGGTCTGGCCCTGGTAGATCCCGACCTGGTGGAGGCAGTCCTGGCCCGTCATCCGACTTTGACCCTGGACCAGGTGGAGATGGTCAGAGCCATTACCACCAGCGGGCATGGGGTCGACGCCGTGGTCGGGCCACCAGGTTCAGGCAAGAGCTTCGCCATTGGCGTGGCCCGGGAGATTTGGGAACAGGCTGGCTACACCCTCCAAGGTTCCGCTCCCTCAGGCAAGGCGGCCGTGGAACTCGGGTCTGGGGCGGGTATCGACTCCACCACCCTGGCCGCCATCGTGGCGCCCAATACCCCCACCAGCATCGTCAAGGGCGGGGTCCTGGTCCTCGATGAAGCCGGCATGGCCAACACCTTGGACATGGATGCCGTCTTGGCCATGGCAGCCAAAGCGGGGACCAAGGTTGTGGCCCTGGGGGATCCTCGCCAGATAGCCGCCGTAGGGGCGGGGGGGACATTCGCAGGGATCGTCGAGCGCTTTGGCGCCGCGGAGCTCATCGAGAATGGCCGGCAGGTCGAGGCCTGGGAGCGGACGGCGATCAAGGCGCTCCGAGATGGGCGCTCCGGTGAGGCCGTGGCCTCGTATGTGGCTCACGGCCGGCTGGTGGTGGCCGATGGCCCCGAGGATCTGATGGGTGCCTGTGTCAATGAGTGGTGGGCCGGTAGGCCCCAAGGCGAGGTGGCAATGTACGCCACCACCCGGGCCCAGGTCTGGCGTCTCAACGCGTTGGCCCGGGCCCGTATGGCCGAGGCCGGCCAACTCTCTGGCCCGGAGATGGTGGTAGGAGCCGTCAGCAGAGGCGGCTACGCCTTGCCCGAGCGCACCTTTGCGGCTGGTGATGAGGTTTTGTTGGGCAAGAACCGGGCCAAGGTAGGCGGTGATGTGGTTGTCACTTTGGCCGACGGTACCCGCCGTCACCAGGGAATCAAGAACGGGCAGCGGGCTCGCATCGTCGAGGTAGATGGCCAGTCCGGCCAGGTCACCGTCACTCACCAGGACGGGCGGGTTCTGACCTTGGCCAAGGACTACGTCGAGCAATATCTGGCCCACGGCTATGCCATCACTGCCCATAAAGCCCAAGGTGAGACCGTGGGCGAGGCTGGTCGGGTGGCCGCACTGGGGATCATTGCCGAGGCCGACCGGCGCAAGGGCAAGGCCTTCGTTTACGGGTTGGCCGACTCCGAGCTCGGTCTGGTCATGGCCAGCCGGGCTACCGACTCGACTCGCTTCTACGTGCTCGCCACTGCCGAGACCCATCTCTACGACGAGGGTTCTCAGATAGAGCCGGTCGACCCCGCCGCCAGCCTGGCTCGTTCCTGGGGCCGCTCGGCAGCTCCGGGCATGGCTGGCGATGAATTGGAACGAGCCCGTGTGGTCAAGCGTCTGGCTGCGGGCTTCTCCGCCAAGGACTTGGCAGGGCGACGGGACTCACTGGTCGCCCTTGAGCGAGGCGACCAGGATCCGGCGGTCGCCCTCGAGGTGGCGCGGTCCCAGCGAGAGGCGGCCAGGACCGAGGTCGATGTGGCCAGACGCACTCTGGCCGAGGCCATCTTGGACATAGAGGACGCCCGGGAGGTACCCACCCCTGATGCGTCCACCACAAATGAGCCCACACTGGTGGATGGCCGCCTACTCCTGAGCGTACGCCCAGAGCCAAACCGGCCCGCTGGCTCTGAGCCAGCGCCCACCACTCCAGGGCTACCCAGCCAGGCGGCTGATGTGGTTTCGCCTGATCGCCGGGTCATAGAAGCCGAGGCCAGGGCTGAGGCCGCCCTGATTGCCTCCCGTACGGCCGAGGCGGCTCTACGGCTGGTGGAGACAGCGCAGAGCCGTCGAGCGGCTGCCGTGGCTGCCACAGAAGCGGAGATAGGCGGCGATCGCCGCCGCGTCGCTGCCGATCTGGCCTTACTCGACGAGGCTTTGGCCACCCAGCGCCGGTGGTCGTTGGATGCCCTCGCCGCACAACCTCCAACCTGGGCTGCCGACCTCATCGGAGCCCGGCCGTCCGAGCGGGCGACGGCATTGCGCTGGCGCGAGGGGCTCGCGCTCATCGACGATGTACGAAAGACCGCCGGCTTCGATCCAGCTGCGCAAGACGACGACCCTATGGTGAGGGCCTTGGGTCAACGATCAGACCAACCCTTTGCGCGGGCGGCCTGGGACCGTCACCGCGCCTGTTTGCAACGAGTCAGGGTCGACTTGGGCCTTGAGGTGCCCGACTCCGTGGCGGTCGGCCAAGAAACACCAGCGACCGAGGAGCGCGCCGCTGCTCTGGAGCGCCTTACCGAAGCCTCCCGACGACGCTGGCAACGCCCAGCTCAGTCTGGGCCGAACCGGCTTGGCCGATCCGACGTGTCCCCCCAGTTGGGGCCACCGAATCCGCGCTCAGGTCGTCCTAACGTCGACCTTTGATCGATTCCACGCTCCGCTCAACAGCCGATTAGCGCCGCTGAGGCCCCGGGGGTGCCGGCGGCTGAGGTCGGCCGGGAGTAGAGGCACCCGGCTTGGTGGCTTCTGCCACCAACACGTCGATTGTCTCGGGTGGCATTTCCAACACGACTGCGGGCCCTCCTTCTTTGTGGGTCGGCGATCCACCGCAGCCTCGTAGGTCCCAGCTGTGCATTCGTGACCGCCAGCGCTCCAGGCCCTCATGCCAGACCAGGGGTTCGTACGGGCGGGCCGAGTCTGAATAGGCGCCGACATGAGCGGCGTGAAGGGCGATCAGTTCCTCGACCATGGCGCCGTGGAGGTACCAGCAGCTCGGAAGCTCGCGTAGCTCGTAGCGTCCGACCAACCAGGCGGCCCAAGCCGCCAGTTCCACCGCCGCCTTGGCTACCTCCGTCGACGACCTGGCTCGCCAGTTCCAGTTTGCCGGTTGTCCGGCAGCCGGCGATCCCATGTTGTCCAGACGGGTGGCCAGCTCCACCAACTCCTTGTCGTGCTGACCCAGCAATTTGAGTACCGGGTCGGGGCTGTTCCTGTCGGGACCGAGGCTGTCGGGGTCTCCACTCAAAGTTCTCTCCTTCTTTCCGTCTCTGGATAGGGAGGGGGTGGGTCGAATCCAGGTCCGGGTCGTTCCCGTTGCTCCAGGGAACCCCGGGCCCGGGTCAGGCGGGTTTGGGAACTGCTGGACAACTCGGCCAGGATCGCTGTCCTGGCTCGCTCATCTGCAGTGTCTGGTGCTCCTGGCCGGGACGGTTCAGGCTCTGCCGCTTCCGCACTAGGCGCATCCGCGTCGGTTGATTCGGTATCGGCCAACCGATCGAGCTCCTGGTTGATCTCGGCCTGGCGCCGGCGGAGCTCGTTCAGCCGCTGGTCTTGGGGAAAGGTCCCTCCAATCAGCCGAGTGGCCTGGGCAGCCTCTTGCTCTGCTACCCGTACGTCTTCCAGGGCGTCAGCGAGCTCCTGATCCAAGCGGGCCACGCGGCGTTCGAGCCGGCTGATGAGGCCCAGCGGATCGACTTGGCGCAGCTCGCCTCGACTCGTCATTATCGTGTTGGCAGGAACATCGGCCAGGCCAACCTCCACCGAGGTGGTCCCCCGATCACGGAACACTCGGGCCGTCACGCCAAAACCCCCCAACACCCCCACCCGTACGGGGGGACTGCCACGATGAAATCCTCGCCAGGCATCGGGTGATTCCGGCGCAATCACCCGAGCACTGATCTGAGCCAACAACGCCTGGCGCAAAGCCTCGCCGGCGTCGGGCCGCTTGGTGAAGGATCGCTCGCCCACTTCCATGACGAAGCGATCCCCTCGGGTCTCGGTCCGGGAGGTCAGCGCCGATCGGGCCATCTCGGCCTTGGCCTGGGATGAGGCGGCCCGGCGCAGCAGAGACTCCCGCCGGGCGATCAGGCCGGCCTGGTCGTCGTGATGGGCCCGGGCCAGGCGGGACAACTTGGCCACCTCAGAATCAACGCCGGCCTTTTGCAAGATGAGCGGGTTCCCAGACGCCAAAGCCTTGACCTCAGCAAAGGACAGCACCGTGTCCCCCAGGTCGTCGGCCTCCCGACCGACCTCGTCGTGGACCAGCTGGTCGATAAAGCGGGCCTTTCGTTCCAGGGTTTGCCACATGTACACATCGAAGCTGGCCTCGGTCACGTAGCGCAGGATCTGCACCTCGGGATTGTGGTTGCCCTGGCGCAGCAGGCGCCCCTCTCGCTGTTCGATCTCAGCCGGCTTCCAGGGGGCATCCAGATGGTGCAGGGCCACCGCTCGGTGCTGGACGTTGGTGCCCACCCCCATCTTCGCAGTCGAGCCCACCAGTACGGCCACCCGCCCATCCCTGGCCGCGGCAAAAAGCTCCGCCTTGTCTCGGGTGCCCTCGGCGTCGTGGATGAAGGCCACCTGCTCGGCGGCCAGGCCCCTGGCCACCAGCTCCCGACGGAGTTGGTGGTAGACGTCCCAGCTCCCCTCCTTGGGGGTGGAGAAGTCACAGAACACGAGTTGCAGGGCGCCGGGCCGGGGATGAGGCTCCTTGGCGGCCGGATCGGACAGGGCGTCGGGATAGTGCTGGGCGGCGTGGGCGAAGTGGATGGCGGCTATCCGCTCGGCCGCAACGGCCACCTTTCCGCCGTCTGGGTCGGGGTCGGGCGTATCGCTGACCAGGCGCATATCCAAGGCGGCCTTGCGGCCGTCGGTGCACACCATCAACATGATGTCGGTGTTGCGGTCCACTCGGCCAGAGCGGATGTCCTCGGCTCTGGCCTCCAGCTCGGCCATGTAGTGCTGTAGCGCCGGGTTGGTCGGCACCACCACCGTCTCTGGGCCTCCCCCGGCCACCGTGGGGATATTCAGCCCAAGGTCAGCAGTGCTACGCACATCAGCAACCGCCCGAAACATCGCTAACAGCTCCGGTACGTTGGCGAACCGAGCCATGCGGGTCTTGAGCCGATAACTCGATCCGTCGGGAGACAACTCGATGGCCGTGACTGGCCGGGCGAAGGTGGCGGCCCAGGAGTCGAAGTCGGCTATCCCGGCCCGGGCCAGGGCTTTGGGCTGGAGGTAGCGTTGCATGTTGAACATCTCGGCGATGGTGTTGGAGACCGGCGTGGCGGTGGCGAAGGTGGCCGCCCGATTCCCGTGGCGGGAGCGCAACCACGCCAACTTGAGGTCCAGGTCCTCAGCCTTTTGTGACCCCCTGATGCCAATATCGGTAACGTTGGTAACTATGGCGTGGTTCTTGAAGTAGTGAGCCTCGTCCAAAAACATGTAGTCGATGCCAGTGGCCTCGAATACCACCCCATCGTCGCGCTCGTCTCCTCTGAGCAGCTTCTTGTCACGCTCCTCGGCGTTGGCCAGTTTGGTCTCCAGAGCCTTTACGCTGAGCCCCTGGCCGGCCTTTGACGAGCTCAGCGCCCCCCGGAGGGCCGTGATCTTCTCGGCCCGGTACTCGGCTCGCGTCTCTGGAGCGGTGGGGATCAGCCCAAAGGTGGAGTGGGTCAGGATCACCGCGTCCCAGTCCCCCGTGGCGCAACGGGCGACCAGCTGTTTGCGCCCGGCTGCTTTCATCTCCGACTCATGGGGTACCAGCACCCGGGCCTGAGGGTAAAGCTGGAGAAACTCCCGTGAGAACTGCTCCAACATGTGGTTGGGCACGACGTAGGCCGGTTTGCGGGCCAGGCCCAGGCGGCGCATCTCCATTCCCGCCATTACCTGCACGGCGGTCTTGCCCCCTCCCACGGCGTGGGCCAGCAAGACGTTTGGCTCCTGAAGGATCCGCCACACCGCATCGCGTTGGTGGGGATGGGGCCTGAAGGTCTCGGCCAGGCCGGGCAGTGACAGATGCGAACCCTCCCAGACCGGCGAAACGTTGGAGTTGAACAACACGTTGTACCGCTGCGCCAAACGAGAAGCGCGCAGTGGCTCCTCCCACACCCAGGCCGAGAAGCGCGCTTCCAGGGCTTCCTGTTTCTCTCGGGCAGCCAGGGTTTCGCTGACATTGAGTGTCCTGGTTCCGTCATCGTTCTTGTCGTAGATCTTGGCCACCGTCTGGTTAAGCGACCACTCCAACAACTTGGTGGCCGCCACCCGGTCGGTCCCCCACTCGGCCGTCATGGCCACGTTTCGCCGTATCCACAAGGGCGCGGCCACAGTCCAGGTGGCGCCGATCTCCGCCTTTTCCACCTGAATGTCCAGGGTGGCCAGCACCTCTCGCGCAAACTCGGCAATGTCGGCGGCCCCGATCCAGGCCGCCCCCAGCCGGGCATCGATCTCGCCCGGCTCCAGGTCTCGGGGCATGACTGCTGCCAGGGCCTCTACGTGGGCCTGGAAGCGAGGGTCGCGCTCGGCGGCCTGGCGAGCAGCGTCCAGCTTCTGGCGCACCGGGCCGCTCAGATAGGCCTCGGCGCTCACCAGCTGCCCCGCTCCCGGGTCCTCCCATACCAGGGTCCCCAACTCCGTGCGGGCGGTGGACTCGTCCACCCCGAGCAGGTCGGCGATGACTCCCAGCTCCACCCGACCGTGGCCGTCCAGGCACAGGGCCAGGGCATCGGCTGCCGAGTCGGCTCCCATAACCGCCTGGCGGGGGCCCACCACCCGGGACTCGAAGATGGCCGCCTTGTTGGCCTCCTGCGACACGGGGTCAAACATCTCCAGGGCGAACAGGCCGGGCAGATCGGGGTCACGAGCGAAGCCGCCCATCGTCGGGGCTACCCGGCGCATGATCTCTTCGCCGGTCTCCGGGTCAGTCTTGCCGGTTCGGTCCTGGCGGAACCGGTTCAGCGGGCCGTAACGGGCCCGGTAGGCGTCATAACGGCGTCCCATGGTGGCCTGGGCCTGGCCAAAGGCGGCGTCGTCGGCGTTGGTGGCCTGGGTCTCCAACAACTCGGCCCAGGCATCTCGCAGGCCGATCAGGGCGGCCAGCTCGGCCCCCTCACTCTTCGGCCTGGGGGTGAACGGCTCGGGCAGGCCTCCTATGATGCGGGCGAAGCCACCCTCGAGGGTGGCCACCATGCTGCCCTCCTTGTGGTGCCGGGCGACGACCGCGTTACCCAGCTGGGGGCGCTTTGGCGTCGACCGCTCCGGTGGTGGCATTGAAGGCGGGGCCAGGACCAAGCCTGATGCCCTGGCCTCGGTCGTGACTCGTGCCAGCGCCTGGGCCAGGTCCTCGGCCAGGGGGCGATCCCAGGCCCGCACCGCCAGGTCGGCCTGGTTGTACTGGCCGTGGGCTGCTCCCATCTCGCCCAGGACCTGACCTGGATGCTCGGCAAAGTACTCATTGATGGCCACCGTTCCGGTAGGGGTCTCCACCTCCACCACCCGATCCCAGGGCTGGCCGGCTGGCTCGGCGCCCGGCTCGCGCCGGCGCAGAACCACCAGGTCGGTCACCACGTCAGTACCAGAAGCGGCCCGGAAGGTCCCTCCTGGGAGTCGCACGGCCCCCACCAGGTCGGCCTGAGTGGCCATCTCCCGCCGAGCAGCCGGGTTGCGAGCGTCCATGGTGAAGCGCGAGGTAACCACCACCACCAGGCCGCCGTGGCGTACCAAGTCCAGGGATTTCACCAGGAAGTAGTTATGGATGGAATGCCGGGAGCGGTTGTGCCGGCGGTCCTCCAGCACCACCTTGCCGAACGGCACATTGCCAATCACCGCGTCGAAGGGCCGTCCAAAACGGCTGTCGGCGAAGCTCTCAGCCCTGATCTCAGCCGAGGGGTACAACGCGCCGGCTACGGCGGCGGTCACCGGGTCCAGCTCCACCCCGGTCATGGCCGCCCCAGCGGGGGCTAGGCCGATGAAGTTTCCCGACCCGCAACCCGGCTCCAGCACCCGCCCGGCCTTGAACCCCAGTCCGGCCAGGGTGGACCAGGCGGCTTCCACCACTTCGGCTGACGTGTAGGCCCGGTGCTCGGGTCGGTGTCACCAGCCGCAAAGTAGAGCGTGCGGCTCACACCGGGAACCGGCCGATGACGCCCTCGTACGTTTCCTGTGCGTCGGCAAGCGCTAGGCGGCTGTAGACCTCGAGGGACTGGCGGGTGGCATGGCCGCTGTAGGGCTGGATCAGGGCGTCGTCGATGCCTTGGGTCTTCAACCAGGTGAAGAGGAAGTGGCGGAGACGGTGGGGGGGCATGTTGTGCTCAAGCCCAGCCTGGTGGGCGTAGCGGGCCAGTAGCGCCCGTACCCCTCGGGTGGAGTAAGCCTTCTTCCAGCTCGACTCGAACAGGAAGACCGCGCCCTTGGCCCGCTGGGCATCCATGTGTAAGGCGAGGGTCTCCTTGAACGAGGAGGGGAAGGGCACAGCGCGGTCCTTGGCTCCTTTGCCCTGGTTGATGCGGATGCGACAGGCATCCAAGTCGACCTCTTCGGGGCGGATAGCTACCAGCTCAGCCACCCTGACGCCGGTGTAGAGCAGAGTCTTGATCAACACGATGTCCCCGGTCCGCTTGGCCGTCCACACCACCTGGTAGTAGTGGCGGATCTCGGCCTCGGTGGGCACGTAAGGAAGGCGTTTAGGTTCTCGTTGGACCTCGACGTCGAGTTCGTCACGCAAAGCCCGGAACACCGCCTTGAGGTAGGCATAGTCGGGGTGCTCGGCCCGGAGGTACTTGGCTAGCTGGCGGCCTTTGCGCTTGGGCGGGGTTCGTGGTTTAGCCGGTGGAGTCGCATCGCCGCTCATTGACGGCCTGCCAGCGTCAGGGTCAGGTCGAGGTGGTGATCCATGTCCAGGTTGAACACGCCGTACTGGCGGACGTTGGACCAGAACAGCGCGGTCAGGCCCCGGCGGTCTTGGTCGGTGAGTCGCCTCTTCCAGGAGTCTTCGGCCAGAACCTGCTGCACGAGCAGCGTGTTGAGGTGGACAAGGGTGGCCTGCAGAAGGTGGAGAGCGAGCATGGTGATCTCTTGGTGCTCGCGGTCGGGGCCGGTCAGCTCACCCTGCTTGCCGTAGCAGATGACGGAGTTGGCGCTGTTCCAGTTCTCCACTACCTCAAGGCCCCCGTGCACCTCGATGCGTGTCTCCAACGAGGAGAGGTAGTCGCAGAGGAACACGGTGCGCACGGCTCGGCCGAGTTCTTCGACGGCAGCGTAGGTGGGGTGCTTTGGGCCGCCCCGAGTGAAGCGGCGCAGAACCTGGTCAGCTTCGGCGGTTCCCAGGCGCAGGGCGGTGGCGTAGCGCACCATCTGGTCGTACTGGCGGGCGATGAGCTCCCAGTCGATGGGACGGCCGGTCAGGATGGAATTGAGCTGGGGCCACGGCTGGTCGTCGCCCAGCCCTGGTCGGTACAAGCGGGCCGCCCCGATGTTTTTGAGACGGGGCATCAGCTTGAAGCCGAGCAGGTGGCAGAAGGCGAAGCCGACCACGGATGCCCCATGAGTATCGACGTAGCTGCGGTCGATATCAGCCGAGGTGCAGTGGCGAAGCAGCCCTTCGAGCATGGCGGCCACTTCCGACGCCGAGCAGGACCGCAGCTGGGAGTAGATGCACACGCTCTTGCGCTCGACGTGCCAGTAGATCATCACCCCGGCCCCGCCGTATCGGACGTGGTACTCCGTCATGAAGTTCGACGACCACGACCCGAACTTCTTCGAGTCCGAGGCGCAGGCGGTACCCTCGCCCCACAGGGCTCGATCCCGGACAGCGAGGGTGGAGTTGACCACCCGCCTGATGGCACAACGCAGGCCATCTCGGTTGACGTAAAGCCGACGGACACGGCGCAGCATGGCCTCAGTCTCGCCACTGTCACCGCTGGCGACGTGCTTGATACCCACATTGGTTCCGAGGCCGAAGCAGACCAGCAGCAGCCGTCGCCGCAGGACAGCTCGGTTGGTGACCTCGCGGGAGGCGACGGAGGTGAACTCGTCGGTGAACCCAGAGAGGTAGTCCACCTCTTTGAACACGTCGAGCAGGTCTAGAGTGCCCCAGCGGGCTTCCACCTCGGCTTTGAGGGCAGCCAGGTTGGTTGGCTCGGGCTGCTTCACGGCTGAGGGCACCTTGGTCCATGGCTCTCCACGCCGGATGGTGATCCGTACCCCGCCGGTCGTGTCCGAGGCAAACGCCTTGTCGAGTCGGCTCAGGGCGTCGTGAAGTTGGCGCTGCAAGGTGGTAACGAAGGTGGATGGGTCTAGAGGCTGCCGGATGGCCCGATAGTGGACGTCACGATTGTCCTCGAAGTCAGCTGGCAGGTCCTCTTCGGGGTCGCGCCAGCGGTTGCCTCCAGCCACATAGACCTCCCGCCGCCGGATCGCCTCCCGGAGGGCCTTTAACACGCACAGCTCGTAGGGAATGCGCTCCACTCGGCCGGTGTCGTCGACCACCGCGTCTCTCCATTCCCGGGGCACCACGCCATCGAGAGGCACCCGTTCGGCCAAGTCGTAGTGGCGCTTTCGCCCCGGCTGCATCGTGTAGCGCCTGAGCAAGTCCAAGGCGTCCATCACCGGCCGGTAGGCGGTGTTGTTGCAGCGGAACTCCAGAGCGCCGAGCAAGCCGGGAAGCATCCGGCGATAGTGCGCCGAATACGAGGACCGAAGAACGGTCCGGACCCGCTGGCGAAGCAGCGCCTCGCTGGCCTTCGCCTCGGCGACCAGGTCTTTCAAGGTGGCCTCGCCCACCACCGGGTAGAGCGCAGCCCGTACCGTCTCGTCCGGGCGCTCGACGGCCACCTGGGCCATGGCAAAGAGGATGCCTTCTTTTCCCCGCACGCGGCGTAGCTGCTCGACCTCGCTTTCCACCCGGTTCTCGGCCCGAGCGTCGATGCGGTGCACCAACGCGATGAGCAGATCAACCAGGGAGTCGGTGATTTCGGCCGTGCGCAGCCAGCACAATGCAGCGAGCAAGGTGAGGCGGATGGGCGCCGGCGACGACCTCAGATCCGACGGGTAGAGCCGGGCCGCTCGGGACCGCCAAGCCTCCACCAGCTTCTCAGAGGCATCGGCGAACAGTCCAGGTGGTAGCCCCACTGCCTTGCTCCGTTCCAGCCTGCCCACCTCGGCAAACAATGTCTCGATGCCCAGCTTGCCCGGATCGGTCTTCAGCTCGACCAGGAACCCCCCGTCCTCACCGTCGGCCACCACGGCCTCGAGTCGTGAGATAGACGCGTCGGGAAGCCGGGAGACGGTCAGGGCGGTGAAGCGTTCCTCAAAGGCCGCTCGGGCGGCCCCGACGATCCGCTCGATCCTGCTGGCACCTGGCGGTTCGATACGCTCGGCCCGGCACCGGACAACGAGGGCCTCCCGGAGGCGCTCATCAGCCAGCTCGACGGGGCAGACCTCATCACCCAGCCAGACCGCGAGCTTGTCTTCATCGCCTAGGGTCGCTTCCCGGAATCCGAGCGCCTTGCGGACCTGTGCCCGGTGGTACTCGATGGTTCGGCCCGACCACTGGTAGTCGGCAAAAGCGGCGGTGGCCACCTTGACCTGAGCCGCCACATAGTCCACCGCCGCCCTGGGCAATTCCCCGGCGTGGCGGGGGAAGCGGCCTTCGAGTTCGAAGTACTTAAGCAACAGTCCGAAGCCGAGACGCGTCGCCCCCGCCTTATTGGCCACCAAGTCCCAGTCGCCCTCGACCAAGGTCCAGCAGTCGATCAGTTCCTCTGGTCCCCACTCCCTCCGCACGGCCCACCCCTCCCCGCCAGGTAGTCGCTGGCCGGACACTACAGCAAAGTGCCGAGAAGGAGCAGAGTCGGCAAACTCTGCCCTCTTCAGAAATCGCTGAACAGGGAGAAGGGGTGCAAGCGGGACGAGCAAGAGCTGAATTGCCGACACCATACAGGTATGCGGCAAAGGTGCTACCGTCTTGGCATCCGGCATCACCTCGGCATCCGGCATCACCTCGCTGAGGTGGCCCGGTGACCCGGTTCGGAGGAGGAAGCCACATGAGCACTCATAGTCGCCGCTGGGTCACGCGTAGCCCCGTTGTCGCCCTGGTCGGAGCCTCCGCCTTGCTCGCAAGCCTTGGCGCGGTCCCTGCCTCTGCGAGCACCGCTGCAAACGGGCTCGGCGGCAGCGGGTCCTCTTTGGCAGTGCCCACGGCCCCTTCCCGGACACCAGCGCCGCCAGCGGCAAACTCCGCTACGAGTCCTACAGAAGAGTCAACGGCCCCTCTTCAGTCACTAGGCTCTGGAGCATCATCCCAAAACCTTTCTAGTTCTCCGGTGGTGCCGGACGCCGCAATTGGTAACCCAGCTGGATGTTACGTAACCATTGACGATGCTCACATTGCCAGCTCGATCAAAACGTTCAGGGCCGTAAAGGTCAATGCTCGAATCCAGTGCCGTGTTCCCGTCCAGGCGCTGGCTCTTGAAGTTAACCTGTACAAGAAGCACATTTTTAATCTTTTGGGAGAACTTCAAGCTACCTCGCTAACGGATAACACGGGCAGGTCCACTCTTTCGAACCAGCAGACCTTCCGAAAGTGCACGAACAACAAGGCGACCGAGTGGTACGGCCAAGCCACAGCATTAGCCGAGGAAGGTGGCCAGGTCTATAGCCGGGTCGTTACATCGCCCCACACTCGGACCCTCAACTGCGGAACGTAGTGGCAGCTTCGAGCAATACGCTGTGACTTTCCGCTCACCTGAAGAACTTGAGGCTGCCGACACGGTTGGCTGGATCATCGATGGGCTACAAGGCTTCGCCGCCAATGTCGGCTCGCTAGTGCCGGGTGGCTTTGCCGCCTACGCTCGAGTCTTACATCCAGCCCAGCATGATACTGAGGCCGTGTCTTGGAGTGCGGTAGCCGCAGCAAATGGCTCGGTTCTTCACGCCGAAGCCCAGTTTGGAAAGTTGGTGGGGGAACGCTCCTATTGCGGTGGTGTCGAGCAGGGGGTATGGAACGACCCCCCGGTGGAAGGGAGCCTGCCCCCGACTCTCGCTACAACTCTTGCTGGGGTGCTTCTCAAGCATACAGCCACGGCGGTACGCTGTTGGTTTGCAGTGTGGGATGGCTACGGATGTTTAGGTGATGTGAGCACACTGCCGGCCTTCGACCTGCCTGATCGGCGCTATGTTCTACTAAAGGGTCAGGTCATAGATGGAGCACGCTCTGTTTGTGAATCACCGTGGATTCAGTCTCCTAATCTCTGGTGGCCTGAAGACCACGCCTGGATGGTAGCCACGGAGGTCGACCTCAATAGTACATACGTCGGAGCTACGTCCGATTGCATCAACGACATACTTAGTACTTCGGAACTCGAGAGCTTGCCCGTCAAGATCACCGACGGCGTGACGTGGGAAAGTGACCACCTGAACCCAGATTTTGTGCTGTCTGGGACAGACGACCGAAGAGGTATGCGCGCCAGCGGTTAAGCCATTGGCAGAGTTTGGATCAGGGGCTTTGGTTTGTCGTCGAGTGCACCAGGGGTACCGGCCAAGTTGATCGTGAGGTTGCCACCCTCGTGAGAACCAGGCACGGCCACTTGTCGATCAAGGGAGCATTGGTCGGAACAGCTCGCAGTTGGGCATCTCCCTACTTTGCGGCTGGTGACACCGACCCGAGCACCGGGCCGTGTAGTGGGCGTTGATGACCGTGCGAGAAGCGGCGGCCCACTCGGTGTCGTCCAGCAACTCCCGCAACTGACGGCGCGTCGAGGCCCACGAGGCGTTGTCGGCATCGAAGACCTCAGGGATAGCCCCCCAGGCCGCCCATCGGGCCAGGGCGGCCTGCTCGTCGGGGTGGGGCGGGCGATCCTCTGTCTGGAGGCGGCGCAAGGTTGCCAGGGCCGCCAGGTTGGCCTGGGCCTTGGCCCTCTGCCCGGCCGGGGCCAGGTCACCCTGGCCGGCCGGACGAAAGTCGCTTACTCCGAGGCCTCCTCCATCTCCTGGTCCTCGGAGCCCACCAGGTGGAAGTCCAGGGTCCCCAACGAACGGAAGGGATAAATCTCGTCCTCCCGCTGGGGCTCGGGGTCCTGCCAGCGGTTCGGTTCGTGTGGCAGGAAGATTTTCTCGGCCAGGATGCGTTGTTCGGCCAGCCTCCGGGCCGCCCCGATCCACACCAGTCGGTCGGCCTGGTTCAGATCCGGGGGCACCCGCTGGCGGATGTCCTCCCTGGCCGCCATCATCTCGGCCTCCACCTGTTCCCCCACCGTCGCGCAGTAGCGCTCCGGGTCCTCCAGCCGGGCGAAGTGGCGGGGCCGGAACTCCTGGAGGTGCTCCAGGGCCATCGCTGCGTAACCGTTCATCGTCGTCCTCCCTTAAGAAGTCGTCGAACGACAGTTGGCTTGCTGGCGGGCGTCGGCCCACGAGATTCTCCTTTCCCATCTTCGCACGTCTGGGCCGACACTCGACAACTGCGGTGGTGGCGGCGCTGGGACCCGCCGGCGCCGGCGGGTTGGCGGCGGCCGCAGTATCTGGCGTTCCCGGGGCATCTAGGCGGCCGCCTTGGGCTTAGTGGGTGGCTTGCCGGGCCGCACCGTGCGCCTGGGGGGCTGGCAGGGAGGCTGCACTGGCTGGCGTTTGGACCGGGTGGTCCCCGGACGCACCTTTGCCGCCAGCCAGGACACTGCGTAGCGGGCGGCGTCGTCGGGGCTGGCAGGGAGGCGGACTATGCGAGCCAACTGTTTTGGCTGGGCCTGGGGTCCTTCGTCTTGAGGATCCTCGGGTGTTATCCCTGTGATCCGCGTGGCCTCCGCCAGGGCCGCTCGGACCGCCGAGGCGATGGGTCGGCGCCACCAGGGATCAAGAGCCGCCTCGACGATTGGAGTGTGCTGATGGATGATGAGCGCACGGCCCTTGGGCAGGGTCCTCACCTGGGAAGCGCTCAGGGCCGGGATACGGCGAAGACTGCTCGACGTGCTGGCTGCGCCCTTGCCTCGGCTGCGTGACATGGTCTCTTGGTCCACGTCGCCGGCCAGGTTGGCGATGCGAGTCAGGTCCTCGATGGTGGCCAGACCACCAAAGACGATCTTGGTGGTGGCGGCGTCCCACATGGCGTCGGTGGCGGCCTGGCCCCAGCGGGCCCGCCCCTGGCCGAGGGACTGCAATACGGCCACGGTGGCCACCCCGGTTCCCCCACCATCGCTTAGCAGCGAGGGGAGCGAGGGTAGCGGCGCGATGTTGGCCGCTTCATCCAGCCACAAAGCCAGCGGAGGGTCGAGGCGCCCGCCTGGGGATCGGGCGGCCAGCTTGCGGGCCGTTGCCACCAGGTCCTCAATCAGGGCGGTGATGAGAGGGGCGATGGACAGCTGGGCGTCGGCCGAACCCACCAGATACAGCGTGCCGCGTTCGCGCAGGAAGGTCTCGGCATCGAACTCGACTCCCGCAGGAGGCGAACAGGCGTCGAGGACCCGGGGGTCGGCCAATGAGTCAAACGCCCTGCGGACCTGGGTCCAGATCTGGTCACGCTGGCGAGGGTCGGCCGTGGCCTGGTCGTGGAGCTCCTCGGCCCACCCCGGGGCCGCCTCCGGGTGAACCCGCAAGATGTCGACCGGAGTGGGATCACCCGGGTGTCCCACCCAGCGCAACACGTCTCGAATTGGCCGGCCGTCCAGGTCGGCGGCGTGGAGGTAGCACCGCACGACGGCGGCGGTCTGTCCCTGCCAGTAGTCACCGTTGGTCACGCTGCCGGTGTTGAGGCCGGCGGCGGCGGCAAAACCCTTGGCTCGCAGGATGGCGGTCAGTGAGTCCCGACAGCCCTTCTGAGGCGCCCAGCGCAGCCCGTCAGGCCACTGGGCTGAACCCTGCGGGTCGAAGACCACCACCGGGCCGTGCTTGGCCCGGGCACAGGCCGTGTGCAGCAGGGTGTCGGTGCGGGTGGCGGTGACCACCGCCGCACCCGGCGAGGCCAGCACTCCCGGGATGATGAAGTTGACCCCTTTGCCCACCCGAGGTGGGCCCAAGACCAAACAAGACTCCTCCAGGCTGCTCCACAGCCCGATGCCCGACGCCACGTCGCGACCCAAGGCGATGGCGACGTCTTCGGGTGAGACCTGCCGTCCGGCCAGGGACGGGCGAATTTGAGGAGCATGGGCCCGTGCTGCTCGGGCCGACAGGTTGCGTCGAACCTGGACACGATTGGCGAACCCGGGGGGGGACCGGCGACCCCGGGCACCATCGGTCAGCGTGGCCTGGGTAATCGCACGGGTGGACCACACCCGCCAGCCGACCCAGGCTCCCAGCCCGGCGGCCACCTGAACCACCCCTGTCGTAGACCAGTAAGCCACCGGGCCGGGTAGGTCGGGCCTGGCGGTGATCTGCCAGGCCAGGGTGGGGTGAGTGACATTCCCGAGGGACGCGGCTGCCGACAGGACCACCGCTGGCACTGAGAGCCCCAACAGATGGTGACCGCCAAAGACCAACGCAGCCAGGGTGGCCCCTATCCCGAGTACGGCGAGCTCGGCCACCAGGACACCCACCACGACCAGGATGAAGGTGTCAGCTCCCCCGTCGTAAGGGGGGGCCGCTATCGGACGTCGGGTCATGGTCATGACGCACGCCTCTGGCTGGCGTCCTTCTCGGGTCGCCTCTGGCCGACCAACGAGCGCAGGAATGCCCGCTCTCGGGGGGTGGTCCCTCCCCAAACCCCATAGTCCAGCCGGTCTGGACGGGCCATTGCCTCCTCCAGGCATTCCGCTCGCACCGGGCACCCTCGGCATATGGCCTTGGGCTGTTCAGCGTCTTCGCTTGGCTCGGGGTAAAACAACTCATGCGGGCATCCCCGACAGGCCGCCTCAACCCACCAGCGCGACCTCACAACACTTCCTCCCCAGTGGCGAGCGATTCTGGCCGGAGCTTGCAGTGTTTCCACCCGCAGGGTCGGTGGACGACGCCTTCGCCGGCAATGATGGCGTCCCACGCGGCGTGGGCTGACCGGCGCCCACGCAGCAGCTGGTGGACGTCACCGCTGTCGTGATCGATGTGTTCGACGATCCATATTGGCGCCCACGTCGTGGGGCGCCACCACCGTTTGTCCACGCGCTGCTGACGGAACAGAGCGACGATAACTTGGGGTGTGATCCATCGCCGCCTGCTTGTCGGGTCTTTGTCCCGGGTGGGGCCGTCGTCGAGGAGGCCGTCGCAGGACATGACCATCCCGACGTGGTCGCTGAGGATCGGGTCGTCGATGTCGATGGCATAGCCGTGGGAGGAATCCCACGGCTGCCAGCCGACACGCACCGCCAGGGCGGTCAACGGCCGGCTCCTGCGAAAACCCGCACGAGCATGCCCTGGTGGGTCGGACCGGGTTCGGTGCGTGGCGTCGGTACTGGTGGCGGCGTCGTCGCCGGCTCTTGTTGGGGCTCGGCTACCTACGCCCATTGTGAACAGCCATTGCGCGGTTTGAGACATCGGGCCTCCTTTAGCCAGTACCGACATTGGGGTGGAAGTGGACGACATAGGCGCTACCGGGGTCGCCCCAGGCGGCCAGGAACGATGCCCAGCCAGCCTGAGCAGCGGCCAGCGGGTGTTCGGAAATCACATCAACCACGATCTGGCCGCTCTGGTCGCCGGCAATGGTGGCCACGATCCCGTTGCCCTGATAGGGCAGGTGCTGATAGGCGGGACGAGCGGCGAGGGCCGCCGCCTGGGCTGCCTCTTGGTCTGGCGTAGGTTCCTGCTCGGCGTTGATCTGCGCCGGCCCTGTCGTGGTCGTGCTGATGCTCGTCGTGGTGGCAGGGAGGGGAGCTGGCGCGGGGGGTCGGTCTGAACCACGTCCTACCGACGAAGGCGGACTGGCGGCCACCGGCGAAACCGAGTGGGGTGTGGGCCAAAGCCGAGCTACCCCAATAGCCACCACGGCCACGACCGTCAGGGCAACCCCAAGGCGGCGCATCATGGCGTGGGCTGGGCGTAGCCGTAGATGGGGGCTCGCTGGCCGTGGCTGGTGGCCGTGGCCGGCATGTA
>JAABUZ0100004484.1_pt1 | contig 19214 bp, 22 predicted proteins | sample 5562091 | NCBI WGS metagenome assembly JAABUZ01 (sample SAMN12813069, study PRJNA571459) | rock metagenome | isolation source: Antarctica rocks | place: Antarctica: Victoria Land, Linnaeus Terrace sud | collected 2015-12-21 | reverse complement strand
GCCTCAAGAAAGTGGGGCATCGGGTCTGGTCCGGGCTGAAGGCGCGGCTTGCGTTCGCAACGGCGGCCTTCAACCTGTGCAGCCAGTGGAACGGTCTGCAAGCCGACGCACACGGATTTGTGTCACTCTCCATGCTTCAGGTTGCACTTTAACGCGCGGATAAAACTAGCACCAATGGTTAATAGCCGATGACACGCTCACCGCGCGTCAAAACATAAGTTCTCGCGCCTCCGCTGGCCTGGTTTTGCAGAGCGAACTTAATCAGAAAATCATTGAGCGGCATCACGCCGCAGTCAAAGCCCGCAAATTTATGGCTCTTTGTCAGCAGGACAGGAAGACTTAACGGCTCGTTCGGCATTATTCCGGCTCACGGAACAGTTGACGCAGTGCGGGAATGACTTTTGGCGGCTCATCCAGGCGGCGGCAGAACGCTTCCCACTGGTCAGGGGAAAGCCGATACTCGGTTTGATCCACCAGAACCGCGTTAGCGGCCTCTAACGACGCTTGTAGAACAAACCGGCTGACATTCGTGCGACGCAGCCGTGCGGCCTGCGCCAAAAGCGCCTTTTCCGGCTCCGTCGCCCGAATCGAAAGCCGTTTCTCTTTCGTGGCGGCGTCTGCTGTCTGAGACATAGTTTTCTCCTCCTGATGGGATATTTGAGAGTATACCACTTTACGGCTATGCTAACGTGTCACGCGGCGCGTTCGTCGCCCGGCGGTGCATCAGAAAACTTTCCAAGATCAGGGCCGCCGCCGTCTGGTCAATGCGGTCCCGGCGCTTGGCGCGGGACACGCCCTGCGCGATGAGAAGCTCTTCCGCTTCCACGCTTGTCAGGCTTTCGTCCCAAAAGACAATCGGCACGGCAAGAACATTCGACAGCGCTTTGGCGAATCCCTGCGTCCGCTGCGCTTGCGGCCCTACTTCGCCATTGAGTGACAGCGGCAGGCCGACGACAATACCTTCCGCTTCCTGCTCCACGGCCAGCGCCGCCACTGCCGCCATGTCGCGCTTCAGGCTCCCGACCCGCCGCACCAGCCCCACAGGAAACGCGGCGATTTCCAGCGAATCGCAGACGGCGACGCCAATCCGAGCTTCTCCAATATCAAGGCCGAGCAGACGCATATAAGTTCTCACAGTCAAGAGACCTCACCCCAATAAAACCTCACCCCAATAAAACCTCACCCGCCTCATTCCTCGTCACCCTCTCCTTAGCAAGGAGAGGGTCGGAGCGGAGCGACGGGCTGAGGTTTTTCCGAATACAGCCCGTGCAGCAGCATCAGCGCCAAACACTGCAAAATCAAAATCGCCGCGACAATGCCGGAGTCGTTGAACACAAGCGCGACCAGGCAGCCCCACAAGCCTGCTTTCAGGATCGCCGTTTCGCGGGGCCGGACGCTGAGATACGCCGTCACCTGACTCCACAGCAATTTACGGATAGCAAGGCCCAGCCCTGCAAACGCCAGCAGACCCAGCAGTGTCCCCGGATGCAGCGCCACCCGCACTGCAAGCCCCAGCTTTCGCAGGCTGACCCCCGCAATATACCCAAACCGCCCTGACCCCAGCGCGTCCGCCGCCGTTTCCAAATGGGTCCGCCGCAGGTGCAGCCAGTGGCTTAAAATCGCCCACAGAAACACCAGCGCGAAGCCAAGCGCAATGCTCCCCAGCAGATGCGTCCAGCGCACCGGGCGGTGTTGAAGAAGCCGCCAGGCCACTACAAACGTCGCCGTCGCCGTCACTGCCCCGCCCGCCTTCGCGCCAAAGGCCGGGAAGGAGAGAACAAACGTCACGAACGCGAACCAGAGGAAAAGCCCCCAGCCCCCGGCGCTCCGGGCCGGTACGCTTGCCAGCATAGCCCCGCCAATCAGAACGCCCATATACTCGTTGCCGATGCCGTAAAAGCGAATGCCGGACAGGGCGTACTCACTGAGAGCCGAGTTTGAGATCAAATGCGTCCCCGTCAGCCCGTCCCCGACCAGTGCCAGGGCAGTTATGCTGAAAATCACCGTCGGCGACGGCAGCAGCGCCAGCAGGCCGACGACCGCCGCGATTTCCAGCAAATACTCATTCACCGCGCGCGGCCCCGCCAGCGGAGCCAGCAGCAGCGCCAAAGGCCAGGCCGACAAAATCCGCAGCCCGTAACGCGCCGCCTGCCCCAGCCGCCCGGTCATCCGCCCCGTGAGATAGAGACCCAGGCCGCTGAACACAATCGTCCCGGCGACAAGACCTACCGCCCAGAAGATCGCATTCTGCGCTTCCTGATTGAGCCGCACTAAGCGGTCAAGGCGAATAAGCGCAGCAGCGGTGACTGTCGCAGGCCGCACCGGAGCGCCGGTCATCTGCAAAGGCGCGGGAACTTGCTGCACGGACAGCAGCGTCGGCGCGAGGTCACGCACGGCCACCAGCCCCGGCGTCTGCGTCGTGTCCGACGACAGCGCCCCCGGCGGGCCGCGGTTGAAGGCAAAAAACGGCGTCAGGGAGTTCCAGGAGCCATCCGGCAGAAGCGGCGGCGCTGGAACGACAACGTAAATCGGGCCGTGAAAGCCATCCATGACCCGGCCTAAATAGTTATCCAGCGCCGTCACTGCCCGCGTCCGGTGCTGCTTGTACGCCGAAGGCAGCAGGAACCCACGCTTGTTTTCCCGCTCGGCCCGCTCGAAATCCCCAAAGTCAACAACCACCAAATCGGCACGTTGAAACGCTTTTTGCGTCGCGCCCCATAGCCGCGCCGGGTCTTCCCGCCGGCCGCCCGGAACCAGCGGATCGGCCACTGTGCCGCTGCCGGAAACGCTGTCCGGCGTCGGCAGCAGCAGCAGAGCGGGCCGATATTCCCCGGTGTCATCACCGTCGGCATTGCCGATCAGCGCGGCTCGCACCCCCGCCCGGCGCAGGGCGTCGGCCATCAACCCCTGCGACTTGTCTCCCACTCCAATGCTGTCGCCCGCGCCGAGCGCCGCATACGCTGCCGCCACGGGATCGGGCTTCTTCGCCAGCCCCGGCGACATCAAAGCCAGCATACCTTCCCGGCGCATCCGCGCAAAGTTCGGCAAATCGGGGCGGGAGACATCTGCCAGCGTCAGATGGTCGGCGAGAATAACTAATGCCTGCGGGCGGGCTTGGATGGGCTGAACAAAGGTAAAAAGCAGCAGGAAGCCCCCCCCCCGCCCCCAATAATGGGGGAGCCGGAAAAGTACCTGGAACAGAACCCGTAGGGGCGCTGCTTGCTGCGCCCTCTGATCTTGTCTTTTCCTCTCATGCTCCCCGCCCCGTTTAAACGGTGCTGGGGACGGGGGTGGCTTCCTCACGCCCCCGCCATCTCGCCCGCCAAACGCTCGGCAGTCGCCAATGCTTCGGCCAAACGGCGTGGGTCTTTGCCGCCGGCCTGCGCGGCGTCGGGACGGCCTCCGCCTCCGCCGCCGACAATCGGCGCAGCGGCTTTAACAATGTTTCCGGCATGAACGCCCCGTGCCACCAAATCTTTGCTCACCCGCACCGCCAGCGAGACTTTACCGCTGTCGGTTCCGCCCAAAATAACGACGCCGGATTTCAGCTTATTGAGCGCTTCTTCGGCCAGTGTCCGTAGCGTGTCCCCGTCGACGTTGCCCGTCACAGCATGGACAATCAGCGGGAAGCCGAACTCAGATTTGGCGGCGGCGATCAGCGCGTCCACCTGTCCGCCTGCGGCCGCTTTTTGGAGGACGTTCATCTCGCGTTCTCTCAGCTTCAACTCCGCTTGCAGTCTTTCGACAGACGCCGGGGCATTCGACGGCGAAGTCTTCAGCGAGAGTGCAATATCGCTTAACAGCCGTTCTTGATCCAAAGTCCGCATCAGCGCGGCTTTTCCCGTCACGGCTTCAATGCGCCGCACTCCCGCCTGGCTGCTGCCTTCGGAAATGATCTTGAACAGGCCCGCCTGCGACGTGTGCGCGAGATGAGTGCCTCCGCAGAATTCCAAGCTATACTCGCCGGCTTCCACGACGCGCACGATGTCGCCGTACTTTTCGCCGAAGAGCATGGTCGCGCCCATGTCTTTGGCTTCCGCAATCGGCTTTTCAAATGTTTGAATGGGCAGGTCGTCCAAAATCTTCTCGTTTACCAAGCCTTCCACCTGCCGCGTCTCATCGCCCGTGAGCGACTTGTCATGCGAGAAGTCGAAGCGCAAACGCTCCGGGGCGACCAGCGAGCCGCGCTGCTGGACATGCGGGCCGAGAACCATTTGCAGCGCTTTATGCAGCAGATGCGTCGTCGTGTGGTTGCGCTGAATACTGGCCCGGCGTCCGGCGTCAATCTGCGTGTCTACGGTGTCGCCAACGCTGAGTTCCCCGGCGGTGACTGCCGCTGTGTGGAACCAGTAGCCGCTGTCTTTCTGGGTGTCGGAGACTTCCGCCGCGCCGTTCTCGCCGTGAAGCTGCCCCGTATCCCCAACCTGCCCGCCGGCTTCGGCGTAGAACGTCGTCTGGTCCAGGACAATCTGCACTGTCTCGCCTTCGGTCGCGCTGTCTACTAAGCTGCCGTTTTTGATGATCGCAACAATCCGGCCCTGAGTTCGCGCTTCCGAGTAGCCGAGAAACAGCGTCTTGGGCGTGTCTTTCTCGCGCAGGGCCGGGACAATGCTGTCCGCAAACACTTCGCGCGTTTTGCCGCCTTCGGACACCAGCAAATGCTGCTGCCAGAGTTCGTCGTACCGGGCCATGTCCACAGTCAGCCCGGCTTCCAACGCCAGCTCCGCCGTCATTTCGACAGGGAAGCCATACGTCGTAAAGAGCGTGAACGCATCATCGCCCGTGACTGCGCCGCCGTCTACAAGCGACTGCAAGCGGGCCGTACCCGACTCCAGCGTGCGCCGAAACTGCTTTTCTTCAATCATCGCATAGCGCAGGATTGTCTCGCGCCTTGCTTCCAGCTCCGGGTAATCGGCTTTGCGCTGGTTAATGACTGTCGGCAAAATCTGTTCTAACAGCGGCGTTTCAATCCCCAGCGTCCGGCGGCCTGCCAAAATCGCCCGGCGCATGAGGCGGCGCAGAACGTAGCCGCGACCGACATTCGACGGCAGCACGCCGTCGGCAATGCAGAACGCCGTCGCCCGCACATGGTCGGCCACTCGGCGGAACGCGATGTCTTGCGGGTCGGTGTCCTGGCTTGTGTAGGTGAGACCCGAAAGCTGCTCCAACTGACGCAGAATCGGCGCGAACAAGTCCGTTTCAAATGGCCCGCGCAGGCCCGCGATCACCGCTGCCGTGCGCTCCAGCCCCATACCCGTATCAATGTTGCGGCGCGGCAGAGGCGTCAGCGCCCCGCCGTCACTGCGGTCGAACTGCATGAACACGAGGTTCCAGATTTCCAGCCAGCGCTTGTCGTCCCACTCGCCGCCCGGCGTCGGCGGCAGGTGCGCCTGCGTGTCATAAAAGATTTCGGAACACGGCCCGCACGGCCCATTGGGTCCTTTAGAAATCACGCCCGCCGGCCAGTAATTGGAATGCTCATCAAATTTGAATATCTTCTCGGCAGGCAGTCCGGCGTTGCGCCAAAGCGTGTACGCTTCTTCGTCGTCTTCAAACACGGTCACGCGGATATTCTTGATGTCCAGCTTCAGCACTTGGAACAAGAACTCCCACGCATACGCAATCGCGTCGGCTTTAAAGTAATCGCCAAACGAGAAATTGCCCATCATCTCGAAAAACGTGCAGTGGGACGTGTCTCCGACATCTTCAATATCGGTAGTTCTAAGGCACTTCTGCGCCGTCGTCGCGCGGGGCGCGGGGGGCGCTTGGAGGCCGAGAAAGTACGGCTTAAACTGCACCATGCCCGCCGACGTAAACAGCAGGGTCGGGTCGTTCGGCACCAGCGAGTCCGAAGGCAGCCGCTTCGAGGCCTTGCTCTCAAAAAACTCCAGATATAAGCGTCTCAGTTCGCTGCCAAGCATAAGCAATGTCTCCACACGAAAAAAATCAATAGATGGGGATAATTATAGCACAAAACGCGGCGTAGCCCAGAGATTAGAAGTCAAGCCGCAAATTGGGCTGAGAAGTGGTAGAGTTATTGGAAGATAGCATGCAAAAAGTCCGAGTTTAAGACGGCTTTGTTACATAAATCAAGAACCATGTCCTAAAGGACACGGCTAGGGTTTTATTGGGGTATTGGGCGCAGACGCCAACAACTACCGCTTCGCGGCACTCGGATTGTTCTTTGTCGGCTTTGTCTTAGTCCCATGAAGTGGGAGTTTTCGGCGTCTGCGCCCAATACCCCAATAAAACCCTAGCCGTATCCTTTAGGACATGGTTTCTATGGCGAACGCTCTTTATGCCCGTACAATGCTCGCATATCCTCTGACAAAAGGTACACCTATGATCCTGCAAGACTTCCTACGAACCGGCGGCACGCTGGCGGCGCTGGCGGAGACCTACGCCATCAAGTCCGTGCGCCACAAAGCATATCCGAACCTAGTCCTGTTCAAGTACAGCCAGATCGCCTCCGACATGAGCCTGCCGATTGTTCAGGAAAGCCGGGGAATTGTGCTGGACGAAAACGACGACTGGCGCGTCGTCAGCCGCGCTTATTGCAAATTCTTCAACTACGGCGAGCCAAACGCCGCCGAGATTGACTGGGCGACGGCGGTCGTGCAGGAGAAAGTGGACGGCTCGCTGTGTACGGTGTTCGAGTATGCTGGGGCTTGGCACGTCGCCACGACCGGCAGCCCGGATGCGAGCGGCCCGGTCAACAGCAGCGATACGACATTTGCCGCGCTGTTCCGGGAAACGCTGGGGCTGTATCTTGGTGAGGATTGGGACACACCGCCCTGGGAGAATCCCGACTGGTGCTACTTGTTTGAGCTGACGACCCCGCAGAACCGCGTTGTGGTCAACTACCTGACGGCAAGCCTGACACTGCTCGGCGTCCGAGACCGGTCAAGCGGGCAGTGGGTGAAGACTTCGGACACGGTCATGGCGCAGGTCGTCCCGGTCGTGCGTGAGTTCCCGCTGCAATCGTTCGCCGACATTGAAGCCACATTTGACATGATGGACCCGCTTCAACAGGAAGGGTACGTCGTGATTGACGCGCAGGGCCACCGGGTCAAAGTCAAGCACCCCGGCTACGTCGCCCTGCATCACATGAAGGACGGCATGACGACGAAGTCCGTGTTGGAAGTCATTCAGCGGGGCGAAGTGCCGGAAGTGACTGCCCATTTCCCGGAACTCGCCGACAGCTTCAATGCAGTCAAGGCGCAGTACGATACGCTTGCTTCCGAGATTGACGCGGCGTATCTTTCAATTAAGGACATCGAAACCCAAAAAGAGTTCGCAGCCCAGGCCCTACCGTTCCCCTACTCCGCCGCGCTGTTCGATCTTCGCAAGAACAAAGCCGCCGACGGCAAAGACTTTCTCGCCAAAGCCATGCTGCCCAGCCTGATGCGCCTGCTTGATCTGAAAGAAGAACCCGCAGAAGACCGGAGTGGAGAATGAGCCAGAGCATCAGCCGGCAGCAGGCGGTTCATGCCGTGTCCGCCTCACTTGCAGGTCCATCCGCGCCAAGCCAGAAACTTTCCGGCAAGGGCGCATCAAAATCTTCGGCGATCTGATACAAGCCTGCGTGCAGCCCCGCGACACGCGGCTTCGGCGTCGTGTGTTCCTCAGCCTCCACTTCCCGAAAGGCAAGGCGGCGCAGATACTCAGCCATATCCTGTCCTTCCTGAGCCGCTTTTTGGTCCAGGCGCGAGGCGATTTCCGGCGGTAAATGAAAAGTAATCGTCATGCCTTCAGTATAGCAGTTTTTGGTGTCAATGATGGTATGCAGAAGCCCCGGCTTCTGAACAAGAAGCCGGGGCTGCCGTGTTTCCTTACCTGTCAAGATGACACGCGCTTATACCTGCGTCGCGCTCTTTCTGCGCTTGGCGGCGACGGCCATGCCGCCGAGGCCCAGCATCAGCAGCAGACCTAATGAAACGGTCGTAGACGCTTCGGGAACGGCGGGAATGGGAACGGCAGGCTGGCCGTTGAAAAGCACGGTTCCGTTGTCGCTTGAGTACGTTGCGGCAAGCACCGTGCCGTCCTGCAAGGTTCCCGTCAGGCTGTATATCTGAAAAGGATCGCTTGTTCCGAGATAGGTTTCGGTCAAGCCGGAGCCGAAGATATCAATGACGCCGGTTTGCTCCGCCGCGAGATAAGTGAGGCCACCGCCGTAGATGTTAATGGTGCCGCTGCCGGGAACGCCGCCGACGCTGCTGCCCAGCGCGGTCGCGTAAAAGGTGCTGCCGCCGTAGATGTTGGTCACGCTGCTGTCATACCCAAGTATATTTTTGACGCTGCCACCGTAAACATTGGCGGTGCCAGCGCCTTGATTGAACAAAGCAACGGTAATTGTGCTGCCATTTTGAAAGTTCAGAACGCTGTTGTTGTAAAGCTCCACGCCGCGGTAGGTTGTTGTTGTCGGTCCTGTTCCCGCAGTAAACGTGTAAGAGCCACTCGCTGCTGTCCCCGCCGCATCGATGGTGGCAGTTCCAGAAAGCGGTGGTCTGACGGACTGAAAGGTGCCAAGCCTCAAAGTTTGTGCGCCCGCAGGCGCGGCGTTCAGCAGAGCCAGGGCCGATAAGCAGCCTAAAGAGGCAGAAAATAATTGACAAGAAGTGGAGCGAAAAGTTATGTGCATGACAAGCCTTTCTGTGCTTTGGGAATAAGAGAGCCATTGAAGGCAAACACCAAGCAATAACATCAGTGCATAAATCATGCCAAGTGAGCGTGAAGAACAGATACGAACGGCAATTGTTTCGACGCCATTTGCAGGTAGAGTGACAAAGGAGGCAAGCAGCCATGAGCGAGACGCAGACGGAGTTGCAGTCCGGCGGACAGGCGGCGGACTATGATGCGGTTTTGACCGAAGTAGCGGCCCTGCTGGAAGCCGCCCGGCGAACGGCGGCCCGGTCGGTTAACGCCGTGATGACGGCGACCTACTGGCAAATCGGGCGGCGGCTGGTGGAGGTGGAGCAGCAGGGACAGGACCGAGCGGAGTATGGGGAGCGGCTTGTCGAGCGGCTTTCCCAGGACTTGACCGCCCGCTTCGGACGCGGCTTCGGGCGGCGTAACTTGTTTCAAATGCGGGCGTTCTATGTCGCCTACGCCTCAAAAGTGCAGACAGTGCCTGCACAATTGAATGCGCCAATTCCGCAGACAGTGTCTGCGGAATCTACTACGCCAATTATTCAGCCGGTGTCTGGACAATTCGACGTGCTCGCGCTCCCCGATCCTGCACAGCTCGAAGCCGAACTCTCCCGCACACGCCTCCTCCTGGAAGGCCGGCAATCGAACAACGCCGCGCGTGTTTCTTGACTTTGACCCTCAATTTGTGCCATACTATTGCCTGTTTTACGCTGTTTACTATTGCCCGGAAGCCTCGCCTCCTCCCGGTGTCGCCCTTGCGACTAAAGGAAGATTATCGCCATGAATGACGCCCCAACACCCCCAGATGAAGAAATCATAGAAGAACCGACCGAAGAGTATTCGGAAGACTATACGCTCGTACTGGACCAGCCTGAAGACGAAGCCCAAGAAGACGAAGACCAGCGGCAGGAAGTCGCGCCGCCGGAGTTTGTGCCGAAGCCGCTTGTCGCCATTGTCGGACGGCCTAATGTCGGCAAGTCAACGCTGTTCAATAGATTAGTCGGACGGCGCATCGCCATTGTGGAAGACACGCCCGGCATTACCCGCGACCGGCTCTATGCCGAAGGTGACTGGAACGGGCGCGAATACACGCTGGTAGACACCGGCGGCATTCAGATGTTCGACCCCGATCCCCTGAAAGCCCAGATACGGATGCAGGCTGAGATTGCGATGGAAGAAGCCGATGTGATCGTGCTGGTCATTGACACCACGGTCGGGCTAACGTCCGATGACCAGGAGCTTGCCAATGCCCTGCGCCGTTCGCCGAAGCCCCTGATTGTCATTGCCAACAAAGTGGATAACGGCGACCAGGAAAACCGCAATGTCGCGGAAGTTTACGCGCTTGGCCTTCCTAATGTCTTTGCCGTCTCGGCGCTCGGCGGCCGCGGCGTCGCCGATGCTCTGGACGCTATTGTCGAACGCTTCCCGCCCGCGCCTCTTGTCACGGAGAACCCGCCGGAAGATGACCGCATCAAGATCGCCATCATCGGCAGGCCGAATGTCGGCAAATCGTCGCTCCTGAACTCTATCTTGGGCGAGGAACGCGCGATTGTCTCCCCGATTGCCGGCACGACCCGCGATTCCACCGACACGGCATTCGTCTACAAATCGCCGCAGGGGGACCGCGAAGTCGTGCTGATTGACACGGCAGGCATACGCAGAGCGGGCAAGATTCAGGGCAGCGTGGAGTATTACACGGTGCTTCGGGCCGTCCGGGCCATTGAGCGGGCCGACGTGGTCATGCTGGTGGTAGACGGCAAAGACGGCGTCACCGACGGCGACAAGCGGGTCGGCGGCTACGCCCACGAAGCGGGCCGGGCGGCGATCATTGTCGTCAACAAATGGGACTTGGGCCGCAAAGAAGTCTTAGACGAAATGCCCGGACAGAACCCGATGAGCGTTTTCTCGGAAGAGCTGCGCGATGGGATGCACTTTCTGGCCTATGCGCCCCTCGCGTTTACTTCGGCGACGACCGGCAAAGGCGTTCCTGCCGCCGTCGAAGCGGCCTTAGATGCCGCCGAAGCCCATTCCATGCGTATCCCGACCGGCGAGCTGAACCGAATTGTCCGGGACGCCGTAGACGCGCACCCGTACAACGAAAAGGGCCGCTCGCTGAAAATCAAGTACGCCACCATGCCGACCGTCAAGCCGCCGACCATTGTTTTGTTCGTCAACGACCCGGAGCTGATGCACTTTTCCTACCTGCGCTACTTAGAAAACCGCATTCGCGAAACCTATTCGTTTGAAGGAACGCCGCTGCGTATCCAAGTCCGCAAGGCCGCCAAAGACAAAACCGAAGAAAAGAGCAAATAGGAAAAAGCAAATGACCCAAATCGCAAAGATGCGCTTTGTCAGCCTCACCAGGCCCAAAGAACGAGGAATGCTGGTCCTGCACGACGACGGCACGCTGCAAGTCGTGCCGAGCGACGAGCTTCGGGATGAAATGTCCCGGCTGGAAGAAGTCGCCCTGCACCGAGCGCAGCTTTTCGGCACGGGTTTAGGTTTAACCCTGATTGCCCTCGGCCTGCTGGCAGTGGGCCTCGGCTGGGCCTTCGGGCGCATTTTCGGCAGGCTCGGCTACACTGTCAGCCGCCCGCGCCCGGTGGACGCCGTTGCGCTTTCCCGCACCGAAAGCGGCGGCGTTCACCTCAAAATGCGCGGCGCAAGCCGCCTGCAAATCATCCAAATGGCCTGGAACACCGACGAAGTTCTCCAAGCCGAAGCCGACGCCTTTCTGGCAAAGTACGACGAAGTGCGAGGCAAGTAAAGAACCGGCACTGGAAGTGCCGGTCTACCTTTGAATGAAAGTCACTCCGTGACTACGGAGAGGAAATTGCTTGCGGGTGTTAATCTTTAGCATCGGAGACACTTTCAATCCAGAGTAGACCGGCACTTCCAGTGCCGGTTTCTTGTTTCAGTAGACCGTTAGCCTTTTATCTCCTACTCCCCCTCAAATCCAAGCGACTTTAGCGCAGCTTCCGCGACCTGCTGGTCCTGCACCGCGTTCCCGCCGGAAACGCCAATCGCACCGACAAGCCTCTCATTCTCCCGCACAGGGTTGCCGCCCCCGACCGGCATCAGGCGCGGAATGTTTGCCAGCGGTGCGGCAGCCGGATCGCTCGTCAAATAAGCGTTCCAGATATGCGTCGCCTGGTTATAAGAGGCCGCCGTCCAGGCTTTATTGACTGCGACTTCCACCGTCAGGAACGGCGCACCGTCCGTGCGCTCGAATGCCACTAAATTACCGGCGTCATCGGTCACGGCAATCGCCGCTTCAATTCCTATTTCTGCGGCAGACACACGGGCGGCTTCAATCAGCGCGGCAGCGGCGGCGCGAGTAATAGAGGCAGTCGGGTAAGACTTTGCTTGTTCTATTTCTGTGTTCATTTCCACAATTCCTTTGCTTAAATGCTAATGACGATTTTGCCGAAGTGCCGGCCGCTTTCCAGGTATTCAAACGCTTCCCGCGCCTCGGCGAACGGGAACACGCGGTCCACGACCGGGTGCATCTTGCTTTGCGTGATGCTCCGGTTCATCGCCTCGAACATCTCCCGTGAGCCGATCGCAACGCCCTGCACGCGGATATTCTTGCTGAAAATCGGCAGCATGTTGAGCTGCGTGTCGGCCCCGGTCAACAGCCCGACCAGACTGATCTGTCCGCCCCAGCGCAAGGCTTGAATGGACTTGTTGAGCGTGTCCGCGCCGCCGACCTCGACGACATAATCCACACCCTCGCCGCCGGTCAGCTCTTGGACTCGCTTGTCCCAGTCCGGCACGGCTTTGTAGTTGATCGTCTCGTCCGCGCCCAGCTCCCGCGCCCACGCCAGCTTCTCGTCACTGCTGCTCGTTAGGATGACTTTGGCCCCGGCGTTCTTGGCGAACTGCAAGGCAAACAAAGAGACGCTGCCGGTGCCGAGCAGCAGCACGGTCTCGCCGGGCTTAAGATCGCCGCCGACCAGCAGCGAATACCAGGCGGTGACACCAGCGCAGGGCAGGGTCGCCGCCTCGGCGTCGGTCAAATGCTCCGGCGCTGGCACCACCGCCTCGGCGGGCAGCACGACGTACTCGGCCAATATACCGTTGACGCTGCCCGCTCCAAGCGCCGAATCCAATTTCTGCTGGGTGAACCTTCCGGCCACAAAGCCCGGCATGAACGCACCCGCGACCCGGTCCCCTATCTTCACCCGCGAGACTCCTGCGCCGACAGCGGCCACTTCACCCACGCCGTCCGACACCGGGATGATCGGCGCTGTTATCGGAACGGCATAGGGATAGCTGCCATTGATGACGAGCAGATCACGATAGTTCAGTGACGCCGCCCGCATTCGCAGCAGCACCTGTCCCGGCCCCGGCGTGGGGTCGGGCCGCTCCGTCAGTGTCAGGGCCTCTAGGCCCGGCCCGGCATGCACTTCATAGGCTTTCATTGCATTCTCGCTTTCTTAGGTAAAACTTCTCATCAGCATAAAACGCTGATGTTTTTTATTATGCAGAGTTTGTGCATAACATACAAGTACGCAGTATAATGTGCCATACTAACAGAAATGTAACCAAAGAGCGGAGTCGAGAGGACAGCAATGACTGAGAACACACGAGAAGAGGCAATGCATGTGCGGCGGCACAAATGCTGTCCAATGGAAGCGACACTGGTTGTCATCGGCGGCCGGTGGAAAGGGATGATTGTGTATAAACTGCTGGACGGCCCCAAGCGGTTCGGGGAGCTGGGCCGCCTGCTGCCGGGAGTAACGCAGCGGATGCTGACGCTGCAACTCCGGGAACTGGAAGAAGATGAAGTAGTTCACCGCGAGATTTTCAAGCAAATCCCGCCGAAAGTGGAATACTCGCTGACCGAGTTTGGCCGAAGCCTGGAGCCCACAATAGCACTGATGTGCCGCTGGGGAGAGCAGTACATGAACCGGCTCGCCGAGCGTACATCGTCCGCCGCGGTTGCTGTGCAAACCGACCCTCTAAACGAAGAAGGCGTTAGCCATTTCGACATCGGAAAGATAAGTGTCAATGGCTGAAATCTTGCCGTCACGCAAGCTGCAAACAGTCGCGAGGTGCTCATCCAGATTGAGTTCGCCGCGAGTCGCCGTGTTGTTAAGCGACAAGGCCATTCCATTCTGTCCGATGAGGATATGCTTGAGCGTAAAGGTCAAGCCGTAACTGACAATGGTCTGTGCACGTTCGATTACCGCATTCACGCCACGAGCCGCACCGGAAATTTTGCTGTTTCCAGGCAAGGTCCATACGATGTCTTCGGTCATAATCGAGCGCATTTGGTCCCAGTCGCGATTGCGTAAGCCTTCTAAGAATATCTCCGCGACTTGCCGTTTTTCCTGGTCATTGGTCATCACTGGCTCCTAGTTTTGGTTGATTGATCCGCGGTCAATATCCCGCTGACATGACTGAGTTAACACCGATGTTATGCCCAAACGGATCAGGGAAAAAACCTTTGGCGAGCAGGAAACTCTTGTTCCCCCGCGTACTGCGCCAGCGTCTCGCGCCGGAACGCTTCGTACCGATCTTCTTTAATCGCTGCCCGAATGCCCGTCATAAGCTGCGCGTAGTGGGCTAAGTTATGATAGGTCGCCAGGCGCGACGCGAGAATCTCGTCACACTTGTACAGATGGCGAATGTAAGCCGCTGAGTATTTCCGGCAGACCCGGCAGGCGCAGTTTGGGTCTACCGGTCCAAAGTCATCTGTGTACTTGCTGCCTTTGATGTTGATGCGGCCCAGCGTCGTATAGAGCGTTCCGTTGCGGCCTAACCGGGTCGGCAGGACGCAGTCAAACATATCCACTCCCTGCGCGACGGCGTCCAATAAATCACGGGGCGTCCCGACGCCCATCAAATAGCGCGGCTTGTGTTGCGGCAGATGCGGCACGCTCCAGCCGACCGCCGCCTGCATCAGCTCCGGCGGCTCTCCGACCGAGACGCCGCCCACGGCAATCCCCGGCGTATCCAGCGACGCCACAAACTGTGCGCTTTCCGCCCGCAAATGCTCGTACACCCCGCCCTGCGCGATCCCAAACAGCAGCTGATTGGTCTCCTGCGCGTCATGATAGGAAACGCACCGCTCCAGCCACCGATGCGTCCGCTCCGTCGCCCCCCGCGTCGCTTCTTCCGAGCACGGATACGGCGGGCATTCGTCAAACGCCATGATGATGTCCGCGCCGAGCGCGTGCTGAACTTCAATCGAGCGCTCCGGGCTAAAAAAATGCTCCGAGCCGTCGAGATGCGACTTGAAGTTTACGCCGCTTTCCGTGATCTTCCGCAGCTCTTCCAGCGAGAACACTTGAAAGCCCCCGCTGTCCGTCAGCATCGCCCCGTCCCAGCTGATAAACTTGTGCAGCCCTCCCGCCTTCTTTACTAGCTCCGGCCCCGGCCTCAGATACAAATGGTAGGTGTTGCCGAGAATGAGCCGGAACCCAAGCTCCCACACTTCCTCCTGCGTCATGGCTTTCACCGTCCCGCGTGTCCCGACCGGCATAAAGACGGGAGTTTGGATCGGCTCCGGCGTATGAGGCAAAGACAGCAGCCCGCACCGGGCATCGGTGTCCGTCGAGCGGTGGGTCACAGAAAATACAGTCATGCCAACGATTGTACCCGAACATACCTGACAGTATCGGCGTCAATCGCCTGGTGGCAGTTCCAGCAAGCTGTGATACTTCTCATGTAGCTGCTCAAGCCGTTCCTGTACGCTACCCCATGGCTTCAGCGAAAGTGACTGCCTCAAAACGTCCAGTAATTCTTGATCGCCCGCCTCACACTCTTCTCGGTCAGGATGGCTCAGATAATCTATGAAGTCGTCCCGACGGTAGGCCAATTGCTCTAAGCTGAAATACCCGACTTCACAGCCGAGACGTAAAAAATCCAGCAGATTTTCACCCAGAACGAAATTAGTCTGACCACCATAATTGCAAGGAACGGTCATGATAACGGGCGAACTATCTGCGACATTGCCGTTGATACGCATCAAGCCATAATGTACGCTATCACCCTGGGTTTCTGCAAAAGTGGAAGTGTTTATGGGTGTGGGATAGTAGCCCTGATTAACGGGAGGAATTTTTAGATACAAGCCAACTTCACCAAAGACGTATTCCGGCTTAGTGCATCGCTTGTCCGCTTCTATCTGGGCGAGCATCCACAATTTTTCTAAAGAAGTGTTCGCCATAATGATTTTACGCTCCTCTGTCCCCTGGACAGGCGGCGTTTCTGAACGCCTTCCAGCGAGTGAGTTTACTCACTCGTCTACTTGCGAAGCTTGGCGGGGGGAGATGACTCATTCCGCGAACATTTCTGCGAGGCTTGCAAGAACGGCCTCTTGCTCTTGAGTAGTTATTCGGCCCAGATACTTGATGAGGCGGGTTTTGTCTGCAACACGAATTTGATCCAAAATGATCGTGCCGTCTTTGTCCCGGAAGCGGCAGGCAACATGGGACGGATACCGATAGCCGCCGCTCGTCATTGGAGCGATGAGAACCGTGGCAATACGGCGATTGGCCTCATCCGGGGAAACAACAAGGCAAGGGCGCGTTTTTTGGATTTCGCTGCCGACAGTGGGATCGAGAGCGGCGAGATAGACATCAAAGCGCTTGATTACCACTCCCACTCCGTCTCGTCCCACTTCGTCAATGAAGGAATATCGCCATCCAGAAGCGCATCATCGCCATTTTCAGCCATACGCTGATACTGTTCTTCCCAGCCCTGGCGCGGAACGCGCACCGGACGCAGAATAAGATGATCCGCTTCTACCTCTAGCTGTACCGCGCCGCTTAACCCGACTTGCTCCAATAGCGGCTTGGGAATGCGAATTCCCTGTGAGTTGCCGATTTTAACGATTTGTGTCGTCACAATGTTGTTCATTTGTCTGCCTAAATCTAATTAATGACTGCGTTTAGTAGATACATTGTAGCCACAAATAGAGCAAAAGTCAAGGGTGTCAGCGGCCAAGCTCGGCGCGGGCGACGGCGTTCGCGGGATCGGCTTCCAGAACGCGGGTGAACTCGGCGTCGGCATCCGTGTTCAGACCGGCGGCGCGGAAGGTCAAGCCCAAATTGGTGCGGGCTTCGGTGTAGTTGGGGTTGAGGGCCAGGGCGCGATGGAACTCGGCGATGGCGTCGGCGTAACGCTGCTGGGCGGTGAGGGCAATGGCATAGGAGTTGTGCAGGTCGGCATAGTTTGCGTTGAGGGCCAGCGCTTTTTCGAATTCGGCGGCGGATTCGGCGTACATGCCGCGCCGGTACAAATCTGCGCCGAGGCGGGAATGGAACGTAATGTCGTCGATGTCGGTCTCGGCGATGCGCGTCAGCTGGGCCATTGCCGTAGAATAGTCGCCGGACTGATGGGCGGCGACGGCCTCTTCATAGGGCGCGACGCCGAATGCGGAATCGACAGCAACGGCGCTTTGGATGGCGGCGAGGGCGTCCGCAGGCCGGTCTAAAGCGTACAGCGACAGGCCCCGGTAGAACAGCGCTTTGGCATAGCGCGGATTGACGGTTAGCGCCGCATCAAAGGCGGACAGCGCGGCGGAAGCGTCGCCGCCGCCCCGCGCGGCCCGGCCCGCCTGGAAATGCAGGTCGGCGTAGTGCGGGTTGATCGCAAGCGCTTCGGCGAACGCCACGCGGGCGTCCTCATAGCGCCCGGCGTCGAGTGCGGCTGTGCCGAGGCTGGCATGACTCTCCGCGATATAGAACGAAGCCAGCCGCTCGGTCAGCTCGTCCGGGTTCTTTGCGCCGGCCTGTTTCATCTCGGCAATCGCCTCGGCGAACAACCCCTGGTCAAACAGACGAATGCCTTTGTCGTAGTGTTCGTTCCGGCCTAAGCCAAACATTCGGCCCAGCATGGACATAAGTGCGCCCTCCCCGTAAGTTATATTACTTTAATGAGTGATAGTACGGTTGCATCATAACATAGGGGCGGGGGATGCGTCAAGTCAGGAACCATGTGTTAAAACACACGGCTAACCAGCGAAGACGCTAAGAAGTACCGCTTCGCGGCACTCGGATTATGGGCTTAACTTCTCTTAACCCCGCGAAGCGGTGTTTTGCAGCGTCTTCGCTGGTTAGCCGTGTGTTTTAACACATGGTTCTTTAGGCTTCCTGAATAAAATGGAAGCGGGTTTCGTGCTGCCGGGCGGCTTGAAGCAGAGCGTCAATGGCCTCTAAATCAGCCAGAACGTCGGCAGGGCGGAGGCTGGGGTCGTAAATCGCGGCGGCGAGGCTTTGAGGAGCATCACGCACGGCAGCAATGGCGCGTTCGACAGCGGCGAGGCCGGCGACTGGCTCGAACCACTCCAATGGGCCGAAGTCAATGTCGCAGAGATCGTCCAGGCCGCCTTCTTCATACGGATAGACCATGCCGACTTCCACGGCAATCTGAAGCGGGTCTACGGCGCAGAAGTCCAGTAGTTGGGCCAAAACCGAGTGCGCCTCGACGATACGCGCCAAAGCAAAGCCGGTTCGGGCGTCAGCGGCAAGGCCGTCAATCGGCGTCTCTAAGACAGGATAAATACGGGCGGGCATTAGGCAAAGTCCCAGGTGTAGCCGTCGCTGCTTTGTCCGATAGCACCGGCGGAGCTTTCGGGAAAGTGACTGCTGAAGTAAAGCGCCTCGGTTTCGACGGCCCGATTCAGAAGCAGATGCCGGGAACGCCGGGCGGCATCGGGAAACTCGCAGAACATGGAAATGAGTTCCGTGTCATGCACCTCCAGCGGATGATGCAGCACGTCCCCGCCAAACAGCCCAATCTTTCCCTCCGAAGCAATCTCGATGGCCGCGTGGTCAATGCTGTGGCCCGGCATCGGCAGGAACCGGACACCCGGCAGGACTTCGCTCCCGTCTACTTTGACCCGGCGCACCTTGCCGGCGGTTTCCAGCGAGATCATGCTGTCGGCGAACACGCCTGCAACCGGCACGCGGATCGGCTCGCCTAATCCGGCCTCGGCCCGTGCGGCTTTGATGCCCGCGTCGTCTTCCCGCGCCAGTGCCGCCCCGTAGCGCCACTCTAAATCGGAGCAAATCACGGTAGCGTTAGGGAAGGTCGGCTCCCATTCTTGTCCTTCCAATCGCGTATTCCAGCCGACATGATCGGCGTGAATGTGCGTCAGCAGAATAGTATCAACATCTTCCGGGCGTACTCCAACGGCTTCCAAGCGCGGAAGAAACGGATTATGCAGATGGTCCAGCATCTTCATAGTCGGGCGCGTTTTGTCGTTGCCTGCCCCCATGTCTACGAGAATAACTTTGCCCTGATGCCGCACCAGCCAGGTGTGGACACTGAGCGGAACGCGGCCTGTGGCTTTGTCATAAGTCGCGTCGCTAACCCAACTCGGACGGGATTGAAGCAGCTCCGGGCTGAACCCCGGCAGAAGCTGCGTCACGGTAAACCCATTCAAGTCCAGTTCGGGGATTTTGACCACGCTTGCGCTGCCAAGTTGAAACGTGTTCTCGCTCATCTTCTTCTCATTTCTTTTTCTTTTTCGCGCTGACCCAGCCTGGCTTTACCACTTGCCGGGCACGGCCTAACGCAAGGGCATCGGCGGGGACATCGTCGGTGATCGTCGA
>JAABUZ0100004479.1_pt1 | contig 19226 bp, 21 predicted proteins | sample 5562091 | NCBI WGS metagenome assembly JAABUZ01 (sample SAMN12813069, study PRJNA571459) | rock metagenome | isolation source: Antarctica rocks | place: Antarctica: Victoria Land, Linnaeus Terrace sud | collected 2015-12-21 | reverse complement strand
CGAGGTCGGCGTCCATCGTGGCCCTCCCGGGTCGGCGCTGGTAGTGAGCACCGCCGACTTCGACCTGCCTGCTTATGTTCCCTTCAACGCCACAGCCGACCCCCAGGCCGTGGCACTACTCATCTAGGTTGAGCGTTATGGTCGACGCTTCGCCCGGCGTGCAGCGTCCGTCCTGGGCTCTACGCTGAGCGTCATGGCCGACGCTCCGCCCGGCGTCCAGCGTGACTACCCGCTCGCGCGGCTGACGACGATCAGAACCGGAGGGCCGGCCGACCTCTTCGCACGCGCGGGCACGCTCGGGCAGCTCGAGCGGCTTCTCGCCTGGTCATCGCGCGAGGGAATCGAGGTAGGGGTCCTCGGGTCGGGGTCGAACCTCTTGGTGGCGGACGTGGGCGTCCGTGGCCTCGTGGTGAAACTTGACAAGGAGCTGAGCGAGATCGAGCTGGAGGGTACTCACCTGCACTGCGGCGCCGGCGCGCGCTTGCCAGCGGTCGCCGCGCGCGCGGCACAGTCCGGCCTGAGTGGAATCGAGTTCGGCGTCAACATCCCGGGCACCGTCGGCGGCGCGGTGAGAATGAACGCCAACGCATACGGCGGCGAGCTCGCGCGGGTGCTCGAGTGGGTCGATGTCGTCAGTGGGTCGGGGACCGAGCGCCGGGGGCCCCGAGAGCTGCGGTTTGGCTACCGCCGGTCTGCCCTGGCAGCAGATGAGATCGTTGCGCGCGCCTGCTTTGCGTTGTCGTCGGCCCCGAGCGCGCAGGTCAAGGCGACGCTGGCGCAGATGCGCGCGCGGCGCAAGGCAGCCCAACCGTCCGGCATCAAGACCTTCGGCTCGACCTTCAGGAATCCGGATGCGGATGATCCCCGGGCGCTGGGCCGGACCGCCGGTCAACTGCTGCACGCCGCCGGCTGCCGCGGGATGCGCATCGGAGGGGCGAGCTTCTCGGCCAAGCACGCAAACTTCGTCGAGAATCACGGTGACGCGAGCACTGCGGACATCGTTGCGCTGATGGCCCGTGGCCGCGAGCGCGTCAAGGAGCGCTTCGGGGTCGAGTTGACACCCGAGGTGCAGGTGCTGGGCGCGGTCGAGCTCCCGCGTGATTGGAGGCGCGGATGATCGGCCAGGGGCGGCTCGGGAACGTCCGCGCTCATGGTGGCGTGCCCTGGGCTCCCGCAAAGGCGCAGAGCGCCCAGCCTTCCCCCGCACAAGCGCAGAGCGCCCGGCCTCGCCCTCGCCTGCGGGCGAGGGCGCCTCGTCCTAGCCGCCCGCTACTCGCCCTGCTCGTCCTGATCGCCCTGCTCGCCGGCGTGTGGCTCTGGCTCCGGGACTCCTCGCTGGTAGCCGTGAAGCGGGTCAGCGTCAGCGTGCAAAGCGGACCGGACCAAGGGCGTATCCGCTCCGCTCTGATCGCCGCCGCGCGCACGATGACAACGCTTGACGTCGGGATGGGCGAGCTCCAGATGGCCATCGCCCCCTATCCGGTCGTCAAGCACCTGCGGGTCAGCACCCAGTTTCCGCACGGAATGCGCATCGACGTGATCGAGCAGGTTCCGGTGGCGACGGTTCTCGCTCGGGGACGGACGGTCGCGATGGTCGCCGGCGACGGGACGCTGATGCGCGACGCCACCTCCATGGGTCTACTACCCGCGATTGCATTGCCCGTGGCGCCGGGGGGCCCGCACCTGACAGACCGCGCCGCACTGTGCGCTGCAGCTGCTCTCGCCGCGGCGCCCTATCAGCTACTCGCGCGCATCAGCCAGGTGAGCACGATCCGCGCGCACGGGGTAGTGGCGCAGCTCAGGGATGGACCGAGCATCTACTTCGGAGCTGCGACAAGGCTGCAAGCCAAGTGGAGCGCAGCCGTGGCGGCGCTGGCCGACCCCGGATCGGCCGGTGCGTCGTACGTCGATGTCACCGACCCCGATCGGCCAGCCGCGGGAGCTGAACCCAGCAGCGGCGGAGGTTGAACCCGCCCCGCGGGAGCTGGCAGCGGCGCAGTGCAATCCAGCGCGGCTGAGCTGGCAGCGGCGCAGGTGCAATCCAGCGCGGGGGGAGCTGAACCCAATAGCCAAGGGTCGAACCGTCGATGGCGAACAGTAAACCTAAAGCTGAGGGTTAGCCGACGTATTTCTCAAGTCTCTGGGCTGCTCCAGACTTCGGGGATCTGCAACGAACGTTGCGAGAACGCCCTCTTGCATTGACTTAGCGCGTCATGAAGGCGTAACGTGCAAAACTCCCCGCTGCCAGCGGAAAAGAATGAAAACATTCAACGCTAGCTCAAGGGTCGGATGGTGAACATGGAAAGCGGAAGCTATCTCGCAGTGATCAAGGTCGTCGGCGTCGGCGGCGGTGGTACCAATGCCGTGAACCGGATGGTGGATGCCGGGCTGCGCGGGGTCGAGTTCATCGCCTGTAACACCGACGCGCAGGCGCTCGCGATGTGCGACGCCGATATCAAGCTCAACATCGGCCACAACTTGACCAAGGGCCTTGGCGCCGGGGCGAATCCGGATGTCGGTCAAGGTGCCGCGGCCGAGTCCAGAGATGAGATCAAGGAGGCGCTGAAGGGCGCCGACATGGTGTTCGTCACAGCGGGCGAGGGAGGCGGGACCGGGACTGGCGCGGCGCCGGTGATCGCCGAGCTCGCCAAGAATGAGATCGGCGCTCTCACGGTCGGCGTGGTTACGCGGCCGTTCTTGTTCGAGGGCTCCCAGCGCGGGCACCAGGCGCAGGAGGGGATCCAGACGCTGCGCGAGCACGTGGACACGCTGATCGTGATCCCAAACGAGAAGCTGCTGACGATCGTAGAGCGGCGCACGTCGATCCTCGACGCCTTCCGCGAAGCCGACAACGTGCTGCGACAAGGTGTGCAGGGCATCACCGACCTGATCACCATCCCGGGACTGATCAATCTCGACTTCGCCGACGTGCGGACGATCATGCAGGATGCCGGGACCGCGTTGATGGGCATCGGCAGCGGCGGCGGTGAGAGCCGGGCGGCGGACGCGGCCCGGATCGCGATCTCCTCGCCCCTGCTAGAGGAGTCGGTCGAGGGTGCGACCGGCATTCTGCTCAACATCACGGGCGGGCGTGACCTGGGTCTATTCGAGGTCAACGAGGCGGCCGAGATCGTCCAGGGCGCTGCCGATGCGAGCTCCAACATCATCTTCGGGGCCGTGATCGACGACGCCCTCGGCGAAGACGTCCGCGTGACTGTGATCGCCACCGGGTTTGACCACGGCAGTGCGCGTCCAAGCGGGGCGCGCGAGACAACGCGGCGGGCGCGCACGAACCGTGACGTGACGATGGACGAACGCCAGCGCTCCTCACTGCAGATCCGCGACGATGAGATCGACATCCCGTCGTTCTTGAAGAATCGGTAGGGCAGCAAGCCACAGCGCAAATGCGCAGCGACCTCGAGTGATGAGCTCGCTGCGCGCCGGGCGCCATCAGCGTGGCAGCCCGGCCACGGCGGACGCGAGCCGACCTGGATCGACCGAGGGGAAGCGGTGCAGCCGATCGCGCACCGCGGCGAATGTGTCGTCGATCTCCTGCGTGCTGGTCAGTCTGTGGGCAAGCATCTGCGAGACGTCCAGAAGGTCCGCGTCGAAGCCGCGCTGGAGCTTGGCGAGCGCCTGCAGGCCAAAGTCGACGTGGTGGACATCCAGCGAGCCGAAGCGCCCGGCGTGAGGGGAGCGCTCGCGCCAGTTCTGGGGCTCGGGCAGGAAGTCCAGCGGGCTGGCAAGCTCGACGTTGACGTCGAGCGTGTCCTTCAGTTCGGAGATCGCTCGCAGCAGCTCATCCTCGCCGCCTTCGATTCGCACGTCCACATCGTGGGTGGAGTGCCGCCAGCCGATCAGAACTGCGCTCGCGCCACCCGTCAGGTACAGGCGGTCGCCCCGCTTGGCGCGGGCACCGAGCGCATCGAGCAGGCCGCGAACGCGCTCAGCGGTTGCGTCGGCGCGCATAATGCTCGGCGGCTTCGCAGAACGAGACGAGTCGCCGGCGCAGCGCGTTGTACTGCGCGTGAGCCGCCGCCGGCTCGTTACGCTCGAGTAGGCGGTGCAGCTCAGCCGGCGCGTCGGCGATGGTTGCGGTGGGCACATCGATGCCGGCAGCGCGCAGGCGCTCTGAGGACATCGACACCAAGAGCGCCGAAGGCGAGCGCCGCCCGGCTCGTAAGTCAGACAATCCGTCGCGTACGAGCTCTGCACCGGGCAGGCCGGGCGCAATCGCGGAAGGTGGCGGCCCAGTATCCGGGGACGCTGGCATGAGGCCCCGCCTCAGCGGGAGGTCTGGTTCAGCGACCGTCGCCGGCGATCCAGGCGTTGCAGCTCGCCCTGGAGCTCGGTCCAGGACTGATGCTCCGCGCGCTCGTACTCCCTCCCGCTGAGCTCACGCAGCCGTTCGCTGTAAGCGCGCCACGCGCGGCTGGTGTCCGCATCGAGCTCACGAAACTTTTGGGCATCTGGGGCGATGGCAGGCATTCAGCGACTCCTGACCTAGCTGTGTGTCGATGATCCTACCCTGCGCGGCGGTCTTCAGGCGCACTCGGCCTCTTGTCTGCGCCGGCGGGCTTTCAGGAACCTCGCGCCCGACCTTGGGCGGCGTTCCTGCAAGCGCGCATGCAAGCCATCCGGTGCTGGGCGTATCACGGGGCGCTTGGACGGCCTTGCACAACCGATCGCGACGGCCGAGTTCCTCGTGCTCGATACCGAGACCAACGGGCTCGGCGGCGAAGCGTGCGAGCTGACGGAGGTCGGGGCGGTGCTCGTAGGAGGTGGCGAGCTCCATGACCGGTGGTCGTCGCTGGTGCGCACGAGCGCCCCGCTGCGCCGCGGCATCCAGCGCTTCACGGGGATCACCCAGGAGATGATCGACGGCGCGCCCGAGCCCGAGGCAGTGCTGGCGCTCCTAGAGACTCGTCTGCGCGGACGCGTGATGGTCGCTCACAACGCACCGTTTGACCGGCGCGTGCTCGCACGAGCCTTTGCCCGCGGCGGGCTCGACTGACCTGATCCCCCCGTCCTCTGCACGGTTGCTCTGGCCCGCGCGTTCCTGCCGCTGCAGCGCGAGCGGCGCCTGGCGGCCGTGGCGGACGCGCTCGGGATCGAGGTCGTAGGCGCGCACCGGGCGCTTGCCGACGCTGAGACCTGCGCGCGCGTTCTATGCGCGTTGCTCCGGCGCTTGTGCGCGAACGCGACGACAGTGGCGGACGCGATCGCGCTGCTTGCCCCGCGCCGCTCCAGGCGGCCGGCGAGACGCCTGCCGCCGAGCCTTGCAGGGCCGGCCGTGCCTCAGCGCCCGCACGCCGGCCGCCCGCAGCTCGTCGCGCGCCCAGCCCCCGCCGAGCGCCCGCAGGTCGATTTTCAAGCGCTACCTCAGGACCCCGGCGTATACCTGTTTCGTGACGCAGAGGGACGAACCCTGTACGTAGGCAAGTCGATCTCGATTCGCAGCAGGGCGCGCGCGCACTACGCGCCCTCGGCGCCGGAGGCCCCCTGGACCGCACACGCGACGATCGTCGACTACCGCTCCACGTGCTCGGAGCTTGGCGCGCTCGTACTCGAGAACCGCCTGATCAAGCAGCTTCGCCCCCCCGGCAACACTGCCCTCGCGCGCCGCGACGACCGTCTCGTGTACATCCGCTGCCGGCTCGACATCGCCTATCCGATCCTCGATGTCGCCTCCGAGCCGGCCTGCGGGCACGCCGTCACGATCGGCCCTCTGCGTGGCCGCAAGCTCGCACTCGAGCTCGTCGAGCAGCTCGACTCGCTGTTCGGTCTGCGTCACTGCGGCCGGCGCCTGGAGCGCCGCGAGCATCCGTCGGCATACGGACAGATGGGTCGCTGCCTGTCGCCGTGCCTGGGCGATTTGGACCCCAACCTCTACCGGCGCCGGCTAGACGGCGCCTTGGCGCTCTTCGTAGGAGGACGCGACGGCGGCCAGCGGCTGCTCGAGCACGTCGAGGCACAGATGCGTGCCGCGGCCGCGGCACGGCGCTACGAGCGAGCGAGCTGGCTGCGGCGCCGCGTCCACCGGCTGCGGATCGTCCTCGAGCGGGTCGGCGGCGTGCTGGAGGCGACCCATGCCCGGTCCAGGCTGGTCCTCGCCGCACACCCCACGAAGCGGCGCTTCGACGCGTTCTGGATGCTCGGCGGCCGGCTCGTTGACTGGGGCCCGGTGAATCCGGGTACGTCGCCGGACCTGAAAGCGCCGCTGGCCCGGGGAGCGCCGCAGGGAGCGCCGCCGGACAGCGAAGCGCCGCCGGACCCGGGAGCGCGTGGTGATCTGCATCGGCGTACGACCGCGGCGCTCTTACGCGCCGGACGCCACGGAGATCTCGGCGCGCATGTGCCGCGAGCTGAAGTGGACGAGGTACGGATCGTGGCGGGGTGGCTGGCTGCCCATCCGCAGGCGCCGTCGCTCTCACTGGAGCCTGCACCCGACCGCTCCGAGCTGGAGCGCTTCGTCGCGGCGTGCCTGGGCGATCCGCAGCTCAGCGGAACGGCAGCTCGAGCACCTCGGCGCTGACGCCCTCGGTCCCAACGGCCACCGCCGAGCCGGGGGGCGCCTCGCGGCGCACGAGCGCGAGCGCGATCGGCCCGAGCTCCGGGGAGCGTGCGACGCTGCCAAGGCGCCCGACCGCACGGCCGTCGAGGTCGATCTGCTCGTCGCTTTGCGCCGGCGCGGACAGCAGCAGGCCGCGCAGCCGGCGGTTGGGCTTGCCGCGGTAATACAGGCGGGCCACGGTCTCCTGGCCTACGTAGCAGCCTTTGGTGAACGACACCGCGCGTTCATTCAGCCCCGCCTCCTGGGGAATCACGGTCTCGTCGAGGTCAACGCCGTAGCGCGGGCGCCCGCGCTCGACGCGTAGGCACTCGATCACCGCCTCGGACACCGGAGTGGCCCCGTTGGCCTCCAGCGCGGCGCGGACCGTCTCGGTGTCACCGGCGTCGCACAGCAACTCGACGCCAAGGTAGGTGCGGATCGCCCGCACGCCGACGCCCGCCAGCGTCAGCTCGCAATGTGCGTGCTCGCGGTCGGGCAGATCCGCGGCGCCCGCGACCGAGCTCGCCGCGGGCCCGGCCAGCGCCACCAGCCCGCACTCCAGCGTGCGCTTGTGTAGCTGCACGTCGTAGCCGACAGAGAAGCGGCGGATCATGTTGAACAGCTCCTGGAGTGCGACGCGCTCGGTGTCGAGCAGCAGCAGCTGGACGGCTCGTGCGTCGCCCGGTACGGCGAGGCCGGATGCCGAGCGGGCGACTGGCACGAGGCCCGCGTCCAGGATCCGGAGGTCACCGAGCATCTTGCCCTTCGGGGTCAGAAACGCCGCGTAGCAGCCGTTGCCAGCGGTGAGCGCCTCGATGTCGTTGGTGACCTGTCCCTGCAGGAAGCGCTTTGCGTCAGCACCGCAGAGGGCGAGCTTGCCGCGCTCTGAGCAGTCGAGCAGCCCGCACGCGTCGTTGACCGTGCGGTACTCGCCGGCGGTGGGCGCCGCAGACGTGGCGGAGGGCGGTGAGAACATCGTCACCAATATATATAGCGGCGCGTGCGCGCCGCCGTCATTTGCTAGAGCCAGAGTTCGGAGCATCACTCTTTTCGCGCTAGCTGCGTGCTCGTGGTCTGCTCGGTGGTCATCTATACGTTCGCGGCGCACCTCGAGCGCCGAGCGCTAGGCTGACGCGAGCGATGGCGCTCGCCGACACCTTCCAGCAGACCGTCGACGAGCTGCCCGACGACTGGACCGACCTCGAGCTCGACCTGCGGATCTTCGACGAGCGCAGATACGTGGATGCCGCCACCCTGGTCGTAACCTGCAACGCCCAGCCCTACTCCAAGCACGATTGGCACTGGCGGCTGCTCGTCGCCCACCGCTTCGGCCACGCCGCAGCGGCACCGGCGGTGCACGCGGCGCTCAAGCTCCTCGATGACGCTGGCATCGAAGGCGAGCTGGCGCTGCGCGAAGTGCGGACCGGGCGCGTAGAGGTGACGCAGATGTGGGGACGGCCCGAGTCGGTCCGCCAGGAGACCAAGCGCCTGCGGGCGCAGTAGCGCGTATGGCCCGCGTCGCGGCATTCATCCCGGATCTGCTGTTCGGCTCAAATGTTCTCGGCTCGCTCCAGGTCGCCGGCCACGAGGCCGTGCTGGTCAGCGACATGGAGGTGCTCGACCCAGCGCTCGTCGATGTTCTGGTGATCGATCTCACCGCAGACGCAGAGGATCGACTCGCGGCAGTACAGGCGGCGTCGCTTGACGGCATCAAGACGCTCGCTTTCTACTCCCACGTCGAGACCGAGGTCCGCGCGCTCGCCGAGCAGGCCGGTCTCGACCTCATCGTCCCGCGCTCGCGAATGGCGCGTGAGGGCGGGGTGATGGTGGGACGCCTGGCGGGGTCGGAGTGAGCGGTGAAGGATGATCCGTTTGGGACGCTCGCAGGGCGCTTGACGGCTTCGGGGCTGGGGTGAGGCGATCTACTGCGCGTTCTGCGCAACTTCGCCGGTCTGACACCGTTCTCATGAGGACCGCCGGAACCTGGACGGTCGCCCATGCCGACAGCCGTACCGACTTCATCAGGGGCCATCAGGTCAGTCTCACCGGCGTGTCTTGCCCGTCGGTGAGCCTGTGCGTGGCGGTCGACAGCGCCGGCAACGTCGTCACCGGCACCACTCCGGCGACGCCCTAGCACGTGATGCCAACAGCCAGCACGCCGGGGTGGTGATGGTCGGCCGCGATGCGGGCGAAGCCGGCGACGTTCTCGGTGAGCAGCGTGCGACTCTGTGCGATCGCCGTCGCGAGCGCGGCGCGGCGTAGGAGCCGAGCTGCACCCAGTCTGGAGGAGTCGAGCTGCAACCTGTCGATACCAGCGTGCGCCTCGCTTGCTGATCAACGTGGCGCGCGCGAGCTTGGTGCGCGCGAGCCGCGCATGGCCCTGGTCAGCTTGATGGGTGCTCCGGAGTCGCTGAGGCGCCGGCCGGAGACGAACTCGGCGTAAGCGGGAGTCTCGACGCCAACGAGCGCGATGCGGGCGCAGGCATCAGCGTGAATGCCCCAGCCGTAGCGCTTGCCAAGCTCCGACGCCCGTAGGCAGGCCTGACTTCTCGAGTAGAACGCCTCACGCGCAGCCGATCGCTCCTGTTCCGCGATCCCGTGGCGGTCGGCGAAGACGGCGAAGATGACATCGCCCGACGTGAACCGGTACGGATGCGGCGCAACCAACCCGAACATACGGACCGCGACCGACGGGTTGGCCTGAGCGCTCGGAGGAGCCGTTGCTTCGGTTGCCGTGCTGTCATCGGCGATCGCGATGAACGTGTCGACGTAGTCCACCCGATCCACGATCGCAAACCCTAGCGAGGTCCCGAGAGCGCCGGCCCCGCGCCCGCGACGAAGCCCGGGTCGAACATCGCGGATACGTCCGGCTGCCGGCTCACGATCCCCTCCCGCGCCTCCCACGGCGCCCACGCCTGGAGCTGGCGCAGGTCGAGCTTGCCGACCTTACCGTCGGGAGCCCTCGAGGAGCCCGAAAGCGCCCTCAGCTCGGCGGACATCAGGGAGGGATCGAGGCCCGGCACCAAGCGCTCCAGATCGGCCGCGCTGGCGCGGGGATCGCTCAGCGTGACCCCGTAGCCACGCACCAGCGCGCGCACGACCCTACGGGCGAGGCTCGGATCTGCGTGCAGGCTCGCTCCTGTCGCGCACAGGACCAGCTCGGGGTAGTCCGGGCCGCCGAAGCTCTCGACGTGGAAGACGTGAAAGCCCGGACGCCGGCGCGTCAGGGTGACGCCCTCGTCGTTCCAGAACGAGGTCGCGGCGGCGATGCGGGCGGCGAGGAGCGAGGCGACTGCGTTGAAGCCGATCGTCACCGTCTTGACCGCACGCGGATCGCCGCCCGCGCCGGCGACGATCGAGTGCAGCACGGCATTGTCGCTCGGCACCCCGGTCACGCCGACTACCTTGCCCGCCAGATCGCGCGGGCTGCGAATCGCCGGCGCGGCGATCAGCGCCGCGAGCGGGCGCTCCACGATCGACATGAGCCCGACGATGTCCTCGCCGCGTTGTCTTGCGATTGCGAGATCGTGGATGTCGAGGATGGCGAAGTTGGCCCGGCCGGTCCGCAGCAGCTTGATCGAATCCGTCGAGGCCGACGGCGCCACGACGTGCAGCCGCACGCCCTGGTCACGGTCATAGCCGCGCGCTAGCGCTGAGTAGATGCCGGCGTGGACGGCGTTGGGCGTGAAGTCGAGCACGAGCGTGGCGTTCTTGCCCCGCGAGGCGCCCCGCGAGTCCCCGCGCGCGCCACAGCCGGCGACGAGCAGGGCTCCGATGGCCGCCGCGATCGTGACCGCGAGCGCGACGGCGAGCGGGCGCAGCGAAAGTAGCCCCATCAGGCGAGCCAGGATAGGGCACCGGACTGGGGCTCCGATGCGGACCGGGCTCGACCGGCCGCTCTCCTAGAATGCGCTAAGCGCATGCGTCGCCGTATCACGTTCAGCCGCAATCTAACGCTGTCGCTTTCGCGGACCTGTCGCTGCTACTGCAAGTACTGCTCGTTCGCGACCCACCAGCCGCATCTCTACTCCCCCGAGGAGGTAGAGCGCATCCTTGTGCGGGCGGCCCAGCGCCATCGCGTCAAGGAGTTGCTCATCCTCACCGGCGAGAGGCCCGAGGCCGAGGACGAAGTGGCCGCGCGCTTGGCGCGGTACGGGCACGCCGACTTCACCTCTTACGTGGCGTGGTGCTGCGAGCGCGCGCTCGAGCACGGCCTGCTTGCGCACACCAACCTCGGCGTGCTCGGCCGTAATGATCTCCTCACTCTGAGAGGCGTTACCGCTTCGCAGGGCCTGATGCTCGAGTCGGTTTCTGAGCGGCTGATGGAGACCGTCCACGCCGGCTCTCCGACCAAGCATCCGTCGCGCCGGATCGAGACGATCATCGCCGCCGGCGACCTCAAGATTCCCTTCACGAGCGGGATCCTGGTCGGGATCGGCGAGACCGAGCAGGAGCGCATGGCTTCGCTGGCAAAGCTCGCCGAGCTCCACGCGCGCTCCGGCCACCTCCAGGAGGTGATCCTTCAGAACTACGTTCCCCATCAGAGCTACTACGGCCGCGAGCCCGCGCAGATCGCGGATACCGCCGCCCGGGAGTACTGGCGCACCGGCGTTCACTCCGGTCCACAGCGCGAGGCTCCGGCGTGGGCATGCGAGGTCACGATCGAGGACTGCAAGCGGCTGATCGCCGAGGCTCGGCGGCTCATGCCCGGCGTGGGGATCCAGGTTCCCCCCAACTTGTCAAACTGGTGGGGCGAGCTCGCGCGTGCGGGCGCCACCGACCTCGGGGGACTGAGCGCCAACGGCGACCACATCTCTCCCGAGCACCCCTTTCCCTCGCCCGCCCAGGTCCGCGCGCTGCTCCACGCCGACGGGCTTGCGTTGACCGAGCGCTTGTGCGTATACCCCGAGTACATCGACCCCGAGTGGATCTCAGCGCCGGTGCTAGACGTGATCAAGCGCTGCTACTGGTCGTTCATCCCAAGGCGCGGCAGTGGTGGCGGCCGGCACGGGTGTAACGAGGTGGCCGTGGATGACGGCATGGCTGCGCGCGCGCTCGCGCGCAGCCGCGATGGGGCGCGGCTGACCCCGGACGAGCTCACCGCCCTTTTTACCGAGAGCCGCCCCGAGGCGATCGAGGAGATGCGCTGCGCGGCCGATGAGTTGCGCAGCGAGCTGGCGGGGGAGACCGTGACCTTCGTTGTCAACCGCAACATCAACGTCTCCAACGTCTGCATCGTCGGGTGCGCGTTCTGCGGCTTCGGTCAGGCTCGCCGCTCGCCTGACGCCTACGAGCACTCCGAGGAGGAGTTCGCGCGTCGCGTGCAGGAGGCCATCGACGCGGGCGCCAGCGAGATCTGCATCCAATCGGGGATCCATCCGGACTGGGTGCTCGAGGACTACGAGCGGTGGCTGGTGCTCGCGCACGAGATCGCACCCCGCATCCATCTGCACGCCTACTCGCCGATGGAGGTCGCGCACATGTGTGACGTGAGCACCTTGTCCCCCCGGCACGTGTTCGAGCGCCTGCGCGCGGCGGGCCTAGGATCGACGCCCGGCACCGCGGCCGAGGTTCTGCACGACGGCGTCCGGCAGCGCATCTCGCCCAACAAGCTACCCGTGGCGCGATGGGTGCAGATCATCGAAGCCTCCCACGCTGCGGGACTGCGCTCGACGGTGACGGTGATGTTCGGGCACATCGAAGAGCCGTGGGAGTTGGCCGAGCACATGCGCGTCGTGCGCGAGCTGCAGGAGCGCACAGAGGGCTTTACCGAGTTCGTGCCGCTCTCGTTCATTCCGTTCCACACGTTGCTCGGTCGGACGCACGGCGTGCAGGAGATCTCTCGCGAAGAGAACCTCAAGCACACCGCGGCGTTCAGGCTCGCGCTCGGTAAGACGGTGCGTAACCTCCAGGCGAGCTGGGTGAAGATGGGGCTCGATGCGGCGACCGAGGCGCTGCGCTGGGGTGTCAACGACCTGGGGGGCACCTTGATGGAGGAGTCGATCTCGCGCATGGCGGGTAGCTATCACGGGGACCGCCTGCAGCCCGGGGAACTGGTCGGCGCGGCCCACCGCGCTGGACGTCCGGCAGCCGAGCGCACGACGCTCTACGACATACGCCGGCGGTACGAGTTGCCGGTGGCGGTGTGAAGAGGGTGGGAGCAAGCGGGTGGGAGCGCGCCGCCAGGCCCCCCGGACGGGGGGGAGATCGGCCGCGGGGTGTTGCCGCCGATCCCCTCTCGCGTAGATTGATTTGATGCCCAAGACAGCGATTCTGTTTCCCGGCCAGGGAAGCCAGACCCCCGACATGCGCGACACCGTCGCGAAGCTGCGTCCCGAGCTGCTCTCGATGGCTGTCGAGGTGGTGGGCGAGGATCCATTCCCCAGAGCCGACGAGGGCACCAAGTTCGCCCAGCCGGCGATCTTCTGCGCGAGCTTGGCCGGCTGGGCTGGGCTGGGCTGCCCGCAGGGCGACTTCATGGCTGGGCACTCGCTCGGCGAGCTGGCGGCGCTGGTCGCCGCCGGGACCTTTTCGGAGCGCGACGGGCTGGAGCTGGTGGCGTTGCGCGGAGCACTGATGCAGGAAGCGGGAGAGCAGGCGGGCGATGGCAGCATGCTCGCGCTGCTCGGGGCCGGGGCCGGGGATCACGCTGCGGAGCTGGCCGAGGCGCACGGGCTGTCGATCGCCAACGACAATTCTCCCCAGCAGGTAGTCCTCTCGGGTGCGCGCTCGGCGCTGCCGCAAGCTGCCGCGGGCGCCAAGGAGCTCGGGCTGCGCGCGGTGGAGCTCCCGGTGACGGGTGCCTTTCACTCGCCGATGATGGCCTCGGCAATTCCCGACTTCGCCGCCGCGCTGGAGCGCGCGCACGTCGAGCCGCCGTGCGTGCCGGTCCTCTCCGCGGTGACCGCCGAGCCGTTCGCGGACGTGCGCCACCAGCTCGTGGAAGCGCTCACCAGCCCGGTGCGCTGGCGCGAGACGCTGCTCGCGCTGCATAGCTTGGGCGCCGAGCGATTCATGGAGGTCGGCCCCGGGCGCGTGCTCAATGGACTGGCCAAGCGCACGCTCCGAGACGTTGAGCTGATCGGTGTCTGAGATCGCCATGACCGCTGAGCGCGCCGCCGCCGGGTCACCGTCCGCGGGCGGTCCCGCAGAGACGCAAGGGGATGCACGAGCGCGAGTCGGGGGGACGACGATCCCGGGGAGGCAGGCGCGCGCCCGCCTCGGGGGCGCCGCGATCCTCTCGGTTGCCACCGAGCTCCCGCCCGGCCGGCTGACGAACGCCGACCTGGCCTCACGGCTGGGGATCAGCGAGGAATGGATACTGTCGCGGACCGGAATCAAGGAACGGGGCCAGGTCAGACCTGAGGAGCGGCTGAGCGACTACGCGGCGCGCGTGGGTTCCCGCGCGCTGGAGCTTGCGGGCGTACAGGCGCAACAGATCGACCTGGTGCTCGTCGCGACGATGTCCCAGGACGAGCTGACGCCCAACACGGCGCCGCTGGTCGCGCACGCGCTCGGCACCAACGCCGGAGGGATCGACATCGGCGCGGCGTGCACGGGATTCGTCTCCGGCCTTGCGCTCGGCGCGGCGCTGATCGAGAGCGATCGCGCCGCGAAGGTGCTGCTGGTCGGCGCGGACTTCATCACCCGGATCACCGACTACGAGGACAAGCGCACAGCCGCGCTGTTCGCCGACGCGGCCGGCGCAGTGGTGCTCGGCGCAGCCGGTGCCGGCGCGGGCGCCATCGGCCCGGTAGTGCTCGGCTCCGATGGCTCACACGCTGCCACGCTCAACGCTACGCACGCCGAGCGCAAGATCCGGATGGACGGTCCGGCAGTGTTTCGCCACGCGATCGACCGGATGGGCGAAGTGACGCTGAAGGCGATCGACAAGGCCGGCCTGTCTTTGGACGACATCGATCTGTTCGTTTACCACCAGGCCAACGCTCGCATCACGCGCGGGCTCGGCGAGCGGTTACAGCTCCCGCCCGAGCGCGTTGTGGACTGCATCGAGAGCCTCGGGAACGCCTCCGCGGCGACAGTGCCGGTGGCGCTCGCCGCCGCCCAGCGCGACGGGCGCCTGCGCGCGGGCGCCCGCGTGCTGCTGAGCGCCTTCGGCGCCGGCTTCACCTGGGGTGGCGCCGTGATTGAGTGGGGCGCAGTTCCCAGTGCCTGACGGCGGGACTGAGCGCTCGGAGGGGGCCGAGCGCACTGAGAGGCCCGAGAGCTCTGAGCGGCTCGGGCGCTCCGGTCGTGAGGGATGTGCGCTGGTCACCGGGGCCTCACGCGGGATCGGTGCCGCGATCGCGTCGGCGCTCGCGCGCGACGGGTGGCCGATCGGGGTCAACTACCGCTCAGACCGTGAGGGTGCGCAGTCGGTCGTGGCGGAGATCGAGCGCGAAGGCGGTGCCGCAATCGCGCTTGAAGCCGACGTGGCCCAGGCGGGTGCGCCCGATCAGCTCTTTGGTGCGCTGGAAGATCATTACGGAGTGTCCGTGCTCGCGCTCGTCAACAACGCGGGCATCAGCGCAGACGACCTCACTCCGTCGCTCGGAGACGAGGCGTGGTCCTCGGTACTCGACACCAACCTGACGGCTGCGTTCCGCCTCACCAGGCGCGCGCTGAAGGCAATGATGCGGGCGCGCTCGGGGAGGATCGTCAACATCTCCTCGGTAGTCGCGCTGCGTGCCAATCCCGGCCAGGCCAACTACGCCGCTGCGAAGGCTGGATTGATTGCCTTGACAAAGACCACGGCAGTCGAGGTGGCGCGGCGCGGCATCACCATCAACGCGGTGGCGCCGGGATGGATCGACACGTCGATGACAGCCGGCGTGGACCAGGAGCTGCTCGCCGCCGTGCCTGCCCGCCGGGCGGGCACGCCACAGGAAGTCGCGGCCTGCGTACGCTTCTTGACATCCGAGGAGGCGAGCTACGTCACCGGTGCGGTCCTGACCGTGGACGGCGGGCTCGCAGCGTAACCAAAACGAGAGGAACAGAAATGGCAACCATCACCGCTGAGCAGGTCGAGACCCGCGTCGTCGAGACGCTCGCTACCTTCGGCCCGGACAAGAGCCAGATCACGCGTGAGGCGACCTTCGAGGAGCTCGACATCGACTCGCTCGACCTCGTCGAGCTGGCCCAAGTCGTCGAGGACGAGTACGGCGTGGTTCTCAAGGGCGATGACATGAAGGAGCTGAAGACGGTGGGCGACGTGGTCGACAAGATTGTCAGCGATGCGTCGTAGGCCGTGAGCTCGTGAAGCGAACAGTCGTCATCACCGGATTCGGAGCGGTAACGCCGCTGGGCGTCGGCGCACGCCCGCTCCACGAGCGCTGGGCGGCCGGTGTCTGCGGGCTCGCCGACGGCGCCGGCTTCTGCCGCGAGTTCGAGCCCAAGGATCACCTGTCGATCAAGGAGGTCCGGCGGCTCGACCGCTTCTCGCAGTTCGCGCTCGTCGCGTCCGCGGAGGCGGTCCAGCAGGCCGGCTGGGGTGAGGAGCCGCCGTACGACCCGCTGCGCGTAGGCTGCGTGCTGGCGACCGGGATCGGCGGTATCGAAACCGTCGAGACCCAGCTCGGCGTGATGGCTGAGAAGGGCGCCAAGGCGGTCTCTCCGCTCGGGGTTCCGCAGTACATGCCAAACGCCGGCGCGGCGGCGCTTGCGATGAAGCACGGGCTGCGGGGCCAGACATATGGCGTCGTGTCCGCGTGCTCCAGCGGCGCCCACGCGATCGGCGCCGCGCAGCGAATGATCCAGTACGGAGATGCCGACGCGGTGCTCGCCGGTGGTGCCGAAGCCACCTTGACGCCCTTTGGCTTCGCCTGCTTCAACTCGATGCAGGCGCTCTCGCCCACCGGCATCTCGCGCCCCTTCGATCTGCGCCGGGACGGCTTCGTGATGGGCGAGGGAGCCGGCGTGCTGGTCTTGGAGGAGGCGGAGGCCGCTCGCGCGCGCGGGGCAACCATCCTTGGGGAAGTGGTGGGATATGGGTCGACCTCCGATGCCTTCCACCTGACGGCTCCCGAGCCGAGCGGAGCCTATGCCTCGCGGGCGATCGAGCTCGCGCTGCAAGACGCTGGATTGACGGCGCAGGACATCAGCTACATCAACGCGCACGGCACCTCCACCCAGCTCAACGACGCTGCCGAGACGGCGGCGCTCAAGCGAACCCTGGGCGAGGAGCGCGCGAAGCAGATTCCCATCTCCTCGACGAAGTCGGCGATCGGTCACCTGCTCGGCGCGTCGGGCGCGGTGGAGGCGGTCGCCACCTTGCAGGTGCTCGCCACCGGCGTCATCCCCCCGACGCTCGGCTACGAGGAGCCCGACCCCGACCTCGATCTCGACTACGTTCCCGGCGAGGCACGCCCGCTTCAGAGCGCCAATGGCGGGCCGCCGGTTGCGATCTCGAACTCATTCGCGTTCGGCGGTCACAACGTGACGCTGGTGCTGCGGGGGGCCCCGCGGTGAGCGTGCGCGTTGCCGAGCGTGAACGCGGGCGGAGCGGAGCGTTCGCTGAGCGCGCGTGTGGCGGAGCGTCAGGCGAGCGCGCGGCCAGTGAGCGCGCGTGTGGCGGAGCGCCAGGCGAGCGCGCGGCGCCAGTGAACGCGGGCGGAGCGGAGCGCTAGTGATCCTCGAGGACAAGCGGCTGCTGATCACGGGCGTCCTGACCAAGGACTCGATCGCGTTTCACGCTGCCGAGCAGGCGCAGCGTGAAGGGGCGTCGATATTGCTCACGAGCTTTGGCAGGCTGCGCCGGATGACCGAGCGCGCCGCGCAGAAGCTCCCCGAGCCTGTCGACGTGCTGGAGCTCGACGTCAACAGCGACGAGGATCTGGAGTCGCTGGCCAAGGAGTTGCAAGAGCGCTGGGGGGGTGTAGACGGGATACTGCACGCGATCGCGTTCGCGCCAGAGGACGCGCTCGGGGGGCGGTTCATGACCGCCTCCGCACAGAGCGCGACACAGGCGTTCCAGACCAGCGCGTTCTCGCTCAAGGCGCTCGCGGCAGCGCTAGCGCCGCTGATGGGGGAGGGCGCGAGCATCGTCGGACTCGATTTCGACGCCAGCGTCGCCTGGCCGCTCTACGACTGGATGGGGGTGGCCAAAGCGGCGCTCGAATCCATCTCGCGTTACCTGGCTCGCGACCTCGGTCCCCAGGGGATCCGCGTCAACCTGGTCAGCGCGGGGCCGCTCGGAACGGTGGCCGCGCGCGGGATCCCCGGCTTCGAGAAGCTGTCCGGGCTCTGGGAGGCCCAGGCACCGCTCGGGTGGGACGTCAAGGACCCAGCCGCCGTCGCCGGCCCGATCTGCTTCCTGCTCTCTGACTACTCGAGGGCGATCAGCGGCGAGATTCTGCACGTGGACGGCGGGTTTCATGCCGTGGGGGCGCCGGTGGAGCTGTGAGGCGCGCACGTCCGGGGGGCCCCGGGGGGAGTCAGGCCCTCAGGTCCGGGACGCGATCGGCGATCGGGGCACCGACCGGCCGCGGCTGGCGCCGCGCTCGGACGCGTTGCCAGTCCCAAGGCACGGCGACATCGTTGGCAGAGCACGGTCATCCTGTTGCGCAGGAGGCGGATGGCGAGCAGGCCCGGATGTCGTTCGATTAAGACACTAGGCCACGCCCGCGCCTCTACGAGCGTCATAGCTCGACACTCGAAGCCGCCGCCGAGGCGAGTGTCGTGTGCGTGTCGCTATCCGCGCTGCACGCGACACTCGATCTTCTGAGGAGCTCGACTGACGAGTTCTGACGCGGGTGACCCTCAGCCCCCGGGGTGGTGGCCGCCCGGGTAACTGTGGCCCGCGACGCGTCGACCCCTGAGTCCGCGACGCGCCCGCGGCCGGCGAAAGGCTGAGCATGACCATGACGCACATCGTCCCCAGCCATGCTCCGCGCGTTCGCCTCACCACAGCCCCATGACCGCCTCTACGAACACCAACCAGCTACCCTACGAAGCTCGTGGGGTCTGCACGTGGAATGTTGCGCGCTGGTCGCCCACGACGACGGTCACCGTGAAGTGGCGGGAGGGGGGCATGATCACGTTGTTGCCGTAGTGGAGATCTGCCTGCCCCGAGGTCGTGCCCCGCATCACCGCGCTCGGGACGCGATCGGTCATGTTGGCGGCCGAGTTGTCCACCAAGGTGATGGCGGGCTGCAGGTCAGTCGCGACCTTCCCGGTGCTGCGGTTGCAGATGTGGGCCTCGAGGTGGCGGGCGCTGCCGGACGTGCCCATCTTGCCCATGTTGCCCATGTTGACCATCTGGCCTCGCAACATCACCTCACCGCTGGTCGGGTGCTGGGCTTGAACCTGGGCCTGGGTGTACATCATTTCTTGGGGACCGACATCGAGGACGATCTTGTAGCTGGAGGTGTCGGCCGTTTGGCTGATCGCAGGACCGGGCGTGCATGCACTGGCATTGGCTCCACCATTGGCATTGGCCCTGCTCTTGGTCGAATTCGATGACCCGCACGCGGCCAAGCCGAGGATCACAAGGCTGAATAGGAAACCGACCAGCACTCGTCTGATCATTGGGTCCATCCTTTCGGACTTCGTGGATGAGATGACTATGGGCACCCGTCAGAATTATGGCGGGCTCCGGCGGCGTCTGGACGCGCCTGACGCCACCGGCTCGACCTCGCGTACCACCAGTACGATCGGGTCGAGCCGGCGACGCCAG
>JAABUZ0100004476.1_pt1 | contig 19233 bp, 20 predicted proteins | sample 5562091 | NCBI WGS metagenome assembly JAABUZ01 (sample SAMN12813069, study PRJNA571459) | rock metagenome | isolation source: Antarctica rocks | place: Antarctica: Victoria Land, Linnaeus Terrace sud | collected 2015-12-21 | reverse complement strand
GAGAAGTCAGTGTTCATTGAGTTGTAGAGTCAAGTCTCGCTGACTTCGAAGCTCGTTCAGCATATTGATGACTTCGTCGAGTTGATTGCTGACTCAATGAAACAGTTGTTCTTCGATGTTTATGTTTTATGAAATGACAGCTTTCTCAGCTTCGACTGAAGCATCGATGAGTAGAAGTGAAACTCTTCTATTGACAGTGCTTTTAAGCAGATGAGTTGTTCGAAACTCAACTGACTCGATGTCACGTGTCATGATAAGAGAAGATAGAAGTTGTTGAGGTAAGAATAGATGAGAGATTAATGTTTTGAATTGATGTTTTTTGATGAGTGAAAATTCAAAGAATCTCTTGTGAATTTCAGGTAATAATTGAGTGCTTTATTCGAAGAATTTCTTACGAATAGAATGATGAAAATGAGTGTAGAATCGAAGAATTTCTTGCGATCTAAAATGATGATGCAAATTTTCCTTACTGAATAGATTGTTTCGTATCGTCTATTCGTCAATAGCAGAATAGTAGATGATGAGCATTTATCTAATGTTAGAGACCTGCCTAGAGCGAGTCAGATAGAAGTGTCATTTAACTAGAAGATAAATGCTAAGAAAGAAAGATAGCTACGAGAAAGAAGCTGGCTACATATGTGTGTTTCTCAGCCGACGCTAGGCTCAATAGAGACTAGTCAAGGTGACGAAGCGAGAATAGGCCTGGTAAGGCTAGAAGACTGAGCCTGGCAAGACTAGAATCGTGACATATACAATCATTGATCAATTTTGATTCTTGCTTTAAGCTTTAGTTCTAATCATTACGCAGTGAACTTTAGCGCGTACTTTGCAAATTGATTAAAGTTTTGCTTTGTTCATTCAAGATTAAAGCATTTTGAAACTTTCAATCTTCAATACTGAAGTAATTCAGTATTAACATTGCAGACGTCTGCATCTTCATTCTCATTCTTCTTTTTATATGTTCAAGCAACTCAAAACAACTTTATGACATTCTTAACAACTCATGATCTTCTTGCATCAACTTCGCTTCTTGACGACTCGACAAAGAAAGAGCTAATACAAGTGACGTTGTACAAGACAGTACTATCAAAGCTGCACTCTTGAGTGTGAACAATCTTATTTCAACTCAACAGAAGTCTCAGTGACAAATGCTCTTTTCAAGTTCACAAAGATTCTCAGTTAATAATAAATAAAATTCAGTGATACATTCGAATCTCTGATCAAAACATTGATCATAATTTCTGACATGATTTTCTCAATGAGCGTTGTCATCAATAGATTCTGATCTTCATTCTTCTGTTCATTGCTGATCTCACTTTTCAATGCTCAATTCACACGCTTCTTCAATTTATTTTCTGCAATCGTTTCTTTCAAGATCGCTTCGTCAAGCTTTGCAATTTTATATCACTTTTTTTCAGTGTTCATCTTCATTACTTGAAAAGATTTCAGTCATCTTCATGTCAATTTCAGCGTATGCATGTTGTTCAATTTGATATCATGCAGCAGTACAAGATCATTCTTCAGAATTAAACTAGTATGAACATGTTTGTGATCATCTCATACATCTTTGTTGATCTCTCTCATTCTTCTCAAATGCAGCGTGATCTTCTTCAAATTCTCGTCTCTGCGTTTAAGTTGTCAAGCATGAAGAGTCAATAACTCATCAGTTGTGCAAACATTATCTCATAAAAGAATCTGTCAGATTGAAACATCAAGTTCTATAAAAAGAACAACATTGCAGTCATACAAGACATGATATGAAGTCATTTCAGTGAAAGTTCTCACAATGATTCTGTCTGTTCATAGCACATTGACAAAGCTTCTGACTCATCTCATGCTTTCATCGACTGTCATCTTGATCAAGACATTTACAACAGCTGTATGATCTCTCTTCACAAAATCATTCATCTGTGAATGATAAGTTGACATCATCACTCACTTTATCTTATATTTCTTGATCAGCGTTTCTATAATTTCTTTGTTCTTTGATTCTTCGTTCATGACAAATCTTCTTGAACAGTCGTGTTTGCAGATCACATCTTCTCATAGAAATTTCGCTATCGCTTTCGAAGTTGCTGCTCTCAAAACTCTTTCTTCTACTCATTTTGTTACAATTCTAGCTACGCATCTTCGTTGATAGCTATGTTGATGACTATTCTGAGAGCTATCGTCGATCGCTCGCCGCTAGAGCATAGACTTGTTTCGAAGTCAACTCTATTCAGAGTTAGCTTATGTTCTTCTGAGTCATATAGATAGTCGACTCTTCTCTTCTAGATACTTTCCTTCCTTAGCATTTATATACTCGTTACATTACATTCATATGACTCGCTCTATGCTGATCTCTAACATTATATAAATGCTTCTTCGTTACAGGCGAAGTGAAATAATCTGCATCGATTTCTTCGAATGCTTCTGCTAGTAGTTCTTCAACCCTCTATCGACTTTGATCTAGCGACTTGCGTTCGTGCAGCAGCACTCATCTTTCTTCCCTCGTGAGCTGATTCAGCGAGGATAAACAAAAGATTTGAACTCGTGCGCTGATTAGCGAGTATAAACAAACGATTGAAACCATTCAACTAGGTCAAAGATCAGCGAATTAATCGTTCATTCAGATTCGCAAGAAATTCTTCGAATTTGTTGAACAATCAAACGAGATCAGTCATAGAACTGCGTGAAGTCTCTATCTCGAGAAGCAAACCCTCAGTGAGCCTGCTTCAATGACATCATCAATGCGATGGCCTACTCGCTCTCATCGCTCTACTCATCAGTGAATCTGATCATACGTTCACGTGCAACTAGTGAGTCTGCTACAATGACGAGCTCAAAGTCGACCTTTTCGATGAGCAAGTCGATCAGTGAGCCTGCTTCAATGACACTGTCAATGCGATGATCTATCTTCTCATCGTTCTACTCATCAGTGAACCTGGTCATACATTCACGTGCAACTAGTGAGCCTGCTACAATGACATCTTTCGTCAATGCAATGATCTATCTATTCACATCGCTCTATCTATCACATTTCAAGAAGTCATTTCTTGTCAAGACAATATAGCGTTTCTCTTCACTTGAAAACATGTGAATGACATTCACTTCAATCTTCTTTCAAACTCTTGATATTCAGATAGAATGCAGAGTCTTCTTCTTTCGTTTTAATGCTTGCAACTGACATTCTTCACAGAATTTTACATACATGCATGTATTCTTTCATATCTTCTTTCATCAATATCTGTTGATCATCTTTCGATATGTTTTCTTTCTTTCATGATGATCACTTTCATCATGCAGTTTCTGCAAAATATTACTGTGTTCTTCTTGAAGATTCATTATTCTTTGCACAGAAACAGTCTTGTTGAATCTTTTAAACAAATGTTTATCTTGAATCATGAATTTCAACGCTTCATGTTTAAATTTTCGAAATTCTTTTGTTGACATTTTGAATGAGCATGATAAGAAAATTAAATAACAAGCTATTTTCTTGAAGTATTCTGAATATAAATCTTTCAATATTGACATGTCTTCTTCAACAACTATACTGACTGAGCAAAGATGAATGAAATTTAACTGAGCATCAATGAAATCATTTATATCTTTCTCGTGAGTCTCATCTTTATCGTCTGAAGATTCTCTGAGTCTGCGCAAGAGTTCATCGAGTGCGCTATGCTTGCAATTAAGAACGTGATGAACATCAAAATCAAACAAGCGAATTCAAGTAAGTCATCATGTCATTAATGCTTCTGATAAGTCTGATGCAGATTGATTCAGTTGCATCATCAAAGTGTTGATGTTTATTTCAATAATGAACTTCGTGTCATATAATCAGTAACAAATCTTCTTCAGTGTTTTCATCAGATCTTTGCATTTTCACTTCTCAGCATCATATCTTGTCTCTTGCTCATTTCATAGCTCTCTTTCATATCATACGAAGTGTCGATTCTTAGAATTCAATGCTGTCTGCTGTAACATCGCTTTTCATTCTTGAAGACTTACGTTCACGACAAGAATAATTTCTTCTGTTTGCTCAGAGTAATTCAGACTTCTCATGATCAATGCAGTGATCAATGTCAGTTTCAATCTGTTCATGACTTTCTCTTGTTCTCTTTCTCACATGAATTTGATCTTCTTTTTGAAGAGCTGAAATATTAATGCTGCGATCAAGACGAAATTCTCTATTCACACTTGATAATACATGCATACTTCAATGAATGCTTAAGCAGATCTGACATCATGACAAAGACATCATTCTAGAATCTTGATAATTTTGAAATCTTCTGATCTGCAATCATGAAAGTCACAAACAAATTTCACAATCTTTATGCTCGACATGCAAAATTACGACTTTTCATCAGATATGATGCAATCAACGAACTCAAAATTCAAGAGTATGAAGTCGAGATTCTTAATGTGCTTCAGCATAAACTGATGTACTTCTGAAACAATCTTTGCATTATCATAGATTATTTTCAATCTTTTTACTTCAATATCATTGAGAAAAGATCTGCATATCTCAAGAAGATTCTTCAATATCTTGATTATGATTTTGACAAACTGAGCAACGAAGTTGATGACATCTTGTGATAACGTCGTCTGTCGCAATAATCTCAGAGATGTCATGAACATTGTGAGATTTTAATATATTTTTGTCAGCGTAATCTGATCGTACTCAGAAAACAGATCTATCAGAAAGATCATAATTATATCGATGAATTCTTCGAAGAATTCATTCACGTCTGAGAGCAGATTGACGTCTCTGATGATAATCTTGTTCATATTCATCGCTGCGTTGATCATGCAATACTGATTGAACTTTTTCTTGATCAGAAATCAGAAATTTTGATACAAGTCATGACAAGATTTCAGTATGTCATACTTTATTCAATTCTTGAGCATGTCTATGATGATCTGATGAAGTGTCTTAGAGAATGAGAAATTGAATGTCTGTCATGCATCATGTGATATCGTTCAAATTTGCTGCGAGAATGAAACTATATCTTTTATCTTTTTCATTTCTAAGAAGTTTCAGATCATTATTGCTTCTCTGTTAAACAACATCTTCAGTAGTAAATTCTTCTCTTGCAGAGTTAAAGCATCATCACATATCATTCTCTTCGCTCGCTTTGAAGTCAGTCTGAACTTTCAAGCAATTTTGAAGAATTTGAGAAACAGTCAATGATCATACTTTTCTGACTTCATCTTTGTTATATTCAATTTGATCTGAGTCAATAAGATTTGTTTTCAATTTGTCAAATCTTCTGATATTGAGTTGTTTGACTTTGATGAATTCACAGATTGAATCTTCTGAGTTTTTCTCTTATATGCTGTCGCTACTTTGACATGATCTATCTTCTCATGCTGACGAATTGAACTCAGATCAAATCTTCATGTCATTCGCATCGCAAGTCTGTTTGAACGACATCATAACATCTGTGCACATTGCATGCTATCGTTCAAGCAAAATCGTTGAACGAAGCTTTAATCTTTCTTTTTCTTTTCTTCTTTAATTTTGATGAACGTTTCAGAGCTTTTCAAGCGCGCTAAATCGACAGTCTTCAAGCTTACACTTTTCATCGCAGATACGCTTTCAACAGAGCATTCATCTACTCATTTAAAGAGTCTTTCACTTTTTCAAGAAATATTTTCAACACATCTTGATTGACAGAATTGTGCGTTAAAATTAATTTAAAGAACATCATTCTTTCATCATCATCAATGACTGTCATCTCACAAGTTTCTTTTGAAGTATTGTTGATGCATAAACGCGTCTTTCGCTCATATGATCTGCTCAGTATCAGAGTGTACTCGTTGCTTTCAATCACAAATATTGAAATCATTGATTTTGCTTCGTCAATATTGATCTTCACATCATCACAACATTCAATGATGTTAGTCTTTGCTTCGCTAACTTCTATCATATCTAGATGAATGTCTCATTGCATAGACAACTGAGTTTTTGTGACAAGAGTTTCAGACATAACGTTGATTTCAGCATCACTATCAAGCAGTGTCTTAACGTAAATCTCATCGCTTATCAGCACTCATGTTATTGAACACATCACTGCATACAGAATTGCATTCGACTTTTCAAGTGAAGAATCTTCAAATTTTACTGCTGTTACTTGCACGTCATCAGTTTTTTTCATTTTCTTTTTCTTATGTTGTTTTACTTGAGCGTAGAGAGTTCAAAGAAGAATAAATGAATGTGTAAGCATCTGTTCAATGCTTACGTCTTGCATCTTCTGATTTGTTATAATATGCATCACGTCTTCTGTATTTATGCATTTCTCTACTATGTTTTGCGTTTTCTTGTCTCAATTGTCTGACTTTATCTTGCTGTCATCTGAATTCTTTTCTGTTGATTTCTTCGTTGTTTTTACCGTTTTCTTAAAGACAGCTGCATTCTGCATGATCACATTCTCACTTGTTCACTTCTTCAAGAACGACTTTGAAATCGACAGATACTCTTCAGAGCGTAAATTCTTCATGCTCAACAGATGTTCTTCTTCTTTTACTTTTTTCTTCAAGTTCAATTCAAACTCGTTCTCTGTTGTGTTACTGTCTTCATCACATTTTCATCTGACTTATAGTTGTGTCGAGCTGTGATAATCATTACTTCTTCGTTTCATTTCTGTTTCTCGTCTGTGTTCTCTGCTTTCTTCATGATTATTGCTCTTACACTTGTCAGTCTGATGACGTTGACATGTTCTGCTCTCATTTGCTGATTCTGTTTCTTTAAAGCATTGTCAATCAGCTCTTTCTGAGAACGACTTAATGTGAAAGATGTCAATCTGTCATCTCTTTCAGCGAGTCTCATTCAGAGTCTATTTGTTTCATTCACATGTATCTTTTCTTCTGTCTTATAAATATTCAATTGATGACATCTGATCTTCTGATATTTTATTTCTTCATAAAAGAAGCATTCTTTCATTTTAAACATTAAAGATGCTCATTCACTTCTTGAAAGCAAAAATGATGATGACATTAACATTGTTGAATGAGCAGACGTGATGAGTTCATGTGAAATATAGACGTTGAGCATCAAGACAAATGCTGTCATGTTTTGCATGAAAGATTCAATCTTCTTCATTGCTGTCTGCAAAGAAAGCATCGTCATTTCAAACTTATTTATCATCTCATTCATTGTTGTATCACTGAACTGTGCTACTATCAAAGAATCGAAGAACTTGTTTAACATCGTTGATTGCTTGATCTGATATTCATTCATGAGCTTGCTAAGATCATTGAAATTCTTGATCATGATTAAGAATTTCAACAGTGCTTTGACAGAGTCGCAGTAGATCATTATTACGTCATTAACTTTCTTAAAGTTCATGAAATTGAGATCTTCAGAATCAAGTGCACACTTTCATACAATCTTTTTGCTTAGTATAGATGAAAGATTCTTGACAAATCAATAACATCTGATATACTCATTCATTTGCTTGCATTTTATTAATGAATGTGATATGCTTTTGTATTGTTGACTGTACAGTTTCAGATCATTCTTCATGATACAAGACTTATTCTTGAAGATTTTCAGAAAAATTCAAGAATTCAGCTGTTGATCAGTGTCATCTTTCTTGTACTTCTTCTTCATCATCTTCTTCAGTTCTTGTCAGTTGAAATCAATATATTTGATCATAATCTTGATGCTATCGTCAATGATCTTGTTGCAGTATCTTAACAGCTTGCGAAATCGATCGATCTGATTCAGTTCATAATCATCACAGAAATTTTCATATCTTTCTAGAAAATCAATCATGTTCTTCTCTTTAAAATACGAGACTTTTGAAGTTTTGAGCAATAACATGAGTGTCAGATATTTCAGAAACAACATTGTGATCATGTTTATTTCTGAGCTGACTCAAGAGCTGATGAGCGTAGCACTCGTGTCTACAACAGATGCTCTCAATGAGCTTGTCATTTTGTCGCTGTGAGTTGATATTGAGAGCTGTGAGAATGAAATACAGAATAGCAAAAATAATAGAGCAGTCAAAAAGATCTTGTTATTTTGTTTTTGCTTCTCAACTCGTCGAAATTTTTCTTTCTTTCTTTTGCAGTTGTTACAACTAATTAAAATGCTTTTCTTTTTTCTTCTTTTATTTGATGAACAACGCTTAATCTTATGCTTCTGCTGAAACATGATTCACTGCTGAAACTGACGTCATTTCTCGTACTTCTGTCTACATTGCTTTGAATTCGTTCTTTGATTCTCACTTTCACTGTCTGTTTCTTGCAAGTCTTGAAATCAGATGAACTCTTCTTCTCATCAAAGTGTCTCTTCTGAGTGTCAATCATTCGCGAAAGTCAGTTTCTTTCTTCTTCGTTGTTGCATCTTCGCTCAAAGAGAGACAGTTTTCATCAGCTGAAGATACGCGTCTTTTCTAGTTTCAACTGTGAGAACTCTGTGACTTGAATAACTTTCGTCAATATCTCTAAGCGAAATGAAGTCGCTATATCAATTTCTCGTATTTCAGAGTCAAATTAATTCTCACTTCAAACCTTTCATAAACTCTCTGATCACTGTAAAGATGTCGTGTCACTCTCTGCTGTTCAGTCAACTGTTCTACTCAAGATATCATAAAAATGATATCTTCATGTTACGCTTCAATGTCGAGAAATAGAATACAGATGCAATATAGAAAGTCGTATTGAAGCAACAGAGAAAGCAAACAATGAACATGTGCAATGATCATGCTAGTAGAAAGATACTGTAAAACGTGTATGTTCTCTGTTTCTATCTACAAGTTGCAATGACATTTATATGTATACTCAAGAAACGTCTTTCAACTCTTTTATCATTGACTTAGATTTTGATCTCTTCTCTCTTACTAACTATCTCGTGAAAATGATGCAAGCAGTTTCACGATAACATCATTTCATTCTTATGTTCTTGTATAGTGACTGAGATATACAGAGCATATGTAATAGATTTTCAATCAAGAGTTTTGTCATATGAATGAATCAACTTCGATTTGAACAGTGAAATTGATTGAATATCAAAGCATTCATATAACTCTAAAATCAATGAATCATTTATGAACATTATGTCAGTGACTTCGATGTTTATCAGAGCGAGAGATCGAAATATCTTTTCTAGACTACTCAAGATGACGTTCACAATAAACGATTTAAAATCAAATGAGTCATCGAGCATATTGATGAAGCAAGATATGAGCATGTCACTCTCAATCACTACTTTGACGAAAGCAAATCATTTTTCAAATTCACTGCAATTTCGTGCATCTGAGTTGATTCAAGACAGTCGCGTGCTCTATGTTTTGACTTCTTGCATTTGAAGCAAAGTTCTTTTTTAAACAACTTCTCTCTAGCAGAGTCAACGTTCGATATTCTGAGTTTCTTTTATGCAAAGATTGAAGCTGAGATCGCAGTAGTGATCATCATCAAGATGTCAGCGATAAAGTGAGCAACTTGAGTCATTGATGTCTTGAGAGCTGATCGAGCATTCAATTTCGTCAATCGAACGTCGACTTGCATGCAAATGTCAACGAATTCGTTCAAATTCATAGTTTGTTCGTTGATCATGACTTGCTGAAGATTTGAGCTAATCTTATGCTGAAGATCATCTAATAGAGTTTCGTTATTATACTTTAGTTTCACACTAAGTTTCTGAAATTTCATTCAAAATTCATAAAAGAAGATCTTGTTTTGATACAGCTTCAAGAACTGTCATTGAGTCATGTGATATTGATTGAAATCATCATACATTTTATTTATGATCAACAATATCTCTTCTGCTTCAAGAAATGAGTTCGTGATCATGTTTCTCATTTTGAGTGCTATGTGTTTGATTGTCGTTTCACTGACTCGACTTTTCACATATGCAATCTTCATTTCTTTGATAGAAAAATGATTCTTGTTCATCTTCAACTTGTTTTGCATTTGAAACAATCAATTATTTACATTCTGTTTTGAATCTTCAAACAAAGATGAGTCAGATAACTTGATTGATCTCAAGAATCAATCTTTCAAAATCAAAGTGCTTAGTCAACTTGATGTTGCTTCTAAATAATGTATAATTACGTTTTTTTTCTTCATTTTCTTTATTTTTGTAGATGCATTCAAACAGCATTCAACGTTATCTGCATAACTTTCAACTCAATGTTAATAGCTTTCAATTCAATGTTGATCTTGTTGACATCATTCAACATCTGAATCATGTCATTGTGAATCTCGATTTCAATGTCATGCTGTTGACACATGTACTTGATAAAGACAACGAGATCATCTGCTTTATAAGCGTTTATTCAAGCATTCAGTTTAGTGCTGATGCTGATCTTGATCATTTTGTGATTGAAAAGCAACATGTTCATGTTCTCTTCTTCTGTATCAGATGACACATTCGTATCTTTTTCTTCTGATGCTGTTCAATTCTGTGATAGAAGTGATTCTCTTCTAGCATTTTGAAGTTCATAGCGAGCAATGCTCACTGATTCTGATTCTGTGCTTCTAGTCATTGTGTGAGTAGAAAATTGCTGATCGAGATTCAACTGAAATTTCTGATTTCAGTTCTAGAACAACATGTTCATGTTCTTCTGTTTTTCTGTTCTGATGACGAGCTCAGTAAAGAGTTAGTCTAGAGCAACGCGTTCATGTTCTTCTGTTCTGTTCTAGAAATTTCTTGATTTCTAATGAGTCTTCTGAGCTCAATTTTCGAATTTCGATTCTGATTCGAGTTTGAGTGATGTAGCTTGTTTTTATATCGTCTACACGTCGATAGCAAGGTTGATGAGCTTTGAACTAATGTTATGAGTCTGCATAGAGCGAATCATATGAGTGTATTCTAACTAGAAGTTCAAAGCTAAAGAAGGAAGAAGGTGAAACACGTCGAGAATCTTATACCCACGAAGGCGCGCTAGGCCACTAGCGTGTCAACACCAGCCCTATACTAGTCTATGATAGTCTAACACGATCTATGTTAGGCTAACCCAGAGTAACGAGGCACGCTCGCAACAGAAATGATCTTTTATCATAGATCTGCTGTTTTCTTCTTGCAGCATCAACAGAGCGTGAGCTGCAAAAAATATTTCTCATTTTTATTCTTCGAACTCAACATACATTTCTACGAGAGTCGCTTTTCTTCGTCGTCGACTCATCTTCACGTTGATCTCGTTTCTTCTCTTCGACGTCATTGTCAATTTCTCATCATTGAATTCGTTCATGTTCTCTTTGTTCATCATTTCTTTCTTTCGAAAACTTGATGACGTTACTTCATCTGAGCTAGCACTTCAACTCAGCAGTATGCTTACATTTTGAATAAACACTTATTGCATCATTAATGTTATTAACGAGATATTGACGCTTTTCTGTGTTGAATTAAAAGTTAGCGAAACGAAGAATTGATCGTTGATATTCAAGATCATGAGAAAAACGTCTTCGCTGCGAAGATTCTGAGAATGACTATGTTCTCTCTCAAGATTCTTTTTCTCACAGGCAGATGCAAAGATAGTTAATTCTTATTTTACATCAGCACATTTTGACATCAAATCTATCGCTTCACCTTCGAAGATCTCTCTCACTTTCTCATCAATAACATTCTTCATCTTCGTCTCTGCATCGTCATATCACGGTACGTCAATCTCGCCCTCTGCTTTCTCATCTCGAGCCTCATTCACCTGAGCGGCGATATCGACGTCGGCATCCCTTGATGGGAAAGTGGAGCGATGCGGTTCTTTTTGACGCAGGTGGCAGAGATCATGCTTGAGGATGCGATGAAAGCCGCTTGGAATGGGGATTTGAATGGTGGGAGGAAGAAGTGAAGGAAGGGCGTGGGATTCATCTGGATGATCGGCTTTCTGACTTGGACGACGCCGGTATGGAGCTATCCGAACATTCTGAGGCAGAGAGAGGGGGTGGATGTGATGTTCCCGGTGTCGATTGTTGGGTGGGTGAGGGGGTAGCCATTAGGGCGGCTGTTCTATTCTTCATTTCTAGGGCTGTGATGGCAGCCGCTCTGATTGTTTCACGGACGGGTTTCTTTGGAAGACAGTAGATGAGGGATTAAGGGTTGGATGTGGGAGGGGTTTGGGAGTAGGTTTTACGGGGGGTTTGAGAGGTGGTGAAAGAGATAGATTGGCAGTTGTTCAACAGCTAGTAGTACAAAGAGGAAGAAGAAGAAGAAGAAGGAGCGCAATCCAACCTCCCCAAACCGTCCCATATCCTTTCATAACCCCCCAATTCACCACACCGATCCCTCTCCCCCATCAACCCCAACCCCAACCCCACCAACCGCAGCCACAACGCTAAACTCAACACAAAGAACTTGCCCACGCCACGCTATCCTGACTTGATTCCGCCGCGACCATTTTTCGCGCTTCGACTAACCACGGGCGAGCATTTTCTCGGTTTGAAATGTACGCTTCGGCGGCTGGGTAGGAGGGAGGTTTGTGACACTGTTGGTTGTGTTCTTACTTGCTTGATGGGAGGGGGGGTTGAGGGGTTAAAGGAGAATGTGGAGGTGGAGGGGTGGGTGGGGGGGAAAGCCTTTCTTGTTTTGACGGGCGGGGGCAGGTGAGGTAAGGTGGTGTGCGTGAAGGGCCGGGGACTGAGGTGGAGTTGGGCAGGTGTGGGTAGGTGAGGCGCATGGTAGGGTTCGGAAAGGGGTGTGCAATGGATGGTGGCTCTGAGGTCTTTAAGCGGTTGGAGGGCTTCTCTGGGCTGGGGTACCATTGGCGGAAGGATTAGTAGAGTTTGCAGCGGGAGAGGTTGATAAGAGTATTTTATAGGTCCCCTGCCTTTTTAGAAAAGGTTATGACCTTGCTGTCGTCCCTTCTTTACATGCCTTGCTGCGTCGAACCAACAAAATCTGTAACCCGTAATTTCACTCGAGCATAATCGCGTAAACGAAGAGATCTCGCTGTTAATGAGCGATTTTGCTTGTTGTTCTTATCTAGCCCTTTCTGAAACAAAAAGGATTTTCGCTCTTTTAATCCTGGGATCAAATCTCTTGTTTCTGGTTGCAATTATTCCTGGCCAACGTCGTTGCTTGGGTGAGCGTTGCTGCAGTTCAGTAATAGAAGTGGACCTGCAAGAAGGAAATTCGTTGCTGGCATGGCAGACGTTGGAAATTATGGGGGATTGTCACTGTCGGAGGCTTTCCCCGTGCTTTGTTTATGGACTTTGTCTATTGCTCGTTCTGTTGGAGGAATTTTGGTCTTTGGTCAGTAGACGTAGCTTGTGTGTTGTTCTAGGTATATATTAAGCAAGTCCGATAACACAGCTCTTACAGCAATAAGCCGATTGTTTCGTCCGAGTGATTCCTCCATTTCATTGATTTAGATAATTTGAATTTGTCGTGTTAGGTCCAATGTTTGTACCGACGTAACGAGTACCTAGGGTGACCTTATCTACTAAGCGAGCTTCAGAGCTGAAAGTCCTTCGCCATTGTTGTCGTCCGTTGGTCTTTCCGTGTTCGTTACTTGACCCATTGTTAGGTTAAGCGCATGACCCTTCCTCCTCAGTGGAACCAATGTCATCATCGCTTGATGTGCTGCTTGACGGGCTGAAAAGGTCATTTGGTGTATCTCCACCTGCGGAATCTTCGGAATCTTGAAGAGTAGCGAAATGAAATATTTCTCGACGCAGCCACCCCGCATTCTTTTCCTCTGCATGTTCGTTTTGCCTTATCCATTCATGGATTTCCTTATCTTCCAGGTCGAGCTTGGATCTGTCTCCGGACAACAGGCAGTGAACAATTCCTTGATGGAGCGCTTTCTGAATGACGGCTATCCTGAGGTGCTCTATCCTAGGTGCAACGCCTACGTGCCACTCTATATATTTCTTACAGCAAACCTGCCTCTTCTTATATGGCACTTTGGTGTTAGGTCTTCTTTCTCTATACGAACGCTCATTAGGGCGAGAGAGATGATCGAGGTCATGCCATGGGGCAGTGCCACGCCAGGGGTTTTGCACCAGCAATTGAACGGCCCGATAATTCTGTTCGAGTAAGGCCTCCTTGAGTCCTACATCGGCGACTTCTCCACTGGTAGTATTGACCCAGTCAACAGAAGACCCACCCCTGGTCACAACATCTAGGAAATCGCACCGAGCATCTGTCCACGGCCCGTGTAATAACTTATCTGGTATCCGGCATTCACCGAGACAGACTAACAACCTCCATCTGTAACTGTTGATAGCTCTGAGATTTGGGCCATCCTTGGAAGTATATACTTGGAGTGTTATCAGTCCATCGCGTAGTCCAATCCCCAGAACTACCCGAATCTGGTTGCTGACATCCCAAGTATAAGAATGTAGATCGAGAAATTCATCTCCGAAACCCAAGGAATTTCGTTCATAAGCCTCTTCCAAAACCTGTGTCACAGTTGCCTCAGTGGGCTTATCGCCAGTTCGCCAATTTAGTTCAAGCTCACGGAACCGGCGTAGCAACGTCTTTACAAGGAAAACACGGATACACTGATGCAGGAAATCCAAGGTCATCCATTTGAGTCGCAGGATAGCCGTCTGGAGTTTCGCTATCTCTTGCTTTGTATCCAGGATATTGAGTAACTCGGTAGAATGTTCTAGAGCGCGGCTAGAATCTGATGAGAAAACTTTGAAAACCAGTAACATCTTGACATGAGGGCCCGAAAGAGCGGAGTTGAGGATTGGTGAAGCGCGAGGGAGATTAAGATTTAGACTCTGCAGGAAGATGTGCTGCAGCAGCTCGGTAGGCAGGCGCTCGAGCAGGGAGAGCTCCCTTACAGGTTCGGACATGGTAGGATTGGGAGATCCTTTGGGAGTTGAACGGTGTATGGCCTTCTGAAGCTTCCCCGACGCGTTTTGCTTCTTACCGCGTACCCTGATCGGGGTCATGTGGGATGTCTTGGCGGAATATTGGGTGATCTTCAATCTCTAATCCCCCTATCCGGGCACGGCTTAGAACGTTGATCTGGTTGGTTGGCTAAACAGTAGCTTCGCGAATGACTCTTCGGAATAAAAGGTGGCGAGAGGTTGAAGTACGGTAAGTTTACTCCATAGAACTGATCGACTGTGCTTCTTTGTGTCTGAGAGTCAAGATGGTGAAGACACCGACATCCGAACAACTATCAACTTGATATTGTGACGACTGCCGTGTTGTCTCTGGCTCGCTAAGTCGGAAGTTGACCGATCAGCCACAGTGATCGTCCAAGGCTGCTCTACGTACAGTAATTTTGGTCTTAGCCAACACGACGGCACAAAAGATCAACAGTCGACTTTCTTCCTGTGTCGTGGTGTCGTTCTTAGCGGTGGCTGTGCACATCACCAGCCCCGACAACAAACGCTTCATCTGAATCGTCTTCTGGTTCGATGCACGAAACCTTGTTTTCCATCACGTCGGATTGCTGCATCGAGCTACCTTGAGTTAGTAAACAGCTTATCGCTGCGTCATGCCCAGCTTCAAGCGCTCCCATCGAACGATGAACATGAATTTTGGCTGGGGATGATAGGGGGGAGTAGTGGCATGGAAAGAGATTATTTAAGGGCGCCATGTTTTCCCCGGTTCTAAGGAAATTGCATTCACTGATAAACACATCTAAATACGGAAAAACCCTACGGATTGAAAATTTGTGTTGACTCTCATTTCTGCACTACTTTGCCCCTTCCTCCATCAACAATCTCACAACTTCATCCACTTGCCCGCTCATCCTCTCTCGAACAAAACTCATAGCTACTACAGCTACATCGATCCCAAACCTACATAAACCATCTCTACCTCGCATACAAGAGGCTTAACACGCAAATTCAGTCAAAATGGGTGCTGTTGTATCATGCGTAAGTTTCCAGCTCAATCAAACCCGAATCTGTCCCTCAAGCTTGTCCTTGTCTGTGCGAGTATTTTCGACCATGATCAGACCATCCGAGCTACATTATACGTAGCAGCTTCGGCTGTAGAGGCGATACTGCGTCATGGCGCCTTTGCGTGTTGACCGCGTCGGCACTCGGTGCCCAGAGCTTCAGCTATGCACGACGTCTTGGCCACAGCCGTCCGTTCTGCTGCTCATCCATGCGGATTACACGGCGGTCGGATGATGTGAGCGACAGCTATGTGCCTCAGAGCTTCCACTCTACTTGTCTTCCGCTTCATTGTTACGCAGCGCAGCTCAAACAATTGCAGCAAACAATATGCGAGCACGAGGCTTTCCAAATCATCTTGGTTGCCATCACGCCAACCCGTTCCCTTCACGGACTCGTGCTTCCTTTTATCCACTTCAATCTCCCCTTGCCGTTGCCTTCCTCCCTTGCTGGACCGTTTTTCGGACTTGAATCTAACGGTCTCACCCTTACAGATCAAATCAGTCTTCCAGACCATCGGTGCCTGCATCATGGCTGTCGTTAACGGCATCGGTTCGATCCTCCAAGCTATCATCGGTGGATGTGTTTCTCTTATCGACATCATTGTGAGCTGCCTCACTTGCGGACGTGGAGGGGGACGGCGGCACGGGGCGGGGAGGAGTGCCGTCTAGCACCGATGGAAACCTACAAGTGGCATAAGGGGAGGTTAATGTGGGAGGTGGAACATTGTTGATAGCCAAGGGGATAATGCGAGGCGGGCGGACGATACCATTGTTGTTCTGGACAGGGTGTAAGGGAGTGTTATGTTGAGCGAGCATGAATTCGCCCAATGCCTGAAGATTTCCACTGCTCCTCCATATCTAAGCTGTGAACGCCTTGCAAATACGCGCGCCCTTTAATTCACCCCAATCGTCCCTATGACGCGTATTTCGTCCTTTCGATAGCCCCCAACCGGCGCCAGTAGAATGGATCAGATGCTTGATTGTACCAGAACAGCAGGGTTGTGGATTATGAGGGAAAAGCCTAATCTATGAAAGTAGGCCTTTGGTTTTTACATCCCAACTGCACGGTTACGCATCGCAGACAGGGGGGTAGGGCCCTACGAGTTGACAGGATCCTTGTGGGTGGCCTCTAAATGGACGCTCTCAACCACCTCTTTCCTGCAAATCTACCTTGGCCTGAGTTCTTCATAGCCCTCGGTACGGGTGCTGCCATCTACGTCTTCTTCAGCTATACTATCATCAATAATGGCGAGGAGTCGGCGCTTGACTTCAACATACCAGTGCCGGAACAATGCGGGCCTGGCTGGCAAGGCAAGCGGTTGGATGAACCGAGCATAAGGGTAATCATGGCATCTATCCCATGCAGTGAGGGCATTGGTTCTGATCGTGGTAGCAGATATCAGGCTCAAGTGCTATACAATGCTATTGCCCGGCTACTGGAAGGTTGCTGGGACGGGTCAATCCAGCTACGCCTGATGGAATAGATAGAGCAGTCGTCAAGGCGAGAGATGCCCAGATCGAATGGGCAAAGACGACGTTCAAGCAGCGGAGGAGAGTTTTGCGAACAATGCTAAAGTACATTTACCGTCTCCGCGATACTTCATCGAACGTGAGAAGTTGATCATGGCACTATTGCAGGTACATCCTCGACAACCAAGAAACCATAGCAAGAGTAGCATGTTTGGACTCTGGGAAGACTATGATTGATGCTTTACTAGGGGAAATCTTGGTGACGGTGGAAAAGTTGAAGTGGACTATAGAGCATGGGGAGAAGGCGTTGAAGCCGGAACGAAGACCAAGGAATTTTCTCATGATGTACAAGCACAATGAAGTGCGGTGGGAGCCATTGGGAGTTTTGGCGGCATGTGTAAGCTGGAAGTACGTACTACGATTCTCCTCTCCAGCTCAGGTTTTGTTTGACTGACCAAATGTAGTTATCCCGTAATCCCTATCTTTCTTGTCCTGTAGTCAACATTGCTAACCCATCTCAGATCCACAATGTCCTGTCCCCCATAATCTCCACTCTCTCCACCGGCTCCGCCCTCCTCATCAAATCCTCCGAACAAACCGCCTGGTCGCTGTCCTACACCACCTCAATAGCCCGCGCCGCACTGTCAGCATGCGGTCACTCCCCTAACCTTGTTCAACCCCTCGTCTGCTGGCCGCCGGCAGCCAATCACCTCACTTCCCATTCAGGAATCTCCCACATCACCTTCATCGGCTCTCGGCCTGTTGCCCATGCTGTCTGCGCCTCCGCCGCGAGGAGCTTGACCCCTGTGCTTGTAGAACTAGGCGGCAAAGACCCAGCTATTATCCTCGACGATGTCAAAGGCCTAGAAAGCAAAGTCGCGAGCATCTTGATGCGGGGAGTCTTTCAATCTGCAGGCCAGAATTGTATTGGTATTGAACGCATCATTGCCCTTCCTACCTCCTACTCGTCTCTCATCCGCATTCTCGAACCCCGTATCCGAGCCCTCCGCCTTGGCTCTGCTCTCGACGATGCAGATACAACCGATGTGGGCGCCATAATCTCCGACTCCGGCTTTGTCCGCTTAGAGATACTAATCACCGACGCCGTTGCACAAGGCGCCCGGTGCCTCGTCGGCGGCAAACGCTTCCTACACCCGAAATTCCCAAACGGTCACTACTTCTCCCCCACCCTCCTCGTCGACGTCACCCCCTCAATGCGCATCGCCCAAGAAGAACTCTTCGCCCCAATATGCATCCTCATGCCCGCCTCTTCCATCTCCCACGCCCTCTCTCTCGCAAACTCCACCCCTTACGCCCTCGGCGCCAGCATATTCGGCACCTCGCCCGCTGATATTGAATACCTCGTTAACGGCATCCGCGCCGGCATGGTCAGCGTCAACGACTTCGCAGTCACCTACGCCGTGCAGCTCCCATTCGGCGGCCATGGCGGCAGCGGATATGGGCGTTTTGCTGGTGAGGAGGGGCTGAGGGGGATCTGTAATGTCAAGAGCGTTTGTCGGGATCGGTGGCCTGGATGGGTAGGCACAAAGATTCCGGCGGCGATGGATTATCCGATTGGGGATGCGGGGAGGGCGTGGGGGGTTTGTAAGGGGGTGGTGGAGGTGGGGTATGGGTTGGGGTGGAGGAGGAGGGTGAGGGGGGCGTGGAGGGTTTTAGGGGGTGGGTGAGGGAGGGAGAGGGGGAAGCTGTGAGATGGGCCTATGGGCGGGGATGTGAAATATGGTTGGTGGTAGAAGTATTGTATACATATAAGTTCACCCAAGTCGTATTCCTATTTTCCTTTACAAGCTACCTGCGGTTTTGGTCTTGCAATAGACTTCATTCAATAGTTTCATTCTCCGCGATTCGATTACAGAAGCCTCGAGGTATTTCGGTTCTTCTACTTTCATCTCCAAAGGGGGGGGGGGGGGGGGGGGGGGCCGTTTTTTTTTTTTTTTTTTTTGAAATTTTAATA
>JAABUZ0100004474.1_pt1 | contig 19241 bp, 11 predicted proteins | sample 5562091 | NCBI WGS metagenome assembly JAABUZ01 (sample SAMN12813069, study PRJNA571459) | rock metagenome | isolation source: Antarctica rocks | place: Antarctica: Victoria Land, Linnaeus Terrace sud | collected 2015-12-21 | reverse complement strand
CACCTCCCGCCGCGAACTCGAAGAGCACAGCTTTCACCCGGCTGTGGCTCTGCTCGTGCCGCTCGCCGCCATCCTCCTTCAGTCGCTTCTGCCCCGTCCGGTTCCGTTCCTCACCATCCTCGATCTTCCGCTGATCATCACCATCTTCTTCGCTGTCAGCCGCCGCTCCCCCATCGCGGGCGCGCTTACCGGCGCCACCATCGGCCTCCTTCAGGACGCCCTCACCGGCCAGCCGATCGGCGTCAACGGCATCGCCAAAACCCTTATCGGCTACATCGGCGCCTCCATCGGCATCCAGGTCGATGTCGAAGCCCTGACCACCCGCATCCTGATGAACTTCCTGTTCTCGCTCCTCAACAGCGTCCTGCTCTTCTTCATCGTCCGCCGGCTTCTTGGCCTTTCGAGCCAGCAGTTTATCTGGAAGCACGAGCTGATCCGCGCCGTCATCAACACCGCCGTCGCCGTCCCGATCTTTCTCTCTCTCGACCGGGCGAAACGGATGCGTTGAACCTCTTCCTGGCGGCAGTTGTTGCTGCCGCTCTTGACCCGCCGAGGGAGCAGCAGCTCCGTCTAAACTGCAGACAGCGCTCATGAGCACACCTCCTCAAAGCCCGTGGCAGCCAGCCACCCGTCCCTCGTTCCGCCCCAGCGGCAAAGTTCAGGGCAGGGAAGAGAAGCTCTCGCCCGGCAAGCTCCACGCCGCGCAGTATGCCGTCGCGCTCATCCTCACCATCCTTTTCGTCGGGCTCTACCGCCTGCAGGTTCTCGGCGCCAGCAACTACCGCGTCCTCGCCGAGGCCAACCGTATCCGCAAGATCCCCGTCCTTGCACCGCGCGGACGCCTCTTCGACCGCGAAGGCCGGCTCCTTGTCGACAACTACCCCTCCGTCACCGCCTACGTCGTACGCGATCAGATCAAGGACCTCGCCACCGACATCCCGCTCATCGCCGCCGGTGTTCACCTCCCGCCCGACCAGATCGAAGCGACCCTCCGTCGCTTCCAGGCCTCGCCCAGGTACCAGTCCATCCCGCTCAAGCAGGACATCACCCCCGACGAGCAGGCCTTCATCGCCGCCCACCGCGATGAGCTTCCCGAGCTCGAAACCCGCGACGAGCAGCGCCGCCTCTACCCGCGCGACGGCTTCGCCGCTCACCTCATCGGCTACGTCGGCGAGGTCTCCGAGCAGATGCTCGACGACCCCCGCTACGCCTTCTACGAGCCCGGCGACGTCGTCGGTCGCTCCGGCGTCGAGCAGACCTACGACTCCCTCCTCCGCGGCACCGATGGCTCCCACGACGTCATCGTGAACTCCCACGGCAAGGAGCTCGGCACCCTCGGCCAGACCCTCGCCATCCCCGGCAAAGACCTCAGGCTCACCATCGACCTCGACGTCCAGATGGCCGCCGAAAAAGCCATGGAAGGCAAGACCGGCGCCCTCGTCGCGCTCGATCCGCACACCGGCGAGGTCCTCGCCCTCGTCTCGCGCCCCAGCTTCGATCCCAACCAGTTCTCCGTCCACCTCACCCGTTCCTACTGGAACGAGATCCTCTCCAACCCCGATCACCCCCTGCTCGACAAGGCCATCCAGGCCCAGCTCGCGCCCGGCTCCACCTTCAAGATCATCATGTCCGTCGCCGGCCTCCAGGAGCAGGTCGCCCAGACCATGCGCGTCAACTGCCCCGGCGGTGCCTCCTTCTACGGACACTTCTTCGCCTGCGACAAGCGCCACGGCATGGTCGACATCTACCACGCCATCCCCTGGTCGTGCGACACCTTCTACTACACCCTCGCCAACCGCCTCGGCATCGATACCATCGCCCGCTACGCCACCGCCCTCGGCTTCGCCAGCCGCACCGGCATTGACCTCCCGGACGAGGCGTCCGGCACCATGCCCTCCACCCAGTGGAAGCTCAAGAATTTTCATGAAAAGTGGTACGCGGGCGAGACCATCTCCGTCGGCATCGGCCAGGGAGCCGTCGCAGCCACCCCGCTCCAGCTCGCCCGCGCCATCGGCGGCATCGCCTCGGGCGGCGTACTCCATCGACCTCACCTCGTCTTCCCCAGCGAGGTCCCGCCTGAGCAGCTCGAAGCCGTTCACGAGACCTTCTCGGGCTCCGGCGACAAGACCGTTCCCATCACCCCCGACACCTGGCAGATCGTCACGGACGCCATGGCCGCAACCATGGTCAGCGGAACCGCCGCCCTCTCCCACCTCGAAGGCATCGACTTCGCCGGCAAGACCGGCACCGCCCAGGTCATGAGCCACACCGCTCTCGCCCGCTCCGGCGGCGGCCATAAGACGGTCCCCAACTCCTGGTTCGTCGGCATGGCGCCACGCCGAAACCCCGACATCGTCCTCGCCATCCTCTGGGAGAACGGCAATTGGGGTGCCAACTCCGCCAAACTCGGCGCCCAGGTCATCAACGCCTTCGTCGAAAAACAACGCAAACGCGATGGCAACCTCCGCGAACTAGCCCAGTCGCCCCAAAGCCCCAACCCATCTCCCAGGCAAACTTCTCCCAGTCAAACTCCTTAGCACGAGCCCCCGCCCGCGTCGCTCTTGCCGTCATTCTGGGGAGTATCGCGACGAAGAACCCCGAGCGACCCCAATCAGCCACAGGCGCCCGTTCCTTTCCACCCCAACGGCCCGTCATTCCGACCAGAGCCGCCCCACCCAACCGCGCGTCATCTCGACCGAAGCAACGGACAGCCTTACCGTCCGGTGCGCAGCGGAGAGACCCCCGCATTGGTCGTTGCCTTGCTTTTGCCTTGATCTAGCCACCATCCAGGAGCAAAGCTCCCACCATCCAGGAGCAAAGCTCCCACCATCCAGGAGCAAAGCTCCCACCATCCAGGAGCAAAGCTGCAAAACCGCCCTCGCTCTGCCGTCATTCTCAGGAGCATCGCAACGAAGAACCCCGAGCGACCCAAAGCACCCAAGCGCCCGCCACTTCCCCCCAGGCCAAACTACCTCGCTCAAAAACAACGCCGGCCGACATTGGCGTACACTTCCACAATTCTCACTACAATTATAAGAAGGTAAACAGACCGCCAATCCTGTAGCATCTTCGACGGGGAAGGCGTAAGCCTTGTAAGCAGAGGAATTTAGCTCTAACCCACATCGATTGACGAATTTAGTTGCAGCTGTTTTCACATCTTACACACCGCAGGGAACTTAGCCGACGCAACCCCAGGGGGGTGGGACGCCAAGATAGCTCTGACACCGAGGCCGACACCCGCATGAAGCTCACCGCTCTCCTTCCCGTCCTTCTCGGCGCCACCAGCCTCCTCGCCCAGCAGCAGCCCCGCCCTCCGGCCGTTCCCCTCATCACCCACAACCCCTACTTCTCCATCTGGTCCGACACCGACGACCTCACCGCCTCCAATACCGCTCACTGGACTGGCAAGTCCCAGCCCATCGCCGGCCTAGTCCGCATCGACGGCCACCCCTTCCGCTTCATGGGCCGCGACCCCCGCCAGGTCCCCGCCATGCAGCAGACCTCCCGCATCGTCACCCCCACCCACACCCGCTACACCTTTACCGCGGGGGGCGTCCAACTCGATCTCACCTTCTTCACCCCCACCATCCTCTCTGACCTCGACGTCCTCTCGCGTCCCGTGACCTACATCAGCTTCACCGCAAGATCCGGCGACGGCAGCCCTCACGACGTCTCCGTCCTCGTCGACGTCGATCCCGTCATCGCCGTCAACAGCCCCGGTGAGAGCGTCACCTTCTCCCGCAACATCACCGAGACGCAGACCGTCCTCTCCGTCGGCTCGCGCGATCAGCGCATCCTCAACCGCTCCGGCGACGACCTCCGCATCGACTGGGGCTACTTCCACCTCTCTGTTCCTAAAGACGAGCAGTCCACCTCCGCCATCGCCCGCGATGCCACCCGCACCTTCGCCACCACCGGCCAGCTTCCCGCAGCTGACGACATGGAGCAGCCGCAGACCGTTGGCCGCAGCGACGCCCATCTCGCCACCGAACTCCCCCTCGGGGGCGTCTCCGGGACGCCCGTCACCCGCCACCTCCTCGTCTCCTACACCGAGGGCTACGCCATCCAGTACCTCCAGCGAAACCTCCGCCCTTACTGGCAGCGCAACAACCAGACCGTCGAGAGCATGCTCGACGCCGCCGAACGCGACCTGCCCGCCCTCGAGAAGCGTGGCACCGATCTCGACACCACCCTCACCGCCGACCTCGCCCGCACTGCCGGCCAGAACTACGCCAACCTCTGTATCCTGGCCTACCGACAGGCTTGGGCCGCCCACGGCTTCGTTGCCGACCTCGATGGCCAGCCCTTGGTCTTCGGCAAGGAGAACTTCTCCAACGGCAGCATCGGCACCGTCGACGTCCTCTACCCCGCCGCGCCCTTCTTCCTCTTCTTCAACCCCGCCCTGCTCGAAGCCGAGCTCCGTCCCTTGATGGAGTACACCGCGCTCCCCAACCGCTGGCGTTTTCCCTTCGCCCCGCATGACCTCGGCACCTACCCCCTGGCAAATGGCCAAACCTACGGCGGTGGCGAAAAGACCGAAGAAAACCAGATGCCCGTCGAAGAGTCCGGCAACATGCTCCTCCTCATCGATGCCGTCGCCCGCGCCCCGATCAATGGCAAGCCCAACACCGCCCTCGCGGCCCAGTACTGGCCCAAGCTCACCCAGTGGGCGGAGTTCCTCAAAGCGCGCGGCCTCGACCCCGAAAACCAGCTCACCACCGACGACTTCGCCGGACACGTCACCCACAACGCCAACCTCGCCCTCAAAGCCATTGACGCGCTCCAGGCCTACGCCGACCTAGCCCACCTCCTGGGCAAGGAGCCTGTCGCGCGCGACTACAGCAAGACAGCCCACACCTACGCCAGCAAGTGGATCGACCTGGACAAGGAAGGCGACCACTACAAGCTCGCCTACGACTCCGCCAACACCTGGAGTCAGAAGTACAATCTCGTCTGGGATCAGCTGCTCGGCTACAACCTCTTCCCCCCGTCTGTGCGGGAAAGCGAGATCACCTTTTACAAAACCAAGCTGAACAAGTACGGCCTTCCCCTCGACAGCCGCGCCGACTACACCAAGCTCGACTGGGCGATCTGGACCGCCACCCTGGCCTCGAACCCCGCCGACTTCAACGCCATCATGGATCCGACCGCCCTCTGGATCAACGAGACCCCCACCCGCGTCCCCCTCACCGACTGGTACGACACCAAAACCGGCAAGCAGGTCGGCTTCCAGGCTCGCAGCGTCGTCGGGGGCGTCTTCATCAAGGCCCTTGCCGACAAGCAGCTCACCGAGAAATGGCGAGCCAAAGCAGAAAGCAAGTAGCTGTGGTCTCTTGCACCGTTCTGCTTGATCATTCTGACCCTGAGCGGAGCCGAAGGGGAAGAGTCCCCATTTTTAGTCTTTGCTCTTGCTAGTCATCCAGTAGGATCTGCTGTCGTCTTTCCTGTTTGGAGATCGGCAGGATCGAGCGCGACGGCCGTTCTCAACCCAGGCAGCCCGCCGCGTCTAAACTAGCCCCATGACCCGCCTCTCCTCCTTTCGCGACTTCGATTGGGTGCTCCTCGCCTTTGTCGGTGTCCTCTCGGTCATCAGCGTCCTCGAGATCAAATCCGCGACCCTCCACACCAAGTTCCACGGCTTCGACACCAAGCAGATCGGCTTCCTTGCCGTGGGCCTCGTGCTCATGTTCCTCATCTCGCTCGTCGACTACCACGCACTCATCGAAGTTGCCACTCCCGCCTACACCGTCTCCATCCTCGCCCTAATCGCCGTTCTCGCCATTGGCACCAAGGTCATGGGCGGCAAGCGCTGGATCAAGTTCCCCGGCGGCATCCACTTCCAGCCCTCGGAGTGGGTCAAGCTCGTCCTCATCATCGCCGTCGCCCGTTATTTCTGGGGCCTCTCCGGCAAGGAACTCACCTGGGGAGATATCGCCAAATCCTTCGCCCTCGTCTGCGTTCCCATGCTCCTCGTGCTCAAGCAGCCCGACCTCGGCACCGCCCTCACCTATCTACCGATCCTCCTTTGCGGCCTCTTCCTCGGCGGCATCCGGCCGAAGCAGGCAGGCATCCTTCTGCTCGCCGCGGCTGTCCTCGGCGGAGCTGTCTGGAAGACCGGCAAGGTCCTTAAGCCCTATCAGAAGGCACGCCTCACCTCCTTCATGGACCCCGAATCGGACCCCCGTGGCTCCGGCTACCAGATCCGGCAGTCCCTCATCGCCGTCGGCTCCGGAGGTATCTGGGGCAAGGGCGCCAACAAAGGAACGCAGACCCAGGGCGACTTCCTCCCGATCCCCTACACCGATTTCATCTTTGCCGCCTTCTGTGAGGAGCATGGCTTCCTGGGCGCCATCGGCGTTCTCCTGCTTTACTTCGTCATCCTCATGCGCCTCATCCAGAACGCCCAGACCGCCGCCGATCTCCCCGGCAGCCTCCTCGTGATGGGAGTCGTCGCCGTTATCATCTTCCAGATCGCCGTTAATATCGGCATGGTCCTCGGCCTCATGCCGGTAACCGGCATTCCGCTGCCGCTGATGAGCTATGGCGGCTCCTCCATCCTGTTCACCTTTCTCTCCCTCGGCATGGTCATGAACGTTCGGATGCGCCGCTTCGTGAACTGAGATCTGGCGACCGGAACGCTGTGACAGGAACTGCCAGCTACGGCGGAATCCAACACCCATTCGTGAGGGCAGCGGCGTAACTATCTAGCTCGTGATATACGCGAATTCCTCAAATGCATCTCATAAACAGTATCGCAGCGTCCTCGCCCTGAACATCCGCTCGGACGACTCAGGAGTCTCCCATGAATCGTGCTATCGGTGCAATCGTCGTACTCTCCTCCGCCCTTCCTCTGATGGCCCAAAGAACCGTCAGCTGCTCCTCCAACGATGGCGAACGCCATAACTGTCCCGCAAACACCAGAAACGGAGTTGTGCTGTTGAAGGAGTACAGCGACAACATCTGCCAGCAGGGCTCGACATGGGGTTACACCCCGAGGGGAATCTACGTCAGTGGAGGTTGCAGCGCCCAATTCCAAGTTGGCGGCAGCACCTCACAGAACGGAGATAACAGCAATGGAAACAACGGCCAGAATGGCTACGGAAGCAACGGCAACAGCTCTCGTTCTAATGGCAACAACAATGGTTACGGCAACGGCCAAGGTAACAATGGAACCGGCAACAACGGCCAGGGTAACAATGAGAATGGATATGGCAACGGTCAAGGGTACGGCAATAACGGAAACCATCAGCGTTATGACGCGGTCATCCCGTCCGGAACTCGCATGGATGTGCGCCTGGAACAGGCGGTAAGCTCCCGTAGAGCGAAGCAGGGGGACCTCATCCCGGCAACCCTTGTCAATGACGTCGTTGTCAACGGAAACGTGATTGCTCGATCTGGAACGCAGGTGCAGGCAAAGGTCGTTGCCGCGCAGGAAGGTCAGACAAGCTCCCTGTCGGTACGACTGGATTCGATGATGTTGAATGGGCAGGAGTACAAACTGCTGACGAACTCGGTTCATAGTGTTCGGGACAGCCAGGGAGCCCAGAGTGGCAACTCCTCCTCCGATAGTGGAAATCCTGGAGCTCAGATCGGATCGATCCTCGGAGAGATCGCTGGAAATCGTCAGGGTGGAGAGCTTCCCGCGGGCTCGGTATACAGCTTCCGCCTGACGAGCCCTGCCCGTCCTGGAGGGTCTTCTTATCCTTCCAATTCGCGATAGTATCTACTTCGGCTAGCTTCTTGATTCCAGAGTGTGACTCTGGCGCTCCTGCTACGGTGGTGCGATACTGTTACCAGCAGGTGAACGGCTGTAGATGCCAATCACTGCATTTTTCGTCCGCCTATCGAGGCGCCAGGCGCCACGGGCGGCACAAAGACTTTTAGAAGAAAAGGCCGACCAGACAGAGAAACATCGAACCCGTTGGTCGGGCAGGTTTTCAGGGAATGATTGCATCCGGAAGGCAAACGGCCCCGCCTCGCACCCGCGAGGTTGTTCTGGTCACAAACTCCGCATGCTTTCCCTCGCCTCAAGCGTTCTCTCGTGTATCCGATTCATCCAGTGCCGCCGCGGGCGCGATCGTTCCGATCGTGTCGACGGCAGAGCTGTTTCTACATCTCGCACCGGCCATCGCACCCCCGAGCCTCCGCATACCGCGCCTGCCCGCCTCAACGGTGAGCTGCACCTAGTCCCTCCCCGGGCCGAGGCGCATCTCGCCGATAGAACCTCTGTCTTGTCTGCCGTCCGTCCTTCACAAGGGAGCCGGGCAGAAAGAGCAGAAGCAATGTCGAAAGAGATTTATATCTCCTCTACGCCGCACGAGACGCGGCTCGCTATCGTCGAAAACGACGACCTCACCGAGATTTACTACGAGCGCGAGAACGAATACACCCTCGCGGGTTCCATCTACAACGGCAAAGTCACCCGCGTCCTCCCCGGCATGCAGTCGTCCTTCGTCGACGTCGGCCTCGAGCGTGATGCGTTCCTGTACATCACCGACTTCATGGAGGAGGCTGGAGAATCGGCCGAGTTCGACTCGGCGGATGCCGCCTCTGGATCGCGTCGCGGAGGCCGTGACGATCGTGGTGGCCATAAGGAAGACCCCGCTCCTCGCGAAGGAAACGTCGTCGCCCGCGACGAGGGCGCCATCGACCCTGATCGTCCCTCTGCGCCTCCGGCCGAAGTCCGCACGGACCGCACCGAGCGCGGAGAGCGAGAAGGGGGACGCCGTCGCCGCGGCAGCCGTGATGGCCGCAATGCCAATCGGGATACCCGGACCAACGTCGACGAGCGCGGCGCCGGTCAACGCGACCGCTCGCTTGAAGCGCGTACCCCGGCCCCATCTCCGGTCGAGCCCACCTTCGACGTCCCTCCACCAGTGCACTCTGGCTACCTTGAGCCCGGCACCGAGATCCCCTCCACCGCTGAAGTTGGCGAAGGCGCTCCCGGCGCAGACGGCAGCCGCCGTTGGCGCGGTCGCCGAGGCCGTCGTCGCGGACGCAGCTCGGTCCAGCGGGAAGAGTCGCAGGCCCTTCAGCAGCCCGGCACATCACAGGATCAAGGCGAAACCAGTGCTCGCGCTGCAGGTCGTGGATACCAGGCCGACTCAGCCAATGCTGAAGAGCCGGAAGAAAACTTCGATCAGGAGTACCCCCAACAGGAGGACGACAGCTTCAATCTGCACGCATCGGCCGCGGCGTCCGCGCCGGGGCCAGCCGCCAGTGAAACATCGGATCCAGCCCAAGCGCCAGAAGGACATGTCGGAGGGAGCTCTCGTGATCGCGACTCGCGAGACCGCAGCCGCCGAGAACGTGGAGGTCGCGACCGCGATCAGCGTTCTCCTCGGGCTCCCCGTGGCTTCGCACCCTCCCGAGCCCTCTACGGCGTCGACAGCACCGAATCGGACAGCCATATCCAGGATGGCCCCGCCCCCGAGCCACTGATCCTTCCCGGGGAGTCGCTCTCCAAGTACCGCAAAGGGGATGACGGGCAGACCGGCGCCAGCTCCCCGTCTTCATCGCAATCCGTACCCGCTCCCCGGCCATCCACGGAGTACACCCTCCAAGGTGCATGGGATGGCAGCACCGTTCTTCCCGGCGAAACTATCCGTCCGAGAGGAAACGCCGGCTCGGACGCAGGCTCTTCCGAGCGCCCCCGCTCAGACCGTCAAGACGGTCGCGGGTCGCGCGATCGGGGTGGACGTGATGGCCGTGGTGGCCGCGATGATCGTCACAGCCGCGACGATCGCCCAACCAGTCGGCGCGATGATCGAGGCGATCACAACCGCGGGGGCTCTCAGGCCGTGTCCTCTGCCCCGGCTGTATTCACCCCGGCTCCGTCCAGCGACCAGCCTCTGGAAGTAGATAGGACTGTGTCTGAGGCCCCCTCCAGTTCCGCTTCGGCGCTCGATGGAGGTTTACCCTACATTGAGACCGAACTGCCTTCCATCCTTGGCGTGGAGCATCAGGCCTCGTCACAGGTCGCGCCATTCGCTTCGGCTCCCGGTGGGCACGGTGAGCCGACCGAGTACGAGCCGACCGAGGCCTCCGCCTCCGTTCGCTTCGATCCAACGACCCGGAGCGAATTTCGTCAGATCGCGCCTGCCGCCGAACTCTCCGAAGCTCTCGCTCACGATGATCCGGAACCCGAGGCCTCCCCCCTCTCCTCCATTCATGCGTCCGAACACTTCATCGCCCGCGTATCCTCGCATCTTCCTGCAACTCTCGAAGCGTCCTCCGACCCCACCAGCACAGCAGAACCTCATGGGGCTGAGCCCGCTCCTGTCAGCGGTGCAGTCCATTCGATAGCACATACCATCACGCCTCAACCCGAAGTGGCCATGGAACCGATCCACCCGGTGCCTCTGGAGGAGACGGCACCTCTCCATGAGTTCACGTCCGTCCAGAACACGGGTGACATGCTCTCCGAAGCGCCCGCGCCCGCTCAGGGGGAGGTCGCCGAGCCAACCTCGCCACTGCACCACGAAACCGCCATCCTCGACGCCGTCGCGCAGCCTCAGAGCGGCCCGGAGAACATTGCGGACAGATCCCCAGCGAACTTCGAAGAAGAGATCTTCGAGGATGACGAGGACGAAGACTTCAACGCGACTACTCTCCATGCCAGCTCCATCGAAGAGATGGATTTCGAAGAAGAGCTTCCTCTGGAAGGCGCGGCCGACCTTGGCACTATGATCCGTGAGATGTCTATCGACCAGATCACACGCCCGGGCGATGATCCAGAAGACGACGAAGATATTCTCGAGGAAGAAGACACGGTCGACGACGAATCGGGTGAGCCATACGGTGAGGCAGGGGAGGACGAGGCCGAGTTCGCGCACAGCGGCAGCGAAGACATCTCGCTTGGGGATCACAATGGTTTGTCTCACGAGCCTTCCGGTGGCCGCGACTACGCCGAAATCTCCTCTGGTGAGGATTCGCCTGGTATCGGTGCGGAATTCTCACGCGATCCCGATCGGCGTTCCAGCCGCCGCGACGGCGGTCGTCGGGACGGCCGTCGCGATGGCCGTGGCCGCGAGCGTGGTGGGGATCGCGCCCGCCCGGCTGGCGGAAGTGGAGATCGCTCCACCGGCCGCCCTGGACGGCGTGACGGACGTCACTCCGCGCAGACCACCAATCTCCCCGCCATCAGCGATCTGCTGAAGCCCGGACAGGAGGTGCTCGTCCAGATCGCCAAGGAGCCCATCGCCAAAAAGGGTGCGCGTATCACGTCCCACATCGCCCTCCCTGGCCGTTTCCTTGTCTTCATGCCAACCGTCCATCACACCGGCGTCTCCCGAAAGATCGAGTCCGACGGGGAGCGTCGACGCCTCAAGGAGATCCTGCTCTCGGAGAAGGGAGAGGCCGCCGGTGGCTTCATCGTCCGTACCGCTGCCTCCGGTGCCACCGAAGAGGAGCTTCGCTCTGATCTCCGCTTCCTCCTCAATCTCTGGGCCGACATCAAGCAGCGCTCCGAATCCTCGAAGTCGCCGGCCCTTATCTACCACGATCTCAACCTCGTCGAGCGCATCCTGCGAGATCAGGTCACCGACACCTTCTCCGCCATCTGGGTCGACACCGAGACCGAGTACGAGCGCGTGCTGCGCTTCCTCCAGCGCTTTCAGCCGCCCCTCATCCGCCGCGTCAAGCTCTACACCAAGGAGACGCCGCTCTTCGAACAGTTCGGCATCACCGAAGAGATCAACAAGGCCCTTCGCTCAAAGGTCTGGCTCAAGAGTGGCGGTTCCATCGTTATCAACCAGACTGAGGCCCTTGTCGCGATCGACATCAACACCGGCAAGTACGTCGGCAAGACCGCGCGCCTCGAAGACACGATCGTCAAGACCAACCTCGATGCCATCCCCGAGATCGTCCGCCAGATCCGTCTGCGCGATCTTGGCGGCATCATCATCATCGACTTCATCGACATGGACGAGCGCAAAAACCGGAACAAGGTCATGGCCGCTCTCGAAGAGGAACTCAAAAAGGATCGTGCTCCTTCGAAGGTTCTTCAGTTCAATGACTTCGGCCTCGTCGCGATCACCCGCAAACGTGTCAAACAGTCGCTCGAGCGAACGCTGTCGGCTACCTGCAGCGTCTGTCAGGGAACCGGCATGACCAAGTCCCCCGTCACCGTCTGCAATGACATCTACATCGAAATGCGAAAGATGCAGAAGCACCTCGATCGCGGGGATGTCATGCTTCGGGTTAACCCTGAAGTCGTCAAACAGCTCAAAGCTCCCGGCACGAAATGGCTCCAGGAGATGGAAGACATGGTCGGCAAAACAATCCTCGTCAAGTCCGATCCCAGCCTCCACCCCGAGCAGTTCGATATCCACTAAACCACGCTGGTGGCAGATTTTCGTAGAGGTGCCCGATCTTGGGCGCCTCCACCTTCGTGTGCTTTTCCACCGCTTTTGACCGCACCAAAGCACCCGTTATCCAAAACAGAAAATCACGCGTCTTACACAACAAGATCAGTCACATTGTGTTCACTCCTCAAGAAGCAGGAGTAGGTCTCAGCAACACAGGGAGTAAATTTTGATGCATTCCTTTTCTCGCACCTCGCTGCTCTTCGGCCTTGTCCGTGTTGCAGCGTTAGCCGCCTTCACCTCTTGCGTAGTCGGGGCCTCTGCGCAGCAATCTTCGGTTGCATCCTCCAGCACGACCCTCGATCTCTCGCACCCATCGCTAAGTCTCGAAGCCTCGCTCAGGTCACCACTCGCTCTGGCCGGTGCCGGAGACGCCAGCAGTTCCAGCAGCAGTCTCACTGCTGATATTCCGGCTGATCCATCCGCCAGCAGCGATCTTCAACCTCCTCCCCGCAGACGCCGTTATGGCCGCCCAAACTACAGCGACAAATACCGGAACGCGGATGGATCTAACCGCTTGGCCTTTGTTGCAGGCGGTGGCTTCAACCTCCCTGTTGGGAATGCCAGCTCCAACTACCTCAACGTTGGTTACCGCTTCGAGGCTGGCGCCGGCATCAACATGAGCAAAAAGCTCGGAGTTCTCTTTCAGTTCGACTACGATCGCTTCGGCATCCCCGGCAACGTCCTTGCGAATCAGGCCAACCTGTACAACTCGTTAGATCCAACCCAGGGAAATCCTTTCACCGGGCTGGGCGGCAACGCTCATATCTGGTCCTTCACTCTCAACCCGACGTTCAATATCTATCAGGGCGATACAGTTGGCGCGTATGCAGTGGTGGGTGGCGGCTTCTATCATAAGGTCACCAACTTCACTGTTCCAGCTACCGGACAGTACTGCGATCCGTACTACGGTTGCTATCAGTACCAGACGGATCAGGTCGTGGATAAGTACACCAGCAATGCGCCGGGAGTGACCGGGGGCATCGGTCTCACCTATAAATTCTCCCGCTGGTCCAACGAGCGCCTCTTTGCCGAGGCTCGCTACGTCCATACCTTCAATCAGGCCCGGCTAGCGGATCCCGCCTTCACGGGAGCACCCACCGGCTCGCTCAATAACTTCTATCCGCCCAACAGCAACGAAACGTCCTATATCCCAATTACCTTCGGCATTCGGTTCTAACCTGGAAGGCAGTCTGACACGAGAAAAGCCCGGCAGTGAGCCGGGCTTTTCCGTTGTAAAGATCCCTCTCAGAGCATCTGTCTCTGCATGATGTAGCCGCCGGCTACCCCAATCACGGTGCAGGCCGTGATAACCACCTGGTGCGCCATGCCGCGCTGGCGCGCCTCCCAGCTGTTATCCCACAAGATCCAGATCAACACCCCCATCAGGGCAGCCTCCGTGACCATCGGATGAATGGCCTTCACAATGTAAGCCGTCGTGTAGCCGCCAACGCCCGCTGCAAGCAGCCAGAACAGCTCGTGCACCAGCTTGTACCCATTCCGAATCAGGTAGTCTGCCTCTACGAATCTGGGCCGGGATAGTGTCACCGCAAAGGTCAGAACCATCGAGATTGCGACCGTCACCGTATATCCCGCGGCAATGGCCAAAGCCATCATCACAGCTATAAACATTGCACCTCTTAACCTTGTTGAATTCGCACGGATCTCTTTCTCGCGAAGAGCTTTGTCTTGGTCCCAAGTCTAACAGTCGAGCATCAGATCCCCACCGGGTACGGCTTCTCGTGCATCTCCTGTCCCGCGCTCCCGAACCGCTCGAATCGGCCCTGCAACAGGCTCAGCAGGCCCGTACACCAATACCCCAGCACAAACAGCAGCAGAAACGGAACCGTGAAGAAGTTCTCCGTCGAGATCGCATACCAGACCGTGTACGCGAAGTAGCATCCCAGGGCCAGCTCGATCCACGGCACTATCCCCAGCCGCTTCCGATACTTCTTGGCCTGGCTCCTCTCGCCCTTTTTTTCGACCCGGTACTTCGGCGTTCGCGCAAAGGCGCTCTGCACGCCAAACAGCGCCTCCATCACCGCCTTAGTGTTTGTAATCGTGAGCCCTACCCCCAGCGCCATCAGGAACGGCACATACGCAAACGTCTTCCACCACGTCTTCGGGTGGAGCTCCTTCTGGCTCACCAGGTAAAAGCTCGAGACCGACATCGTGCTGGCCATAAACAGCGGCAGATCGATCAAGATCATCTGGATGTACCCCTGCCAGCTACGAATAATCATCGCCGGCATCAGCAATGTGCTTAGCACAATCATCAACGGATAGCTGATATTGGCGGTCAGGTGATACCAGGCTTCCAGCTTTGTATGCCACGGAGCGTCGCTCGCCATCACCCTCGGTAAAATCTTCTTTCCCGTTTGGATTAGACCCTTCGCCCACCGTGCCTGCTGCGTCTTGAAGGCGGTCATCTCGATCGGCAGCTCGGCCGGGCATTCTACATCTTGCAGATACTTGAACTTCCATCCAATCAGCTGCGCCCTGTAGCTCAGGTCGGTATCCTCGGTCAGCGTGTCGTGTTGCCACCCACCCGCCTCCCCAATCACGCGCCGCCGCCACATGCCCGCCGTCCCATTAAAGTTGAAGAACACTCCCGCACGGCTGCGGCCTCCGTGCTCCAGCACAAAGTGCCCGTCTAACAGGATCGCCTCGACCTCCGTCAGAAAGCTGTAACCTCGATTGAGGTGCGTCCATCGCGTCTGCACCATCCCCACCCCAGGCTCGGCGAAGTGATGAATCACCTGCATGACCCACTGCTCCGGTGGCACAAAGTCCGCGTCAAAGATAGCCACGAACTCGCCTCGTGCGACCGTCAGTCCCGCATCCAGGGCTCCCGCCTTGTAACCATACCGGTTCTCCCGATGGAGGTAGAAGATCGGCTGCGGCTCCAGATCACCAAAGCCTGCCGCGTATCGCTCCACAATATCGCGAGCCACCTCCCGGGTCTCATCCGTCGAGTCATCCAGCACCTGGATCTCAAATCGGTCACGTGGGTAATCCAGCCGGCAACACGCATCCACCAGCCGGTCGATCACATACTGCTCATTGAAGATAGGCAGCTGAATGGTTACAAATGGCAGCTCACCGGGATCGAACCGTGCAGGCGGCTCCGACCATCGAGTCTCCTTCTTACGGTTCCTGTAATACAGCCATACCAGCTGATATCGGTGAATCCCGTAAAACGCCAGGATTACCATCACGATGAAGTAGGGAATCAGCAGCGCCGTATCGAACGCATTCCACCGATACAGGTGCTCAAACGTCTTATCCGCGTAGTGCGTCTTCCAGTAGTGCCCAATTCCATGCGGGGAAGCAAACAGCATCGCCGCGATTAGCTGTGTCAAAACTGGCAGAGTTCACTCCTGGGTGTTCTGCCGATTCTATCGGATCTCCTAGTTCAGAAACATCGTCCGGTACAACGTGTCCCTCTGTACCGGCCTGAACCCCGCATCGCGAATCACGCGCCGAAGCTCCTCCTCGGTCGTGCAGTTCGCCGTTCCCGCCGCCCGCACCACGTTCTCCTCGAGCATCACCGAGCCCACATCGTTGCCGCCGAACCGAAGCCCCATCTGCAGCACCTTCAAGCCCTGCGTCACCCAACTCGACTGCACATTCTCAATGTTGTCCAGGTACATCCGCGAGATCGCCAGCGTCTTCAGATACTCGACCGACGTCGCCTCATCCCATCCACGCCCGCCCAGCGCCGTGTTGCCGGGCTGAAACGACCAGGGGATGAACGCCGTAAACCCGCCCGTCTCCTCCTGCAGTCGCCGCACCACCTCAAAGTGGTTGACCCTGTGTTCGGTCGTCTCGCCCACGCCAAACATCATCGTCGCCGTCGTCCGCATCCCCAACTCATGCGCCGTCCGATGGACGCTGACCCAGTCCTCGGTACGGCACTTCAGTCGGGCAATCCGAGTCCGCACCTCGTCATCCAGGATCTCCGCCCCGCCCCCCGGAATCGAGTCCAGCCCCGCATCCCGCAGCCGCATGATCGTATCTCGCAGCGTCAGCTCCGAGTACTCCGCGATCGCCAGGATCTCACTCGCGCTCAGGCAATGGAGCCAGATGCGCGGGAAGCGCTCCTTGATCCCGCGAAACAGCCCCTCGAACCAGTCAATCTTCAGGTCTGGATGGATGCCGCCCTGCATCAGCACGCCCGTCCCGCCCATCTCCTCGGTCTCGGCGATCTTCGCGTAGATCGTCTCAAAGTCCAGGATGTAACCTTCCGCCGCCATCTTCCCCTTCAACGGCCGGTAGAACGCGCAAAAAGTGCAATACTCCGTGCAGAAGTTCGTATAGTTGATGTTGCGGTCGATGATGTAGCTCACCACACCCTCCGGATGCAGCCTCCGCCGTACCGCGTCGGCCTCCATCCCGATCCCGATCAGATCGTCACTCGCAAAGCAGTTCAGAGCCTGTTCCCGGCTGATTCCCATGCACAAATTCTACGCCTGCCCAAGGGGGCATATGCCGCTTCGACCTAGGTCAGGCGAGACCGTACTTTGGCCTGTGAAACACGCCGTGCAGCGATGTCACGGGGCACAGGAACGCAGAAGCGCTGGTGACCCGAACACGGACCGTCCTGCCGGACCTAACTGAGTTCCGCTGTCTGCCTCTCGCGCAGACGTCTTCGGAGGTCAGCGGTCACCTCACGATGGCACGGGAGGCAAAGTGTGCGGATGTTATCCACATCGCACTGCCCTCCGCCCTCAGCCACCGGCAGGATGTGGTCGGCATCCCACAGCGATCGCCTGCTCGTGATGGTCTTCATCCCATAGAGCGATAACCCGGCAGCACGCGCCGGCCCGCGAGCACGCTTCAACGCCTGAAAAATCGCCAACGTGTCGGCCTGGCAGCGGTCGCACACACCGCGATCACGTTGGAACACCAGATCACGCAGGTAGCCGGGGTCAGATCGCAGTCTCCACTGGTGTACGCAGAAGTCGGAGCAGAAGGTACGGCGACGCTTGGCTAGGATCTCAAGCTGGCACCACCTGCACAGCGGAAGCCCATTCGGGCCCAAGGGAAGGCTCAGACGTTTCCGCACTCGCCCTGCCTCTTCAAGGACACGCGGCGGCAAAGATCGGGTCGCAGACATAGGATCCCGTGAGCCTAACGCGCCGTCCACATCCAGGGAAGTAACGGCTCAGCTTCATGCGCCCAATCACGCACCGCTGAGCCTCTTCCTAGGCCTCGTAAACATTTCTGTCCAGAAATGCATTGCGAAATTTGCCATGGGGATCGTACTGCTTTACCTGCGCCTGGAACTCGCCCATCCGTGGATGCAGCGAACGCAGCCGCGACGGCTCGGTCGTGAACAGCTTCGCCCAGTGCGGCCTCGCCTCGAACGGCGCAAGCTTCGCCTCGATCAGGGGCAGCAGACCTTTCACCGCCTCCCACTCCGGCTTCCACGTAAAGTGGATCGCCATCGAGTCGCGCCGGTACGCCATACTCATCCACAAATCGTCCGCCGCAATCGTGCGCAGCTCCGAGATGAACAGGTGCGGGGTCAGCTGGTCGCGCAACTCCTCGACTGCAAGAATTGCCTGGTAGCCCCTCGCCCTCGGAACGAAGTACTCTGTCTGCAGCTCCGCCCCGCTGCTCGGCGTAAAGTTCATCCGAAAATGCGGCATCCGCTCATACCATGGCCCCGGTATGCCCATCTGCTCCGTGCAGTTCTCCGCTGAGTGTCCAGCCAGCGGATGAAGCTTGTGCGTCGCCAGCTTCGCCCCATAGAACTCCGGTTTCGCTGTCACAGGTGTCTTCGGGTCGAACCGGCTCTTGATCCACACCTGCGTCACCCGGTGGTTCTGCCAATCCGTAAACAGGCTCACGCTGTATCCGCTCGCGAAGATCTCCTCGAGATGCCTCTCCAACTGTGCGAAGGACAGGTTTTCGTAAACCACCTGCGTCATCTCAAACGTCGGCTGCACGTCCAGGGTCACCCGGGTGATGATCCCCAACGCCCCGAGCCCCACGACGACTCCACGGAATCGTTCGCCGTCCTTCTCTCTCGAGAGCCGCACGACATCGCCGCTCGCCGTAATCATTTCCAACGCCGAGACCGCCGTTGACAGGTTGCCGTTCCGAACTCCAGACCCGTGCGTTCCCGTCGCGCACGCGCCCGCCACGGTAATGTGGGGAAGCGACGCCAGATTGTGCAGCGCAAACCCCTGCCTGTCGAGGTACGGCGCCAGCTCCCCATATCGGACACCCGCGCCCACCGTCACCGTGTGTGCCTTGGCATCGACAGTCATCTCGTCCATCCGCTTCAGCGAGATCTGCTCGCCCGTCGTGTCCGCGATTCCATCGAAGGAGTGGCGCGATCCGAGCGCCTTCAGCTTCGCGCCTTTGCGCATCACCTGCTGCACCTCCTCTCGCGTAGCTGGCGTCTCTATTCGGTCCGTGCTGTAGGTGTAGTTCCCCGACCAGTTGGTGCGCGGCTGTGTTTGAGGCTCGGCAAGAGCGAAGCGCGACAACATGCTTCCTCCCATCAAAACCCCTGAACTCTTCAGGAACTCTCTCTTATCCATGGTCCAAAACCTTACGCTTCCTGGGCTGGATCCAACCCGGATCTTGCCTGCCGTACAAGGTGGATCTTGCCTGCCCTACAAGGTATAGAGCCGCAGCCCCTATCGCGCAACCGTCCTTTGCATGCATCTCAGGACCCGGATCTCCGCCATCGCTATGATGTGAGGGAGGTCGAGAGATCTCTGGAGGTAGAGATGGCGCAAACAGAGTCAACAATGGTCAAGCTCGGCACGGCAGCTCCCGCTTTCGAGCTGGTGGATGTCGTCAGCGGAAAGCCCATGGGTCGCGATGACGTCTTCGCCCTCAGCTGGGACGATGACGCGA
>JAABUZ0100004472.1_pt1 | contig 19251 bp, 22 predicted proteins | sample 5562091 | NCBI WGS metagenome assembly JAABUZ01 (sample SAMN12813069, study PRJNA571459) | rock metagenome | isolation source: Antarctica rocks | place: Antarctica: Victoria Land, Linnaeus Terrace sud | collected 2015-12-21 | reverse complement strand
ATGTTCCATTGTCCATTCTCGCGGCAAACGAGATGAAAATTGATCGTGGGAGTCGAACAGACTTGTCCCTCAGACGTACCTAGCCCCTTTGAGTTAGCTACCTTGCTTACTACGTACGCTACGTAACGTAGTAAGTGTAGGTACGTACTAAGGTAGGTAGGTTACTACTACGTACCTTTAATCTCAGACCTGTTTCCGTGGCTAAGCCCCTTTGGGTTAGGGACCCTCTGAATGACTACGGGGGTACAGCTGGCCGGGGCCCGGGGGGTTGGAAAAGTTGAGCCGGGGTCGGAAAAAATTCTTGGCGTCGGGTTGAACTATAAAATTGACTGACGAAAGCATTGATGCTGAAAATACCTTAGAGAAGGGCTAAGAGGCTTCAATACGGTACTACTACCGTAATTTATGTATTTTACTTTTTAAAACCGTACGTAGTAGACCTTGAAGAGCCAAAGCTGCCGTGCAGAGTTTTCATTCATGCGACAGCACCCTCCCTAACAGCTACAGCCCACGAAGAAGACTAATGACAAGCCGATGTCAGTATGAGATGGAAAGATACTACTAGTGGAATAGTCGATCCAGGTGATGAGCCTTGAGTTCATGACTACGTAGTACATGTGGCCGAAGAAGTAGTGACCCGTCGACTGCGCTGATACTGGGGGCTCGCCGAGCCCAACTTCTTTACTTATAACGACAAGTCATGCATCTATCTACGTGAGCGATCGAAAGCACTTGAGAACGATCAGAACGCATCCTCTACTATCGATCAGAGCTAAGCATTCGACAACAACTGCGACCGCACACCTATATCAGCAACTTATTCAACGTCTACGTGACACAAGACAAGAGCAGGATAGGGTTCCACACTCTATCTCCCCATCGTACGCGCCTCTCTTCCACCACATATTTCCTTGCTCGATGAATGGCAATCATCGAGCAAAAGAACACAGTCTCGGCATTACAACCACGAGCACCACGGGTGCAAAGGAATCATGATCTTCGCGGTCGAAGACCGGAACATCGTTGTATATCGTCAATGAAGAGCAGGGCAAGAACGATGCATTGCAAGGAAACAGCACAGACACGCATCATTCATCAAGAGTTCAAGCGTCACGCGCTGAATAGAGGCTATAGGTTCCTTACTGGTACATTGTCTCAGTTTTATTGTTTCAGCGACGTGCAGTCGCTGTGTAGCCGGCGAGCGGTTTTCTACCCCAGAGGGTTTTGTCCGTTCGATACACATAGCATAGTTTCCCCCATGGGTCGGACTTAAACCGATGTCACAAGGGTGTATGAACTCAAATCAAATCAATATAAAACTAGTACTCTTGTTTAGCTATTGTAACAAATTTTACAAGGTCTATAGATGATTACTGTATCTCTATGAAAAACCGTACCTCTAATGTCAAGCCGCCCGTGCCGCCCTTCCCTAAGGTACTTTCGGGTTAGTTTTTAGTGTGTCAACTGAGCGCGGCCTCATTTCTACTCAACAGAACTACTACTAAGTGAAGAATGAGCTTAGTGGGGGGCACGGATATCAACTTTCACCGCAAGATGAATTGGAGTGTCACCGTTGGAATCGATGGCGTTTACATCAGCGTCGCGTTTCAGTAGTGTCATCGCACTCTGCTGCAACATGAAGAGGCATTTGGCCGTTCTTGTTGCTTAAGTCGAGATGATGTGCGAAGAAATCTGTCAACAACCAGGCGCACCCTAAAGCTGCTGTCGGTGATGGTGCCTGGTCCTCAAACGCCGCCTCAAGGTCGAGGATGGAATCGTTTGAATTGTTCGGGGGCCAATCCGTTATAGTACCCATCCCCAAAAGCTGCTTGATCACCTCAAGATGAGCTCCTCCTGCGGCGAGATGCATGGCGGTCACTCCGCGTGGGCTCAAGGCTTGATGCTGTACCCCTGTATTATGTCTGCCTCACCGTCGCGTGCCGCGAGAAGGAATGGTGTCAATCCATCGTCACCAGATATTTCAAGAAAGCCTTCGGAAACAGATTTGTCATTGTCGACACGGACGAAAAGTTAAGAAAGGATCCGATTGAGCGCGATCATGGTTCTATGGTAAAGGTCCTGCCCTTTGTTCTCAATGTAGATGCCAGAGCGTTGACGCTAATGCGATCCCTTCACTTGCCATTGGATAAGTCTGTACAACGCATGTATCTCAGGCGAGGAGCCAGATCGGCGTGATTATAATGATTGGTCTGAAGGAGGTCTAGGGTGTTCATTCCAATGCCTGCTTTCCATCTGGTATAGTGGAACCCTCCCGGCAAGAGAAAGGGATGACATCGGAAATTTTAAGGGCGACTGGAGAGTTTGGAGTCTGAGTCAGTGTTTGACGCAATCAGTCCAGTACAATGCAAGGTTCCGCGAATTTCCAATCTCAAAAGTTATCTTTAGATGAAAGCCAGCCTACAATGCGAGAGCTCAAATTTCCATCTCCATGGCGGGCATTTCGATTGAGATAAGGGAACATAACAATACGCCAAAGTCAATTTCATCACCGTGACTCTGTCGTCAATAGTACAACATTCAATGGCACGAGCGTGGACCGTAGAACATGGGTCGGTCATTATTTGGAGATCGTTCCCAAATATGTATTGCAGGCCCGAAAAAAGTGAGACAGATACTTCATGATGTTGTGTACGTATGTACTTCAACGCCTGCGTTTTAACGCCTTCTTCTCCCCCTTGATGATTGCCTTCCCGCCCATCTACAACGGACGCTATCCTTAGCCGCCAGATAGATATCGCAGCGGTGAAAGGTGAAGGAGAGCACTCCTCTCACCCCTAGTCTCCTAGCCGGCTTGCGATCTTGGTCTCTGCTCAAGAAGTTCGATGCTGTAAGATTCTACGTCGATAAATGAGGTTGTAGATGATCTCGAGGAGGGCGGAGGAAGGGGATAAGGAAGGGGACAAGGAATTCGCGCACGGCTATGGTAAATGTCAGCTATAGATTCACATGTGAAATCAAATGCCATGGCAGACGAAAGGAATTACTTGCTAAAGGACGCCTGATAACGGATTGGTGGGGAAGGCGAGGAGATGTTCGCAACTGACCAATCTTCGATGGAATAAGCGGCTTTACTGGTCTTGTACTAGAACTAGTAAGAAAATTCACGTGACCGATACTACCGCAAGGCCCCTTCCCTTTATCAGTCACTTGTTTCGCATAGCTCTGTAATACCCTCGCGACTCGTCATTCAATGGCTCTGCTTTCTGAGAGCATGATTGACATCATTGAAGCCAATCCCATCAAAGACGAATTCAAAACCACCACCGCCACATTCAAGTCTACCTATCCCAATGCGAACTCGCTAGCTAGTTATGAGAACCTTCTCACTGATCCAAGTACGTGCAATGTACCATTTTTGGCACTTTACAGTTACTCCCAGCTGCATCGGCTCTATCCTCCAGAGAAATGTTTGGATCTCTTAGCGGTGACATAGCTTTACTATACTCCAGTCTTTCCTCAAACCAAACCGATATCAAGCTCATCGCTGGCTTGCTACACACTGTCGTTGCTCAGGAGGATGATCAGAAGATATGGACCAAACTATACGAAGTCCTTGAGCGAATCAGGCCATTACCGCAACCAATCACTCCTCCCAAATCCCGCCCATCTTTCACATCTTGTTCCAGCAGACGCCTTGGTCCTTCAACACGGGCAGCTTCGCAGATACATCTGAGCACAGGAACCAGGTCGATGACGCCTTGAAAGAAGAGCTCCTTCCAAGCCTCAGAATCGATATCCCTGATTTCGTCCATGCCGTCTTCGGGCTTGTCCCACGACTTGATGAGCTGGCAAAGAACGTTTTCGATATATGCCAGGAAGGAGATGCACCTTTATACACAATAGGCAGCGGCTGGGCTAAGTGGCCTCCGAGTGCTAACGAGGAACTCGTACTGGAATGGCTTCAGGGCCTTACGAATCAGTTTGCGGCGTGGACCACCGAATGTAGCGAGCGTTTTGCAGCTAGACGGCAGATCTACCAAGGCCCTGGCGTCTACCTTGATAGATCCGCCGTCAAACGGAAGATGGATGTTGGTATTACAGCACGCCATGGACAGAGCAAGGGTGACGAGGACGGAGTCGAGGAAAAACCAAATAGACCGATCTCCAACTGGGCTGAGATCTTCGTGACTAGAGAGTTGAAGAGCAACCCCGTCCAAGATGGGCAGACGCCAGCGTGGCTGGACCTAGCCACGTACGCTCGGGAGGTTTTCCGCGCACAAGATCGGAGGTTCGTCCTTGGGTTCACTCTCTGTGGATCCATGATGCGCTTATGGCAGTTTGACCGATCGGGCAGCTCTGGATCATCCTCATTCGAGATTCAGTGGCCCTAGCTACAGTGTAATACAAAATTTAACCTAAAATTCCATGAGCTTACGTCTCAAGAGTTTTATCTCGCCGCGTCTGTCAAATGTGGAACAGTATCTGGCAGACTTAAACCTGGCCATAGAAGGAGCTTGCAGCGTTCGAGGTCCTAAAAAGATCAAGCTTGCGGTGCGCCTCCTGATTGGGCGAGCTTCAACCAATAGCAAAAACACAGCAGTGCCCCTCATTTAAAGTGCTCACGCAGCAACAAGAATCGGTTTTGAACACCTTTCATTGCATCCCGGAGAAGTAGCTCAGGCCTCAAGACTGGGTGCGCCTAGAAATCTCAGCTTCTGATTCGAAAGCAGCCCGGACTCTCATCCCTCAACGCCAAATTCCGGACCTTCGGAAACGTCTGTTCCCAGCCAATCACGCTCTACTCTTGATGAGCTCGCTCCTCGCCCTGGCCTGTTCTCCCAAAAGCCCAAGTCAAGCCTCCAGCAGCTGCCGCCGCGGTCGCTCCAATTCCGGCCGTAACAGGTACAAGTTGCCCGGTCATCCCCGTTGACTGCAGTGTGGCGAAAGCTCCTCCGGCGGGCGTGAAGGCTCCGTACATAGCTGACTGCCATGCGGGGGCGAGGGTATCTTGAGGGAGTTAGCAATGCTCAAACAAGATTCCTCGGCGAGGGCGCCTTTGTAAACGTTAAGGTGATGCACCAGCGACAGGACCAAGTACACCGAATCCAGCAACCGCGAGATGGATCTGGATAGCGGCGAAGGTTCCAACGCTTGCCATGATAATTCACCTGGCTACTGAAGCCACTCCAATGCAAGTTCGCCCGTTTCCCGGATACGCTTGGCTGCCTTCGGCGAGGAAAGGGTTGCCCTGGAGCATGGTGATGAAGCGATGAGCCAGTTCGTTTGGCTCCTTGGGCAAGTCCAGGACATGGGTGCGGTTCTTGATGAGAGGGTAGACTACTCCGGCTTCAACCGGGTCCCCTTGTAGCAAGGTAGTGCGACGGACGAGTTCTGTGTTAGTATCAGCCATATTTGATAATGGAGCTGTGGTGTTTGGAGGATTAGGAGGCCAATAGGGATTAGTGCTTGAAGCATTCATAGAAATCTCCAGAGGACTTAGAAACAGCCGATCTTTTTCCGTGACAACGAGTGACGGTTAAGTTGGGGTTTTGTGCACCAGTTCCGCATGATTCTGCAAGTGCATTTTGCCTTTCAAGGTAGCTTTGCACCTCGGATGAGGGCATATGATCGGCTGTCCGTCCGGATGATGGCGGAGGTGCTTCCGATGGAAGTGCTTTTTCAGGTCGCCGTGGCTGTGTGGAAGGACTTCAAGCGAGCCTCTGTCGGCAGTCCTTCACAGCCGACGCAGAAAATACATTGAGTTGGTTTGTATTCGATCGGAATAGAGTCTAAAAGACTTGGCGGCTGGAGGACGGATGGCGGCGTCAGATCTCGTTCGAGCTTGGTATTCGAGGAGGAGGGTTTTCGACGACGGAAATGACGGCCTTCCTGCAAGCTGCAAAGGGCTGGCAAGGCGTTGATTGCTTCCACCCGCCGCTTGCACTCTTCTTCCAGAGATGGAGTGACGAAGGCCAAGAGCGTGTCGATGACTTTGACGCGTTCGACAAAGACGTAAGCTGCTGTTTCTATCGTCTCCTCATCGACGACTGGCAGTCCTTTCAGTTGCCGTTGAATATCGATCACCGGCTGCTCCCTTTTATATCTCGCTTTGACCTCTTTCAGCAGAGACTCCTCAAGCCTTCGTTTTTGATTACGATGAGCGCGGTAGGCTCTCTGATACTCCTCGTATACGGGCGTGCCCTTTGTGCTGACGATGGATCTTTTTTGGTCTTGGAAGACTTTCTTCATTAATCTTAGCCTTCGGCGTAAAAGCCTCACCTCAGGGTGACGATCGACCTCCGCTTTTGGGCTGCTTCGAGTTTCCGAGGCCGTCGGCGGTCGATTGTGCGACTCATTCCACTGACGGCTCTCATCAAGGCCGTTTGTGGCTCTAAGCCGCGGTAGGCGGCCTGGGTGTCGGCCGTGATATACCTCGAGAGAAAGCTCTTCTGGAAGACGGTGGAGTTGTGATGTTGCAGGATCAGATTCCGTTGCGACTCGCTGATGAAGCCTGTACACTCATTAACTGCGATCATGGTCGTGCCACTCACTGCTATTGTCAAGAGCCTCGCCATTGCCACGTCGAAAGGTATATGGACCAGTCGGAAGCTCCATGCCGGTGACACTTTCAAGGTTGATCATCTGAGGGCGGAGGGTGCTATCCGCCAGAGCTTCCATATCCGAAATTCCCACCCCGTTCAAGATGCTTTTGCATCGGCGGAACAGACGAATAGATTGCATCTCTTCCTTGATGGGCAGTTCCAGCTGATGCTGTCCGGAGGGGATTCGAAGACGGAAGAATTCTTCGGCGGAAGTCAGTTCGGGCACGGCGAAGGCTTGATCGGCGAAGATCAAAGCCAGTATGGTTATGTGAGGACAGAGCAGTAAGCATGGCTCATTCGGCACGTCAGGAATATCGAATTCGTTTCTGCGAAAATCATTAGCCAACACGCCAAGCCGCTACGTGGCAGCAAAGCGGTATGGAAGGAGATACTTACGAGTCTTTCTCGCCAAGATAGCCCTTCGTATACTTGTATGCGATTTCCACTAATACTCGGGGCCGTTCTCCTCCTTGGGGATCCGGGAGCAATGTGGCCTTGACGTGTCCATAGCAAACCGCTAAGAGAGCGGCAGGCCGGTTGCCGGTGATTCCTGCCAGCTGCACGCGAAGCCGCTCGTGAATGAAATTCATCTCGGTGGAGAGATACAGTGTCTTGAGAAATTCGAACTCGTCCTTGGCACGCATGATCGGCTTCTTTTTCTTCTCCCATGTTTGATGGCCAGCCGCTGTCTCACCTGCTGCTTGTTAGCAAAGGTAGAGGTCAGAAGGTGCTCGCGTACTCCGTGCATCTGGCTCTTGACGAGCGGATTTATTTCCTAGAGAGCCCGTCTCTTTCTTTCGTACCAGGCAAAACACGTCCCAGTATGTTTGCAGAGTGCTGGAGAGTAGCCAGTCAAAGAAGACGTAGAGGAGCTTGATCGAGATCTCCTTGAGAGTCGTGAGAGGGTCTTTACCGGTGAATTCGCAGTATCTGCCCGGCGTGGATCAGATCTCGTCAATTCGCCGATGGAAGGTGGAAGATCTCCTTACCGGTACCAAAGGCAGTTCCTCTGCTCGCCTCGTAAACACGTTAGGTGAGGGTCAGAACGTCCAACTCAGCGCTTGTAGTATTCCGTCGAGTGTTCCATCCTGTGTTCCATGACTTCCACATGCCTTTGGGGAGCCATAAGGCCGACATGCGTGAAAGGTGCGTGGCCGAGGTGTAAGTCTAAAGGCGTGGACAGGGTGGGAGAGGAAGAGGGGATCGGGAGTTACACGAAGGACAGGGTTGTCAGGAACGATCGGATAAGTAGGTTGCCTGAGCACATGAGCCAGTTCTGGAGACAAGAAGAGGAAGAGGCGGGGACGAGGGTATTCGTTTTGAAATGGTCATGTCAGGCGGAAACGAAAGGAGCTGAAGGTGGAATCGATGGATTCGAATTGCTGAAGTCGTAGGGTCGTTTACGAATCGATCCAGCTGGGTTTCGCATCAGCGAAGTAGCCACCTCCTTCCGAAATCGAGCACGTGTCACTTTGCTTGTAGGATAACTGAGCTTGTAGAGGATGTAGGCATTCAGAACAGCTGCATCTAAATGAAACAGAAACAGGGACCACCAATAACGTCGACATCGATGTTTGGCGGGGGAATATTGTTCCCTTTGCTGAGCATTTCCGTCGACTCCCCCCATGTGTAAATTGTAGTCCACCACGGCTCGTGGAAAGGGTAAAAATTGATTGTTTTCTGAATCGAGCTGGACGAAGTCTTCAGGAATATGGTGTCTGGATCGAAGATCTCTGGGAACGATTTTTTGGGCTTCCCCAAGCCAATGAGCTACAGCCTCCAAATTTAGTAATTCAGGGCCCTGTTTTGTCGTTTTCACAGCTCTCACCCCCAGAGCTTTTAAGGCCATACACAGGTCAATTGAGCTGAAGAAATTGTCCGGAGCCACTTATTCCGTACAAGATGGCTCAGTAGTGTTGTTGGGTTCGCGTAGTCTCGATCCCTTTTCTGAGCCTGTTCTGTCGAGTCCATCCGATGAACAACAGAATCTTTGCCTCTAATCAGGTTTTCTTCATCTTTGATTCGCCGTATGACTTCTGTTTCGCTCGCTCTATCTGTCGTACGTCGAGATGTCGAGTGCACTGACGCAACAGCTTGGAAAATCTTCGTAGATTGCCTGAATATTCCTCCCGATATGCAAGCCAAATCGCTCGTCTAGACTTGCGTAAGATGCATGCTTCAAATCCTGTTGATTCCGAAGCTCCCTTTACCGCACCTATATCCTATCCCTCGACAACAGCATAGTCACTGCTATGGATTTATCTTGAGAATGCCGAACGATGAACACTTTTTCTATCAATGTCTCTTCGCGAATTTCGATGTACGAGGGCGAGCACGAACACATGCAACGGTCGATCTAGTAGAAGAGTAGGTCCGTGTAGAAAAGAGGTGAAAGATGGTGAAATCTTCGCATTCATCCGGCGCCGCGTTCATCCGGCGCCGCGTTCATCCGGCGCTAGTGGACTAAGCACTTCTTCCTTCCTCCGTAGTTCCTACCAACTGGGTAGTTCAGTCAATATATCTACATGCCTATCTACCCTCGTTTCTATTGGTATATGAGGGTCAGAGCGAATATGTGCATGTCGATATATTGACTATGTAGTAAGGTAGGTACATATGTCTAGTGGATAGGAACTATTGGAGGAAGGAAGTGAGAGATGAGCCTCAATACCCCTAGCGCCAAGCCGGCTAAAGCCGGCTTTGGCTGGAGCGGAGATAACTAAACACCGGAATACGTAGTACATAGTATGCATTATGTATGAACATACCCCATTTCCAACATACATTTGGATGCATAGCCTACCACCATGTGGAGGGAGTCGAGGGGTTGGAAAAGATTCTTGGGAAAGCTTCAGGCCCTATGCTGCGCATATACTCAGAAGAAACTCAGCTCGCTCAAGATTCTCTCAATGCAGACGATGAGGCATGGCATACTCGTAAGCGAAGCATATGCCTTGCTGATGCATCGCACAGACAATCGTCGCTCTGTTCGTCTCGCGGCGAAGTAAAATTGCTTTCGCTTTGCATGAGAGCTGAGGTTCTACCGAACTCAGTGGTACTCACCACGTTGTAAGATGCAATAACGGTCTGGACACTGCAGGCGGTGGTAAACCCGGTATGAACCTCCTCTGTCAATAGAGATCCATATTCCGTGTGCTTGACCAATCTGAATACGACCTCCTTACGTGCTTGATATTGTTCTTCTCCTCGACACAGTCACTGTAGAAATGTTGGCATAGGAAAGCTTGTGCGCACTTTACCGTCAGCTTTGTCTCTCCATGGTGAAGGATTTACTACCGTAGTAGGTAGTTGTTGCTCGAAGACTGTTCATTCAAGCATGACCTCCTCCTCTATCCGTGCCCCTCACTAAGCCCATTCGCTTAGTGCTCGGCAGCCATGCATTTATCATCACTAAGTGTACCCCGACCCGTGGACGCCTGAGTACCTGCCTGGGTCGTACAGTGATGCACGGAGGTACTCTAGGTACATACTGTAATGTACTCTACAGTACGTACAGTAGTAGGAAATATCTCCTAGCTCCCCTTCATTACTGCGTTGTTTAAGCCTGTACTCCGTACGGAGTACTAGGCACTGAGGGAGATTAAGTGTTCCTTACCTTAGTGCGGGGAACAACTACCACGGTACGTAGATGTCTGTACCATGGTAATGTTTCCGTTTCCCAGGTATCCACGTTACGTTTGCTTCATTGTAAGTCATCCTACAACGTACCTCTGCCTTTGATCCTCACATGGACCATCAGCATGTCTATCCCATCTTTCCGCGTCACAGAGCACGTTATCCCCTGTCAACACATTCGCGAATATCCTCATGCGGTCAAATCCGAGCCTGCGGTCCTGAAACTGGCCATCAAAGAATACCGACCGCTCGACAACATCGATGTCGCACCAGGCTCGATGACCATCATCGCCGCACATGCAAATGGCCTACCGAAAGAGACGTACGAGCCACTGTGGAATGACATACATCGGGCTTTTAGGGGCAAGATCAGAGCCATATGGGTTGCGGATTGTTCTCATCAGAGAGCGAGCGGGGTCCTGAACGAGAGCATTCAAGGCGATGATCGTGAGTGCGAATGAATGATACGTCTCAGAAAAGGTTCCATCTGATGTGGTTTGTGCGACCTAGCGAACTGGTTCGACCATTCCCGAGAGCTGTTGTGTATGATGAACCGTTTCCAGGAAGAGATGCCACGGCCGATTGTTGAAATTGCTCATAGTATGGATGCTGCTCAACTGTATACAACAAACCATCAGCGCCTCAGACAATGACTGATTTCGACGCAGAGTGCATCTCTCTCTGATACATCCTCGTTTGTTTCACAGCCTGGCTTTGATAGAACCCGTTATCCAATCTGACTCTTCTTCTGGTCCAAACGCGGCTCTGTCAAGCAGTCTTCGACCAGATCTATGGCCTTCACGCAGCGCAGCGGAAGCTTCTATCCGCGGAAACAAATTCTTCAAACGTTGAGATTCTCGAGTCCTTGACCGATATCTTCAGTACGGTCTACGTAGAACGCCCACCGCTCTGTTCCCCACACAAGCTGAGTCTGATCCTGTCACGCTTACGACTACGAAACATCAAGAAGCGCGGTCTTATGTCCGGTCGAATTTTGTTTCCATGTCGAATGACAACAAAGCGCGTTTAGTGGCTTCAGATCTGAATGCGAAAAACATGACGCACCTCTTCCATCGCTCGAAGATGGTTCTGACGTTTTTAGACCTATCAAGCGTTCGACCGAATGTCTTATGAATATTCGGCGCCCAAGTCCTATCAATACCTTGGCATCACAAGATGAGAAAGTGACACGCACGGGGACGGGTGTTGGAGGCAGTGAAGAAGCCGATGCAGGGAAAGTGGAAAAGCAAGTTGTTCAGAAGGGTGGGCATATGTTACCGTTCGAAACCCCGCAGGAATGTGCCTTGCTGCTTGCACTCTGGCTTGAAAAGCAAATCGAAGATTTCCAGACGGTAGAGAAATTTATTGAAGAGCACGTCAGTGGGCGATCAGAGCGGAACATGCTGGCGGTTTCGGAGCAATGGTTAAAAAATGTACGGATGAAGCCCCGTGAGAAGAGAATCGATAAGCCAAACTTGTAGATTAGACTCTAGACGCCATCACAATGCCACGATTTACGAGCTTCTACCTGTCTGCAATTTTAGGGCAGTGTGTCGCAAAAGCAAATATTTCTGCCATCGCCTTGTTTCGATTCATCTGGTGCTTCAAGAAATGAGGGATCAGAAACGGAAGTTCTCCACGTAAACTTGATTTTCAAGAAGAGAAAGCGATTCATCGGAGCGAAATACCTTTCACGTGGTGAACATTCCACGTCTGCCCCTCGAGGTTTGTTACGTGTAGATTTCATTTGATTGCTAAAGGCTTACAGCAGATAAAAGAAAGCATGTCAGCTATGGATTGGAAGGCGAAGATTCCGAATCAACCGAATTCATCCGTGTTCTGGGAAGAGTCGACCCTCTGTAGAGGAGCAGAACACATCTGAGGACGAAAGTGATTCCAACTCGAAACCTGAGCCTTTCGATCCAGTTGCTAACAGGGAGCTGAACACACGGAATTCCAAGGATAATTTTGTTGCAACAACCACAGCTCATCACCGAACTTCAAAAGATCTTCATCATAAAGCAACTCACCATCGTCCGAAAATACAAACCAAGCCAAACTCTTTCGATTTCCTGTTGACCCGCTAAGGCTGAAGATCTCCGACTATTCAGACATAAGTAGAAAGCCCATGAATCTGCACACAATGGCACAGAAGCTAAAGAAAGACATGTATTCATCGCTTTCCACCCTTGTCGCGGACTTTGATCAGATAGTTTACAATTGTGTCATTTACAATGGCGAAGACGACGAAATCACCGTTGCGACTCGCAACATGAGAGAGATTTTTGATCGTTCCATGATCGATTTACCACCAGCAGACTCTGCGCCAGTGAGAACGAAATCATCCTCACCCAGGACAAGAGCTATGAAAGCGGAAAAAAGATGAGCAGGTTTTCAGCGGGCCGAAGCTCGGGCAATGAGGTTACTCAACCGATCGAAGCAACTATCGTGATAGTAATCAAAGGGTCGATCCGGACGATAATCCTGTGTTATGAACTGTAAACATGTCTTGAACCAGGGCACAAGTCTGATGTGATCGAACAAACATCATAATAGAGATTGGAGAGAAGATTCGGACGACAGGGAGGCGAAAAGGACAGCCGGAAAGCTGTGAGGGATGGGTAAAACTGCAATTTTAGGCAGAAGATGAAATATTATATATCACAGATAACCTTCTTCCCCCCTCTCCCCCTTCCCTCTATGTTGATTGTGCTAGAAAAAATATCTATACTTAACTGCAGAATGGAATCCTTATATTCACTGTCTACAATCCAGATTCAAATCCCTCCCTTTCATCAATATCACCATTCTCTCACGACATCTCTCACATAACATCGACATTATCTCGTACAGCTTTACATGAAATTCCTTTCTAAAGATGTAAATGCGCAAAGACGTAAAAAGTGTCTGATGAGAAGTGTGGACGTTAGAATGCGGAAGTGCTGGGTGGAGGGCGGGGGAGAGAATTAAGGATGCTAAAGGGCGGAAAAGGATAGATGATGAGGGCCCTCCCTTCTCCCCTCCCCTCTCCTCCCCTTCCACCATCACCATCACCCCCCCAGCATATCCACCCTCCCCTCTTCACCACCTCATCCCTCACCCATCCTATCCAATCTCGATATTCCTCCTCCGCGTGTCCTTGATACCCAGCCCTCGTCCGTGACACACCCTCCGTGCCCTTTCTCACTCAGCCCAGAAATAGACAAGGTAGTTTTATATGAGGGGGTGAGGGAAGGGTGGGTAGGAAGAGAGAGGGGAGACTGGGAAGGGGGGGGGGGCGCAGGTGGGGAAATGGGAAAGAGGAGGGAGGGGTGAGGGGGTTGCCAAAGGTAGATAGATAGACGGGATAGTGGGTTCTCTCATTCCATCGCTTTTCTACTTTCTCGCTCATGCGGAGTCTCGAACCGTATTCTTCTCGTGCTTTTCATTCAATCATTCGTCCTTTGCCTTTGTCGAGATATTTTTTCGATAACACCAAGGGGGGGTTGGGTTTTAGAAGGGGGGAATGGTTTGTTATTCAATGTGAGAGACGATTCTTCAATTCTGAAACGTAGAAAAGTAGAAATGAAGTAAAAATCGGAATGCGATTTCACCGGTTTCAGAGCTCGTCCATGAGAATCTGAATAACATCCTTCAAACTTCAAACCTTCATTGAAACACCCTTTTTAATCCTACCTCATCAACGCGCCCTCAAACGTTTTCAACGTATCCACATCCTCCTCAAACCCTCCCCCCCCTCAAACCGCTCCCAACGCTAAACACAACAAAGCCGTCAAAAGTCTTTTCATGCCATCAAAATCAAACACGTCGCATTCAGCAATTGTCATTACCACGCAACAGCACAGTATCAAGGTCAGCGCATCGCGAAATCGAACGAAATTGCAGTAAGGCTAGAACCAGTAGGTATCGACGGTGAGCAACCCTCGGACATACGATTGATCCTACTACGACATGAACTAATGAGCAAGATGGGTGTCTTGTTTGCCTTGATGACTTGTTCATCGGAACACTCCTTCAATTATCTTGCAAACACAGATTTCATCAGAGCTGTATTGTTCCGTGGCTCAAGGATCATTATACCTGTCAAAACTGCAGAGCTGTACTGATCGAGGAATAGAAGATTGAATATTCTAGTAGGATGACACGCAGAACCACTTGTCCTTGAAGTCGAAAACCATATTGCATGCACATTCTGTTCATATGACGACGAACAACAGCTTGAACGCCCTTTCTTGGAAACTTTCCTCATGGCTGAAGCGCTATACTTCTGCATCTTGTCTGGTATACTTGGTTCAGGGACTGAGAAATTGTATCTCAGGCTTGCGGCTTTGGCCTTAACTGCGGGATATCTATCTACTTCTTCGGTTATGATATATGATTGGTAAATATTCTAAAACATTGGTGGACTTTACTCAAGAGACTTGAGCGCAGCCTCGAATCGGCCAGATTACTTGAACAACCTGCTTTGGGTATCTTCCAGGAATGTTACGCAAAGAACATCGATGACGTGCTAGCACTACCCAGTCTGTTGCGTTTGTTGGAGCTTCGAGACTTAAGGTATTGAGAGGCCTTTATCTCAGTCTACAGGACGCAAACGGTCGCCTGCGATTCAGAGCAGAATACGGGTGATGAGTTTGCCCCCCCAACCAAACAAAGGAAGAGCCCATGATCCTAAGAGTCGAGACTGTACGAAGCCTGAAATCTGACATATGAAATAGCGGATGCATTACATAAGGGGTTGCTGGCTTGCCAGCTATACGGCTTGATTCTACCAGAGCGATGGAGGTGTTGATGAATGTGTTACAACACCTAGCAATATTCAAGTTCTTCGAGGGATTAGAAAATCGACTACCCAAAAGGTCCGTTCGAAAATACCTGCCGATAAAGACGCTCTCGTATCCAATAACCTCATCAACCCTTCGAATTGCAAGCAAGAGATCAAATGCATATGAAGCTCAGGCTAGGGAACTATTCTACCAAATTAACAAAGGCGAAGGTGTATATGAAACGGTGGGCGTCGAGACAAGCTCTGATGATTCGGAGGGCGAAGTGCCAGAAAATGATGAAGCGAAACCTCTGCCGGCAGCCACCACTCCGTAACCCCAAACCGCATCACCGCTTATACAGTGCCCGCTCTACATCTCACAGTCACTTGGATTGGAGTGCGATATTTCAGGTAGATTCGAGAAGCAGCTACGATAGCGGCAAGGGAGAGGGCGAGGGAAGAGAATGAGTAGTTCTACCACCAGCCAGGGGTTGGATGGTTCCAATACTGGTACCTATAGCCTGGGCATGCCAGGATTGGGAAGGGCTCTAAGTTATAGCTTGCTAGCCCTAGTCTGGCCTATGCCCTAAACATGGTGCCAGACTTGATTTCATGATGCCTGCGACCTATGTTCTAAACCTGGGTGACGACCTGGCACCATGACAATTTTGAATTTCGCTATATAAACTGGTATCAAGATAAGATTAAGTCGGTTCTATTTAGCAAGCGCACATCTGTTGTATCCGAAAAGAATTTGTCTCTCGTCTTCATATTTGCGACAAACACTAAAGGTGTGTTCCCTTTGAACATAAACGACCCGACTTTTAAAATTCTTTACATCATGTACTTTCCAACGAGTTTCATCGTCAGACTGACCACAACCAACTTGCCACTCAGGGTCTAACTGGGTGATGTCTTTATTGTTGTTTGTACAATATGACACTGAGTAACCAAGAATATTACCATCAGCCTTTGCAATTGCCACAATAACTTCGTGAAACATTGAAAAATTGCACAATTGACCGTTGTCCTCGAGTTGTATCTTTGCTAGCTGTTTATTTTCTTCAAAAACTTGAAGAACAGATTCGTGGTTGAGAGAGCACCATTGTCCCAAAGGATCAAGGATTACTTGTTGAAGACCCTTTATCTTCACTTTCAAATTGCTTTCAACGTTATTCTCGAAAATGATCATGTAACGTACAAATTCATTCTTTGAGGAAACTGCGATAAGACGTTCTGACTCAACATTATAGATGATGTCTTTTAGAATATAATCGCGATTGATTAATATTGTACTTGAGGTGTCGTTGATATCGTTAGTATCAAAAAGTCTGAGCTCGATATCGGTAGCCAAACAAAATCTTTTTTTAATAAGACTGATAAGCTTGATTACTTTCCCTATCTGCGAAAACTTCATCCAGATCATTTGATCTCTCACGAAGATTGAGTTCTTGAGTTGCCAGATTTGTACAGCGACAAAATTTTCAACAAATTCGGAGCAAATTACAATGACGTTTTTCTGTATGATAACTCTGGTATAAATCTCGCTATTTTCAGATTGAATTTGCAGCGAAGCAAGACAAAAGCTCTTGCTCTCATGAATCCAACGATAAATATACTGATTATTATTTTCTTGTACCAGTAATGCTCCAATGTTGACGGAGTAAGAAAAACATGTGTCGGAGTCGAGAATCTTAGATTGGGTTTGAAGACACAAAGGTCTATAGTAATCGTAGTACTGATCAACTAAGTTACGGTCAAAGCGACTTTTGTCTCGTTTATCTTCTATAAAGATTAATATAGAAGAATGACTTTCTATTTCATCGTTCCAGATCTTAACTACATTGTTCTGACTTGTTGCAATGCTTCTGGCGAATCCAGAATTCTTATCGATAGATTGACAATCTGTCTTATTACCCCATTTTTGCAGACATTTGAATTTCTGATTATAAATTCGAAGGGCGGAAGAATCGGTAGACTCTAGAACAAAGTACGCTTCTGTCGATGATGTCTTAAGAAAACAACCAGACGTAAAGTAATGTGCTTCTGAGCAGATTTCTCCACTGAAAATGTTAATCAGCAGTGTTTGACCCTTGAGTATATCTTGTAAAAGAATCTATCCATTTCGAGAAATATCAAATAGATAAAATTCTGCATTCGTGTTTTTATATAACAATTGAGACTTTTCTTCATCCCACGCTCGACTAAGTAGCTTGATCGAAACTGAGTCTCGCTTTTCATTAATGCCAACGAGCAACCAATATGTTGAATCGTTTTTTATTATCTCAAATGCATCAAGATAAAGTTGAGGGTCTTTAATAACTTTATAAAGTGTTTCGTTTTCATTTGACGGCTGAAAAGCACCTGGTACAAAATTCGTTGAGTCGTTTCCACTATCTTCAGTAATTACAGAACCAACTGTGGCAATATTCCATTCACACAGATAAACTTCTCTCTTTCTAAATATTAAACAAGTTGTGTAAGTTCCGTCTTGATTATTTAACAGTCGAAGCTGATAGATCGATGAATTTTTTTTTACTGGAAGAAGAATATTAATCTTCTCTTGAATCTGTAAATCTGAGTTCTCGATGTTATAATCTAAAATATAAACATTTGACATAGAGGTTGCAACGGCAATCTGAGTATCGGTAATAGCAATAGATGTGATCTCATAAGAACACTGCCATCGAAGTAATTGTTTTGTTCCAATATGCCAGACACGTAGTATATTGTCTACTCCGCTAGCCACCACATATTTGTTAACAAAGCAAACCTGCGTGAAGGGTTTGCAAAGAGCGCAATGTTTGTCTTCGACAATGTCCTCGCAATATTTGAACGACATATTTGACAGAAGAAGCATGAAGTAGGTACAAAACCATAATATAGAATGGTAAGTGGACGATGATTACCGTAAGCAGGGAAAAGAATAAAGCTCGTGACAAAGAATGACTGCTAAGGAGGCTGAAAGACGATATAATCCCTCAAGCAGTCATCGATAGGGACCTCCGCCTCATAGGGCTGCTCCCAACAGCAACAACCAAAATTCTGTTGGTTGATGAATTGATCAAAATGTGAACACAATTTACTCAGGTATATCAATATGCGCCCGTATTGGTAGGGTTTACTTTATTACTCTATAGAATATTTCAACACTCCTTCATGTTATGCATACCTTAGTTTTTACTTTCGGATGTGTGATTATTATGTCATAACATATTTCATCCCAACGATTAAAGCGCGAGACGAAAACTTGTGGGACGTGATCGACGACGTCGTTAACATGCGGGCTGACTCTGTTATTAGCGTATGCAGAAAGGTTTCGAATCCTTGGCATTCATTTTTGCGCTGCCCCACGGTGATCCTTTATATGAGGAATTCGAAAATTCAACCCAACCACCTATTATCGCATTCAAAAAGCTGATATTGAAGCTATTCAGACCTCATCGCTTACTGATCGTTTTAGCTATGCCGGGACCACTTCCTGCAAGCCTTCGCTCCAGAATACTACGTCTTTTGCTACTCCACTGGTGCCCTAAAGATATCGCCGAAGAGGTTCACTGTCACTTTGATACCGTCTATAGAATTCAGGAGAATCTCTTCATGTATGGCTCTCCCTTTAGACCTCAATTCCGACCCAAAGGCGCTCCTCGAAAGGTCTTCAAGGCCGCTGAAAATGGCCTCATAGCCTACCTCGAAGATCAGCCGTGGGCCATGCAGAAAGAGATGGTCTGGTACATATGGGAGGAGTGGGGCATTAACGTGCATCAATCCACGATATCAAGAATCCTGAAGAGGAGAGGCTGGAGTATCAAAAAAGGACAGCGTGTAGGAGTCAGGCAAAACGATGAGCTTCGTTTGAATTGGGTAGCAGACATGCTTCGTTTGACGGCTGAACAGCTCGTGTTCGTGGATGAGTCCTTATTCAATGAGACCACAGGCTGGCGTCATCAAGCCTATGCTCCTGTTGGCCAACCAGCTCGCTATCAAGCCTCTAGAACGAGAGGGCATTGCTGGAGTGTTCTTCCGGCCTATACGAAAGACGGATATCTATCCTGCACCGGTATTCGCGAGGGTTGGTTCAACGGCGAGGCTTTCTTTCGATGGCTAGCAGATAAATTGCTACCTCTATGCAGTCCCTTTCCGGCTCCAAGGAGTGTGATCATCATGGATAACGCGAGTGTTCATTGCAATAGTCGAATTGAAGAGCTCATCACCTCACACGGATGTCAGGTAAGCTATTTGCCTCGTTGAATTGACGATCTACCACTGATATGAATGTCAGGTGCG
>JAABUZ0100004470.1_pt1 | contig 19265 bp, 11 predicted proteins | sample 5562091 | NCBI WGS metagenome assembly JAABUZ01 (sample SAMN12813069, study PRJNA571459) | rock metagenome | isolation source: Antarctica rocks | place: Antarctica: Victoria Land, Linnaeus Terrace sud | collected 2015-12-21 | reverse complement strand
AGACCGACTCGATCGCCAGCACGCACGCCGACTCACACGGCGCCGGGCAGATCGAGCCGGTGAACTCCGGGAAGTTGTTCGTGGCATGGAGCTGGTCGATCGCCTCCCGCCAGCGCCCGCGGTAGACAAGGTCGTTCCAATCGGGGATGAGGTTCCCGAGCGGGCACCCCTCGTGGCAGAACGGGACGCCGCAGTCCATGCAGCGCGCGCCCTGGCGCTGGAGCTCCTCCTCGGGCTGCAGCGCGAAGTAGCGCTCGTAGTCGCGCACGCGCTGCTCCGGGTCGCGCTTCTCGAAGCCGACCCGGTGGATCTTGAGGAAGCCGCCGAGCTCCCCCATCGCTAGCCGACCGCGGGAACGGGGTCCTGGCGAGCGTTCGCCGAGGACCTCGCGGTCGCCTGCTCCTCGGCCGCAGCCCGCTCCTGGAGCGCACGCTTGTAGTCGCGCGGCATGACCTTGACGAACCGGCGCACCGCGGCGTCCCATCCGGCGAGGAGCTGGCGGGCCACGGGTGAGCTCGTGCGTCGGGCGTGCTCCTGGACGAGCGCGAGGAGCTCGGCCTCGTCGTGCTCGTCGAGCGCCTCGAGGTCGACGAGCTCGAGGTTGCAGCGCGTGGAGAACGTCCCGTCGAGATCGCGCACGTAGGCGATCCCGCCGCTCATCCCCGCCGCGAAGTTGCGCCCCGTCGGGCCCAGCACTGCGACGCGCCCGCCCGTCATGTACTCGCAGCCGTGGTCGCCCACGCCCTCGACGACGGCGCTCGCCCCCGAGTTGCGCACGGCGAAGCGCTCGCCGGCCAGGCCGCGGAAGAACGCGCGCCCCGCCGTGGCGCCGTAGAGGACCGTATTGCCCACGATGACGTTCTCCTCCGCGCGGTAGCCGGCTGACTCGGCGGGACGCACGGAGAGGATCCCGCCGGAGAGGCCCTTGCCGGCGTAGTCGTTGGTCTCGCCCTGCAGCGCGAAGCTCACGCCGTGAGCGAGCCAGGCCGCAAAGGACTGGCCGGCCGAGCCCGACAGCGACACCTCGATCGTCCCCTCGGGCAGGCCGGCCGGACCGAACCGGCGCGCGATCTCCCCCGAGAGGAGGCCGCCGACGGTCCGGTGCACGTTGCGCACGCGACGCTCGAGGCGCACGCTCTCCCCCCGCTCCAGAGCCGGCTCCGCCGCGCGGATGAGCTCCCAGTCGAGCGCGTCGTCGAGCACGGACTCCTGGACGTGCTCGTGGCGGCGCGCGACCCCGGCCGGCAGCTCGGGAAAGGCCAGCATCTGCGAGAGGTCCACGCCGCTGGCCTTCCAGTGCTCGATCGCCTCCTCGGCGTGGAGGAGGTCGGCGCGCCCGATGAGCTCGTCCATGCTCCGCACGCCGAGCGCGGCCATCAGCCTGCGAGCCTCCTCCGCGACGAAGAAGAAGAACTTCACCACGTGCTCGGGCGTGCCGCGGAACCGGCGTCGCAGCTCGGGATCCTGGGTGGCGATGCCCACAGGGCAGGTGTTGAGGTGGCAGACCCGCATCATGATGCAGCCCATGGCGATGAGGGGAGCGGTCGAGAAGCCGAACTCGTCGGCGCCGAGCAGGGCGGCGATGACCACGTCGCGTCCGGTCTTCATCTGGCCGTCGACCTGCACCACGACCCGTGAGCGGAGCTGGTTGAGCAGCAGGGTCTGCTGGGTCTCGGCCAGGCCGATCTCCCACGGCACGCCGGCCGACTGGATGGAGGACTGCGGCGAGGCGCCCGTGCCTCCGTCGTGGCCGGCGATGACGATGTGGTCGGCATTGGCCTTGGCCACGCCGGCGGCCACCGTGCCCACCCCGACCTCGGAGACCAGCTTGACGCTCACCTGGGCCGAGGGGTTGGCGCAGCGCAGGTCGTAGATGAGCTGCTTCAGGTCCTCGATCGAGTAGATGTCGTGGTGGGGCGGCGGGGAGATGAGCCCGACGCCGGGCGTGGAGTGGCGCAGCCTGGCGATGTACGCGTCGACCTTGTGGCCGGGGAGCTGGCCCCCCTCCCCCGGCTTCGCCCCCTGGGCCATCTTGATCTGGAGCTGGTCGGCGTTGACCAGGTAGTGCGCGCTCACGCCGAAGCGCCCCGAGGCGATCTGCTTGATCGCCGAGCGGCGGAGGTCGCCGTTGGCGTCGGGGGTGTAGCGGCGCTCGTCCTCGCCCCCCTCCCCCGTGTTGGACTTGCCGCCGATCCGGTTCATGGCGATGGCCAGGCCTTCGTGCGACTCGGGCGAGATGGAGCCGAGCGACATCGCGCCCGTCGAGAAGCGCTTGACGATCTCGCTCGCGGGCTCGACCTCCTCGAGCGGCACCGCTTCATCCTCCTGCGCCGGACGCATTCGCAGCAGCCCGCGGAGCGCGGCCTTGCGCGTGGAGTCCTCGTTGACCTTGGCCGCGTACTCCTCGTAGGTCTGGCCGGCGTCGCCGTCCTCTCCCCGCACGGCGTGCTGCAGCAGGGAGATCGTGTCCGGGTTCCAGATGTGCTCCTCGCCATCCCGCCGCCACTGGAGCACGCCGCCGACGGGCAGCAGGTCCCGGTCGTAGCGCGGATACGCACGGCCGTGGCGCTCGAGCGCCTCGCGCGCGAGCACGTCCATCCCGACCCCTCCGATGCGCGAGGCCGTCCCCACGAAGTGGCGGTCGATCAGCGCCGCCTCGAGCCCGACCGCCTCGAAGATCTGCGCCCCGCAGTAGGACTGGATCGTCGAGATGCCCATCTTCGAGATCGTCTTCAGGAGACCCTTGCCGATCGCCTTGACGATCCGCTGCTCGGCCTCGTCGATGCTGAGCTCCTCGGGGAGCATCTGGCACTCGGCGAGCTCGTCGAGCGACTCGAACATGAGGTAGGGGTTGATCGCCGCGGCGCCGTAGCCGATCAACGTCGCCATGTGGTGGATGTCCCGGGGCTCGCCGGTCTCGACGATCAGGCCGGCGCGCAGGCGGGTGCCTTCCCGGACCAGGTGATGGTGCACGGCGGAGACGGCGAGCAGAGACGGGATCGGCGCGCGCTCCTCACCCAGGTTGCGATCGGAGACGATGAGGATCGAGGTGCCCGCGATTACCTCCGCGGCCGCGTCGGTACAGAGGCGCTCGACCGCAGCGGCGAGTCCGTCGGGACCCTCGGCGACCGGCCAGGTGGCGTCGAGCGTGTGGGCGCGGAACACGTCGTGGGAGACCTGCCGGATCTTCTCGAGCTCCGGGTTGCGCAGGATGGGCTGGCGCATCACGAGCTGGTGGGCGTGCTCGGGGGTCTCGGCGAGCAGGTTGCCCTCCGCGCCGACGAGCGAGGAGAGGTCCATCACCACCGACTCCCGCGTGGAGTCGATCGGCGGGTTGGTGACCTGCGCGAAGAGCTGCTTGAAGTAGGAGAAGAGCGCCGGCTGGCGGTCGGAGAGCACCGCGAGGGCCGCGTCGTTGCCCATGGAGGCCACGGGCTCCTCGCCCCGCGCGGCCATCGGGGCGATGATGAGCCGGAGGTCCTCCTGCGTGTAGCCGAAGGCGAGCTGGCGCGCGCGCAGCGGCTCGTCGCGGGCGACCCGCGGCCCTCGCTCGGGCAGGTCCTCGAGGGCGACGACCCGCTCGGAGTACCAGTCGCCGTAGGGCTTGCCGGCGGCGACGTTGCCCTTGACCTCGGAGTCCTCGACGATCCGTCCCTCCGCGAGGTCGACCAGGAAGAGCTTGCCGGGCTGCAGGCGGCCCTTGCGCACGATCTGCTCCGGGGCCGCGGAGAGCACACCCGCCTCCGAGGCGAGCACGACGTAGCCGTCCCGGGTGACCGCCCAGCGCCCGGGGCGCAGCCCGTTGCGGTCGAGCGTCGCGCCCACGTAGCGGCCGTCGGTGAACGCGACCGCCGCCGGCCCGTCCCAGGGCTCCATGACGCACGAGTGGTAGTCGTAGAAGCCGCGGACGTCCGCGGGCAGATCGTCGCGGTCCTTATAGGCCTCGGGGATCATCATCATGATCGCGTGCGGCAGGGAGCGGCCGCCGAGCGCGAGCAGCTCGAGCACGTTGTCGAACGTCGCCGAGTCCGAGCCGCCCTGGTTGACGACCGGTGCGACCTTCTCGAGGTCGCCGGGCTCGAAGAGCTCGGAGGCGAGCTGGGACTCCCGGGCGCGCATCCAGTTCACGTTGCCGCGCAGGGTGTTGATCTCGCCGTTGTGGGCGATCATCCGGTACGGGTGGGCCAGCGGCCAGCTCGGGAAGGTGTTGGTCGAGAAGCGCGAGTGCACGAGCGCCAGGCGGCTGGCCAGCCGCCGGTCGCGCAGGTCGGGGTAGTAGCCCGAGAGCTGCGGCGCGGTGAGCATCCCCTTGTAGACGAGGGTGCGCGAGGAGAAGGAGGGGATCGCCACCTCGTCGCCGAGCTCCCGCTCGACGAGCCGGCGGATGACGTAGAGCTTGCGCTCGAAGGCGAGCTGGTCGGAGACGGCGTCGGACGCGGCGACGAGGAGCTGGCAGACGTGAGGAGCTGCGCGCAGCGCGATCTCGCCCGCGTGCGTCTCGTCGACGGGCACGTCGCGCCAGCCGAGCACCCGCTGGCCCTCGGCCTCCACGGTGGCCTCGATCCGGGCGGTGACCTCGGCGCGCTGGCCTTCGTCGCGCGGCAGGAAGCAGGAGGCGACGGCGTAGCGCCCGAGGGGAGGGAGCTCGAAGCCGGCTACCGCCCGCAAGAAGGCGTCGGGAACCTGCAGCAGGATCCCGGCGCCGTCGCCCGTCTCCCCGTCGGCGCCCGCCGCGCCGCGGTGCTCCAGGTTCTCGAGCGCGTAGAGAGCGCGCGCGATGACGCCGTGCTCCGCCTCACCCTCGAGCCGGGCCACGAAGGCGACGCCACACGCGTCGTGCTCGCGCGCAGGGTCGTAGAGGCCGGCGGCCCCTGGGGCGTTGGTTCGATGCATGGGAGAGGTGATTTGGGCGGCGGCGAGAACACTGGGGAAGGCGGTAGAAGCGTACCAGCGGCGCGGCCGGGCGCACAGGCCTCGAGGGGCCGCTCAGCGTGCGCCGCGGACCTCGTCGAGCATGGCTCCGACGCGCTCGGCGAGCGCCGGCCACGCGTAGCGCTCGGCCGCGACCCGGCGGGCCGCCTCGCCGCGCCGGCGTCGCTCGTCGGGGTCGTCGACCACGGCGACGAGAGCCTCGGATAGATCGTCGAGCTGGTCGGGCTCCACGAGCCAACCCGTCCTCCCGTCCTCGACGATCTCCGCGGGGCCACCGCGGTCGACGGCGACGGGAGGCAGGCGGCAGGCCATCCCCTCGACGAGGACCTGGCCGAACTGCTCGCGCACGGAGGGCAGAACGATCGCGTCGGACGCGTTCAGGAAGTCGGGGAGAGCGTCGTGGTCGTGCCAGCCGGCCAGGAAGACGTCGCGCGCGCGCGTCCGCTCCACCGTCTCGAGCGGGTGCTCGCCCTCCCACTCCCCGGGGTGGCCGCCGAGCAGCACGAGCGCCGCCGATCGGGCGAACCGCTCCCGCGCGGCGGCGAAGGCCTCGACGAGCAGGGCGATGCGCTTCACCGCCATGAAGCGTCCGACGTAGAGGAGCACCGGACCCTCGGTGAGCGCAGCCACCTCGCCCTCGGTGTAGGCGACGCTGCCCGCCTCCTCGCCCGGGCGCCAGCCCTGCGGCTCGGAGACCAGGTGGCGGCTCCACAGCGCTGCGCGATCGACCTCGCGTGGCGCGAAGCGGTCGGGGTCGTAGCCGTTGGGTACCACGAAGCAGCGCTCGCGCTCGATCCCGAGCAGGCTCACCGCGCGCTCGACGAGTCCCTCGGACTGCGTGACGACGCGCGCCGCCGCCTGCGCCCAGTTCCGCATCCGCTCGGCCCACGCCTCGGCGCGCTCCCACTCGGCCGGGGGCCCTTCGTCGATCGCCTCGAGCATGAGGAGCTCCGTGCCGTGCAGATGGGCCACGACGGGAACGCCGGGGGCGATTCGCGCCGCCGCCTCGTTCATGGGAGTCAGGTGATGGAGGTAGAGGACATCGGCCTCCGCGGCGCTCGCCTCCGCAAGCGCACGCGCCCACGAGAAGACCTGACGCTCGCAGAGCTCGTCGTCGAGGGCGGCGAAGACGCGGTCGGCCGCGCCGGGACGATCCTCGAAGGAGGGGTGCATGGGCGGCTCGGCGCGCATCGGGTCCGAGGCGGTCAGGGCGGCGGCGAAGTCGACGGTGCGCAGGTCGAGCCCGGGAAAGAACCGCCGCGCGTCGCCAGCGCCGGCTCTGGACCCCGAGACCAACGTCACGTCCCAGCCGCTGGCGGGCAGCGCGCCGGCCAGGGCGCGCGTGACGTGGGCGGAGCCGCCGCGGGGGAAGAACATGAGCCCGACGACGGCGCGCGGCAAGACCTAGGCCGCCTTCTCCACCACCGGCGAGTCCGCGTCGCCGTCGATCAGGTCGAGCACCGCCCGCTCGGCCAGCTCGTCCACGGCGATGTCGCTCACCGGTGCGTCCTCGCCCGGCTCGGCCAGCTCGGCCAGGCGCTCGGCGATCGTGAGGCCGGATTCGAAGCGGTCGATCACCCGCGGATCGATGTAGGACGCACGGCAGACCGCCGGGGTGTTCCCCAGGTAGTAGGAGACCTCCTTCGCCGCGGCGGAGATCGCGCGCTTTCGGGCGGTCTTCGAACGCACCTCGCGGCCCCGGGTGGCGAGGGAGATCGCCGCGAGCACCGTGGCGTTCCACGTCCGGAAGGTCTTGGCCGTGAACGAGCCCCCCGAGAGCTCCTTGATGTAGTCGTTGATCTCGTCGGACTTCAGATCGCGCCACGCGCGCCCCGCGCGGTAGGCCAGCAGCTCAGGATGCCCGCCCCGTCGGCGCTTGAGGGTCGCGACGATCTCGAAGACCTCGGGATCGGCCACCGACTGGATGCGCCGCTGCCCCGACTTCGCCGGGTAGTCGAAGCGGATGGCCCCGTCCTCGAGCTTCACGTGCTCCTTGCGGATCGTGGCCAGGCCATAGGTCTCGTTCTTCTCGGCGTAGTCCTCCGAGCCGATCCGGAAGAACCCGATGTCGAGGAGGCGGACCGCGCAGCCGAGCACGCGGCGGCGGTCGAGCTCGGCGCGGGCGAGGTCGGCATCGACCGCCTCCCGCATCTCGGGCAGGGCCTGCGCGAAGCGCACCATGTCGTCGAACTTGCGTGCGTCCTGGCGCTCGCGCCACTTGTCGTGGTAGCGGTACTGGCGCCTACCGGCGGCGTCGCTGCCCGTCGCCTGGATGTGTCCCATCGGATACGGGCAGATCCACACGTCCTGCCACGCGGGCGGGATGGCGAGGTCGCGGATGCGCGCGAGGACCTCCTCGTCCTCGACATGCTCGCCGTTCTGGTCGTAGAAGGCAAAGCCGCGCCCGCGGCGTTGGCGGCGGATGCCGGGACCGGAGCAGTCGACGCGCTTGAGGCGGGGCATGCGGCGCATCATGCCCGGCGCGATCAGGTCGTAGTCGCCGTACCGGTGATCCCGGCGCGCCGGCGCGGGAGCGATCTAGGCCTTGGCCTTCGAGCGCCCACCCGCGGCGCCGTTGGACGTTCCGCCGGCGCCCTTCTTCTTCTTGGCCGGCGGCTTCTTGGCCGGCGGCTTCTCGGGAGCCGCCTCCTCCTCGGCTCCTCCGTCGGCCTTCACGGCGGCCAGGCTCGCCTCGAGCGCGGCCATCAGGTCGGGGACCGCCTTGGGCTCCTCGGCCGCCGGGGCGACCGCGATCTCCTCGCCGGCGGCCTTGCGCTCTACGAGCTCGAGCACCCGCTCGCGGTAGTCGTCGCGGTAGCGGCCCGGATCCCAGTCGGAGGCCAGCGAGGCGATGAGCTGGCCGGCCATCTTCAGCTCGCGCTCGTTCGCGCTCACCTCCGCCGCCGCGTCGAGCTCGTCCAGGGCGTCGGGGTCGTTGACCTCGTCGCCGTAGTTCATCGTCGACATCACGAGGACCCCGGCCGAGGGCCGGATGGCACAGAGCTGCTGCTTGGAGCGCAGCACGACGCGGGCGATCCCCACCTTCCCGGCCGCCTCCATCGCGTCGAGCAGGAGCTTGTAGCTCTTGGCCGCGCCGGTGGCCGGAGCGAGGTAGTACGGGTGGTCGAAGTAGATCGGGTCGATGTCGGCGAGGTCGACGAAGTCCTCGATGTCGATCGTGCGGGTGGCCTCCGGATCGAGCGCCTCGAGCTCGTCCGGCGTGACGATCACGTAGCGGTCGGGGCCGATCTCGTAGCCCTTGACGATCTCCTCGTAGGGAACCTCGTCGCCGTCGGCCGAGCAGACGCGCTTCTGGCGGATGCGCGCGCCGTCCGGCTCGTGGAGCTGGTGGAAGCGCACGGTCTTCGGGGAGACGGCGCTGTAGAGCTTCACGGGCACGTTGACGAGACCGAAGGAGATCGCGCCGGACCAGATGGAGCGGGCCATGACGAACCGTTATACCCGGACGACCGGGTCGGTCAAGCGCTGAGCGAGCGCTTGCGTGCTAGCCCGTGGGCCGGGGACGGCCCAGGTGGTCGCTCATCTGGTCGAGCGAGCGGCGCAGCAGGCGCGAGACGTGCATCTGGGAGATCCCCACCTGCTCGGCGATCTCGCGCTGGGTCAGGCCCGCGAAGAAGCGCAGCGCGACGATCCGCCGCTCGCGCGCGTCGAGCACCTCGAGCCCGCGCGTGAGCTCGATGCGCTCCTCCGCGCGGTCGAAGTTGAAGTCCATCGCGCCGAGCTTGGCCACCGGCTCGCCGTCCTCTCCGATCGGCTCCTCGAGTGGCACGGTGGAGTAGGCCTGCGCGCCCTGCATCGCCTCGAGCACCTGCTCCTGGGTGGAGCCGGTGGCCCGCGCGATCTCCTCGATCGTCGGCGAGCGCCCGAGCTGGGTGGAGAGCCGGTCGGCCTCACGCGCGACTTTGGCGTTCAGCTCCTGGATCCCGCGCGAGACGCGAACCGACCAGGCGCGGTCGCGGAAGTGGCGCTTGATCTCGCCGAGGATCGTCGGCACGGCGAAGGTCGAGAAGCGCAGCTCGCGTTCCAGGTCGAAGCGGTCGACCGCCTTGATGAGGCCCACGCAGCCGACCTGCACCAGGTCGTCGAGCGCCTCGCCCCGGTTCGCGTAGCGGCGAGCCAGCGTGCGTACGAGCGGCATCATCCGCTCGATGAGGATCCGCCGCGCCTCGCGGTCACCGTCCTCGTGGACCCGCCGCAGCAGCTCGTACTCGTCGACGGGGTTGTCGACGGTCAGGGGAACGGCGCTCGCCTCCGGCACGCGCTCCATGCTATCTGTCGCGCGCGCCGCGGGCGAGCCCATTTTGCGGACTCGCGACGAGGGGCGACGCCTCAGGCCAAGCCTTCGACCTCGTACTCGCGCAGGTAGCCCTCGAAGAGCCGCCGGTGGCCCTCCTCGTCGCGCAGGATCGCCACGACCATGTCGTTCGTGACGGGGTCGGACTCCTCTGTGGCCTCGATGACCGCGTTGTAGTGCTCGATCGCCCCCGTCTCCGCCTCGATCACGCCCTTGATGATGTGGACGATGTCGGTCTGGTGCTCGGGCGGCTGCAGGTAGGTCTGCTCGGGCGAGAACTCCATCGAACCGGGAACGACGCCGTAGAGCTCCTTGATCCGGGCGGCGAACTGCTGCGCGTGCCCGAGCTCCTCCTGGATGTCCTTCTGGAGCGACTCGACGATCTCCTGGGCCCGCACGCCGTCCGGGTTGACCGAGTTGGCGATGTAGCTCATCACGGTCTCGAGCTCCATCCAGTAGGCCTTGGCGAGTAGCGCGATGATCTCCTCGCGCTTCTCGGACTGATCGTCGGCCAGGATGCCCTGCGAGCTTGAGCGGACGGCCATGACGGCTCCTCCTAGAGGTCGGGGTGGTCTTCGTGGCTCTTCCCGGCTCCTCGCCGGACTAACCGCCCGCCCCGACTCGGCGGTGGCGCGCTGCACTCCGGTGCCGGGCGTGGTGCGCCCGCCGGTGCGCGCGGCGCCTCGAGGCCGGGGCCGTGAGCACCTGGGAGGCGTAGCGCAGCTCGTACTTCATGCGGTAGCGCCACAGCCGCCAGGAGTGCTTGCCCCGGTAGAAGGCGTAGGTGGCCTGGCTGCCCGCGGCGCGCAGCCGCTGCGCGAAGGTGACCATGTAGCTCTTCTCGTGGTCCTGGCGGCCCTGGTAGAGGGAGGCGATGACCGGGAGGCGGCGAAGCTCGGAGCGCAGGGAGGAGACGTAGAGCGCCGGCGAGTTGCGGAGGCGATTGGCCTCCGGCTCGGTCTTGAACGCCGCCTTGCGATCCTCGACGAAGTATCCCGACCAGCTCTCGAAGCTGCCGAAGACTGCGAGGTGGTGCAGGGTGATGTTGGCCGCGGCGTAGGCGCCGGTCGAGAAGCCCGCGAGCATGCGGTGGCGGCGGTCGGCCCGCGTCGGCCATCGGGTGTCGACCGCGTGGACCGCGTCGAGCACCAGGTCCTCGTAGCGCCCCTCCCGGGTGTTCGACCACTCCGTGTCGGGCGGTCCGGCGTGCATCCGTCCGTACGGCATGACGATGAGCATGGGCCGCACGCGGTGGGCGTCGAGCTCGATGTCGTAGGTGACCGCCACCGCTCCGATCCGGATGTAGTCCTCGGGGATGCTCGGGCCGCCGTGGAGGAGGTAGAGGACCGGGAAGCGCTCGCCGCGGGCGGCGGCCGCGCGGTAACCCGGCGGCGTGTAGATCAGGTAGTACTTCCAGGCCCGTACCGCAGGCGAGTAGAAGCGGACGCGCTCGACTCGGCCGACGCTCACGCCCGGCGGGTCACGCGGCGGGGCGAAGCCCCGGAAGCGGACGTAGTCACCCAGGTAGGAGCCGGCTCCGAAGAGGCCGACGATGAGCCATGCCGCCGCGAGCAGGCCGAGCCAGGGTGTGAGGTGCCGGAAGCGTCGAGTCATCGGTCCGCCGCCCAGCCGGCGCCGATCACGCTAGCAGCGGCGACTCCCGGCGGTCAGGGAGCGCTCGCGCCACCCGCGGATGGTGGCGCCAGCAAGTCGAAGGCGTGGAGGATCGAGAGCCCGATGGCGTGGTAGCCGGCGGTGTTCGCGTGGTCGTTGAACCCGATGGGGGGCCCGCTGCACGCCCACGTCCACTGGCAGATTCGGGCCACGGCGAACGGGACGCGCCCGTGGCCCGCGAGCGAGACGAAGTGGTGCACGCTCCTGGTGGCGAAGCGACCGGACGCGTCGGCCACCCCCACGCCGGCGTGCCGATAGATCGCGCCCATCGTCGAGTTGAGCCGGCCGAGGAAGCCCACGGAGGCGAGCGCGACGCGCCGGCTCGCTCCTCCACGGAGGTAGTACGCGAGGAACTGGTCGTAGTCGGAGACGCCGACCACTGGGACGTGCGCGCCCGCGGCGCCCCTGATCCGCCCGACGATCACCGGGAGGTTCTTACTCAGGGTCCTCATGCCGTAGTCCACGCAGCCCTGGGGGATGCCGCTCGGAGAGACGCAGCCCTCCACGTCGTTGTCCCCGATCTGGATCGTGACCAGGGCGACCTGACCGGGATGTGACTTGAGGAAGCGCTCGGCCTGGGCGACCTGCGAGCTTCCGGGGAGATGGGAGTTGCACGTCGGTCCGTTGAGGGCCGTGCCGGTCGTGCCACCACAGCCGAGCTTTATCGCCTGTACGGAGGCGCCCGACCGCTGGGAGAGCCCGCGGGTGACGGTCTCGACGTAGCCGGAGGTGGTCGAGTGACTGCTCCCCCGGGAGTCGGGCTGACGTCCGACGGAGAGCGAGTCGCCGAGGGACAGATAGTAGGTCGGGGGCGCCTGGGCCGAGGCCGGCGCCGCCGCGAGCTGGGTCGCGGCGAGGGCGAGCAGCAGGAAAATCGTCCACTTGGGAAAGGAAGAGGCCATGGGTGGTCGGCGCATGAACACCAGCGGGGTCGCAGAGTCGCGGGCAGACGCCGTCGGCGGCATAACTCAACTCTCACCCGCGTTTCATCCGATGGGTGGGATATTGCCTGCATGAACGGGAAGTCCTCCTCCTCGCGACGACCCGCGTTCGGCGCCTGGCGCCGGCGTTCCGCGGCGTGGATCACCGGTGTGGCCGGCGTCCTGGCCGTGGTCGCACAGCTCGGGATCGGCGGCGCGTCGATGATCGTCGGCGACGACGTCGCCCCACCGTTCAGCGGACCCTTCGAGCGGCTGCTCGCCGTGTTCGGCGGCCTCGCGATGCTCTGGCTCGCACGCGGCATGGCGCGGGGACGGCGGCGCGCGGCCGATGCCGCGATCGCGGTGCTCGCGGCCCTGGCCGTGGTTCGCTGGCTGAACGGGCAGGGTCCCTGGGACGTCGGGCTCGACCTCGCCGCCGCCGCGCTCCTGTGCCTGAGCCGAGACGCCTTCCCGGCCGCCGCCACCTCGCGGATCGGGCGCTGGCCGGGCACTTTGGCCGTGACGGCGGGTGCGGCAGCCTACGTCCTGCACGAGACGGTGCAGCTCGACCGCAAGGGCGTCACCGACGTCGACCGAGCCGTCTCCGCGGTGGGGCACGCGAGCGGCGGTCTGGCCTCGGGAGCGTGGTGGCTCGCCCCCACCGGCATGGTGCCGATCGCCCTGGACGCCCTCGTCGCCGTGGCGCTCGCGGCCGCCGCCCTGTGGCTCTACGCGCTCGTCCGGCCCCACCGGGCCTCCGGGGGCCACCCGCCGAAGGAGCACGCGCGCGCCGCTCAGATCGTCGCCCACCACGGCGAGGATTCGCTCGATCCCTTCGCGCTGCGTGAGGACAAGAGCTTCCACTTCGCCGCCGGAGGCTTCCTCGCCTACCGCACCCTGCGCCACACCGCGGTCGTGGCGGGGGATCCGATCGGGCCTCCCGACGCTGCGCCGGAGATCCTGCGGAGCTTCCTGTCCTTCGCGGCCGAGCGGGGGTGGGACGTCGTCATCACCGGGGCCTCCGGGCGCCACCTGGACGCCGGGCGCGCTCTCGGGCTGCGAGCGCTCTCGATCGGTCGTGAGGCGGTCGTTCACCCGGCCGCCTTCTCGCTCGAGGGACGCGGGATCCGCAAGGTGCGCCAGTCGGTGACCCGGGTGCGGCGCCAGGGATGGCGCGTCGAGCTCGTGCCCGGCGAGATGCTGAGCCCGGCGCTCCTCGCCGAACTCGGGGAGCTCGAAGGCCGGTGGCGCGCACGCCAGCGGCGGCTGCACGGATTCGCGATGACACTCGGCCGGCTCTGGGGCGCCGACGAGGACCACCGCAGCCTCTACGTCACCGCGCGCAGCCCCGACGGGGAGCTCCGCGCGTTCCTGCGCTTCGCCACGTTCCTCGGCGGTCTCTCCCTCGACGTCATGCGCGGCTCGGACGACCAGCCCAACGGCCTCAACGAGGCGATGATCGTCGCCGCCCTCGAGCACGCCCGGGAGCGGGGGCTCGGCGAGGTGAGCCTGAACTTCGCTGGCTTTGCGCACATCATGGCCGCCGACGCGGCGCTCACCCGGGGCCAGCGCGTGCTGCGCTGGGCGCTGCGCCGGGCGCACGGCCGCTTCCAGCTCGAGCGGCTCGCGCGCTTCAACGCGAAGTTCGCACCGGACTGGCGCCCCCGCTACCTGCTCTTCACGAGCCGGTCCCGGCTGCCCGTGGTGGCGCTGCGCGTGCTGCAGGCCGAGGCCTACGTCAAGCCGCCGCGGACGAGCCCGCTCAACGCGCGCTGGCAGCCGCTGCCCGCGAGCGCGGCCACCGGCGAGCCGGCCACCAGTTAGGGGCGGCTCCGAGCACGAACAGCGCCACGGCCACCCACGTGCCGGGCCGGCTGAGCTGCGGCGCCAGATGCGGACCGAGGTTGTCCGAGATCGCCACCGTGTCGGCGCCCGCGCCCGCGGCGAGGAGCAGCAGAGCCCCGAGGAGGGCGAGGCCGATCAGACCGACGACGGCGCGCACGCGGCTCACGTGCGCGACCGCGGCGCCGGCCACCAGCCCGGCCGCGAGCCACGAGACGATCACGCGCGCGAGCGGCTGGGCGTCTCCGCCCGCGAGCTGCTGGAGCGGCAGGGCGCCGTGCACGCCCGGACCGATGTCGAGCGCCCCGCTGCGGCGCATCAGGTAGAGGAAGCCGATGCCGGCGGGGACGGCGAGGAAGGCCAGGACCCAGCCGGCCACGGAGCGAAGCATGCGCACGGGTGCGAGCGTAGTTACTCGACGAGTCAGGCGGCCGGAGCGAGGGCCGGCCGGCGCTGCTCGGTGGCCGGCCGCGAATGTGAGCAGAGCGTTCCCCGGCCGGGACAGCCACGGCACAGCTCCCAACCCGGCGCGTAGCTGACCGGGAAGGCGCCACCGTGCAGTGCGGCGGCGCGGGCGGCGAGCTCCCGCTCGAGGGTCGGAGCCTCCGCGGCGGCGAAGGTCCGGCTCACTGGCTCCTCGGGCCGTTCGAGGAACGCGAACGCGACCTTGGCCTCGCGCGCGCCGGCGCGCAGCGCGGCGAGCGCGTAGACGAGGCGCTGCACGCCGTAGGACTCCTCGACCACCGCCTCCGGCGAGCGTCCCGCGAGGCGGTTGGTCTTGTAATCGACGATGAGTGCGCGCTCGCCCTCCCAGCCGATGGCGTCGAACGCGCCGGTCATGCTGAGACGCGGAACGCCCGGCGACTCGAGCGCGAAGACGAAGCGCTCCTCGCGACGGAGCCCGCGGGCGGCCGAGAGCCGCGCGCAGAGCTCCGAGGCTCCGAAGCCGGCCACCATCTCCCCGAGCTCCTCGGCCTCCTCCGCACCGAGGACCGCACCGTGCTCGCCGGCCACCGCGGTGATCTCGGCCGCATTGGGGACGGAGGGAGCGGCGAGGTCCAGGCGCTCGAGCAGCGCGTGCACGATCGAGCCGCGCGCGGTGGGCGCGAGGCCGCCGGCCGGATCGGGCGAGGCCGGCTCCTCGCGCTCCGGCAGGCCGAGGACGTCCTCGAGGTAGAAGCGATACCCGCAGCGCGCCGCTCGCTCGAGCGCGGAGTAGGACAGCGGGCGCGGCGCGAGCGCGGCCGGCAGGACGGGGGTGGCGGCGAAGGTTCCCCCCGGCGAGGACGCCGCGATCTCGCCCTGCTCTTCTCCGGGTACCGGGGCGAGGCTCTCCCTCCGCAGCACCTCCCCGACGGTGTCGGGGCGGTTGAGCGTCCAGGCCACCCGCGCGCGCGGATCGTCCGGGTGCGAGGCGATGCCGTGCGGCGCGCCGTCCTCGGTTGCCGCCAGGGCCGCGATGGCGCCGACGAACGCCGGCCCGATCCACGCCAGCGGCGGGCTGGTCCGTCGCCGCTCGGGCCAGCGCGCGCAGCGCACGCCGCCGCTCAGGATCAGCCGCTCCCGCGCTCGGGTCATCGCCACCCAGAAGAGGCGCTCCTCCTCCTCCGCGGCGGCGGCGTCGGCCTGCGCCCCGACCTCCTCCCAGGCCAGCGCGGGCTGGGTGGGAGACCCATCGAGCGTGGCTAGGCGCATCCCCACCCGCCCGTCGCGCCCGAGGCGCAACAGCTCCTGGCCGCCGGCCGGCGGCTGGCGGCCGAGGTCGGCCACGCAGACCACGTCGAACTCGAGTCCCTTGGCGCGATGGATCGTCATGACCCGGACTGCGTCGAGCGCCTCGCCCTCCACCGGCGCCTCGGTCTCGCGCGACTGCTCGAGGTCCTCCCCCGCGCGCTCGGCCATCGCGTCGAGGAAGCCGCGCAGGTCGCGTCCCTCACGCGCCTCGTGCTCGCGCGCCAGCCGCATGAGCTTGCGCGCGTTGGCCAGGCGGCGCGGGCCGCCGGGCATGCGCAGGACGGCAAGGTCGTAGCCGGTCTGGCTGAGCGCCCGGTCGAGGAGAGCCTCGAGCGAGCGGCGGGGAGCGGAGCGGCGCTCGGCCACGAGCCACGGCACCGCGCGCGCGAGCCGCGCCCGGTCCTCCGCGCCCAGGCCGGCGATCGGCTCCGGCGCGGACCCGTTTTCGGCCGGCGCGAACGCCGCGCGCAGCACGCTCCACGGGTCGCGGCCCCGCTCCCGCGCGGCGGCGCCCATGAGTACGAGCGCGTCGCTCGAGACGCCGACGAGCGGCGAGGCGAGCACCTCGTAGAGCCGTAGCGCCTCGCGCGGGTTCGCGAGGACGGAGAGGTAGGCGATCAGGTCCTGCACCTGGCGGTGCGCCCAGTAGCCGCGGCCGCCGATGACGTAGGTGGGCACGCCCTGGTCTTCGAGCGCCCGCTCGTAGAGACCGAGGTCTCCCGTGGCACGCAGGAGGACGACGACCTCGGAGGCGGCGTGGCCGGCGTCGATGAGCTCGCGCACCCGCTGGGCGAGTAGGCGCGCCTCGGCGAGCCGCCAGGGCTGGGCGGCACCCGGCAGACCGGGCGGGACGAGCTCGACCGCGCTCCAGTCGGCTCCGCAATCGGTCACGAGCAGCTCGAGCCGTGGCGGCGACCCCGGGGGGTCGGCCGGCTCGCTCCCCCGCCCGGCGCGCAGCGGCGTGAACCCCGCGCCGAAGACGGGGGCGAACGCGGCGTTCAGCGCGTCGAGGAGCTCGAGGCGGGCGCGGTAGTTTCGCGTCAGGGTCAGCGCGCGGCCCGCGGGGGCGAGCGTGGCCCGGCGGTCGCGGAAGAGCTCGACCTCGGCGTGGCGGAACCCGTAGATCGACTGCAGCTCGTCGCCGACCGTGAAGAGGTTCTCCCGCGCGAGGAGCCCGAGCAGCCGGAGCTGGAGCGCGTTCGTGTCCTGGAACTCGTCGACCATGACCTGCGCGAAGCGGGCCGCGAACCGTTCGCGCAGGTTGGGATGCGCGAAGAGCAGCCGGAACGCACCGAGCTCGAGGTCGGCGAAGTCGAGCGCCGAGCGCTCCGCCTTGACCGCGGCGTAGCGCGCGGCGTGCCGCCGAAGCAGGTCTCCCATCAGGGCGTAGGCCGCCGCCGCGTGGTGGTCGCGACAGACGGCGAGGAGCGCGGCAAGGGCGCTCCGGTAGCGCGCGCACGCCTCCGAGGCGAGCGCGTGGCCGTTGCCCTTGGGCAGCGTGAGCTCCTCGAGGATGCTCGGCAGCGGCGGCTCCTCGTCCCGGGTGAGCGCGGGCAGGCACCGCGTGCCGGCCTCGAGCGCGTCGAGCGCCCGGGTTACGGTGACGCCCGGCTTGGCCGCTCCGAGCTCGGCGCCGAGCTCGGAGGCCGCCGCCTGGAGCTCCTCGACGAGGGTAACGAGCGCCACGGGCGGCCGAGGGAGGAGCGGCGGCAGCTCCACCGCCTCGCCGCGGCTGCGCAGCTCCGCGTGGACATCGAGCATCGCGCTGCGCAGGCGCTCAGCTCCGTAGGCCGCCACGAGGTCGAGCGCGGCGGAGCCGCCGGCGCCCAGGAAGTCCTCGAGCGCAGCGGCGAAGGCGGAGCGCTCGAGCCGGTCGGCCTGGGTCGCCTCGAGCACGTAGAAGCGCGGGTCGATCCCCGCGAGTAGGGGGTGCGCCCGCAGCAGCCGCGCGCAGAAGCCGTGGATCGTCGAGATCGCGCCGCCCTCGGTCTCGCGCGCCCGCTCGTCCTCGCCGTGCTCGAGGAAGCGTCGGCGAATCCGCCCCTGCAGCTCCGCCGCCGCCTTCTCGGTGAAGGTGATGGCGAGCAGCCGCCCGACCTCGACGCCGTCCTCGCGCACCGCCGCGACGAACCGCTCGACCAGCACCGTGGTCTTGCCGCTGCCCGCCCCCGCGGCGAGGAGGAGGTCGCCCTCCCGCCGCTCGACGGCCGCGCGCTGCTCATCGCTCAGAACGGGAGAGCCGCCGCCGCTCACGTCCCCGCCCCCCGGCAGATCCCCGGGTAGGCGCAGCCCCCGCCCCGGGTGCAGGTGGCCGGCGTGGGAGCGAGCTCCCCGGCGCGCAGCCTCCGCGCGAGCACGGTGGCGCGCGCTTCGGCGTCGGCGAGCACCGCGGCGAGCTCCTCCCCGGAGCGCTCGTCCTTGGGGTGGTGGGCGCCATGCGCCCCGCTCCGCGCGTCCACCACGCCGCGGCCGCGCAGGTCCTGCCCGCGCAGCGGCTGGTAGACCCCGCCCGCCGGTTCAAGACCGAGCCGGTCGCGCACGAGGAGCAGGTAGAGCGCGACCTGCAGCTGGCGCTCCTCCGTCCAGTTCGCCCCGTACCACTCACGCCGCTCGCGGCCCGACTTGTAGTCGTGCACGAACGCCGTGCCGGCCACCGGGTCGACGTCCACGCGGTCGATCACGCCCCGCACCCGCACCCTTCCCTCGTCGAGCTCGAGGGCGGGCGGACCGCCGTCGTCCATGCCGAAGCGCAGCTCGAGGTGGCGCGGCTCAAGGCCCGACTCCCCCGCCCGGGCGGCGTGCGCGAGGTAGCGCTCGAGATCGGCTGCGAGCCCGCGCGCCGCGGCGTCCTCGGCCGCGGAAGGAGGCGCGGTGGCGAGCTCCTCCCGCGCCGCGGCCAGCGCCTCGGCGAGCACGCGGCGGACTACCGGCGGGCTCGCCTCGGAGAGGCGCGCCGAGCCGTGCTCGTCGCGGAGCCGGGCGAACGTCTGCTCGAGCGCGCGGTGAGCGAGCGAGCCGCGCCGCATCGGCTCGGGATCGGGGGCGAGCGCGTCCGGTTCGAGCTCCTTCTCCACGAGCCAGCGCACCGGACAGGCCGCGTAGGCCTCGAGTGTGCCGGGCGAGACAACCTCGCGGTGGCGCAGCGCCGCGAGCGCGGCGAGCCCGTGCAGCGAGCCGATCGCCGCGGCGCACGAGCGCGGTCCGGCCGCCGCCCGGGAGCGTGCCCGCTCGGCCGGCGTGGGCGCCTGCTCCTCGGGCCAGGTGACCTCGGCCAGCGTCCGCCTCCGCCGGCCCGTGTCGAGCGCGCTCGAGAACAGGCGGCGGACGTCCTCGACGAAGAACGACGGCAGCGCCGGGTTGCCCTCCTCGTCGGAGACCCGGTAGGAGAGCACGAGGTGCTCTTCGGCCCGCGAGGCGGCGGCGTAGAAGAGGTAGCGCTCCTCGGCGAGCGGATCCCCCGCCCCGGCCAGCGCAAGCCCCGAGGCCTCCGCGAGCTCGCGCCGGCGCTCCTCCCCGAGGAACGGATCGGAGCGCTCGAGCCGCGGGAACTCCCGCTCCTGGAGCCCCCCGATGAGCACCGCGCGGAAGCGCCGCGCGCGGATGCCGAGCGGATCCGCCATGAGCACGGCGCCCGGCGCGCCGGCGTCTCCCAGGCGCACTTCGAGCCGGGCGAGCGCGTCGAGGAGGGGCGCCGGCGCCGCGGGCTCGCGCGACGAGGCGAGCTCCTCGAGCTCGTCGAGGGCGGAGGAGAGCGCTACGAAGGCACGCGCGTCGGGTAGCTCCTCCGGGGCGAGGAGGCGGGCCGCGCCGCGCCGGGGTCGCTCGAAGAGCCGGCCTGCCTCGGCGCG
>JAABUZ0100004468.1_pt1 | contig 19273 bp, 16 predicted proteins | sample 5562091 | NCBI WGS metagenome assembly JAABUZ01 (sample SAMN12813069, study PRJNA571459) | rock metagenome | isolation source: Antarctica rocks | place: Antarctica: Victoria Land, Linnaeus Terrace sud | collected 2015-12-21 | reverse complement strand
ACCGTGTTATTTTGGATGCGACCGCTTCGTTGCTGATCGAGGTCCCGCCCTGTTGGCGCCCCGACTCTTGCGCGCCTCGGGACATGACCGGCTACAATAGAGAAGCAGGCACCCTTCCCATTTCGCTGTGGCAGCGATAAGGCATCAACATGGACTACGAACGTACCTCCGCGCCCTACGATTCATCATCGCCGCCGCCGCGGCCTTTCCTGCTCGATTGGCTGGTGCGGCTACGGTTACGCGCGCGGGGAGGGACCGGCGCCAGCGTCCTCGTGGGGGCGGGAGCGGCGGCTCTCATCTATGCCGTCGGGACCGCCCTGCTCAACATGTTCCTCCCGGATGGTGTCCTGGGCGATGGCTTCTTCCCGCCGCGAACGGAGGGGCTGGCGGTCCTGGCGCTCCTGTTAAGCGACGCGGTGGGCGGCCTAACTATCGGCGTGATGGCGCAACGGCATACCCTCCTCACGGCGGCCCTGACCGGGTTCGCGTTGCGGTTGCCGCGCCTCCTGCGCGCTCTGCGTCTCCTCGTCGCCGCCCTCGCGGCCCCGCATCGGGCGGGGATACGCCTTTACACCCTCATCACGCCGGGGACCGGGCTCATCCTCGTGCTCTTCTCGATCATGCTCTGGCTCATCGCCGCGTCTTTCGGAAGTCTGCTTGCCGAGCGGCGTCTCGATAGGCTTGGTCTGCGGTGAAGATGCTGCCTGCCGCGGCCACATCCGCGCGCAAAAAGCGTTGGCCGCGATCCCTATAGTGGTCGCGGCCGACGCTTTTTGCGCGCCCTGTCGACTGGAACGCGTTAGACGCGCGTGCCCACGCGCCTAGTGTCCGCGTCCGCTGCTCGACTCCCCAACGTTGTCGAACACCATTGGCCCCTCGCTCAATGAATCGCCCGTCGAGCTCGAAGACGTATCCTTATGCCTGTTGTGCCCTTGCCCGTCGGCGGCCTCGGCGTCGCCGAACGCGCCCTCCGTGTCGGCCGCCGAAGCCGCCGACGGACCCTTGCCGCCCATCGGGCTCATGCCGCCACCCTCGGCGCTGTCCTGATCCTCGTCGCGCGCCGCGTCGTTATCCCTGGTTCCTGCCATCGTCGCATCCTCCTGGTCTATATCCACCTACATACACGTACCTACTATCTATACGCGTAGGGACTGTTTTCTCGGTCTATGGGGAAACGGTGCAAGTAGCGTTCCACCCCTGATGGCCTGTCGTCCGCGGCGGCCTGTCGTCCGCGGCGGCCTGTCGTCCGCGGCGCCGTCGCGTTAGACGGCAGGCCGCGGCGACCCGGCTATCCCGGCGACGCCCTCGTCTCGCGAGGCGCGTCTCTCCGGCTCGGAGGATCGCCCGAATTGCGCCCCGCGATTCTCGGGCCCCACCGCCGTGATGACCGCCACGGCCAGCAGTACCGGGACAATGACGAACGCGAGGCCCTTGCCGTAGTTGTGGTCATTGTTGCCGGCGATCCAGGTCTGAAGCGGCAGGTTAATCGCGGCGAAGAGGTTGCCGAGTTGGTAGGTCACGCCGGGGTAAAAGCCGCGGATCTCGTCCGGCGAGAGTTCGGAGAGGTGCGCGGGAATCACGCCCCAGGCGCCCTGCACCAGGAATTGCATCAGGAACGCGCCCAGCGTGAGCAACCCGAGTGACGCCGAGAAGGCGAAGAGCGGCACGACCGGGAGCGCTAGCAGCGCCATCACCACGACGACTCGACGCCGGCCGAAGCGCTCGGAGAGGGCGCCGCCGATGACGCCGCCGATCAGAGCGCCGATGTTGTAGATGATTGCGATCACGACCGCGAGGCCGGCCGACGCGTGGTGCTGCGCCTTGAGGAATGTCGGGTAGAGATCCTGCGTGCCATGGCTCATGAAGTTGAACGCCGTCATCAGCACGATCAGATAGACGAAACGCAGCAGCACCGTGCGGTTAAAAAAGACCCGCGCGACGGGGGTATTGCGTTGGACAGTGCGCTCCCATACTTCCGACTCGCCGACCCGTGAGCGGATGTAGAGCACCAGCAGCGCCGGGAGGGAGCCGATGATAAACATCCAGCGCCAGCCAAAATGCACCCCGATGACGTAGTAGGCGAGTGCGGCGAGCAGGTAGCCGAAGGCGTACCCCTGCTGCAACAGGCCGGAGTAGAAGCCGCGCTTGGCCGTGGGAATCTTCTCCATGGCCAGCGAGGCGCCAAGGCCCCACTCGCCGCCCATGCCGATGCCGTAGAGCGTGCGCAACACCAGTAACATCGTCAGCGACGACGAGAATCCCGTGAGGAGCTCGATCAGCGAGTAGAAAACCACGTCCGCCATCAGCGGGATGCGCCGGCCAAAGCGGTCGGCGATCAGCCCGAAGATAAGGGCGCCGACCGGACGGGCGGCCAGGGTCAGCGTCGTGGTGAAGACGACGGCCGCGAGCGTAGAGTGGAGATCCTTGGCGACTTCGGCGAACACGAAGACGAGGAGAAAGTAGTCGAACGCGTCCATCGACCAGCCCAGGAAGCTGGCGATGAACGCGTTGCGTTGGTCACGGGTCAGTCCTCGCGCCTGTTGAAAGAAAGTTTCCGTCACCATTGACCCCTTTCTCAATGCGATGCATCCGCACTAAACACCCTACCGTGCCGCGACGTCGTGTGCGTGTTATTTCTACAAAAAGAACCGGTGCTCATGTCCCACATGCACTGTAAATACGGCCACGACATTGCTGACACCACGGACCGCTTGCCCTACGCTGGATTCGCCCGATGTCTCTCATGACCCGCAACGTGCCGACCCGACGATGCCGTCGCACCTTTAGCTGACGCAGCGGCCCGCTGGCATGACGCGGCGCGTGCAAGATTCTGTTGGTCACGGTAGCGTGCAAGCGGACGCCGGAGAGCAGCATTCTAGCGCGGGCGGACAAGACCGCCTTGAGATTTTTTCACATAGGTTCCTTTCGGCAAGGATGTCCACTCCTTCGGCGGTATCGGAGCGGCAAGCAGCGGGCCAGTATCTTCAGACGATCTCCGTCGTGGCGATTTCCCTTTTTAGACTTCCTACCCGGTGGCTCCGTCACGTTCTTCGTCGTATCTTGCCCCTTGTGCTCGCTCCACTCCCCCCAGTTGCCGGTTTCCTCATGAACACGCTGGACGTGGTCGGTAAGCGCACCTTTCACACCCCGAAACTTTGCTCCGCAAAAATGGCATATCTTCCTCTCGTACGGCGCTTGCACCTTTGCATCTATGAGGCGTACTTTTTGGGGTGATCCTGGCGCCAGTGTTGGCTTAATCTTGCGACTTGATCCTCCAGTCGATGCAGTTGTAGGGTCCTTTATCGCCATGCCCTGCTCCTTTCTGTGGAGCGTCTGCCATATCGTCCAGTTCCTAGCGACGCCCGACACGTTGCGCGGATTATCGCACACTGTCACGGGCTTTGTCGACTGCACGACATACGCCCCCCACCGGCCCTACCTTTTCGCGAATTATTCGGGACCGCGGAGCGGATCAACCAGTCCGCCTCGCGAGCCCCAATGCCCGGCTGGCCAGGAATGGGTCGGAGATGAAACAGACGGCGCAGTCATGGACGCATGATAATCCTTACTCTCACAGCAGTCGCCGAACAAAGCCCCGTGCCGCCACGACCAACAGTGCCACGCCATCCCTAACCTAACCTAACCTCGCCTCGCCTCGCCTGCTACGCGATGGCACATTGCCATCTACGACTCCAGGATAGCGTAGCCTAACGGGTGACGATGAAATTAGCAGTCCCTAAAGCAATGTTGCCCTCGTCCACTTCGACATGGTAACTGACGCCTGGCGTAGGGCGGATAGACGCTAATGAAAAGAGGGAATCCAGGGTCATAGATTCGACGTTGGATGTCAGTGATCCGGCGCTTGTGGCTTTGCCGAGAAACTCATAGGGGCCTCCAACGTTCTTGTATAGCTGATAGGTCAGGGTCGTGTCCGTGCGGGGCGCCGGCGCGGCCTGTGTGTCATCTTCCTCGCCCGTGTCCGGGGGCTCGTCGTCCGCGCCCAACAGGAGGCGCGTCAGGCTTGCCTGGGGGTCGATGTCGATCAACAGGACGCGCTGCCCCTGGTCCGCCAGGATGCCCGCCAGGTTAATCGTCGTCGTCGTTTTGCCACCGCCGCCCTTGCGCCCTGTGATGGCGATGATGCGTGTCATAGCCTCTCCTCACTGTCGGTCGGGATTGTCGCCACACCGTGGCGACAATCGTGGTTCGTGGGACAGTCTCAACGCTGTCGAGACAGTCTCAACGCTGTCGAGACAATCGGGCCGGTGGGCATCCCTACGCTCCATCCACGTCCTCATCAGCCGTGTCCGCAAGCTCTTCCAGGCGCTCTTTGATTTTCTCGACCGTCGGCAGCCGCACCTGATATTCCGCGACGAAGACACGCTCCTCCAGGCCAGCCAGGGCGTAACGCACCTCATCACGGCCGGCGCTCTCGCACACGATAAGGCCGATCGTCGGCTTCTCCCAGTCGTGGCGCGGGACGCGCTCCCGGTAGTACGACACATACTTGTTCATCTGTCCAACGTAGGCGTCCTTGAACAGGCCGAGCTTCAGGTCGCACAGCACGGTCGCCGGAATGTCCCGGTTGTAGAGCTCGACGTCGACGCTGTGGTACTGTCCATCGATAAGGATGGGCTGCTGGCTGCGCCGCACGTAGAACCCCGGCCCTAGCTCCTCCAGGAAGCGTTGAAAATTGGACAGGAGGGCGCCCTCGAGCTGGGCCTCGTCGTAGCCCGCCGGCAATCCCGGCACGGTGAAGCTGTACAGGCTGCGGAACGCGTCCTCCGGCCGGAGCGCGGGCGTGATCCGCGGCGCGCGCGCCGTGGCGTGCGGCTCCCGCACGGCGCGCGTATACAGCCCCGCCTTGATCTGCTCGTCGAGGCGCCGGACCCCCCACGCGCCGCGCACGACCTCGGCCTCATAGAACTCTCGTTCCGCGCGATCGTCGATCCCACTCAATATGTCGTAATGACTCCACGAGATCTCCGATGAGAGGGTGGTGACAACGGGATACACACGGTGGAAGCGAACGATGCGGAAGAGCACCGGCCGCGACATCTTGAGGTCGCGCGCGAGTTGCTCGATCACGCGGCCGCCGTAGTCGGCGCGCTCCTTATGGTCCAACTCGGCGCGGACGATGCGCTCACCGACCTGCCAGTAGGCCTGGACCTTGATGTTGTCGACGGCCTGGTACGCGCGGGCGCGCGCCGTCTGCAGTAGACCGCCCTACCCGCTCATACTCGAAATCGTGCCGTTCTCAACGCTACCATCCCTCCTCTAACTGTTCAAATGACGAGTCACACGGTACTAGCGACCACAAAGGTCATGAAACTCTCCCGTTGTCCGCTCTGAGCCATAGAGTACCATGCTCACCAACTAACCTCTGTCATGTAAGCCATGGAACCTCGGCGGAGATGCTCGCGTTGCCCCAAAAGATTACAAGTACGGCTCCACGCTGATTACTGTAATTGCTCTCGGTATCGCTCTGCATGACGAGCAAGACTCATATTCTCCGCTGCCAACAGAGCTTCTCGCCAAAAGGCGCCGCTCATCGGAACGCCTTCGGCCAGGATTTCTAACTCATCGAGAGCGCGTTCGAGTTCATTGTGGTCAAGCCAGCGATACGGCGGGGAATCTATTTGTCGTTACATCCAGCTCTATCGTGGAATATGCGCCGGCGGTCCTCGACTTTCACTCAGGGCCGCCTAACGGGCGTATACCATCTGTAATGACAACAGCGACGTTGCGGCAGACACGGCGGGAGCACATGGGAGTCGAACCCACCGGCGCCGTCGTCAGACGCCACCCAACGGTTTTGAAGACCGCACCCGCCACCGGGCGAGAAGTACTCCCATAGAGCTATCAGCTAGCAGCGGCGACACGTCTCGCCGTTGCCAGTCGACGTGATATTCTATGTCGCTAAGTTTACCCGACCCCGCGCGTCATCGTAGCGTATGGTCGGCGGCCGGCGCTCCCCATACCGCTCGCTTACCGTGACGCCGTGGGCGCGTCGATCTTTTGCCGACCCTGACGGCTAGCGGCTACTAACCGAACGCCGAGGGCTATGTTTGCCGCCATGAACGCCGAGGGCTACGTTTGCTACCATGAAGGTATGAAAGTAACAGTGTTGGGGTCGGGCACGAGTCATGGCGTGCCGATGATCGGCTGTGACTGCGAGGTGTGTACCTCCAACGATCTCCATGATAAGCGCTCGCGGCCCTCGATAGCCCTAGAACTGCCCGAGGGCAACATCCTCGTCGATACGTCGCCCGAACTGCGTCTACAGGCCGTGGCGAACGGCTTGAAGCGCGTCGACGCCGTGTTGTACACGCACACCCACGCCGACCACGCCCATGGGATCGACGACCTGCGCGCCTATAACGTCCGCCAGGGGGGCGCGATCCCGCTCTACGGAAGCGCCCTTAGCATGGACGATATCCGCGCACGCTTCGGGTATATCTTCACGCCGACGTGGTTTGGCGGCGGCCTGCCCATGCTCGATCTGCGCCCCGTCGACGGGCCTTTCGAGGTACTGGGGCGGACGGTCGTCCCCGTCACCGTGCTGCATGGCCGCCTGCCCGTCTACGGATATCGCTTCGGGCGTTTCGCCTACGTGACCGACTGTAACGCGATCCCGGCGGAGTCGATGGACCTGCTGCGTGAACTCGACGTGTTGATCCTCGATGCGCTGCGCCACCGCGAGCACCCGACGCATTTCAACTTCGAGCAAGCCCTCGCGGTCGTCGCGGATCTGCGCCCAGGGCAAACGTATTTCACGCACCTGACGCACGACATCTTGCACCGCCGCGACAACATGTTGCTGCCGCCACGAGTCGAACTCGCGTATGATGGGCTGACGATGGAGGTTCCGGAAGGCTAACTATGTCCGATCTCACTCACGTCAACGAGCAGGGGCGCGCGCGAATGGTCGACGTGAGCGCGAAGGATGTCACGGTGCGCGAGGCGCACGCCGAGGGCGAGGTGCGCATGCGGCCCGCGACCGTGGCGATTATCCGCGAGGGACGCGCCGCCAAGGGCGACGTCCTTGGCGTGGCGCAGGTGGCGGGGATCATGGGCGCGAAGGCCACGTCTACGATCATCCCCCTCTGTCACCCGCTCCCGCTCAGCGGGATCGACCTCCACTTCGAGCTCGACGACGCGGAGGGCCGCGTCGTCATCCGCTCGACCGTGCGCACGACGGCGCGCACCGGTGTCGAGATGGAAGCGCTGACGGCGGTCAGCGCCGCCGCGCTCACGGTCTACGACATGTGCAAGGCGGTCGACAAAGAGATGGTCATCGGCGTCATACACGTGACGCACAAGAGCAAGAGACCCACGTAGAGTCGCCGAACGCCGAACGTCGAATGAGGGGCTCTCCGGTCGGAGAGCCCCTCATTCGACGTTTGTATTTTGTATGTGGACGCTACATTTGGTCGACGGCGTCCTCGGCCTCGTGGAGATAGCCTTTGAGCATGTCTTTGACTTGCTGGAGCGCGCTGTCGGTGACGTTGCTGAGCAACAACTGGACGATGCGGCCGACGCGCTGCCCGATCTCACTCGACCCGAAGCCTCCAACGGCGTCGCCTACGTTCGCGGCAGCCCTGGACCCAGCGGCTGTTCTCTCACCCTGGTTGTTGAGCAAGTAAACAATCGCGGCGGTGATAGCCCCGGCGATGATCGTGCCGCGCAGCAAGCCTCCCTGATTCTCCATCCCATCTCCTCTATTCTGACTATCCGCTCGTTATGGAAGAGTCGTCGTAGACGACCTACGCGCCCGTGGCCTATGTCCTTGCCGTTTGCCGTGTCCGTCGTGTCCCTGCGAGGCGTTATGCGGAGCGATCTAGGTCGCCCTCCTCATCGTCATCGTCGCCGACGTTGACGATGTTGTAGGCGTGTAGCTTGGCCGTGAGCGCTCGTCGCGGCATGCCCAGCATCTCGGCCGCGCGCGTACGGTTGTTGGCGCTCTGCAGGAGCGCCTGCTCGATCGCCGCGCGCTCCAGTTCCTCGACCATCGTGGTGAGCGGCACGCCCATCGCCACCTTTTGCGCCACGTCGATTTGTAGTGAGCCGAGGCTGGGCACGAAGCTCAGGTGGTGGTTGGTGATAACGTCGCCGCGCGAGAGGACGACGGCGCGCTCAATCGTGTTCTCGAGGTCGCGGACGTTGCCCGGCCAGCCGTGCTGCACCAGCATATCCATCGCGTCCTGGCTGATGCGCGCCACATGGCCGTTGAAGCGGTGTTTATCGATAAAGTGTTCGGCCAGGAATGGGATATCTTCGCGGCGGTCACGCAGAGGCGGCATCGTCAGCGCGATGACGTTGAGGCGATAGTAGAGGTCCTCGCGGAAGCTGCCGTCGGCTACCATCCCCTTGAGGTCGCGGTTCGTGGCGGTGATGATGCGCACATCGGTCTTGATCGTGACCGAACTGCCGACGCGCTCGAACTCGCGCTCCTGCAGCACGCGCAGCAGTTTCTTTTGCGTGTTCGGGCTCATCTCGCCGATCTCGTCGAGGAAGATCGTCCCTTTGTTGGCGAGTTCGAAGCGGCCTTTGCGCTGCGTGATGGCATGCGTGAAGGCCCCCTTTTCGTGGCCGAACAACTCGCTCTCCAGGAGCGTCTCGACGAAGGAAGCGCAACTTACCTTGACGAAGGGGCCGGCGCGGCGTGGGGAATTGTAGTGGATGGCGTTGGCCGCCACCTCTTTGCCCGTCCCACTCTCACCGTAGATCATCACGATCGCGTCGGACGCGGCGACGCGGCCGATGGTCTTGAAGATCTCCTGCATCGCCGCGGTTCGGCCGATGAAGTTGCCGCGTGTCTCGCGCTCGGCCGGCTGCTCCATCTCGCGCACACGCTTGGCCAGGTCGCGGTGCTCGAGGGCACGGCGAACCGTGTGCAGGAGCTCTTCGAGGTCGAACGGCTTTGTAATATAGTCGTACGCCCCCTGTTGGATAGCCTGGATCGCGGCGCTGGACGAGTCGTAGGCCGTCATGATGAGCACGGGGATCTCCGGCGCCTTGGCATGCACGCTCTCGAGCGCTTGCATCCCGCTGCCGTCGGGCATGCGCAGGTCCATCAAAACGAGGTCGGGCGACTCACGCTGGACAATCTGCGGCGCCTCGGCGCCCGACGTCCCTTCCAGCACACGGAACCCCTCATCTTGCAGGAACCCCGTCAGCAACGTGCGGATGGCATCGTCGTCGTCGACAACGTAGATTAGTTGACCGTCGGCCGAGCTTTTTGCGTCTGTCATGCTTTCCTAGCTCTGTCGTCCCGTCACGCCGAATCCGCGACACGGCACGTCAATCACCCGAACGCGGCGGCGTCGGCGCATGGCCACATATCTCGCGCCGCACTGTTCGCGTCTCGGTCTGTCGGGGCTTGCCTCACCATCAAGTATAGTGCCCCCTCTCTCTGCTGGCAAAGCGGGGCCGCGAGGCGGAAGGGTTGGGCGCGGTACAATAGAACCGCTCCCGCTGCGTCGCTTGGCGCGGCAGTGCTCTTAGCTGACATGGATAATTTGGGGGAGGGCGCCCATGGCTGTCATACAGGTTGATGCGGAGCGGACGATCGCGGCGGCGCCGGACGATGTCTATCGCTGCATCGTCGATTACAAGGATCGGCATCCGCGCTGGCTGCCTTCGAACTACAGCGACTATGCTGTCGAGCAGGGCGGCGCGGGCGCGGGGACCGTCTTCCGCTACCTGCTCACGGTCGGCAATCGCGCGCGCACCTATCACATGGCCGTGGCCGAGCCACAGCCCGGCACGGTCGTGACGGAGAGCGACACCGGCTCGACACTCGTCAGCACATGGCGCGTGACGCCGCAAGGGAGCGGAGCGCGCGTGACTTTGCATACGGAGTGGCAGGGACACGGCGGCGTGGGCGGCTTTTTCGAGCGGTTGTTCGCGCCGCGCGCCCTCAAGCGCGTCTACGACGCCGCGCTCGCGCAACTAGACGCCTATGCCACGGCCGCGCTCCCCTAACGCCGTCTCAGCGTCTCAGCGCCTCGCCGTTTCTTGACGCTGTCGTGCGCATACCGTAAACTCTCCTATTGTCGCCCCCCGGACGTGGGCCGTATGCCCGCGTGTCCGTGTGCCTGCGTGCCCGCGTGTTCGTGTGCCCGCGTGTCCGTGTGCCCGTGTCGCAAGAGGTTACGTGAAGTCACTGGTTATTATTCCGACGTACAATGAGCGCGAGAATATCGTCGAACTTCTCGACGCCGTGTTGTGCCACTTGCCCGAGACGGACGTGCTCGTGGTGGACGACGCGTCACCCGACGGGACCGGCGACCTCGTCGCGGCGCGGCGCCGGGACGACCCACGCATCCACCTCATGCGCCGGCCGGGGAAGGCGGGGTTGGGCACCGCCTACATCGAGGGCTTTCGCTGGGCGCTCGAGCGCGACTATGCCACGGTCGTGAGCATGGACGCCGATTTCTCGCACGACCCCGCCTATTTGCCGCGGCTCGTCGAGGGCAGCCGGTCCCGTGACCTCGTGATCGGTTCGCGCTACGTCCCGGGCGGTTCCACCCCCGATTGGAAGCTGAGCCGGCGTCTCATCAGCCGCGTGGGCAACATCGTCGCGCGCACCGTGCTCTCTTTGCCGGTGCATGACTGCACGACGGGATACAAGTGCTATCGGCGCGAGGCGTTGGCGGCGCTCGACCTCGACGCGATCGACCTCGTGGGGTATGGTTTCCTCATCGAGACGACGTACCAGTGCTATCTCAACGAGATGAGCATCGTCGAAATTCCGATCGTGTTCATCGATCGACGCGAAGGTAAAAGCAAGATGACCGGCACGATCGCGTCCGAAGCGCTCGGCTATGTCTTACGGCGCCGCTGGCAGCGGGTCCGTGCGGGATTAATGCGGAGGCGGAACGCTGAAAACTAAAGTACTGGTCGTCGTTCCAACGTATAACGAAGCCGATAACCTCGGTCCCATCGTCGCGGCGATCTATGACGCGCTGCCGGCGTGTTCTATCCTCATCATCGACGACGGTTCACCCGATGGGACAGGCGCCCTGGCCGACGAGTTAGCCGCGCGGCATCCGTCCCTGCGCGTGCTCCACCGCGCCGGGAAGCAGGGGCTCGGCACCGCCTATATCGCCGGCTTCCGCTACGCGCTGGAGCACGACTATGACTGTGTTTTCGAGATGGACGCCGACTTTTCACACGAGCCGCGGTACCTACCCGCCCTCCTCACGGCCAGTGGCGAGGCCGACCTGGTGATTGGTTCGCGCTACGTGCCCGGCGGTCAGACTCCCGATTGGGGGCTCTCGCGACGCCTCATCAGCGGGTTCGGCAACGTCTTTGCCCGCACGCTGCTCCGGCTTCCCGTGCGCGATTGCACGGCAGGCTTCAAGTGTTACCGCCGCAATGTGCTCGAGGCGTTCGAACTCGACGCCATCCATCTCGAGGGCTACGCGTTCCAGATCGAGACGGTCTATCAGGCCTATCGCAAAGGTTTCCGCATCAAAGAGGTCCCGGTCGTGTTCCCCGATCGCAAGATCGGTAAGAGCAAGATGAGCCGCGACATCGTGGCCGAAGCTTTCACGTACGTCATCAGGCGGCGCCTCGGGGGGCAGGCCAAGGGCACGCGTCGGGCGCAGGCGCCCGCGACGGACGAGCGTCCGAGCGGAGCAGGGGTCTAGAGACCGGAAGCGCCGTGAGCCGCCGGCCCACGACTCCAGTCGTGGGCCGGCGGCTTGCATACACAGGCGCGTAGGATAGGCAACGCACAAGGCGGCGGCCCCACTGGGGCCGCCGCCTTGTGCGCTTCAAGCTCCGCGACGAGGACTCGAACCTCGAACCTAGCGGTTAACAGCCGCCCGCTCTACCATTGAGCTATCGCGGAAGGATGGGGAGAGGTCCCCACAAGAGAAAAATATACCCGACGCGCGCGGGAAGGTCAAGGGCTCTCTTGGCCCCCCCTTGGCCCGACAAAGGGCCTATTCGAGATACTCCTTGAGCTTGCGGCTGCGCGAGGGGTGGCGCAGTTTGCGCAGGGCCTTGGCCTCGATCTGGCGGATGCGCTCGCGCGTGACGTTAAACTCACGGCCGACCTCTTCGAGGGTGCGACTGCGCCCGTCGTCGAGCCCGAAGCGGAGTTGGAGCACCTTGCGTTCGCGCTCGGTGAGTAATCCCAGGACTTGCTCGATTTGCTCCTTGAGCAACTGGTGCGCGGCCACTTCCTGCGGGGCCATGTTGCTCTCGTCCGGCAGGAAGTCGCCCAGGTGGCTATCGCCCTCCTCCTCGCCGACCGGCGTCTCGAGCGAGATAGGCTCTTGCGCGGCGCGTAGGATCTCGCGCACCTTGTCGGGCGCGATGTCGAGGCGCGCGGCGATCTCGTCCGAGGTCGGCTCACGCCCCAATTCCTGAATGAGTTGACGTGACTCGCGGCTCAGCTTGTTGATCGTTTCGACCATATGAACGGGTAGACGGATCGTGCGCGCCTGATCGGCGATGGCGCGCGTGATAGCTTGCCGGATCCACCATGTGGCGTACGTGGAGAATTTGTAGCCGCGGCTATAGTCGAATTTCTCTACCGCGCGGATGAGGCCAATATTCCCCTCTTGCACGAGGTCTAGCAGGGACATGCCGCGCCCGATGTATTTCTTGGCCACGCTGACGACGAGGCGCAGGTTGGCCTCGGCCAGGTGGCGCCGCGCCTGTAAGCCGTAGTCGATGATAGCCTGATCGAAGACCGTAACCCAGCAGGCGGTTATCTCATCCGCCTGCCTTTGACCGACGCCCGGAATACTCGCCAGCAGCGCGGCTACCTGGCGATCCGTCGCGCCAAGGTGACTACGCTCATCCAGGATCTGCTGAGCCTTGTCCTCCCCCAGGATGACGAGCGAGATGAGGTCGCGCAGGGGGTAGTGGCCGGACGCCTCGGTCGTGAGCCGCACGATCCAGCGGATGTCGTCGCGCTCCGTCCCCTTGTCCATGACGGGATCTATCACGGGCTCTCCCTCATCGTCGAGCACGACCACGCTCACCGCGTCGGCGACGACGAGGGGGTCGATCACCACCGTCTCGACGACGACGAGCGGCTCTACGGCCGTTTCATCGGCTTCCAGGGGCGCCTCCTCGATCTCGATCGCCCGTAGCAAGTGGTCGAGCGCCGCGCGCACGTCCGGCTCGCCGAGACCACCGCGCTGGCCGAGGACCTGGATCGCCCCGGTCACCCGCCCATCCTCCTGCTTCAAGAGGCGCAGCAGATCGTTGATGGCGAGATCGGGTTCGCGTTCGTAGAGCTTGACGGCCGCGGTCAGGTCGCGCAACCGGCCCAGGACCTCCGCGTCATTGTCGCGCGCGAGGAGGGCGATATGCGTGACGGCGTCGCGAAGACGCGCCGGCGGTACCTCGAGCATCAAGCCCCATGAGCGGGTGGCCCGTTCGAGATCGGCGCAGTCGTCGGCGGTGAGCTTCGTCATTTTAATGGCCGTCGCCAGATAGCGTTGCGCGCGACTGAATTCCGCGTCGCCGCGCTGCATCGCCTTGGCGTATTCGACCTCCTCACGGCCTTTAAGAAGGCGCACGCGGCCGATTTCGCGAAGATACAGGCGTATAGGGTCGTCGACGAGGCTGGGCGCCTCATCGTTCTCTTCGTCCTGGTCATCCCGGCCGAGCACCGCTGTCCGGGCCCGACTTACGGGGCCGATCGGGTCAACCGCATCGTCGGTGAGCGCGTCGGTGCGCTCGTCGTCATCGGAAGCGCGAGCATGCACGTTGAGTTCTTCCTCCCGCACGACAAAGGCTCGGGGGCCGCGTGGACTTTGGGATTGGAGGACAGATGGGTACGCAACCTCGTCGATCGTCTCCACGTTTCTACCTCATGCCGCGGGATGGGGCGTTACTCCGGGTGTGTGTTGGTAGACAACGTCTCTCCACTACTAGTATCGTCCGCACGGCGTGGGTCCGTAGGCGTCGAGCTTATCGCCAGTAGTGATGCCACATCATACCACGCGCGCGATGTCGCCAGTAGTCGGGCGCATAGTTGTCAGTTCATCACGCGGAAGAGAGCGATACAGGCGACGCTTTCCCACCCGCATCGCTCTCTTCCGGACGCCTACCAGACGCCTATAGGCAAGTGACGACCCGCAACCGGCCGGCAACCGGCGCTAGCGGTCCCGTTCGCCGCGGTTGAGCGCCGCCTGCGCGGCGGCAAGGCGCGCCACCGGGACGCGGAACGGCGAGCAGGAGACGTAGTTGAGGCCGATCTCTTCGCAGAACTCGATCGAGCTCGGGTCGCCGCCGTGCTCCCCGCAGATCCCGAGTTCGAGGTCGGGTCGCGTCGCGCGGCCCCCCGCGACGGCCTGGCGCATCAGCGAGCCCACCCCGTCGCGATCGAGTACCTGGAACGGGTTCTCGGGCAAGATCTTCTCCTCGACGTAACGCAGCAGGAACTTGCCCTCGGCGTCGTCGCGCGAGTACCCGAACGTCGTCTGCGTCAGGTCGTTCGTGCCGAACGAGAAAAACTCGGCGTCGTCGGCGATCGCGTCGGCGGTCAGCGCCGCGCGCGGCACCTCGATCATCGTGCCGATCTTGACGTGTACGTCCGTGCCGTGCGCCTGCTGGACCTCCTGGACGACCTGCTCGATCAACGCCCGCGAGCGGATCATCTCGTTGACGTGGCCCACCAGCGGGACCATGATCTCGGGCCGCGCGTCGACCCCCTCTTTGACGAGTTCGCACATCGCCGTGGCGATGGCGCGGGCCTGCATGTCGATGATGGCGGGGAAGGTCAGGCCCAGGCGGATGCCGCGCAGGCCCAGCATGGGGTTCTGCTCGTGCAGCGCCTCGACCTCGTGGAGCAAGGCTTCCTTCCGCTTGAGTTCCTCCGGGTCGTTGCCGCGCACGCGCAGTTCCGTCGTCTCGACGAGCAGGTCTTCGAGCGAGGGCAGGAATTCGTGCAGGGGCGGGTCGATCAGGCGAATGACGACGGGTTGACCGTTCATGGCGCGCAGGATGCCGCGGAAGTCCTCGGTCTGCACGGGGAGCAGGCGGTCGAGCGCGGCCTGGCGGGTCGCGTCGTCCTTGGCCAGGATCATCTCTTGCACGATGGGCAGGCGTTCCTGCTGGAAGAACATGTGCTCGGTGCGGCACAGGCCGATCCCCTGCGCCCCGAACTCGCGGGCGCGCGCGGCGTCTTGCGGGTAGTCGCCGTTGGCCCAGACCTGTAGTCGGCGGCGCTCGTCGGCCCAGCCCAGGAGGGTCTGCAGGTCGGTCTCGTCTTTGAAGCTTGGGTCGTAGGTGTTGAGGTGGCCGGCGAAGACCTCGCCGGTCGCGCCGTCGATCGAGACGTCGTCGCCCTCGCGCACCACCGTACTGCCGACGCGCATCTCGCCCTTCTCCGGGTCGATGATGAGGTCGCCGGCCCCGGCGACGCAGGGGAGGCCCGCGCCGCGCGCCACGACCGCGGCGTGGCTTGTCGCGCCGCCGCGCGCCGTCAAGATGCCCTTGGCCACGATCATACCGTGGTAGTCCTCGGGCGAGGTCTCGGGGCGCACCAACACGACGGCCTGCCCGGCCTTGGCCCACTCCTCCGAGCGATCGGCCGTGAAGACGGCCTTGCCCGTGGCCGCGCCGGGCGACGCGTTGAGTCCGGTCGCCAGGAGTTGTCCGGCGCTCTGGGCGCGGTTCTTCTCCTGCTGATCGAAGCGGGGCAGGAGCAACTGCACGATGTCGGCGGCCGGAACGCGTTTGACCGCCTCGTCCTCGTCGATCACCCCCTCGCGCACCATGTCGACGCTCGTCTTGACCCAGGCGGGTCCGGTGCGCTTGGCCGAGCGTGTTTGCAGCATGTAGAGCGTGCCGCGCTCGATCGTGAACTCGAGGTCCTGCACGTCCTTGTAGTGGCGCTCCATGCGGTCGGCGATATCGGCGAACTCTTTATAAACGGCGGGCGCGCGCTGGTCTAGCGCCGAGATCGGCTCGGGGGTGCGGATGCCGGCCACGACGTCCTCGCCCTGGGCGTTCATCAAGAACTCGCCGTAGAGTCGCTTCTCGCCCGTCGAGGGGTTGCGCGTGAAGGCCACGCCTGTCCCGGAGTCCTCGCCCATGTTGCCGAACACCATCGTCTGCACGTTGACCGCGGTGCCGAGGCTGTCCGCGATCCTGTTGCGTCGCCGGTAGTCGATGGCGCGGCGGCCGTTCCACGACAAGAACACGGCCATGATGGAGCGGCGCAACTGCTCGTAGGGATCGGTCGGGAAGTCTTCGCCGGTGCGCTCGCGCACGATGGCCTTGAAACGGGCGACGACTTCCTGGAGGGCGGCCGCGTCGAGGTCCGTGTCGCCCTTGGCGCCTTTTTCCCGCTTTATGGTGTCGAGGGCGTGCTCGAAGACCTCGCCGTCGACGCCGAGGACGATCTTGCCGAAGAGTTGGATGAAGCGGCGATAGGCGTCCCGCGCGAAGCGCTCGTTGCCGGTGAGCGCGGCAAGCCCCGCCGTCACGTCGTCGTTGAGCCCCAGGTTGAGAACCGTATCCATCATACCCGGCATCGAGAAGCGGGCCCCCGAGCGGACCGAGACGAGCAACGGGTTGGCGCGGTCGCCGAAGGTCTTGCCGGTGTGTTGTTCGACATCGCGCAGCGCCTCTTGCGTCTGCTCCCACGCGCCGGCCGGGAGGCTCCGCCCGTTGTCATAGAAGGCGTTGCAGGCCGCGGTGGTGATCGTGAAGCCGGGCGGGACGGGCAGCCCCGCGTTGGTCATCTCGGCGCACCCGGCGCCCTTGCCGCCGAGCAGATCGCGCATGGTGGCGTTGCCCTCGCGGAACAGGTACACCCATTTCGTGGTCGCGCTGGTGTTCTCTGTCGGTGCGGTCGCGGTCTGAGCCATATTCCCCTCCTGATAACACAGGGCCGCGGCCTCCCGCGGGCCTCTTTCTTAGGACTCCAATTCCTAGGACTCCAATTTCTCGCGCAACGCGGGCACGAGGTCGGCGATAGGTACGCGCTCCTGGGTCATCGAGTCGCGCTCACGGATCGTGACGGCGTGGTCCTCCAGTGAGTCGAAGTCGACCGTCACGCAGTAGGGCGTCCCGATCTCGTCCTGCCGCGCGTAGCGCTTGCCAATCGACTGCGTTTCGTCGTATGTGATCATGAAATGCGGGCGCAAGGCGCGCTCGACTTCGTGCGCCACGCCGCCGAGCGACTCCTTCTTAGAGAGCGGGAGCACGGCGACCTTGTAGGGGGCCAGGCTCTTGTGCAGGCGCAGGAAGGCGCGCGTCTCGCCGTTGACGTCGACCTCGTCGTAGGCGTCGCACATGAAGGCCAGAGTGGCCCGTGTCGCCCCGGCGGCCGGCTCGATGACGTAGGGAAAGTAGCGCTCGTTCGTCGTCTCGTCGACATACGAGAGGTCCTTGCCGCTGTACTGCGTGTGCTGACGCAGATCGAAGTCGGTGCGGTTGGCGATCCCTTCGAGCTCGCCCCAGCCCCAGGGGTACAGGAACTCGACGTCGGTCGTGCCCGCGCTGTAGTGGCTGAGTTCGCTCTTCTCGTGCTCGCGCAGGCGCAGGCTCTCCGGTTTCATGCCGAGGTTGAGGTACCAGTCGTGACGCTCTTTGATCCAGGAGCGGTAGGCGTTCTCGGCCTCGCCGGGCTTGACGAAGTACTCGCACTCCATCTGCTCGAACTCGCGTGAGCGGAAGATCGAATTGCCGGGCGAGATCTCGTTGCGAAAGCTTTTGCCCTGCTGCGCGATGCCGAACGGCAGGCGCTTGCGCGTCATCTTCTGCACGTTCTGGAAATCGACGAAGATGCCCTGCGCCGTCTCCGGCCGCAGGTACACGACGGAGGCGTCCCCCTCGACCGGGCCGACGAAGGTCTTGAACATGAGATTGAACTGGCGCGGCTCGGTCAACTCGCCGCCGCAGTTGGGGCAGCGATCGCCCTCGAGGTGGTCGGCCCGCCAGCGCATCTTGCACTCTTTACAATCGACGAGCGGGTCGGTGAAGTTCTCCAGGTGGCCGGATGCGCGCCAGACCTCGGGATTCAGCAGGATGGCGCTGTCGAGGCCGACGATGTCGTCGCGCAACTGCACCATGGCGCGCCACCAGGCGCTCTTGACGTTCTTGAGGAGCTCGACGCCGAGCGGCCCGAAGTCCCAGGTGCCGTTGAGGCCGCCGTAGACTTCGCTGCCCTGGAAAAAGAAGCCGCGCCTCTTGGCCAGCGAGGTAATCTTTTCGAAATCGACCGCCAAATCACTCTCCTTAAATATAGGCCGCCGTCGAGTCTGCCTTACACTCTACCATCCCGGATGCGGGAGCCGCGTCGCCGACGACGCGGCAACGACAAGGCTTCCGTTATAGAATCCATAGTCTTGCCTATATACTACTGCATCACGCGGCGCATTCAAGAGGCACAGCGGAAAGAGCCCATCCCTCTATCCCTGACGGAACCCGACCTTGAAGGGCCAAATTCAAGACAATTACGCGCTCTCGACGCGGCGCAACATATCGAGAAAGGAGGCCGAACTGGGGCGGCGCTCGAGCAGGTACTGCACGTAGAGCGCGATCGCGTTCTCGGCCTCGGCCAGCGCGTCGGACGGGACGGCCATGTCGAGCAGGGCCTCGCCGCGTATCTGTAGGTTACGCAGCAGCTTGAGAGCGGGCACCCCGATGGGGCGCGCGGTGTTGTGAGCCGGGGCGCAGGACGGACACAGGACACCTCCAAGCGCGGGATCGAAGGCGTTGGCGCCCGGCTCGATCTCGGCGTTGCAGGTGACGCAGCGTCGCAGCTGCGGCTGATAGCCCGAGAGGGTCAGCAGTTGCAGTTCGAAGAGGCACACGGCTAACTCGGGCGCCACGCCCGCGTCGAGGCGCGCGAGGACGCCGACGAGCGAGCGGAAAAGCTCGGGATTGGCGTCGCCGTCCTCCGTGAAACGGTCGATCAGTTCGGCGACGAGGCAGGCCTTGGCGACGGCCGGGAGATCCTCGCGCAGGCGCGCGAACGTGTGCAACGCGCGGCCCTGCGTCACAATCTCCATGTTGCGACCGTGGACGAAGAGCACCGTCGCGTGGGCGAAGAGGTCGAGGTGCCCGCCCATGCGGCTCGTCGCGCGGCGCACGCCCTTGGCGATCGCGCGCGCCTTACCCAGCCCCGGCGTGTAGAGGGTCAGGATCTTGTCTGTCTCGCCGTAGTCGATCGCCTTGAGGACGACCACCTCCGAGCGCGTCGTTTTCGGGGGGCGCATACTCTTAGTGTACTACAGGGTAAGAACACGAAGAACATGGGTAAGACGCGGCGCGCCCGCCAAGCACTGTG
>JAABUZ0100004467.1_pt1 | contig 19274 bp, 13 predicted proteins | sample 5562091 | NCBI WGS metagenome assembly JAABUZ01 (sample SAMN12813069, study PRJNA571459) | rock metagenome | isolation source: Antarctica rocks | place: Antarctica: Victoria Land, Linnaeus Terrace sud | collected 2015-12-21 | reverse complement strand
TTCCGTCGAGAACCTATGAGAGGGAACTCGCCGAGGATCACGCGGTGGCCGTCTTCATCCCAGCACCTCAGCTACGGCGTGTCGCCGTCAGCCCAGGCCCCGTACACCACCCCCGCGGACGCAACTCGCGATCGAGCGAACTGAGTCTCGCCGGTCAGCCACGCCGCCTCCTTCCCGTGGTGACGGCTGTGGCCATCGCAGCGTGGCTGGCGGTCGGTCTCGCGACCGGCAAGGCGGGCGCACCGCATCGGGGTGGCGCTATCGGGACGCCATCGACGAGGGTTCGCGAGGTGGCGCGAGCTGCCAAGGGGAAGCCGCTGCTGGTCGTCCTGGGCGACTCCGTGGCGGCGGGGACGGCCTGCTCTTGCGGCGGCTTCGGCGGCAGCCTGGCGAGGGTTGACGGGTCTGCCGCCCTCAGGAACGCGGCCGCGGAGGGACAGACCAGTGCTGGGCTGCTGGCCCAACTCGATGACCCCGCGATCCTGTCATCGCTGCGGGCGGCGACAATGGTAACCGTGACCGTCGGCGCCAACGACTTCGACGAATCGCTCGCTGGCACCCCGGATTGTGGTGATCTGCACTGCTACGCCGCGACCATGACGGGCACGGACAGCACCCTGGGAGCAATCGCGACGCGGTTGCGCTCCTCCACCCCCGCCGGCACAACTATCGTGTTCACCGGGTACTGGAACGTATTCCTCGACGGGCGTGTCGGCGCCGACCGGGGCCCGGGCTACGTTGCCGCCAGCGACGCCCTGACCAGACAGTTCAACGCATTGGTGGCGCGGGTAGCAACGGACGCGGGCGACGCGTACGCCGATCTCTACACCCCGTTCAAGGCCTATGGCAGCCGCGACGACACGGCTCTGCTCGCCCCAGACGGTGATCATCCCGATGCTGCCGGTCAGCACCTGATCGCCGCGGCCGTCGCCCGCGCGGTCGGACTTCCCGATCCGTCGTGACACTCTGGCTTCAGCCGGGCCATACGATCCGGGTGTCTTGCGACGTCGCCCGGCTCGCCGCCCGCCTGTGCGAGTAGCTCCCGTTTACGGCGCAGTGTGAGTGCAGCACGGTAGCCGCCCCACCGCCAACCAATTGAGCGCGCTGCAAAGACGGCACGCGCCAATTGCAACGTGGTTCCGCCAGGCGAGACTTGCCGACCGTTCCGACTCGACGTTCGTCGTGCAGTACGTGTGCGCGACTGGCACGTAGACCCCCACGGATAGGAGCGCCTGGAAGGTGCACCGGAACAAGGTCACCACGATGCAGGCGGGCACGGTGCCCCGCGACCTCAGATTGCCTGGTTCATGCGGGGGGGATCCGGCCGGAGGACGGCGCCGACGCCCGCGTGCCGGTAGCCGGTCTGCGTGGCCGCGCAGCCGGCGGGTGCTAGCCGGTCCATGAGCTGTGCGCTGCCCGCCCCGCTGCTGGCCGGCTTGCCGAAAAGACGGCCTTCCCGCAGTTGACACGCAGCTACCGAGCGGAATCATCTCCGGGCTGGACGTGCCGCGGGTGGTCCCGTCACCGCGACTGTTCTGTTGGCCGCCACGCCCTTCGCGAGCCTGCGGTGTGGCTCTATACCCCTACACCCCGCTGCGGGGCACCCGCCGATCACTCGCGTGATGGCACGTCACCCCCAGCCACTGCGTTGCGCGACCGTGCCAGTGTCGCGACGCGAGCTGATGGGACTGTGGGGGCTCGGGCTGGTCGCGGTGCTCGCCGACTGCGGCACGTCCGGTGCTAGCCGACCCCCGCCCCGGTCGCCTGCGCCGCTGGACCGGCTGTCACGGCACCGTCCCGGACCGGGCATCAACCCCGGCAGCGCGTCGAAGGCAACGTTTCCGCCGCCGCACCCCGGGCCGGCGACCGTGTCCTACGCCGGGCCCGCCGGTTCGCGCCACATCGCGCTGACCATTGACGACGGGTTCGACCCGGCCACCGTCAGTGCTTACGTCGAGTTCGCTCGACGTACCGGGACACACCTGACTTTCAGCCCCAACGGCAGATACGCCGACGTATGGGCCCGGCATGCCCCGGTGCTGCGTCCGCTCATTGCGGCCGGCCGGGTGCAGATCGGCAACCATTCCTATAGCCACCGTGATCTGCGGCGGCTTCCTGATGCGGTAGTGCGGGAGGAGATCGAGCGCAACGAGGCGTGGATCCAGCTGACGTTCGGCACCACCAGCCGGCCGTGGTTCCGGCCGCCGTACGGCTCCCGCGACGCCCGCACGGACAAGCTGGCCGGTGCCACTGGGTTCACGAGGGTGCTGATGTGGAACGGCAGTTTCGGCGACTCACGCCTGCTCACTCCGGATGCGCTACTCACCCAGGCCCGGCGCTACCTGCAGCCCGGCACTGTGATGTTGGGCCACGCTAATCACCTCACCATCACTCGGTTGTTCGACGCCGTGCTGGAGTTGCTCCGCGAGCGCGACCTCCGGCCGGTCACCTTGGACGAAATGTTCGGCACCAGTCGCCGCATCGGTTGAACCCTGCCAAAGTCGAGCCGTCAGGACCTTCACCGTGGGGATAGTGCCGGCTCCCCGCGTGGGAGAGCAGGGACACGCGCGGGCGCGCACAGTCGGACCGACGGCGCGCAGAGTCTCCGTCCTGCGGTCGAGAGAGCCGAGGCTGCCCGGTGGGGCCGCGACACCGAGGAGACCGGTCACCCACGGTTCCAGCTCCCGCCACGGTGATCACAGGGGAGGTGAATTGCTACGAGCACACGGCCCGCTGGGCTGTTCGCGCGCCGGCTGAACGCGCCAGCAGCAATCCGCTCCCGACCACTACCTGCTCCCGCAGCTGTCGTCCCGGGACTTCGTCGCTGGCTACTACTGATGCCACTCGAGGAGGTTGTGTTGGGTCGGGAAACCCCTGGGAGCACATGTAAGGGCATTGCGCTCGGCCGGACACGTCGTCGACCGGTCCGCGCCCGCGTGACCCGCGCAAGCAGCGGCACACCGGCCGGCGGGTCTAGCCGCGGCTGGTCTCCGAGCACGGGCACGGCGTACTTGAATCGCCCGGGTCCCGTTACGTCGTCCTGCGCCGCATGAAGCGAAGACTCGATGGCGCCACCCGGCCGCGGCCGCTCACATGATGGTCACACCTGTCGCAGTCAGGGTAGGCGGGTGCTGCACCGGGTTCGGACCGCCGGCGTGACCGCCGCCATGACCGCCGCCACGAGTTGCGGTGCGCTGGCGATCCTCGCGATGGCTGGCTGTGGGGGCTCCACCGGCGCGCCTCAAGCGGGTCCCGCGGGTGCGGCCACCACGGCGGACGGCGCGCCGCCCGCGGCCACAGCAGCGCGGAGTTCGCTGGCCGGGCGCGGGCTGGCAGGCCCAGGATCGGCGTCCGGGGGATACGGTCCCGCCGCCTGGTCGGCTGGACCCCGCCTACCGGTTGCGGTCAGCGAGGTGGGGGTGTGTCTGCTCGGCCATGCGGTGCACGTCCTGGGTGGCTATGTGGCCGGAAGCGCCCATTCCACTACGCACCTGATCTTTGACACGGTGACCCGGCGCTGGGAAACCGCCGCGCCGTTGCCCGAGCGGCTCGACCATGTCGCCGCGGTCGCCCTGGGCGGCAAAGTTTATGCAGTGGGCGGGTACGATCGGACAGGTCGCCCATCACCGCGGGTGTGGCTCTTCAACCCGGTCCGCGGCACCTGGTCCGCCGGGGTACCTCTGCCGACCCCGCGGGCCGCAGCCGTCGGTGTCGTGCTCGGCGGCCGGATCCACCTCCTCGGTGGGATCGCGCCCGACGGTGACACCAGCGAGCACGACGTCTTCGACCCCGCGGCCGGGCGCTGGATCCCGGCCGCGCCCATCCCCGGGGCCCGGGATCATGCGGCAGCGGCCGTGGTCGATGGGTTGCTGCACGTTGCCGGTGGGCGCCCAGGTGGGCGTACTACGCACCTGGTCTACGACCCGGTGACCGATCGGTGGCAGACGTTGCCGCCGCTGCCCACCGGGCGGTCGAGCATGGCCGGGGCGGCACTGCCGGGCAGGTTCGTTGTCATCGGTGGCGAGGACGCCGCCGAGACCACCGTCACCGCCAGGGTCGACGTCTACGACGTGGCGACAGCACGGTGGGCTCGGCTCCCCGACCTGCCCACCGCACTTCAGGGAATCGGTGCTGTGACCGTTGGCGGCGTGGTGGTGGTCCCGGGCGGTGCCCCGTCCGCGGGCGGGGGGCAGCAGAGCGACCGGCTGCTCACGCTGCCGTGAGCAGCCAGGCACGTCGGGCGGCCAGTACCCCGTGCACCACGCAGGCCGGCTCACCCATCGGGTACGCGGGGAGGGGCCGGGGCGGCCAGCACGACGTGCCCCCGACGACTCTTACTGGGGCTGTCAGCAGGCCCCCGGAGGTCACGCCCCGCTTTGGATCACCAAGTCCTGATGACTGGGCTGCGGGAAACTGCGATGAACCAACCTCGGGCGGTAACGCCAACGCGAAGTCGGGGGCGGGGTCCGGTTCGAAGACCGGTCAGGGACGTGGTGGACAGATGGAGAAGGTGATCACCGGGCTACGAACGGCGTCGCGATGTCGCTAAAGATTCCTGGCCTTGTGGCGTGCCGGTCCGGCGTTTTCCGGGGGTCCGGTGGGCGCCGTGCGCGGTTCGGTTCCTCAGCTGCGTGGTCTCGAAGGCGGCAGAGGAGTCGTGCTGCCGGCCGGCACCAGCTAGCGTGGCTGAGTGCAACGGAACAGGCTCTACCGCGGCGGCGTCCTCGAGTCGGAAGACTTCGACCCTGAGGACATCAGCGAGCGCATCCGGGAGCCTGACGCCTTGGTGTGGCTGGATTTGGAATCACCGGACGAGGCAGAGCTGAAGCTGCTCGCGAACGAGTTCGGCCTCAACGAGCTCGCGGTAGAAGACGCCACCCACGAACACCAGCGGCCGAAGGTCGATCGCTATAGCACGCACATCTTCCTGAGCTTGTACGGGGTGCACCTGGACACCGCGACCGGAGAGCTGCATACCAGCGAGATGGCAGTCTTTGCGGCCCGCCAGTGGCTGATCACCGTACGCAAGAGCGGCGGCTTCGACATGGCGCACGTCGAAGCCGTGTGGGACACCAACCGGGACCTGGCCAAGCACGGCGTCGGTTATCTGCTGCACGGCCTGCTCGACCACGTCGTGGACGGCCACTTCGCCGCCGTTCAGGAACTCGACGACGCCGTGGAAGAAGTCGAGGCCAGGCTGTTTGACGACAAGCCGCAGCCACTGGCCGTGCAGAAACGGTCGTTTCAGATGCGTAAGGCGCTGGTGGACTTGCGCCGTGTCAGCCTCCCCATGCGTGAGGTCCTGAACACGTTGATGCGTCGTGATCTCGGATTTGCCGACGCGGATATGGCACCGTACTACCAAGACGTGTACGACCACGTGTTGCGGGTCACCGAATGGACCGAGTCCCTGCGCGACCTGGTCACCACTATCCAGGACAGCAATCTTCAGGTGCAATCGAACCGGCTGAACGAGGTCATGAAGAAGCTCACCGCCTATGCTGCCATTTTTGGCGCGGTGGCCGCCATCACCGGTTTCTTCGGCCAGAATTTGCCCTACCCGGGTTTCGGCAACCACATCGGACTAACGATCATGACGGTGTTGCTGACCACCGTCACGCTCGGCCTTGTGGTGGGCTTCAAACGCAACGACTGGCTGTAGCCGCTGCGGTCTCCTCGTCCCCCGCGAAGCGTTGCTGACGGCCGAGCCGGGCTCCAAGCAAGGGTGGGGGCAGCTGGCCGAGCCGCCTGCGACGGAGAGCCGCGATTGAGCCGGCATGCACTGCGGAGCGATCGTGCTGATCTGCGCGCGACCGGGAAGCTCTCCCGTGTCGCCGAGAGGACATGCCGACCGCGCCGGCTTCGGCTGGTCGCACCTGTCAGGTCGCCCACTTGCTCCGCGGCCGCGGCTGAGGCCAGCTGCCGCAGTGCGCCGTGCTCGTGGGACGGGCCCTCTGCCCAGCGCCGCGACGCAGAAGGGCGGGGGACCCCAGGGGAGAGCAGCGCTGCTGCGCGCCGCGACGGTGCCCGCAGTAGGTAACGGTCATCGGCACTTATCGGTCATGGGCTGGCGTGGCCGACGGGCGTGGGCGCGCCTCCACTCCGGCGGCCCGGAAGCACAGTGGGTCTGGGTGTCTGTTCAGGCCTTGGTGAGCGTGGCAGGCAGTATCGGGGCAGCGTCACGGGGTGGGCCGCAAGTGGTGCCAACCGTCGTAATAGGACGCAGTGGAAGTGCCTGGCCCGGCTGGCACCGAAGTCCTGGGACAAGATCAGTGACTGGGCGGTTCGGTGGCTGGTGGGGAACGCGGAGACAGGCAGGGTTGCTCGAAGACCTGGTTGGTCGAGGTGTTGGGCGGCGAACGCTAAAGCGTAGGGGAGCCCCCGGGTCGCCTCTGTCCAGCTGTGTTTCTGCCCATTCTCCAGCCGGAACGTGACGGCTTCGTGGCGTTGCGCAATCTCTTGGGCAAGATTGCGAAGGGCGGGGACTTCGCCGGTGCCAGTGCCCACGTCGAGATACACGGCCAGCCGGCGGTGGAGTGGAAGGTATGGCACGTAATAATTGGGGCTGTTGGCGTGCAGCAGTCCGATGTCGCCCGCCAGCAGACGGTCGGAGACGTTCCCGGGGTCACCGTAGGGCTCCATGCCTAGCCCGATCGAGAACTCGTCCTGATGACGGAACAGCAGGTTGACGGCGGCGAATCCACCGCTGCTCATCCCCGCCAGGACCCGGTCGGCGCGGTCCTTCCGGACCCGGTAATTGAGTTCGACTGCGTGCACGACATCGCGCGTGACCCACGTTTCGACGTGTGAGCCACCGGCGGCGTCGAGGGTTTCGCTGTCAGCGAGGTACCCGCCGTTGACGTCGGGTGCCACGACGACGTAGAACGGCGACAGGTGCTGCGCGACGAGGGCGTCGATGACCGAGGTGACGTGGCCGGTTTCGAACCAGTCGTTGGCCTTGCCGGGGGACCCGGGGAAGACGTAGAGCGTGGGGTAGTCACGGTGGCAGGAGTCGTAGCCCGGCGGGGTGGCGACGATGACTTGGCGGCGGGCGATCCGCAGCCCAGGGTCTGCCGGCAGCCGCGTGTCATGCAGCTGCCAGCCCCGGTCGCGGCCGCTGCCGCAGCCACCGCTGCCCGCCGCGGCGAGCGCCGCCGCCGTGGTGTTGTTGTTAGTCACCCGAGCGGATCGGTCTCCGGTGATGAACCGAGCGGCGCTGGACAGCGTGGGCAGATACCCGGCGTAGACGTTGACCCCAGCCGCGACGGTCACCACGGCCAGCAACAAGGAGGCGGTCGCAGCGGCGCCGGTGCGCATGATCGCGTGCGCTGGCGGTGGCAGACCGCGGCGGCGCCGGCGAAGCGCGCGGAAGCACCAGAGCGCGAGGACCGCCGCGGTCAGTCCTCCGCAACCCACCGGTACCCACACCGAGAGCAACCCGGATCCGGCGTGGGCGGCGGCACCGGTCACCGCGGGTGGCAGGGTCGAGGTGTCGGTGACGACCGGCGGTAGGACGACCACCCCGGCGGTCCCGGACGTCCCCGTCGGCGTGGGGGTCGGCACGGGCGGCCCCTCCACCGGCGGGCTCGACCGCGACCTGGTGGTCTGTGCGAGGCCCGAACCCGGTGTGCTCACCGCCGGGGCGACGGACGCGGTCGCCGGGGTGACCGAGACCGCGGCTGGGGGCACCGGCGTGGGTGTGGACGGGGTCGGGCTGATCGGGGAACCCGGGAAGGGGGGGTCGAGGCTGCCCGCAGCGGATGCGTGCCGTACCGGTGCCACAGTGTGTCGACCCCACGTCGTCGTCGGTTAGGTTCCGAGCCACAGACGCGCGGTGGCCGCGCGTGGTTCCTGTCCGCGGTCCTGCCGGGACTCAGCCGCGACAGCGGCCCGCCCAGACGGCCTACGGGCTGTCCGCCGTCCTGCCGTCGACCCCTCCGTGGGTGCGCCCGGTCCGGCGTTTCACATCCCCAGCGCATGCGGCAGCCGGCAGGCTGCGCGTTGTGCCGCTGGACTCCGTCATTGGCCGATGGCCTGCGGGGCGACGAGTCGTCGCGCACCTGAGCGGCAGCGTGCACCGGGAGCTGGCGGCCGCGGCGGCATGGCGGTGGGAGCGCTCGAACGGGGACCGGCGCCGGGTGCCGTGGCCGGCAGCGCAGCGCAGCAGCCAGTTGCTGCACGCGACGGTCTGTTGCATCATCTGCGGTTGGCGTGGCCCCGGGTTCCTGGGCGTTGCGCACAGCGAGTCGGCACTGTGCCCATGTTGCGGGTCGGTCGCGCGGGACCGTTTCCTGCATTGGTGCTGGACGCGGCGGTCTCCTACGACCGGCGGGCGCACGTGCTGGAGACCTCGCCACGGATGTCGTCGGTGGACTACCGGGCGCGCATGTCGGGTTTGGTGGACTACTTGTCCAGCGACTTCGACGGTGGACAGCACTCCGCGATGGTCAGCCTGGACCTGCAGCAGAACTGGCTGCGCACCGCGAGCCTGGATGTCGTCCTCAGTGCGCACGTGTTGGAGCACCTGCCCGACCCGGGGGCCGCGCTGGACGGCCTCTATCGAGTCCTACGGCCTGGGGGCTGTCTGCTGCTGCAGGTCCCGTTGCCGCAAGGAGTCACCGGCCGGCCGTTGGGACCGGAGTACCACGGGGACTCCACGCTGGTGCACTGGCGATTCGGTTGGGACCTGATCGACCTCGTGCGCGCGGCCGGATTCCGGTGCACCTACCTGGTGGTCGAGCAGCTTCGGGCGGCTGCAGCCCAGGGCGGCATGCTGCCGGCTTACGCGGGCGACGACTGTGACGTTCCGGACCTGCTGAGCTACGCCGACAGTGCGGCTATGACTGTGGTGGCCGATCTGTTCGAGACCGAGCACCACGGCTTCCACCTGCCGTTCCAAATGATCACGGTGGAGGCGCGCCGGTGACCCTGCGCCTCGACCCCTCCGCAGCACAGGAATGTGCGTGGCGTTACCAGGACGTGCCGTTCAGCGGTCTCTGTTCAGGTAGGCAGCGACACCGATCCCGACGAGGGTCACCACCAGGACCGCGAGCGCCAGCAGCGCCGTTCCCACAACATCCACGCGCTGAGCTAGGGGAACCGCTGACGCGGCCACACCTCCGTGAGGAAGAGCAGGGTCGGCTGCCCCCATCACCACGCGGGTCCTGGGTATCCGCGCGACGCGGTCACCGCCTCGCCGGTTGGTTCCCCCCGGACAGCTGTCCGGCCGTCGTCGCGGGCCGGAGCAGCTGGCGCGTCCGCACGCGCGTGGCCACTCCACCAGCCCGAGGGGGGGCACCAGGAGGGGCCCACACCGCCGCAGGCGCGTCGCGTGCAGCCACAGAGTCGGCTGCCACCGCCGTTCCGTCGAGGCCCGGGCGCGCTCCCTCACCTACGGGCACAGCCAACCGCCGGACGAGGGGCGGGGCGAAGGGCCGGGACGGGACGGCTGGACCGCGGTGAGCACGGCTGCGCTGGTGGCAACTGGCCGCCGAAGGTCATCAAGGGCCACAGTCGGATCGCTGCGCCGCCGGCGCAGCCGGCGCGCTAGGGCCTGGTTGGGTAGCGACACCCGTGGGCGCGGGGCCAGCCGGCGGACGACCAAGCAGGAGACTCAGTGCGCCGGCCGTGGGGACCGGGACCAGCCGGGAGCCGGGCACAGCCGCGGCGAGCGTGCGTGCCGCGGCTGCCTGGTCCGGGCCGTAGCGAATCTCGGTGCCGGGGAGCAACCCGGCGGCAACAGAGCCAACACTGCGGACTCGGAATCCGCGGGCACGCAGGGTGGCAGCGGTGCGGCCAGCAAGGCCCGGGGTCGTGGTGGCGTTGCGAATATCGACATCAACGATGGCTGCCGCGACGGTGGGCGGCGGAGCTGCGGACGCGGATGCGGCGGTCGTGATGGTGGCCGCCTGCTGACCGCGATCTGCTGCCACGTCGGAGAACAAGGCGGTCGCCTTGGGCTGGTCGAGCTTGAGGTACGCGCCGATCGCGGAGCTGCCTTGGCCGGCCGTCGGGACGGTCAGGAAGGCGACACGGGAGGGGTCGAGGTTGCGCAGGCTCTCCGCGAGCTTAAGCAGATCCTGCTGGCTGGTGTGACTGTCAATCGTGACGTTGCTAGTGACGGCGGTGAGAAAATCGTTGATCTTTATCGGATTCAGCAGGACACCGGTGCTCTTGACCTTGCTAGCGAGATCGGACAAGAAGCGTTGCTGACGGTGGATCCGGTCGAGATCTCCAGCGGGAAGTCCGTGGCGTTGCCGCACGAACATGAGGGCCCGCTGCCCATTGAGGGTCTGTCGCCCGGCGGGTGAGTCGAAATTGGAGCCACCAGATCCGTCCCCGCCGGGGTCGTGAGCAGCCACCGACAGACAGACGGTAACGCCCCCGACGGCGTCGACCATGGACTGGAAGCCAGCGAAATCGATGCTTACGTAGTGGTCGACGGGCAGGCCGCTCAGCTGCGTGACCTGCTCCGCGAGCAGCCCCGGACCTCCCACCGAGAGGGCCTCGTTGAACTTGCGCACTGCCGCGACGTGCCGGTGGCCGGTGCTATCGCTGTAGGCGGGCCGCATGACTGCCAGGTCGCGTGGGAAGGACAGCGCGACCACGTGCTGGTGGCTGGGAGAAACGCGGACCAGCAGGGTGGTGTCGGAGTTGCCGTAGCCCTGGCCGGCACCGCCCGGCTCAGCAACCCCGGCGAGGTTGCCTTTGCTGTTGTTCCCGGACCGGGTGTCGGTCCCTACCAGCAGGTAGTCCTGGTCGGGTCCTGTCTCCGCCGGCCGCCCCGCACACCCAGCCAGGCACAGGCCTGCGATGCGCTTGATGTGGCCGAACTGGGAGCCGACGTAGAGCCACCCGCCCCCGGTCAGCAATAGTGTCGCCATCGACATCGAGACAAGGGCGCGCCGCGCGAGTCGAGCCAACCGTGAGCGTGAGCTGGCGGGGCGACCGGGGACTGGGCGTCTTCCCGCGCGGGGACTCAGCTCCGGGGGAAGGGACCGCTCGCCTCTGTCAGGCTCCTCGTTAACCGTGCTCATCTCGCTCCCTCGTCGGTGATGTCCAAGCGGTGCCTGTCGCGGGGAGGCCCGACGGTCAGCCAGGCGCGGCCCGGATCTCACGAAGCACGTGCTGGGGCGACCGCCCGCCCCAGGCTGCACGCGGTTGCAGGCCGGCCTACCCGCGGGCACGTCCTGACCCGGACCCGGCGGGGGATAACCTGCTTCTCGTAGTCCCGAGCTGTTGCACCCCCCTGCACCGTCCCGACGCTCGACGTCACGAACCTGCCAGTACTTCGGCCGGACCTCCAGCTGCCTTTTCCTACCCGACGAGCCACAATACTAGGCTGCCGCGAACGAGCGCCATTGCAACGGCTCTGGAACCTAAGCCGCCGTAACGGCGGTAACGGCGGAGGGCTATCAGCCGTGGGCCGCCGCTGACATGGCCTGCGCGGAGGGACGGGGGGCAGGCGCCGACGCTGCCTCCTTCGGCGCCTGCACGCTGCTGGCGAGAGATTCGTGACTAGCACATTGTCACACTGCTGTGCTGGCATGTGGTCGACATGTGCAAGCTGGGCAGGGGAGCCAGGAGCGCTGGTCAAGGTATCTGTCACCCTCCTCTTCGTCCCCATCTGACCGGCGCGGTCCGGCCGCAGGAAGGCGCTGAGGTGACTGCCGAACCCGCACAGGGTCCGAGCCCGCCGGCCGGACTGCGGCCACGTCGCGTCTCCGTGCTGGCGGTGGCGGTTGTATTGCTGGGGTTCGCGGGCTCGGTGCTGCTTGGTCTCGTGGGCAACAGTGGGGCACCGCACAAGCAGAATGTCTACTGGCCGTGGCTACCACCGCTGGCGGAGCCGCGCATCGGGGCGGCTGCTGCACTGGGTGTCGCGCGCGCTGGGCTGCTAGCGCTCGCGCTCGCTTGGATTGGGCTGGGACTGCTGGTACGTGGTCGGACTGTCGGCACCCAGCTTGTTGTGGTGGCCGCGGCGCTGTGGGCGGTTCCGTTATTGATAAGCGCTCCGTTGTTCAGCGATGACGTGTATGACTATGCGGCCGGCGGCGCGCTGGTCGTCCACCACCTCGACCCCTACCTGGTAGGCCCACACAGCCTGGGCGCTGCCCAACGGGTGGTCAGCACGGTCTCGCCGGCGTGGAGCCAGACCGCGAGCCCCTATGGGCCGTTGTTCCTGCTCGTGGCAGCAGCTGTCGCTCGGGTGGCCGGCCAGCACGACATTGTGGCGGTAACGCTGCTTCGCGTCGTCGCGTTGGGAGCTCTGGTGGCCACCATTGTGGTGCTGAGCCGACTCGCGGCCACGCTTGGTCGGCCGCCGGCACCCGCGGTGTGGCTGATAGCAGCGAACCCCCTGGTCATCACCGCCTACGTGGGGGGCGCGCACAACGATGATTCATGATGGCCTTGTTGAGCGGTGGTTTGTTGCTTCACGCACATGGCCGTGCATTGTCTGCGCTGCTATTGATAGTAGCAGCCGCCGAGGTGAAGGTGGTGGCACTTGCCGGGTTGGCAGTGCTCCTTGCCGACATGTGGCTGCGAGGGGACGGGTCGACCCGGCCTCGGGTGCTGCGCGACGCCGCCCTGAGCTGCGCGATGTTCGTTGTGGCCACCAGCCTCCTAGGTCTGCCACTCGGACACGGGCTGCTTGGCGGGTGGGGGTGGTTGTCGGCGCTGAGCGTGCCAGGTCGGGTGATCACCGCGGTGACGCCGCTGGACAGCCTCTGGGACCTGGTCCGGGGGGTGACTCCCTACCATCTTGTCCGCGGGCGCCACGTCCTGCAGCCGGGACCGGATCAGCTTCTGCTGAAGTATCTAAGGGTCGCCGCGTTGGCGGCAACCGCAAGTGTGGTGGTGGTCGCGGCCGCTTCCGTGCGGCGCATCGGGCCGATCCGTGCGAGCGGTCTCGCATTGTTCAGCGTGGTCCTGCTCGGCGTGGTGGTGTGGCCTTGGTATCTCGTGGTGGTGTGGCCTTGGTATCTGTTGTGGCCAGTTGTCTTGCTGGCGGTCGCTGGACGGCGACGCGCCGAACGACTTGCGGTCGCTTCCGTCAGTGTGTTGCTGTTGTTCGTCGACAGCCCTGGCGGGCCGACGTTATGGGGAAGCCCCGGGCACTGGCCTGGAACCCGGCCAGCCGAGGTGGTCACGCTCATGGTGGCTGCCAGCCTGGCGCTGCTCATCGTCGGGGGGGCCGATGGCTCAGCCGTCCCACGGCGGCTGACCGGCGCGATCAGGGGCGTTCTCGGCGGTGCTCGGCGTCGAGGCTTGTTCGGCTCGGCCGTGACAGGTCCACCGAACACGTGAGGTGCTAGAAAAGTACACACCGCGTGGCCAACACACGGAAGCCGTTGTATGTCCACCGTGAGGGGTACGTTCACGGCGCGGTGTGATCCCCGGACCAGCAGTGGGCCCCCGTGCGCGAACGCAGTGCGAAGCGAACGAGGGCCAGCTTGCGGCGATGTGGACGTACCGCCACGCGGGGCCCTGCTGACGACTCAATCTCTCGACGGGTCAAACGCGCGTGAAGCATTGAAGCGGGCCTCGCCGGGGGCCTTCAAGGTAGCAAAGCGCATCAGGGCGGCTGCGGCGCCACCTGGCCTACCGGCCCCGCTTCCGAGTCTGGGCGTGTCAGGCCGCGACGCCCGACCCTGAGCGGAAATCGATAACTCCGAAGCGTAGGAGTTGAAGATCTCGGCGTTGGACACTCGAACACGGCTTACTTGAGCACGTTGACGGCGCGGGCGATCACCAGGCCAATTGTCGACAGCGCGACCGCGCTCTGTACCGCCATCAAGCCCTTCGCAACGCGGGTCAAGGGCATCGTGTCCGTAGGGGAGAACGCGACCACGTTGGTGAACGAGACGTAGGCATAGTCGAAGAAACGTGGTTCCCAGTCCGGGGGTGCGAGATCCGGCGAACTCATCTGCGGGAACAGAAAATCTGGATGCGGTGTGGTCGCCGCGGCCCGCGCGAAGGGGCCCCCGCGGTCGATCTCCCAGTACCAAAGAGAGAAAGCGACAATGTTGGTGATGTAGATCGCGGCACCGCTGGTCAACAGCCCGGTCGCGTCGTTACTCGCTTTGCCCGTGATGATGTCGTAGTCGAGGATACCGGCGCTGACCGCGTTGTCGATGGTGATGGCCGCCACCAGCAACAGTGAAGCGTACTTCCCAAGCGCCGTGCGTCGAGTCAGACGTACCGGGTTGAGCGCGGTCAAGACAACCAGCAGCACAACCTCCAGACTCGGCAACAACCACCGCGGATGCAACCCGTACCGAGCTGGAATTGCGTACTGCATGCCCGCGGCCAGCAGTATCGCCAGCGTCGCGGGAACCCTGTTCTCGCCGACCGTCGGCCGCAGCCAGGCTGGCGCGGCCTGCCCGACCACCCGCTCCTCCAGGCGTTCTTCCAAGTGTTCCGCGCCGGCAACGAGCGCGGCGGGCAACCCAGGAGCGCTGCGCTTCACCGCCGTCCTCCTTCGCCTGAACCGACTCCTGAGGCAGTAAGAATCCTCGTCATGGGCTGCTCCTTCTTCGCTGTCTTCGCAGGCTGTCGCCGCGCGGCGCCTGCACGATGGTGCGGCTCAGCCGGCGCGCGTCCGCCTCGCTACGTTCTGCAAGAGGCCGATACCGATCGCGGTGGCAAACAGAGCACTCCCACCGTAGCTGAGGAACGGCAAGGGAAGGCCGGTCACCGGGGCTAGCCCGATGGTCATGGCAATATTGATGAAGCACTGAACAGCGAGCCAGGCCGTAACCCCTGTCGCGATCAGCATGTCGAAGGGCTCAACAGCGCGGGCTGCTAATCGCAACCCTCGGCTGAGCAGCACCGCGTACAACAGCAGGAGCACGCTGCTGCCCGCGAAGCCCGCTTCCTCGCCCACCACCGTGAAGACAAAGTCCGTCTGCTGCTCGGGAACGAATCCGGCGTTGGTCTGGTCCCCCGCGAGATAGCCCCGGCCGAGCAACCCACCCGAACCAATCGCGACCTGCGACTGCTCCAAGTGGTAACAAAGTGGTAACCCACGCCGCTTGTGTCGTTCTGCGGGGCCAGGAACGCCGTGAACCTGGCCTGCTGGTACGGTTTCAAAACATGAAGATGCACGGCGGCGGCACCGCTTAGCAGCCCGAGCGCGAGCAGCCCGGCGACCCAGACGCGACTGGCACCGCTGACGGTGACCTGCAGCACCACCATCACGACGAGCACAATCGCCACGCCCAGCGCGGGCTCGGTCAGCACCAGCAACAGCGGGACGGCCACCACGGCCAGACACCGGAGCACGGCGCGGCCCTCGGGCCGGTTGTCCGTGCGCTCCGCTCGGACAATGTCACCCAGCAGCACCGCCGAGATCAATACCAGCACAACCTTGAAGAATTCGCTCGGTTCAAGTTCGACCGGCCCCAACTTGAACCAGGCGTGCGCGCCGTTGATAGTCGCACCCAGGGGCGTCAGGACAGCCACCAGGGCCAACAAAGTGCCCACATAGAGAGACGGGAGCAGCCCCGCGACGACCCGCAGGTTGCACCGTGTCGCGGCTACCGCCAGCAGCACACCGACCGCCCCATTCATGAGGTCGCGCTTGAGGTAGTACAACGGATCCCGACCTTGCGCCAGCAGGTGGTTGCGTGTCGCTGCGTACACCGCCATGCACCCGGCTCCGAACAAGGCCACTGACACCAACGCCAGAACAACGTCGGGTGGCCGCAGCCAGAAGAACCGGTGACGCCAAACCCGTTCCCGCACCGTCCAACTATCTCTGGCGCGCACAGAACCTCGCGTGGCCGGCTGTGGCCGGAAGACCGTGCTCGACACAGACATCCCCTGTTCCTCGCACGCCTAGAGCGCCCAGCTGGTTTGCCCGCCCTCCGGCTGGAAGCGGCGCCGGCGGTTGGACGACGGGCCCCCAGTAGAGGTTCCCGGGTAGACGTCGCCGCGTGCGGCAGCGCGCCGCGACGGCGCCTACCCCTGCCCAGCCGACAAGGCCAACGTGGCGGCCGGCTCGGGCAAGTGCTGCAGCTAGGGCGTGTCGCCTTAGTTGCGGCGTTGACCTGCGGGATCGTCAGCTCATGTCACGTGATCAGGTGTTGACAGAGGAGCAGTGGGCGGTGATCGAGCCGTTGCTGCCTAGCTCGAAGGGGGCCGTCGTGGCCGCCATCCTGGCCGCGTTGGGCACGTCCTGGGCGACCACCGCCTCGCACTACCTGCCGCTCGCCGCTGGTCGGGCCATGTTCGCCCACCGACCCAGCGACCTGGGCACGCTGTCCCCCGAGGGGCGGGCACCCTCGCGATGCTGGTCTGGGTACTCGTCTCCGTGATCACCGCCGCCGAGCTGCTCACCACATGCGACGCGTAGCGCACCGCTGACCGCCACTGCTGCTCGGCGGAGGCACCGCCGGCTACCGAACTTAGGGTGGTCGATCCTGGTGGTGGTGTTTTGGTGTGCACAGGGCCCTGGGGGCGCGGGTGTGGTTCCGCGGTACTGGGCGGGTCACTTCTCGGTGGCAACGACGACGTTTGGCCGGCCCTGTGGGACCTCCCGTAGCCCGGGACGTCTAGCACGTGGTGCGGCGCCAGCTCGTCGACGGCTCCGAGGTCCGCCCGGTCCGCCTGCAGGTTTTCCGCGGTGCCGGTGGCCTTGTTCTTCGGCCTCGTTCCCGGCGGTCGTCAGTCGGTCGGCGCGCGACAGCGCACTACTGCCGCCAGCGCCGTCCCTGGGTGCGCGGCCGAAGTGGGGTCGCCACCATCGCGCCCCCGCTGTCCCGCTTCAGACTGTCGGGTTGGCGATGGCGAGCTTGGAGCGGACGAGCATCAGTGGCGCCGTGGGGTCGTGCGGCTGGGGGATCGCTGCGAGTGTGAACTCGGCGATGGCGCCCGGGCGGAACACCAGGCAGTGGGTGGAGCCACCGAACTGGAAGTACCCGAGTTCTTCCCCCTTGCCGACGTGGAAGCCGGGCGTCACCTTGGGGTCGATCATGCAGGAGGACACCTCGACCATGCCGATTGGCACGAAGGCAACGAGGCCGATCACGGGATCGTCGGCCTCGATGAGGATGATCGCCCGCGCCGCGACGTTGGCGATGTAGGACTGCGAGTTCGTGGGCTCGTCCGCGTCGCGGCCCTCGGAGGCGGCCTCCGCGTAGTAGGTGCCGTCCACGACGAAGGCCCGCGTGACGGTCCCGGCTACCGGACTGTGCCAACGGTGGTAGTTGTTGGCGCTCAGGAATGCCTGGAAGACGGTGCCGCCGACGAACTGGTCGACCGAGTCATCGTTGGCCAGCATGTCCTGCAGCGAGTACGGCTGGCTCTTGATCCAGAACCGGTCGGAGCGCTGCACGTCGGTGCTGATGCCGTAGGGCGTGGATTCGCAGGCGCTGACGATGACCTTGTCGTCGTCAGGCGAGGCGACCGGGCGTTGCCCGTCTTTGAAGCGTCGGGTGAAGAAGTCGTTCCACGAGGTGAAGCCCCAGTGCTCGTCGCTTGGATCGTGCTCGTACTGGTCCATCCCCACCGTCCGCTGAGCGGCGGCACTGCGCCACCCTGACGGCGAGTCGTTCAACACGTACAGCGAGTCGTTGCTGCTGAGGAACTCGCACCAGGCCTGCAGGATCTTCTTCAGGATCGCGTTGACCCGCGGGTCGTGGAACGCGGCGAACCCGGCCGGCGTCCCCATCGTCCAGTCCAGGATCGCGCCGAGCGGCGTGGCCACCATTGCGTCACCGAACTCCGGCGCCATCGTCAGCACCTCGTTGATCATTTGCAGCATCTGCTGCACGTTCTCCAGGTGCCGTTTGCGGTAGGGCTTGCCGGTCGGCACCTGGGCGATCATCTGGTTCACGTACATACGGACCACGGGGTCCGTCTCGAGTAACTGCTGGAACTCGACGATGACCGGGTGAAGCACGATCTGTGCGCCTTTCGCCGCCACCCGATCCCGGTGGCCGGCCAGCCAGACTTCCAGGTCGTCCTGGTCTTCGGGCAGCCAGCCCGCCCGGCGTCGTACGTCCACCGCCTCGGCTCGAGTCGTCACACTAGAAACCTACTGGCGTCCGGACCTCTTGGGGGGCGCGGTGGTGCGCGTCGTTTCCCTCCCTCGAGGCGGACGCGGGACCCCATGAGCCGCCGCTGGTTGGGCGGCGATCGGGGCGAGAGAACCGAGCGACGCACTCGGCGACTGCTCTGGCCCTTAACCGTGGTGCTGAACGGCGGGGCAGCGCTACCGTCGTGGATGCGCATTGCCCGCGCGCGTGCCGCTCGGCGCGGGCTGGGCATTGGCTCACGATCAGCGCTATCTCGGGGTCCAGTGGTGCCCGGACTGCCAACGGCCCTGCACTCGGGTCGGCCTTGGTGGTCTGTGCCGTGACTGCGGGGCACCGCAGACTGTTGACGAGCTGCTCGCCAAGGCGATGATCAGGACTTCCCAGGCAAGATCCATTGGATGGAAGCCTTCACGCAACCCGGCGCGGTTCAACCTGCCCGTGGCCGTCCCTACCCGTGGCCGTCGGCGCAGGGCCCGGTCGGGGCGGTGGCGGCCGAGCCGGTTGGACGGGTGGCCGGTGTTGGCGAGGTGGTGGTCACCGTTGCCGTGGTCGGCCTCGCGGCGGGTTCCGAACCGGCGGTCATCACGGTGTCGCCGCCGTCGGCCCGCTCGTCCGGGGGGAGCCGCCGTCGCGGGGCTGCCCGCGTCCCACGGCATGAGTGGCAGTGATGCTGTCGCTTGCCCGTCACTGCAACTGGCCGCCATGCCTGTTAGCAGGACGGCGGCGAGCCGGGTGTGACGTGATGACCAGGCGCGCCTACCCGCCGACCAGCTCCTCGCGGCTCAGCAAGGGTCTGGATCTGGTGGGGCTCGTGGCTCGTGGGGCGTCCTTGTGCGTAGGGGCAGCCTCAGCGGGGTCACCTGCGCGGTACGTTGCTCGCGCTGAGACACAGCCGTTCCTGGACCGGACCGCCGCCTTGTCGCAGTCCGTCGCGCCTGTCGCGTGCCGGGGAACACCAGGCGTAAGGCAGATCGAGGTGTCCCGTGTCCGCGACCACCGTTGACACCGGCTGCACTGCAGCAGCCACGATGACATCGCGTTCCGGGTCCGGACCGAGGATGGTGGGGTGGCTGGTCCGCGGGCGGGTCGGCCGCGCCGGCGGGTGTTCACCGCGGGGTACAAGGCCCAGATTTTGGCGGAGTACGACGCGGTGGAGGAGCCGGGTGGCAAGGGCGCGCTGCTGCGCCGGGAGGGCCTGTTCTTCTCACATCTGGTGGAGTGGCGCCGGGCCCG
>JAABUZ0100004466.1_pt1 | contig 19274 bp, 18 predicted proteins | sample 5562091 | NCBI WGS metagenome assembly JAABUZ01 (sample SAMN12813069, study PRJNA571459) | rock metagenome | isolation source: Antarctica rocks | place: Antarctica: Victoria Land, Linnaeus Terrace sud | collected 2015-12-21 | reverse complement strand
ATCTGGCCGGGGCGCGATCTCAAGCAGTTGATCGACGGCACGGGAGCCACTTTGAAAGTCGAAGCTTCCCTCGATGACCATCATTGGGTCAAACCGGGCTCCCCAATCAGCCAGAGCGCGCCTGTAACCGCCAAGCCGTAAGGTGCCACCGTACGTGTCAAGTGGCCCAACTATAATCGCCACACGTGTGCGACCCAGGGAAAGAAGGTGTCCCGTGGCGACGTACCCACCCCGCTCATCGTCCACCATCACGCGAGAAATGTGTGCTGTCGATGCCGCCGGACCGAGTTGAACGAATGGTGCGGACATCGAAAAATCCTCCACGAGCTGAGTGTATTCAGGCATCAGAGGATTGGTGCTTGCGACCACGCCAGCCACGCGCAGTTCACGAAAGACCCCCAACAGATCTTTGATCTGCTCTATGCTGTTGCTCGTACTGCCGATCAGGACCGAGTATCCATGGGGCCGGGCAGCATCCTCGACCCCTCTTGCCATCGAGGCGTAAAAAGGATTCGCGATGTCGCGAGCGAGGAATCCGATGGAATGAGTTCTGCCGGTACGCAACGTCCGTGCGGCCTCACTCCGGCGATAGCCGAGCGCACGGGCAGCCTCACGCACACGGTGCTCGGTAGTCGCTGCGACACCGTCCCGTCCATTGATAACATTTGAAACTGTTTGAATGGAAACGCCCGCGGCACGTATTGACGGCGCCAGTGAGATGCGTATCTTTCGCTCGATTATGCTGCCACTGGCAAGACCAGCACTCGCCGTCGTCGGCCTGTTTCAGTTCATGCACGCATGGGGTGACTATCTTGGCCCGCTGATATTCCTGCGCAATGAAGAGCAGTTTACCGTCGCACTCGGACCGCAGCGATTTCTTGGTGGCCACATGACGGAATGGGGTTATCTCATGGCGGCAAGTTCCATGGCCACGATTCCCATCGTGTTGCTCTTCTTTTTTACACAACGACTGTTCATCGAGGGCATCAGCCTCACCGGTATTAAAGGATAGAAGCCTATGGAATACGCCGCAATCCCTGGCTTTTCTGATCGTGTTCCTCGCTTGATTATGGGTAGCGTCGCCTTTTCTACGATGCGGGCAAATGACCGGAAAGCGGGCACGGCTGATAGCGTCGCCCGACTCCTTGACGCGTATGTTGAACGAGGTGGCACTGCGATAGAGACTGCCCACGATTATGCTCGCGGCGAAACGGAAGGCATTATTGGAGACTGGCTCCGAGCGCGTGGTCTTCGGCACGAGATGCTGATGATGACCAAAGGCGCGCAACACGACCAGCATCTTGTCCGCCGTGTTACTCCTGAAGCCATAACGGTTGATCTCCATGAAAGTCTCGCCCGTCTCGGCGTCGATACGGTGGACTTCTTTATGTTGCACCGGGATGACCCGGCAACGCCCGTCGCCTCAATCATTGACTGTCTAAACGAGCACATGGTGGCGGGTCACATTCGTGCCTTTGGAGGATCGAACTGGACACACCTCCGCATCGATGAAGCACATCGCTATGCAGCAAGACATGGACGTCAATCGTTTGCGGCGAGCAGTCCGAACCTCGCACTTGCGGTTCCTATGGAACCACTCTGGCACGACTGTCTTTCGGTCTCATCTGATGCTCAGGCGCTCGATTGGTACCGCGCACGCCAGTTTCCGCTCATTTCGTGGTCGTCACAGGCACGCGGTTTTTTTTCTGGTCGTTTCTCGCCTGACGACAAAGGGGACCCCGATGTTGTCCGCGTCTACTACAATGACGAAAACTGGGAGCGTTTGCGCCGTGCGAGGGAGCTCGCGTCTCGACTGGCTTGCACGGCGACGCAGATGGCGCTTGCCTGGGTCTTGCACCAACCATTCCCAACATTTGCGTTGATCGGGCCGCGTACGGTCGAAGAGTTGGATGATTGCATCGGTGCTCTGGATATCCATCTGTCACCAACGGATATACGGTGGCTGAACCTCGAACACGATGAGTCTCCGGTCTCACCCACAAGCGTTTGAAAGCCTCAACAGTGTGTGCACAGGGGACAGTCGCGTGCACGCGCGTGGGGAATGGAGCATCCTCCCGTAGCATGTGACCCGCACGGAGTCGTTGGCGCTGGACCTCGACGATCGACATCAAACACACGTGGCACACGGCCGACTGAATTACCGACCACTTCGTGGTCCGTCCGGTCAATGGCCACGGCGTGCCGATGGGCAACTGCCGTGAAAAAGACGATCACCGTCTGGTTGATCATCCGCCGACACGGTGGTCGGACGCGGCCAGCGACTGAAGTCGCGCCTGACATGGCAAAGTCCGCCTTCGCGGACTCCCCGCGTGGTTCCGCTGGGATGGCATGCTTTTCATCCTTGGTGGTGCCCCGTAGGGGCGTGGATACTGTGGGGGATCGCTTGGGAGCGATGCTCTCGGAGTCACTCTCGTCTGCAATTCACGAGACCGTGGATCTGGTGGTCGCTTCTGATCACGTACACCAGTTCGGCACGTACGCGCGTAGTTTCACATCCGATTAAAGAGGCGACCAGCAACACGGTACATTCGGCATGTTCGACATGGAACACCAGGTGACTGGCCATGCACCATCAAATCTGGTCGATCTACCACGCCGGACGGAAGCAGATCGTCGGCGTTCTCACTCAATGGTCGCTGGCTTCGTGGTGATCGTGGTGGAAGTGGGAATCCGAAATACGACATCGATGTGGCGCACGTGCGGGGCATTGCCTGCGGAATTGTTCACCCGTACTGGTCCGCGGTACCGTGAGGATTGCGGCTCGCTGTCTTTGAACCACCACGCCGATGCGATGCTGAACGTCAAACAGATGCGGTAGCACCGGGAGGCACTCCGAGCAATCGCCCCAGTTTTCTCAGAAGACATGGGCTCTTGATATCGAGCTCGTGCTGCCCAGATCACGGCTCGCCGTGGGGCACGGTCGGCGGCACGAAGTGCACCCCATCGTTCGCCGCGTCCTCCACGCGGCCCTCCCGATCAACCACGACAGGAACCAGCAGGTGATGGGTTCCCGATCCACCGGACAGGCCAACCTGGTAGTACAACAGCGCCTGTCCGTCATCGAACGGCAGGCTGGCCACGAGACGATACGCGTTGGGCGTACCTGCCGTCAGATGGGTCCCCAGGCGCAGATACGCTGCGAAGGTGGTCTGGTCATCACCGCGTGCGTGTCGGGCACGGGGGGAGTATGCCTGCCACATCATCTCGGGATCGACACGCACCATGCCATGCATATAGCGATGCGCGTACGCGCTTTCTCTGGGCAGTGCGCGGTGCGTGTACACGTCATCGGCGACGACAATTGTTAGGCACGCTGTCAACAGCAGGAACGCCCCCCTAGCCACGAGGCGCCACCACGTGTTTCCCCGACTCACCGGTCGGACCGCCGCCAACGCTCTCGTCGCGATCATTGGGTTCCCTTTCTCTCTACTCTTGGCTTTCGTCTCTGCTGCCAGTATCGGTGGCTACGTGCCTGCGTACCATAGGTTTTCGTCGCGAAAAGTCCGCGAATCCTCCGCGTTCCGTACGCTCTGTCACCACCAGTCCGGGTTGCTTGCTCGGTGCAGCATCCGTACAATGACGGCATCCGCAGAGCAGGTGCCGTGGCGCTCCTGGTCCCGATGTCCTGCCAGCGCAGGAGGTTGCTCGCGATGCCAGCACATCTTCCGTCCCCACGTCCACCCGATGGCACAGGTGCTTCTCGTCACCAGACGTTTGACTTTGCTCACCAGGTGCGCGACGCGCTGCACCACCTCGACGACCCCGTCTATCTCCAACGGCACGCGCTGACGCGCCAGTTCATGCAAGGTCAGGACAGCCGTGCAGCAAGCGCCGGGCGCCGCCTCCGACAGAGCCTGCTGGAAGCCATCGAAGCGCTCCGCCCCGATGCGTCAGCGTCCGCTGGTTCCCCGTCCTGGCGCAGTTATGCGGTCCTGCACCATCGCTACGTCAAGGGGCTGGAGATCACCGACGTGCAAGGGGAACTTGCCATCGGCCGCACCGAGTATCACGCGGCGCAGCGCCGTGGGCTGGAGGCCCTCACCTCACTCCTTGAGGAACGCTGGGGACAGCGCGACGAGCCACGTGTACACGAGCGAGCAGATCCGTCCGAGCCGGAGCCGTCCATGGCCCTACCCATGTACCTCACCAGCTTCATTGGCCGTGAGCCGGAGGTCACTGCGGTCGTGTCGTTGCTCTCGCGGTCCCGACTCGTCACGCTGACGGGGCCGGGTGGGATTGGCAAGACACGCCTGGCTCTACACGTTGCCACCCAACTCCAGGACTCCTTTGCAGATGGCATTGCGTGCGTGCACCTCGCACAGCTCGTCGATCCCGGCCTGGTGTTGCCCACTATCGTTCGTGCCCTGGGTATCCGGGAAGCCGCAGTGCGGACCGTCCTGGAGCTGCTCACGGAGTATCTGCGCGACCGACGGTTCCTGCTCGTGCTGGACAACTTCGAGCAGGTCGTGACGGCAGCACCTCAGATCGGTGCCTTGCTGACCGCGTGCCCGAAACTCAAGGTGCTGGTGACCAGTCCCGCATCGCTCCACCTCTCCGGCGAGCAGGAGTTCGCCGTGCCCTCCCTCGATTTGCCCGATCGGCACGAGGTGACGACGGTGGAGCGCCTGTCCCAGTATGACGCCGTCCGGCTTTTCAGCGACCGAGCCGCCGACGCTCGGCACGACTTTGCCCTGACCAGCCACAATGCCGCTGCCGTTGCCGAGATCTGCCATCGCCTGGACGGCTTGCCACTTGCCCTTGAGCTTGCCGCTGCGCGCACGAAGGTGCTGCCGCCCCAGGCCCTGTTGACCCGACTCCAACGACGGCTCTCCCTGCTCACGGGCGGCCCCCGCGATCGTCCACCCCGGCAGCAGACGCTGCGGGCAACTATCGACTGGAGCTATAACCTGCTCGACATAGCAGAGCAGACGCTGTTCTGTCGGCTGAGTGTCTTTCTGGGCGGCTCCACGTTGGAGGCCGCCGAAGCCGTATGTGCCGATGCGGATGACCCGGATCGTGATGTCCTCAATGACATAGGTTCCCTTGTGGACAAGAGTCTGCTGCGGCACGAGGAGGTGGGGGGCGAACCCCGTATCGGGATGCTGGAGACGATGCGCGAGTACGGATGGGAGCAGCTGCAACAGCGTGGAGAAGCAGACGCCATCCAGCAACGACACGCCGCGTACTACCTGGCGCTCGCGGAACAGGGAGACACGCCGTACCTGGCCTTCCTGAAGGGGGGGGAGGTGGCCGAGCAACGGGTCTGGCTGGACCGCTTCGCGGCCGAACACGACAATCTGCGGGCAGCACTCGCCTACTTCTTGGCAAAGAAGCACGCCAGGGACAGCCTGCGACTGGCCGGGGCACTCACCGAATTCTGGGATCTCCGCATCTATTGGACGGAGGGGCGCAGCTGGCTGGAACGTGCGCTGGCGTTGCCTGGAGCAACGGAGCATCCGCACCTGCGGGCGAGGGCACTGCTTGGGGCCGGGACGCTGGCCATCTTTCCCGGCGACTACCCGGCAGCGCGTGTCCTGCTGGAGGAGAGCGTGGCGTGCTGGAGATCGGTGGGTGGCCAGCACGGTTTGGCTGTCGCGCTGGCCCGACTGGGGTCCGTGATGTACATGCCACGGAGTCCCACGGCACGGCCCCTCTTCGAGGAGAGCCTGGCGCTCTTTCGGGCGCTTGACCACCAGCAAGGAATCGCCGAGGTGCTCCGGTCCCTTGGGTTTGTCACCACGGACGCAGGCGACTACGCCACCGCCCACGCGTTGCTGACGGAGAGCATGACGATCTGGCAGCAACGCGGCGACCGCCGAGGCGCTGCCACTGCAATCGAAGTTCTCGGGTACTTGGCCAGGGCGCAGGGAAACAACGCGACGGCACGCACCCACTATGAGCGGAGCCTGACCATGTATCGCGCCCAGGGCGCCAAGCGAGGTATCGTGACCGCACTCTATAACCTGGGCACCCTCGCAGATCGCGAGGGGGACTCCACGCACGCGATTGCCCTGTGCGAAGAGGCACTCGTCCTCGCACGCGAAATCAGGGACAAGGACGGGACGGCGGCGACGCTGGAGCGATTGGGACGGGCAGTGCGCCACCACGGGGAAGAACACGGGGCTGCGGAACTGTTCCGGGAGAGCCTGCAGCTGCGTGCAGCAGCCAGGCATACCATGGGCACGGTGATCTGTCTCTGCGAACTGGCGGAAAGCGCGCTGCTGGCACGGTACTTCGTGCGAGCAGCACACGTGTTCGCCGCAGCGCAACGATTGCGTGACACGAGCACGATACCGCCAGGCGTCTTCCTTCTCTACTACGACCAGCACGTCGTTGATCGCCATGTGGCCACCCTCCGCACGGCCCTTGGTGAGGCAGCGTTCGCAGCGGCGTGGACAGCCGGTCACGCGATGACGCTGGAACATGCCATCGCCGAGGCGCTGGAGATGGAGCACTCGAACGACGTGAACGCCAAGGGCTGACGTGGTCAGGGGTCTGACCCGGTGCATCGTGACGCGGTCCACATTAAGCGTTTCGCGTAGGCAACCAGGAGGTTCAAGGAGGAATGGTGCCTGCGTCGCAGCCCGGCTACCCCCTTGTCAAAGGAGATCTCCAGCCCCGCCTGCTCGTGAGCACACGATCTCCGCGAACAGGTTACCTTCTCAACGCCGAGACTGTCCGGAGTGGGCACTTCTTTCCGGAGAGGAGTGTCCGGCGCATGGCCCAGTGCCAAGGACATGCCGCATACCGGCGAGGTGTCCTGCCCCAAACAAAAGCGCAATCCACCGGCTGGCCAGCATCACGTGTCGCCACTGGTCGCTACTTTCTCGGCTGCTCGTTTGCACTTCACCGCAGTATCCACGCCCCTACGGGGCACCACCGAGGATGAAAAGCATGCCATTACCGTGGAACCACGCGGGGAGTCCGCGAAGGCGGACTTTGCACTGTCAGGCGCGACTTCAGTCGCTGGCTGCGTCCAACCACCTGTGGGGATTATCGACCAGACGGTGATCCTCTTTTTCAGGGCAGTATCCACGGCCCTGCGGGCCACCACCGAGAATGAAAAGTATGCCATCCCAGTGGAGCCACGCAGGGAGTCCGCGAAGGCGGACTTTGCTCTGTCAGGCGCGACTTCAGTCGCTGGCCGCGCCTGACCACCGAGGCGGAGATTATCAACCAATCGGTGATATCCTTTTTCACCGCAGCTTCCGTAACACTGGGCCACCCTGCGTCTGTGTGATGGCCTGGTGTTGATGCTCGAGAATCGCGCCACGTTGACTGCAGGACGGCCAATACCGCGACGGGTGACGCAACTCATCAGGAGCGGCTACATACCTGGCGGGCAACTGCCGACCGTAGTATATTCATAATTGCCAACCGGTTGCTGGCAGCCCACGTGTCCGGTCGTTGTGCCGATTTTCGAGGAAGGGAACGGTATGCACTCACGAATCGCTATCTACACGTTCAAACCAAATGGCGCCGATATCGTGATCGAACAGGCCGAAAAAGGTATGTTGCCCATCTTTCGTCAACACGCTGGCTTTCGCTCGTATACGGTCGTCAAGACCGGGAAGAACACTGCCATCTCCATCAGCGTCTGGGACTCCGAGGGACAAGCGTTGGAGTCTGTGAAGGCAGCGGGTGAGTGGGTGAAGGCGAACGTTGCTCAGTACATCGAGTCCGTGGAGAACCACGTCGGGACCGTCTCCTTCTCTCATCGCGCCGCCCAGCACACAGCGTCCTAACACTTCCGGTCCATATCGCTGTCCCGCCCCTGCGGACCTGCGGCACGAACCTCGGCGTCTGCTCGTGAGCAGTCGACCTGTGCCTACTATTGGCGGCGGCCACTCTGCGTCGCCGCCAGGTAGTGCTTCGCCATCGGCCCTGGTGCCAGGTGTCGGCCATGTCGAAAGCTATGGATACGACCCGGGTGCCTATGTCACCCGGCTGACCACATTTCTTCAGGAAGCAGCATCGCCGTGACGCTGGTCTTCTGACACTGGTTCGACGATTGATCTCGCATCCGAATTGGTCATTTTCTCATGAATATGACCAATCCTGAGCGCGCCACACGCCTCTGGTTGACCGTCGCCATACTCTGGCTGGTCCGTGTCGCCGGGGAAGCCGATGCCGCCATCCCTGATGCCTCTCGCTTGGATCTCACCTCCGTCCAGGTCATCGCGCACGTCCGACTCCAGCATTCGGGCGGTGCATGGATAGCGGGCCGTTCCGACCGTGTGGTACGTTGTACCAGGAGTGCAGCCGCTGCGGAATGACCTGGTTTTGCAACTCGATCATCACCGGGCGACCTGCCTTACGAGCCGCTCTGCATCATCTGGGGGAAGAGTGTGACGGAGTACGTTTCAACGCGTCAGGTCGGCGACGCGAGCGTGACGGTGATCCACGACGCGACCGACCTCTGGATCCCGGGATGGCAGGCGCCCGAGGACGAGTGGCGCCTTGCCATGCCCGAGGCCGATGCGGCAGGCGAGATGCCGTTCGACATGAGCGTCTTCCACATCGCGCTCGACGGCGCCTCGGTGCTGGTTGATCTCGGCTTTGGCGACGCCCCGGAGCGCTACATGAAGCGGACGCCGCACTGGCGCTCCCCCGGCGTCGTGGCAGGGTTGGCCACGGTTGGGGTGCGCCCCGAGGACGTGACCCACGTGGTGATCACGCACGCACACGGCGATCACATTATGGGCGCGACGGTTGGGCGGGAGGCCGTTGCCGCGCGTTTCCCTCGCGCTCGTCACCTGGTCCAGCGGGCTGAGCGGGCGAGCCGTTCTGCGCCGGAGTGGGCCAGCGCCCCGGAGCAGGAGCAGTTCGGCGCACTCGCGCGGCTCGACCTGCTCGACGTCGTGGATGGCGACATCGCAGTTGCGCCAGGCATCGATATGCTCCTCGCCCCCGGTGAGTCACCCGGCCACGCGGTCGTGCGCGTACGGTCAGCCGGTGCGACGTTCTACTGCCTGGGCGACCTGTTCCACCATAGCGCGGAGGTCGAGCACCTCGACTGGCTGCCGGCCGGGCGCGACCCGGTCGCGTCCGCTACCTCGCGCCGCCGCTTCGTCGATGAGGCGATCGCAAGCCACGCCGTGCTGACATTCACGCACCGGCCGTTCCCGTGTTGGGGGCAGATCGTAGGCGGCGGAGCCAGCCAGCGCTGGGTCGACGACGCTCCATAGCGGCGACTGTGATTCTGTGTGCTGGCTTCGGAGGCCTTCAGGTAGCACGGACACTGGCCCGCCTGCTCCCACCCGATCAGCACTACACCATGACCCTCGTCGATGGACACAATTGTACGCTGTTCACGCCGTTGCTCACAGAAGCGATGAGATTCGTACGATCCTAATCCACCCGGGCGAACGGCTGCTGCCCGAACTCAGCGCGACTCTCTCACGATATGCACAACGTCAGTTGGCGCGCCGCCATGTCGAAGTGATGCTGCATACCAAGGTAGCAGCGGTGGGCGAGGGATCCGCCGAGATCACACCGCCCGATGGCGATACCTATCGGCTACCGACACGTCTCGTGGTCTGGGCGGCGGGCGTAGCCCCGAGTCCGGTGATTGGTACGCTTGATGTGAAACGAAGTCATCACGCCGGTGTCGTGGTCAAGTTCTGTTGTGACGTTGTGGGACATCGCGGTGTCTGGGCGCTCGGAGATTGTGCTGGCGTGGGCGATGTGGCGTGTCATCTATAACAGGTGGGGGCGCGAAGGGAGGCTTCGTACTCCATTCTAGTACGTGGTGGGACCGGGGAGCTTCGCCAGTAGTTCCCATGGCGAGCGCCCCGGTCTCCATGCCCGTCGTCTACTTGTTCGCCACCCGGGGCACCCCGCGGCCCGAGGTACCGGCGGGTGAGATGGTGTGCCGCACCGGTGGTCTGGTCACCGATGCCGGGCGGTGCGCGAGGAGGTCGTCCTTGTTACTGAGCATGTAGTCCGCCGTCCTTGCCGCCACCGCCATGATCGTGAGCCCCGGATTCGCCGCTCCCTGCGTTGGCAAGATGCTGCCATCGCAGATGAACAGGTTGGGGACATCGTGGCTACGGCCGAAGCTATTGACCACCGACGTTCCCGCGTCGTTGCCCATGCGTGCCCCGCCAATGAGGTGAGCGTAACGTGCCTCGTTCGTCACCTCTTCGGCCCCGGCCGCCCACATCACTTCCATGGTCTTGTTTTTGCCGAATTCGATCAGCTTCCGGTCATTCTCGTGGAGGCCGAAGGTGATCTTCGGGACGCGGATGCCATACTGATCCCGCTCATCGGCCAGCTCTACCCGATTCTCGGGCCAGGGGAGAATCTCCCCGAGCATTCCGAAGCCCGCCCAGTGGTTATAGTCCATCATGACACGGCGGAGCCCCCAGCCCCACGCTCCTTTGGCCACCATCGACTGTTTTGCGAAGGCGATGGGCAGCGGGCCGATGGTCTGGATGGCGAAGCCACGCGCAAAGCCGCGACTGGGATCGGTCTCGTAAAAGGCTTCTGTCAACGCGTGAGCCGGGGGAGCTTTGTACATTCTGATGGGCTCCGCAAAGCGGGCCATAATGACATTCCCGGCCTGGGCCATCAGGTACTTCCCGACAGTACCACTCGAGTTTGCCAGTCCTGTCTCAAAACCTGACTGGGCTGAGTTCAGCAGGAGCCGCGGCGTCTCGATGGCATAGCCGCAGACAATCACGATACGGGCCTTGAGGTCGTGTTGGTGTCCGTCCTGATCTACGTAGGTCACGCCGGTGGCGCGCTTCTCCTGGTTCAGATTGATCTTTGCGACCATGCAGTTCGCACGGATCTCTGCCCCGTGGCGGATCGCGTCGGGCACGTGGCTGATGAGCGTGCTCTGTTTTGCGCCAACTTTGCACCCCTGGTGGCAAAAGCCCCGATAGATACAGTGCGGACGATCCGCGTGTGAGCCCGCGTTGATCGCCACCGGCCCGCCGACGGATACCTCGATGCCCAGCTTCGTACAGCCGCGAATAAGCACGTCTCCCACGCCGCCCATCGGGTGCGGGCCGTAGGCGTAACCGTGGGGATCGCCCCAGGGGTAGTACGCCGGGCCAGAGACGGGAATCTCAAGTTCCAGCAGTTCGTAGTAAGGCTTGAGATCCTCGTACGTCATGGGCCAGTCCACGCCCACCCCGTCCTCACTGTAGGTTCTGAAGTCTGAGGGATGGAAGCGGGGCGTGAATGCCGACCAGTGGACCGTGCCGCCACCGACCCCCTTGCCGCTGTTGTTGGCGCCGAAGGTGAGTGGTTCACTGCCGCCAGTGATGCGCAGGTCGTTCCAGTACAAACGGTGTGAGCCCGCCTCGTCGCTGACCCAGTCGCGCTCGGTGTCCCAGAACGGTCCCGCGTCGATGCCGACCACCCGAAACCCGGCGCGGGCGAGCCGTTGCAACAGGACACCTCCTGCCGCGCCAACCCCGACGATGCAGACATCGACCTCCTCGTCGGGTGGGAATGTTCGCATGGGGACCGTAATCTGCTGGATGGGTCCCAGGGTGTGCGTGTCGCCTTTGGGGCTGCCAAAAGCTCCGAAGAGTGGCGTTTTCAATGGGTGCCTTCCTGTCCAGCCGGTGGGTGCTTGTGGCTGTGCTCTCCGCCGAGAGGGCGGTACTCGCCTGATGTGGACGTCGGAGGGGGCGACCAGGCGTAGCGCTGCTCCTCCACTTCCCACGGTTCCGGTTCCCCGCGCTCCAATCGCATGTAGCCGCGGGGGTAGGCCGGACCGCCGAAACCAATTTCGTCCCAGGCGTAGGGGTGCTGGTAGTAGCCTTCTATCGCGTCCTGGAGCAGCAGCGACCACGCGCGTTCCGCCGGCAGATGGCGCCATACCTCCACCTCTGGCGGCGGCTGGTCGTCGTGGATTTTCCAGAGCACGTCGTCCTGCTCCAGCGGCCCCAGTTCGACAAATGGATGGCCGTGCAGGTGACGCGCCACGTCATCAATGCCCCGAAGGGCCAGACGGTATGCTTCCGCGTCTGGCGGCATGTTGTCGAAGCGATAGCCGTCGATTCTGCCGGAAAACAGGCGTGCGTCGATCGTTGGCACGATGGGTATCTTGTGCTCGTCATCACGATCATCCTGTGGGACCATGCGGTCACAGATCGCCTCCATGAGCCGTGCTTCGTCGGGGGTGAAGAATTGAAGCGGCGGCGGTGATTCCAAACGCGGGAGGACGACCCGACGCGTTGCGGCATCCCAGAACGCTTGCTGGCTCACCGTACGATACCCGGGGTAGTAGCCAGGCTGGGCCCTTGGCGGCATCGGCTGCCCGGTCGTCGGATCAACGGGCAGTCGGTCGCTGCCCGTGCCCCCCACGGCATAGCCAGATCCCCGCGTGGTTCGCGTGTCGGGTGAACGATCTGCCATCTACTGCTCCCTCCTGAGAAAACTGGCGAGAAGGCCGAGGAAACCGCTGGCGGCGAAGAGGAGCGGAGCGAAAATCGGTGGTCCATACATGATGTTGTAGAGCGGAAGCGTTGTCCCGCCGGGACGCCGAAGAACGCCGCGCGCGTGGTACCAGAATCCGACTCCGCCGTCGAGCAGCGCGAGGAGCGACGCCACGGGCAACAGTGTCCGTGCGATTCTGGGGCTCCAGATCGTGGCGATGCCCGCCACAGTGAGTACGGGGGAGATTACGATCGGGGTCCATTGCGCCCGGTACCGGAAGTTGTTCTTATAGTGAGAGTACAGCGCCTCGACTCCGCTAAACAGGGAAGAGATGGCGGCGGCGGCCGCGACATGCCGCTGAAAGCGACCCTCGCGAATTTCAACGTTCAGCGTCAGGCCACGGCGGGAGATACCACCGGGCACGAATGACAGCCAGACGGGTGTCGGCTGTGCCTTTGCCAAAAATGGGCCAGGCAGGGCGAGATCGTGCATGCCCGTCATCGGGTCGTCCTCCCGGCGCAACAGCGAGGCGATCACGCCGAGGTAGCCGCTGATGGCGAACAGGAGCGGAGCGAAGATCGGCGGCCCCATAATCACGTTGAACACCGGAATCCGCCACCCTCCCGGCTTGCGATGAATGCCGCGGATGTGGAAGATGAAGCCGACGAGGCCATCACCGATCGACACGAGCGAGACAATCGGCAATATGGTGCGGGCGGCACGGCGGTTCACAGCGCCCAGCACTCCGGCGACGAGGAGCGCGACGCTGAGGATCACCGGGGAGTACATGACACGCTGGCTGTAGCTCCCCCGGTAGTGTTCATACGTCACTTCGAGCCCGCTCAGCAGGCTTGACAGACCAGCAATGATGGAAAGGCTCCGCTGGAAGCGCCCTTCGCGGACATGCTGCGTCAGGAGTGCGCCTTCATGGGTCAGCGCCTTTGGTACCAGTGCCGCGACCATGCGGAGCACGCCCGCTGGTGGACGAGGAGTTAGCGCCATGTCAGCCTCCCGTGCTGGTCAAAGGGCGGAGGCTGGAGCTCCGCGAAGACTTCAATCCCTGGCAACTGCCGTGCCAGCGGCAACAGTGCTTCCGACACCAGCATCTCCTCTAGACGGCCGGTATCGCGGATATGGCAGATGCGCGGAGCTGGACACGGCATGACCGACATAAGAGCGAGTTCCACCGCTTCGCGGTCGGTCGACGCGATCATCGGCGTGAACGCTTCAATGGTGCTGCCGTCCTTATTGGCTGCTGTCAGGAGATTCATGTAGGTTGCGTGGCGGTCCATCTTATCCACGAGCCGCTGCGTGACAAAGTCGTTGAGGCCGATACCGGTCGCGTTGCCGCCACTGGCGTCGGAGAGATCAAGGCTGACGATGCGCCGATAGTTGGGAACGTGTGGCCCGCCTTCAAAACGCCAGAAACCGATGACATTCGGATCCAGCCCGGAGCCCGCCACGTCTTTGCCCATGCGATCCGACACCAGCACATCGAGTTCATCAAAAGGAATGATCCCCAGCTGCGATCGAGCCAGCTTCAGCAGCCGCTGATCGGATGCCAGAAACTGTGCGGGTGGTACGACATCGATGTGATACGGCTCACGGTGCGCGTTTTCCACGATGGCGACACCCGCCACGATATTGGTCTGCTTGAGTTGCAGTTCGTTCACGTGCAGCACCGACTCGCCCAGTCCGCAGTGATGGGCCGACTGTGCTCCCGCCTGTTTTCCCAGGCCGATGCAGACCATCTTCAGGAGACCACTGGCCACGCCGTTACTGTGCTCACCGGCTTTCAGGTTGGGGTGGACGGTGGTCCTCCCCAGCACAATGACCGCGTCGGCTTCATGTGCCGCCACGGCATAGTGTGCCTCGTAGCCATTGGACGCCGTGCCAACGACCACGGTCTCCATGCGCGCGTCGATAGGAGCGCCGACGCTGTCCTCGGTGATTCCAAAGGCCGCGAGGATCTGCTTTTGGCCTTCGGGAGTGGCCCCGCCATGGCTGCCCATCGCGGGGATGACAAACGGCTCCCCGCCCTCGGACCTGACCTCGGCGATGATCGCGCGGAGGGCATCGGCTTCCCCTCCCGCTCCTCTGCTGCCCGATGTGATGCCGACGCGATGTCCGTGCGAGATATGCTGCTCCAACCGAAGCTTCTTGAGCCCGTCACGCACGGCGGTCTGCACATCGTCCAGGCGATCGTGCGGCAGGAGCTGACGGATTTTGGCCATACGTGGCAACGCGGTTGCGCGGGGGAGATCCATCAAATCACCTCACGGACCTTGTCGGCGAGCACGGTCTTGATAATGTCAAAGCGATCCTGCTGGCCGCGCAGCAGAGACTCCGCGAACTTGATTGCTTGCTTGGTCGTGATCTTGCCAGGCATCGGTGGCTCGTTCGGATCCACAACTGCCTGGATGACGGCCGGGCCCGGCTGTGCGAATGCCTCACGCAGGATCGACTCCGCGTCGTCGGGACGCTCTATGGTATAGCCCGCTGCCCCGACAGCCTTTGCGTACATGGCGAAGTCGATCGGTTGGAGTTCGACGCCAAACTCGGGGTTCCCCTCCATGGCAATTTGCTCCCACTTGATCTGGCCGAGGACGTTGTTCTTCACGATGATGACCTTGACGTTCAAGTTGTACTTGACCAGTGTCGCCAGATCCCCCATCAGCATGGTGAAGCCGCCGTCTCCGACAATCGCAACGACCTGCCGATCCGGGTGGCCGATCGCCGCGCCAATGCTGTAGGGCAGGCCATTGGCCATGGTCGCCAGCGTCCCGGAGAGCGAAAACTGCATCTGGTCGCGGATCTGGATGTAGCGAGCAGACCACGTCGCGATGGTCCCGCTATCCGAGGAGACAATGGCGTTGCTCGGCAACAGCCTGTTCAGGGTATGGGTCACGACTTGCGGCTTCATGGGCACGGCGGGGTTGGTGCCGCGCTCGTCCATCAGCGCCTTCCAGTCACGCATATTCACCTGCGCCTCTTCGAGGAAGGAGCGGTCTTCCTTGCGGTGGATCAAGGGCAACAGGGCCCCGAGCGTACTCTTGCAGTCGCCCACGAGGCCGAGGTCGGCGGGATAGCGGAGGCCAATGCGGCTGGGAAAAAGATCGATCTGGACGGTCTTGATGGTCCCGGGCTTCGGGTAAAACTCCATGTAGGGGAAGCTGCTTCCCGCGATGATGAGCATATCGCACGACGCGAGGGCATCCTGCGAGGGAGCGGTGCCGAGGAGACCGATGCCACCGGTGGTGAAGGGGCTATCGTCGGGCACCACGGCTTTCCCGAGGAGCGGCTTGATGATCGGTCCCGCCACCTTGTCGGCCAGAGCCAGCACCTCCTCCCGGGCGCCAAGACAGCCCCGGCCCGCGAGAATCGCTACCTTCGTACCGGCGTTGATGAGGTCCGCGGCACGTTGCAACAGGTCTTGTGGCGGTGGCGAGTAGGACGCGTCGTACCGAACGGCACTGTGGCCAGTTATGTTGGCGCTGGAACGCTCGACGTCCCCCAGTTCCCACTCCTGAATGTCCTTGGGAATGGTGAGGTGCGCGACCCCGCGCTGTGCCAGCGCCGTCTTGATCGCTTCATCGACGAGATTGTTGACGTGCGCGGGCCCCATCACGCGTTGATTGAACACCGACACGTCCATAAAGAGCTTATCGAGGTCAACGTCCTGCTGATAATGGGTACCGATGAGGTCGTGGAAGGTGTGGCCGGTGATGGCGAGGACAGGCTGCCCGTCACATTTCGCGTCGTAGAGCCCGTTGAGCAGGTGAACGCCGCCCGGACCGGACGTGGCGATGCAGACTCCCAGGCGCCCCGTGTACTTCGCGTAGCCACACGCGGCGAAGGCGGCGGACTCTTCGTGCCGGACCTGGATAAACCGTATCTTGTCCTGATGTGTCCGAAGCGACTCGAAGATCCCATTGATCCCGTCACCTGGTAAGCCAAAGATGGTATCCACTCCCCAGGCAATCAGGCGGTCGATAAGAAGATCTGCGGTTGTTTTTGCCACGGTCATGTCCCCTCACTAATCACAGCGCGACAGAAAAAAATGTGCCGCACGGCCCATGCCAGGGTGGCGCTATGGATACCATTCCGATTGTCGCGAGGCTCGCCACATTCATATCGCACTGTGATGTAGTATGCACAGCCCGTGCCAGTACACGGTGGATGTGCGGCTACCGGCTGCCCGACTGTCGCGGCATCCTCAATACGGTCCACTTGGCGCGGGCACCGCATCTTTCGCACGGCGGGCGCCAAGGTCTAGCGACCGGCGGTTCACCCCGAGCGGACGCGGAATGCGTTGGGCCAGTTGCTGGATGCCGCTCCGTCCGAGGCGTGAGCGGCTCTATCCACAGCGACTGCTGGCGGGCGCGGTACCGATGCTATGTGTGGTCGATGACAGGAGCCTGCGATTGAGCAGTCCCTGACCTGGTTTCTCCACGCTTGCTCGCGTCTGCAAGTTCACGTCCCAGGAAGAAGTTGAGCACAGTGCGGAGGACAACAATCGCCGCAAGGGTGGCAATGTCGTGCAGGCTGGGGTTAAGCGCGGTCTCTAGGATGTCGGCACCCAGCTGAAATTCGAGGGCAAGCGCAAGCGAGCGTCCGAGTGACAGTCGGATTGCTTCTCGGGGCACATCATCTGTCGCCCGGCCGAGGAGATCGCGGACATAGGTGAGTAAACCGCGAACCGTCCCGACCCCGACGACGAGTCCACCCGCGACATTGGCGACGAAAATGAGGGTATCAAGCGCGTAGTGCAACACGTCGTCATACACCACTTTGAGCCCGCTCGCAACCGGGGTATCGCCAAGGGCGCTGGGCGTCGCCGTGGGATCCAGTGCGGCCAGAAGCGAGGTGAACAATGAAAGGATGTGCATGATCAGGCGTGTCCTCTCATGTGGCTTGAGACGTGCCGGAGCAATCGCAGGGCGACCCGCTGGAGCACGACCAGGACCGCCAGCATAAGGAGTGCCAGGACAAACATTTCCAGAGCACGCTCCTGCGTGGCGATGAAGGCAAAACCGAGGCTGGTCGAAATGGCGGGCGGGTGGACCACATTGAGCACAACGAGCAGGATAATGGTGCTGAGGAGTGCGGTCGCGCTGGCAACGAACCCTGGCTGAAAGACCAGGGCAGCGACGATACCACAACCCACGCCGACGAGGTGCGCCGCGACCATCACGCGGATGGAGTTCATGCGGTGTTCCGGGTCACGGTAAATCAGGAACGCGCTCGATGCCAGTGAGGCAAACAGGAACCGTTGCCGCGTGAGTTGCTCGACGAACAACAGCACGCCGAGCATGGTGAACGTTGGTGGAAGGGCCAGCAGCAGTTCGCCCACGAGCCCCCCACGCCGTTGCTCGGGGCCGGGTGCTACCGTGGTGGCGGCGTGCTGTCTACGTGGCATAGCTGCTGAGCGCTCCCATCCAGACGGCGTACCCACTCCCACAGTGGAATTCATAGCATACGGTGCATACGTTGTACGATAGTTGATCGGCTGTTGCTGGACGAAGACTCCTGGCATCTTTCTCTGATGCGTCAGGTGGCATAGGAGCTATTTACAAGGTGCTGGTACGCGTGTGCAACGCGAAGGTAGGCAATGCACCGGATGCTTGCAGACAACTAGCCGACCGACACCGCGTGCCTGTAGCGGCATATCCATCGCGAGAAGGGGAAACGGGTGCTCACACTATTCTATTCCCCCCATATGACCAGCATCGACAACGAGACAGGGAATGCATCCGGGCATGCGGACGTACCACTGTCCCCCGCTGGTCGGCAACGGGCACAGGAACTGGGTCGGCACTACGCGACTGAAGAATTGGATGCGATCTTTTCTTCCGACCTCCAGCGTGCCGCGGAGACTGCGCGGATCGCCTTCGCCGGGCGCGTCCTGCCCCTGGTGCTGGACGCTCGGCTCCGCGAGTATGACTACGGGGACCTGACGCAGCATCGCGTCGCACAGGTTGAGGAAGAATTCGCGCGACGCATCACGACGCCATTCCCGCGCGGAGAGAGTCTCCTGATGGTCGTGCAACGTGTCGGCGCGTTTTTGCGCGACGCCTTCGATGCGTATGATGGGAAAGCGATTGTCATCATCGGACATCGTGCGACCAGGTATGGCGTGGAGTACTGGTGTGGTAACGCCTCGCTGGAGGACATGGTCAGAAATCCCTGGGAGTGGCGGGAGGTCCCGATCTGGCGCTATCACCTGGAGGGGCGCCACCTTGAGCAGCGCTCTCTTGTTCCTGCTCCTTAGCAGAAGCTTCGCCAACGGCCTTCCAGACCCGCAATCCTGGCAGGTCACGGTCATGGGAGTGAGTACTGAGCGGAGGGTCCCACTTCTTCACTGTTCCCCTGGGCTACTTTTATGAAGCGATCAGTTAGCCGCTTGCTTGTGCTTTCATAGAGTAACAGCGTCTGCATCGCTTGACGACAGGATTATCCGCAGTATCCTTGCGATGCCATGTTATCTTTGAAGTACGTATCTATCTCATGTGAAGCTACTGCAGACGAAAGGAACCAGAGCCATGGCGGATCACGATCATCCAGAGGGCGATTCCGGTTCGATGGTAGAGCATGTGGTGATGGGGAACGAGGCAGCCATGGAGGACAGGCACGAGGGACGTCGCCAACGCATCTCCGCGCTGAAACAAGAACTGGTTGGCGGGGACCTGCTGACCACAGCTGAAGTGGCCGACATACTTGATATCCATCCTCGAACGGTCGGTGAATACATCCGCGATGGAAAGCTGGCCGCGCTCCAACTTGGCGGTTCCTGGCGGATCTCCGAAAATGCACTGCGGTCTTTTGTGCACGGGCAAGCACGACCGGTCGTAACCGGC
>JAABUZ0100004465.1_pt1 | contig 19274 bp, 20 predicted proteins | sample 5562091 | NCBI WGS metagenome assembly JAABUZ01 (sample SAMN12813069, study PRJNA571459) | rock metagenome | isolation source: Antarctica rocks | place: Antarctica: Victoria Land, Linnaeus Terrace sud | collected 2015-12-21 | reverse complement strand
CCGGCTTTCCCGCCGCAGTCGTCGCCGGTCTCCCACCGTCCTTCACCCTCACCGCCCGCGATGTCGGCGGTAATGTCGCCACCGCCTACACCGGTGCCGTCTCCTTCGCCCGCACCAATACCGCCGCCGATCAGGGTGCCCACGTCTTCACTGCTACCCTGCTGACCGTCGGCACGGGGCGTGGCATCACCGCCACTGATAGGGTGACTGCAGCGATCACCGGCACGCAGAGCGGCATCGCGGTCACCCCGCCGTCACGCTCACCGGCATTGGTCTGACCAGCGCGACCAGCGTCTCCGTCGGCGGCAGCGCCTGCACGCCGATGAGCGTCAATGGCGCGGGGACGAGCCTGACCTGCACGACGACGGGGCATGCGCCGGGCACGGTGGATGTGCTGGTGACGACCCCGAACGGCATCGGCACGCTCGTCCACGGCTTCACCTACCTGCCGGTCTCGATGTCACCGGCACCGCACGCGCGAACAGGCGGGGCGGGGGGAGCGGCGGCAGCCCCGCCCCGGCACCGCACGCGTGCACCGGCAGAGTGGTGGCGGTGCCCCTGCCCCCGCGCCAGCGCAGGTGGGGCAGCCCACGAGCGGCAGTAGCAGTCCCGCCCCCTTGCCAACTGGCCGCTGATCCTCACCCCCGGCCCCTCTCCATTGCTTGGCAGCAATAGAGAGGGGAGAGTATTTAGATGAAATGACGTGGCATTCATTCGTCATCCAATCATTCCGCATCTCTTCCCGTATTTCTCCCTCTCTCGTACGGAGCCTTTGCTTGGCATTAAAGGAGAGGGGGCCGGGGGATGACGTTCCCCGCGCGCACCACTCCCCACCGGGGCGCGTGATCGTGTACAGTTCCGGTGTTGGGCTGGCGCGACGCGATGGGAGCGGCTGTGAAGATCACCGGGATTGCCTGCTACGCGGTGCGGCTGCCGCTCATTACACCGTTCATCATTTCGTACGGGACGTATTCGCACGTCGAGAGCGTCCTCGTCCGGCTGACAACCGATACGGGTCTCGTCGGCTGGGGTGAGGCGACGCCGGACCCGTACGTGACGGGCGAGAGTTGGGCGAGCACGCACGCGATGCTTCGGCACGACCTCCTGCCGCTGCTGCACGACCAGAACCCGCTCGCCCGTGAGACGATTCACGCGCGCCTCGACGAGGTGGTGACGGGCGCACCGAGTGCGAAAGCCGCGATTGACCTCGCCGTGTGGGACATCGCGGGCAAACACGCGGGTGTATCCGTCGCGACGCTGCTCGGCGGCCCGGTGCGGGAATCACTGATCTGGCACGCGACCCTCTCGATCGGCGAACCGGCGACGATGGCGCGGGCAGCGGAGGGGGCGGTCGCAGCGGGACACACCGAGATCAAGATGAAGGTCGGTGCGGCGCGACTCCAGGACGACGTAGATCGTATCATAGCAGTGCGCGCGGCGGTCGGGCCAGACATTGCGCTAATGGTGGATGCTAATCAGGGGTGGCGGGACCCCGCGACGGCAATTCGCGCGATCACCGCCATCACACCCGCCGCACCCATCTGGATCGAGCAACCGATCCGCGCTGACGATTTCGCCGGATTGGCGGACGTCCGCCGCGCCACCGGTATCGCGCAGATGGCGGACGAGGGCGTCTACGGCGCGCGGGACGCGCTGCGGATCGTGACGCTACGCGCGGCGGACCTCATTAACGTCAAACTGATGAAAACGGGCGGCATCACCGAGGCAATGCGGCTGATCGCCGTCTGCGAGGCGGCTGGGCTACGCTGTATGGTTGGCTCGATGGTCGAGAGCACAATCGCGACGGCAGCGGGCGTGCAGATCGCGCTGGCACGGCAGGTGGTGGTGGCGAACGGGCTTGTCGGGCCAGTGATGCTGCGCGAAGACCTCGCCACCGGCCTGACCTACGCCGACGGCGCCATTCGTATGGACCCGGACGCCCCCGGCCTCGGCATCGTCGTGAATGAGGAGAGCGTCGCCCGCTTCGCGGCGAGCAGCCAGTGAACGTATCGACCGCATCCAACCTCCGCGTCGCGATGTGCGAAACGGTTGCGGACTTTCATGCCTGCGAAGACGTGCAGATGGTGGTCTGGGCAGGGAGCGAGCGCGAAATCGTGCCGTATGACATCCTACGCGCTATCGTGCACGCGGGTGGGACGGTTGTTAGCGCGTGGAACGGCGGCCAGATGGTCGGGATGGCGCTCAGTTTTGTCGCCTTCGGCGCGGAGGGCACATACCATCACTCACATCTGCTCGGCGTGCTGCCGGCGTATCGCCGCTGGGGCGTCGGTTGGCAGCTGAAGCTGGCGCAACGGACGTTCGTACTCTCACAGGGGCTGCACCTGATGACGTGGACCTTCGACCCGCTCGAATCGGCAAACGCGCACCTGAACTTCGCCAAACTCGGCGTCATCAGTCGCACCTATCTGCCGGACTTCTACGGCGCGATGCCCGAAGCGCTCAATGCCGGGATGCCAAGCGACCGCCTGCTCGTCGAATGGCGGCTCGACGCGCTGCACGTTCTCGGCCGCCTCGCTACCGCTGCGAGCAGCGCCACCTTCGGCCCCCTCGTCAGCGCGGAATCCCTCGAAACTCCCTACCTCCTCCGAATGGCCAATGACGGCTCCCCTCTCCCCCCCTTCGGCGAGAAGCCAGGCACCCGTGAGTTAGATGGAGGGGTAGGAAGATACCGCATCGAGATCCCTGCGCATATCCAGGCGCTCAAAGCGACCGATCCCGCCTGCGCGCTCGCCTGGCGAGTGGCGACGCGCGCCGCCTTCACCGACGCTCTCGCGCGTGGCTACCTGATCACCGATTATCGCGCCCCCCGCTTCCACCGCCCGGAGTGCGGCTGCTATCTCCTCTCCGCGTCGCCAGCAGGCAATTGACCGTGTGGTCGCGGTACTGCCGAATGATGTACGGTTTGTTCGAGAATGGCGACCGCTCGGCTATTCGGTAGTAGTCGGGATTAAAGCGGTTCACGGAAGCATTGCGCGGCTCAGCCCCCGCCCCTTGAAAATCGCTTTAGAAACCGCCACCGCCGAGCAGTTTGCCGGACCAGCCGATTACCCATGGTGCGACGCCTGCAATGATTGTGACGAGTGTAACGGCGATCAGCGTGACAAGGAGCAGCGGTGACGCCTGGACGGTCGCCATCGGTGCATCCGGCTGCATCCTGATCGTGGCGAGGAAGACGCGGACATAGGCGGCGACCGTCACCACACTGGCGAGAGCGGCGACAAAGACGACCCACACGTTGACACCATTGAGTGCGGCGGTGAGCAGGGCCAGTTTCCCCGCGAACCCCGCCGTCGGCGGGATACCGCCGAGCGACAGGAGCGCGATGATCAGCGCGAAGGCGACGCCGCGATGTCGCGTCATCAGCCCGCTGAGTGCGGGAAGCGTCCGACCGTCACTACCGGGATGACGCACCATACCGAGCACGGTAACGAGTGCACCCGTTGCCGCCGCATAGGCGACGAGACCGAGAAAGGCAGCCCGCGCCCCCGCGCCGCTGCCCGTCGCCAGGGCGAGGACGACGAGACCGATCTGCGCGATGCCCGAGTAGGCGATCAGCCGCCCCATCTCCCGCTGCAAGAGCACGCCAAGGCTCCCGACGAGCACCGTCACCAGCGCGACCGCCGTGACCATCGGCCCCCAGTACGGTTGCAGTCCCGGTGCCGCCCCGTACAGCAGCCGCACGAACGCCGCGATCACCGCGACCTTTGTGCCGACCGCGAGGATGACAAGCACCGGCGTCGGCGCGCCCGAATAGGCGTCCGGCGCCCACTGATGGAAGGGAACGAGCGCCAGTTTGAAGCCGAGGCCCGTTATCACGAGCGCCAGCCCGACGAGCAGGAGCGGCAGCGTACCGCCACCCTTCTGTGCCGCGACCGCCGCAATCGCGCTGAACGCCGTCGAGCCAACCGCGCCGTAGACGAGCGCCGTGCCGTATGCCTGCATCGCCAGCGCGACGACGCCGAGCAGGAAGTAGCGCAGCGCCGTTTCCCGCCCGCGTGGGAAGCCCGCAAGCAGATAGAGCGGCAGCGCGAGCAGTTCGATGCCGATCAGCAGCACGAGCAAATCGGAGGCAACCGCGAGCACGAGCATCCCGCCTGCCGCAAAGAGAAGCAGCGCCTCGTAGTCGCCGCTCTCCCACCGCTCGCTCGTTCCATACGGCAACGAGAGCAGTACCGTAACGATCACCGTCGCCATGCCGAGTAGCCCGAAGGCGACGGCGAGCGGATCCACCGTCACCGTACCGCCGAAGGTTGCCCGTGTCTCTCGCCAGCCCCAGAGGATCAGCCCGCACGCGGCAAGTAGGCCAACCACCGTGAGTGCTGTCGCCACAACCCGCTGCCGGGGCGCGAGAGCCGAGAGCGTGAGGAGCAGAACCGCCGCCACCGCCAGCGCGATCAGCGGCGAAAGCATCATGTATGGAACGGTCATCGGCCCCTCCGGGGAGCAATAAGGAGCGAGCAGACGGCGGACAGCAGGCAGCGGGCAGCATAAGTGTGCCAGGTTTCCGTATCACACATTACTCGTTGCTCGTTGCTCATTGCTTCCCTCACGTTCCCCGCACCAGGAGATAGATCGCGAGGATGAACGTACCCGCCGCCAGCCCGCCAACGTAGCGATGCAGGTTCGCATGCCTGAGTGGCATGAGGAAGGGAATACTCTCGGTACTCCCTCTCGCTCCCCCTTCCCCCGTGGGGAAGGGGGTTAGGGGGTTAGGACTTCCCTGCGCATAATCCGCCAGCGTCACAATTGGGTGGACGACGATCACATTCACGATGGCATCGAGGCCCATGCCGCCGAGCAGCCAACGTTGCACACCCGCGCTGGCCGCCAGGAGTCTGCGCCGCCGCTCCGGGTTTGCCACAAGCGCCCAGGTGATTGCCGCCGCGATCGCGGCAACGAGCGTGCTGATAACCGCGCTCTGCGCCTTGATCGTGACAATTTCGCCACCGAGGCGCGGGACAAGAAAGCGCTGTACCGGCAGGTATCCAGCGATCACTGCTAGGATCGTCAGCATCCACTGTGGCGCAGTCATCACGGGGCTGGGCGGATGGAGATGCGCTGGATTCGCCGGGCCGAGGAAAGTACGGACGAAGGCGCGTGTCGCGTAGGCTGCCGTCAGGGCGGAGATGGCGAGCGCCGCGAGATAGGGCAGGATGCCATGCGTGCGGGCGACATCCACAATCGCATCCTTCGAGAAGAAGCCAGACAACCCCGGCGTCCCGGCGAGGGCAAGCGCGCCGATGGCGAAGGCAATCGTCGTCTGCGGGAGCCGTCGCGCCAGCCCACCCATGCCATCCAGCAGTTCCTCGCCGTCCAGTGCGTGGATCACTGAACCGGCGGCAAGGAAGAGGCCTGCCTTGAACGCCGCGTGCGTCGCCAGATGGAAGGCGGCGACCGCTGTCGCGTCCATGCCAATCGCGAAGACCATCAGGCCGAGTTGCGAGATGGTCGAGTACGCGAGGACACGCTTTAGATTCGGTTGGACGAGCGCGCACAAGCCGCCGTAGAGCGCGGTTACCGCGCCAATCGCTGCAACCAGTCCATTGAGGTCGCTTCGGTCAATGACGGGAAAGAGACGGATGAGTAGATAGATACCCGCCGCGACCATCGTCGCCGCATGGATCAGCGCCGAAACAGGCGTCGGGCCAGCCATCGCATCCGGTAGCCAGCCGGAGAGCGGCAACTGCGCTGACTTCGCGCCCGCCGCCAGCAGCAGCCCAATCACCGCGACAATCGCCCACGACTGCGGCAGATTGGCGACATGCGTGTTAATCGTTGCCATATCTAACGTGCCAAGTTTGTGGATGAAGACCGCCATTGCGACGATCAGGCCAATGTCACCGACGATGTTATAGAGGAATGCCTTGCGCCCGGCGGCGACCGTCCCCGCGCGATCATACCAGAAGGCGACGAGCAGGGCTGACGCGATGCCGACGCCGATCCAGCCAACGGCAAGGAGCGGCACCGAATCGGCCAGTGTCAGCAGGAGCATCGCGGCGATAAAGCCGTTCAGTTCGGCAAAGAAGCGGGTGTAGCCAGGATCGCCTGCCATGTAGCCGACCGCATAGACATGAATCAGTCCGCCAACGCCCGTGACGATCAGTGCGAGCAGGGCGGCGAGCGGATCAAAAAGCAACCGTGCCTGGAGGTGGAAATCCCCCAGTTCGAGCCACGTCCACCCGCTGGAAACGCGCACCCGGTTCTCCGCCGCGAGGCCGACAAGATCGCTGAAGACAAGCAGGACGAGGATGAAACTGATGAAGACGCTAACGCACGCCATCAGGCCAATTGCGCGTTCGCGTAACCGCGCGCCGACAATCACAAGCACAATGCAACTGATGAGCGGCGCCGCCACCGCGGTCCAGAGCAGGTTGACCACCGCTTCACACCCCGCAATCGCCTTCGCGCTGGATTACCAACCACGAAGCCACGAAGATCACAAAGAAGAACGGGAGAAGAAAAGGAGATTTCCTTCTTCTTCTCACCCCTCTTTAGTTCTCTTCTCCACTCCTTTGCGCTCTTCGTGTCTTCGTTATCCAAACCTTCTCTCACGGGGCCGGAGCATAGCATAGGTTCGTGCATTTTCAAACAATCGGTCACCGCTCCGATGCGCGACCGCATTGCGAAGAAAATTTGCGGTCGGTTTACATGCTTTTTACGCGGTTTTCAGCCCGTCTTCAGATTAGCACGTCATACTGGGCAACGATGGAACGGGAGTGATTCGGCGGTGACGGTCGAACGGATAAACAGGAAGCCGCACCCACCTGCCACACATCCGGTGCCAATGATCGCTCCCGTTCCGTCATTACTTTGTTATTTTTTCCATCCACAAGATCGCGCGCTATGCGCGCGCTATGATGATAATCACGCTCACGAACAGCGTGTAACGCTAATTCGACCTATCCCCTGACTTTGAAATTAGGCTTGTGCATTTTCATGTTTCGCGGGGAAGTTCCCACCCCCTGCCCCCTCCCGACGCGGGAGGGGGTTCATTTCGGCTCCCCTCCCCGACGCGGGGAAGGATTGGGGGAGGGCTTTGTCGCGAGAACGCATAAGCTCTGCCCTGAAAATCGAGCTTGTGCATTTTCAAACAATCGGTTGTGCAGTATCATACAAACAGCATCGTTCGGACGTTGGCAGCCACGCGTGGCGTCATGCCAGGCCGGGGGGAATCAGTGCCAGGAAGTTATCTCGGCCTTCTCATCCTCGCGGGGATCGCTTTCCTCTTCGCTATCGCCGTCCTTACCCTCTCGACACTGCTCGGGCCAAAGCGGCGGGGGACGAGCCTGCCGTATGAGAGCGGCGTCGCGGTGCCGGTTTCCGCGCCGGGGCGGCAGCGGTTGCCGGTGCGCTACTATCGCGTCGCGCTGCTCTTCCTCGTCTTCGATGTCGAGGCGGTCTTTGTCTACCCATGGGCGGTAACGTACCGCACGCTCGGCACTTACGCGCTCGGGGAGATGTTTGTCTTCCTGGGTATTTTGCTTTTCGGGTACTGGTATGCGCGTAAGCGCGGAGGTCTCGAATGGGAGTAGCACACAGCAAGGATGCCGCGCCGGGCGTCATGCTCACCCGCCTCGCCGATTGGGGGCGGGCCAACTCGCTCTGGCCGCTCACCTTCGGCCTCGCCTGCTGCGCGATTGAGATGATCACGACTACCGGCTCGACCCATGATCTCTCGCGGTTCGGTGCGGAGGTCTTCCGGGCCTCGCCGCGACAGGCTGATTTAATGATCGTCGCCGGGCGCGTGTCGACCAAGATGGCCCCCGTGCTCCGGCAACTCTACGATCAGATGCCGGACCCGAAATGGGTGATTGCGATGGGCGACTGCGCCTCCTGCGGTGGCGTCTTCAACAACTATGCCGTCGTGCAGGGCGTGGACCAGATCGTCCCCGTGGATATGTACGTTCCCGGTTGCCCGCCGCGCCCCGAAGCGCTGATGGACTCGATCATCAAATTGCAGGCGCGCATCAAGGCGGGGACGGCATGACATTGCCCGATCCCTCCCTGCACGAGGCTCTCGTGGCACGCGGCGACGCGCTGCTTTCGTGGGACGAAGAGCGGGGCGAGGCGTCCGCGACCATCGCCGCCGACGCGCTCTTCGCCACCGTCGCATGGCTGAAGGAGACGCAAGGCTTCAGACGTCTGTCAGGCGTCACGACCATTGACACACTGCGCTACCCAGTGGCGATGCCGGGCCAGATCGCGCGTGGTATGCCTCGCTTCGGCGTCATCTATCACCTCGCGGCGATGCCACCGGGAGCGGTGCGGTTGCGGCTGCGCGTCTTCGTGCCGGAGAGCGAGGCGGTTGTGCCATCGGTCGTGCCGCTCTGGCCCGGCGCGAATTTCTTCGAGCGGGAAATCTACGATCTGATGGGGATTACCTTCATCGGCCACCCCGATCTCCGCCGCATCATGCTCGCCGAAGAATGGGTTGGCCATCCGCTCCGCAAGGACATGAGCGTCGGCGGCGAACCTGTCGAGTTCACGCACACCGTCGCGGAGATCACCAGCAAGCGGAGGAAAGCGGATGCGTAGTAGTCAGAAGTCGGTCGTCAGTAGTCAGAACGAGGGTCAGACGGCGACGGTATCCGACGTTGCTCCACTGACTACTGACTACCAACTACCGACTACTCCGCCGGGTCGGATGAAGATCAATATGGGGCCGCAGCATCCGAGCACGCACGGAGTTTTGCGGCTTGTACTCGAACTGGATGGCGAGACGGTCATCAGTTGCCAACCGGAGATCGGCTATCTCCATACCGGTATCGAAAAGACTGCTGAGGAGAAAACCTACTGGCAATGTGTGACCCTCACCGACCGCATTGACTACCTCTCGCCCCTCAATATGAATCTCGCTTACGCGCTTGCGGTCGAGCGATTGATGGCGGTCGAGATTCCCGAGCGGGCGCGGGTGATCCGCATTCTCCTCAGTGAGTTGGGTCGCCTCGCCAGCCATCTCGTCTGGCTCGGTACGCAGGCAGTGGATCTCGGATCGCTCAGTGCCCTCTTTTACTGTTTCCGCGAGCGCGAGGCACTGCTCGACCTCTTCGAGGAGATTTCCGGCGCGCGGATGATGACGAGTTTCATCCGCCCCGGTGGGCTGGCAAACGACCTGACGAAGAAGTTCCTGCGCAAGTGCGACGAACTGCTCGCGGCAATGCCCGCACACGTTGATGAGTACGAGTCGCTCCTGACGAACAACGGACTATTCCGCGAGCGGGCGGTCGGCGTTGGCGTCCTGAGCGCCGACGACGCCATCGCGTTCGGCGTGACCGGGGCGAGTGCGCGGGCGAGCGGCATTGACTGGGATCTCCGGCGCGACGACCCGTACGCGGATTACGACCAGTATCAGTTCAACGTCCCCGTGCGGACGGAGGGCGATGTTTATGCCCGCTACCTCGTGCGCATCGCGGAGATGCGCGAGAGCGTCAAGATCGCGCGGCAGGCGTTTGACCGCCTCCCGGATGGCCCAATCCTGACCAGCGACCGGAAGATCGCCCTGCCGCCGCGCGCGGAGATCGAGCGGAGCATGGAGGCGCTGATCCATCACTTCAAACTGGTGACGGAGGGGTACAAACCACCGATTGGCGAGGTCTATCAATGCATCGAGTCGCCGCGCGGTGAGTTCGGCGTCTATCTGCTCTCCGATGGCACAGGCAGGCCGTATCGCTGCCACTTTCGCGCACCATCGTTTGCGTCGCTGCACGCACTTGGCCCCTGCTCCGAGGGTGGGCTGGTCGCTGATCTCGTCGCGATCATCGGCAGTTTCGATCCGGTGATGGGAGAGGTAGATCGGTGAGAAGCAACCTACCCCCCCGGCCCCCTTCCCGCGAGGAAGGGGGAGACAGGACAGTTTCGCGAACTGTTCCTCCATCTCACTCAGTCCTCTCTGAAGCGACGCGGGAAGCGATTGTTGCGCTGAAGACGAAGTATCCGAAGGTGCAATCGGCGATCCTTGATGCCTTGCGGCTGGCGCAGGACGAGATTGGCTACGTGCCGACGGAGGCGTCGGCGGAAGTCGCTGCGCTACTCGGCATCTCGCCGCATCACGTTCACAGCCTCGCCACCTTCTACACGATGTTCTTCACGCAGCCGGTGGGCACGGCAATCGTCGAAGTCTGCGACAATCTCTCGTGCGCGCTGTGGGGAAGCAGGCGCGTTCTCGCGCGGTTGGAGCAGGAACTGGGTATCACGGTCGGCGAAACGACGCCGGATGGCAGCGTCACACTCCTCCGCACGATCGAATGCCTCGCCGCCTGCGGTGGCGCGCCCGCGTTGCGTGTCAATACGACCTACCACGAGAAGATGACCGACGAGAAGATTACGGAACTCGTGCAGGAATTGCGGAAGACGACCTAACCCCCGGCCCCCTTCCCGAAACGGGAAGGGGGAGCGAGCCGCTGAGAGGCCGGGGGGTGGGCGATTGAGCACGGTATTGAGATGAGTCACCCCTTCCCGTTTCGGGAGGGGTCGAGGGGTAGGTAAACCGATGGCCTCCGTTATCGAATCACCACACGCAATCGCGCCGTTTGAGCCGTTCCTGACGGCATCTGTCGGGCGCGAGGGCGCGTGGGAGATGGAAGATTACCTGAGCCGGGGCGGCTACACAGGCTGGCAACGTGCCGTCACCGAACTGACGCCCGCCGAGGTGACGGACTGGGTGAAGCGCTCCGGCCTGCGCGGGCGGGGCGGGGCGGGCTTCTCCACCGGCACGAAGTGGGGATTCGTCCCGAATATCCCCGGCCCGAAGTATGTCTGCTGCAATGCGGACGAGAGCGAGCCGGGCACCTTCAATAACCGCGCGATTATGGAATGGGACCCGCACATCGTTGTGGAGGGCGTGATGATCGCCTCCTACGCGATTGGCGCAACGCATTCCTTCATTTACTGCCGGGGCGAGTTCGGCTTGGCCGCCGAACGGCTCAATCAGGCAATCGTGGATGCCAAAAAAGCGGGTTTTCTTGGCGCAAACATCTTCGGCAAAGGTATTGATCTGAAAATTGATGTCTTCCGGGGTGCGGGCGCGTACATCTGCGGCGAGGAGACGGCACTTTTGGAATCGCTTGAAGGCAAGCGCCCGATGCCGCGCTCCCGACCACCCTTCCCGGCGGTCGTCGGCCTCTATGGTCGTCCCACCGTTATCAACAACGCCGAGACGCTGGCGAATGTGCCCTTTATCCTTAAGAACGGGCCGGAGTGGTACGCGGCAATCGGCGTCGCGCCGAACTGCGGGCCGAAAGTCTACTCGCTCTCCGGCTCCGTCAACCGGCCCGGCAACTACGAACTGCCACTCGGCATTACGCTGCGCGAATTGGTCGAACACGGCGGCGGTGTGCGCGAGGGTCGCAACGTGAAGGCAGTCATCCCCGGCGGCAGTTCGGCGGCGATCCTCCCCGCGACCCTGCCGGATGGACGAGACGTCATGGACCTCGTGATGGACTTCGACGCCTGCCGCGCGGCGGGTTCGATGCTCGGCTCCGGCGCGGTGATGATCCTCGATGAGACAGTCTGCATGGCGTGCGCCGTGACACGCTTCATCGAATTTTATCAGCACGAGTCGTGCGGCAAATGTACGCCCTGCCGCGAAGGCACAATCTGGATGCTGAAAATCCTCGAACGTGTCACCGGCGTGGGCGGTACGGACGACGACTTGTTCCTTGTCAACGATCTCGCCAGCCACATCCCCGGCCGCTCCCTCTGCCTCCTCGGCGATTCCGCCGCCGCTCCCCTCATGTCCGCCATGAAGCACTTCCGCGCTGACTTCGACGCCCACAACGCCACCGGCCACTGCCCCCCCGGCTGCATCCCGTTCTAGCGATTGTTCAGCACAGAGGACACAGAGAATGAAAACGATGAAGAATGAGACAAGCGGAGATAGTACCCTCACATATACCATCATTGGAGCGGTGATGGAGGTTCATCGCACGTTGGGACCGGGTTTTCCAGAGTCCGTTTATGAGCAAGCACTCTGTGTGGAACTGCGATCGCGAGGAATAATGTATGCTCGGCAAGTGGACGTGCAAGTGAGATACAAGGGAGAGCATGTCGGATTGGGACGTATTGATTTGTTAGTCAATGATTCGGTCATCGTTGAAATGAAAGCAGTAGACGCAATTTCGTCCGTCCATGTCGGGCAGGTGCTTTCATATCTGCGCATGACGGGACATCAACTCGGACTGATATTCAACTTCAACGTTCGCATATTGAGAGACGGCGGTATCGAGCGCATTACTCTTGCTCCCCTCTAGGATTCTCTGTGTTCTCTGTGTCCTCTGTGCTAAAGGGTTGTCGAGCGAGGGATTTGAATGGCTGAGGAATTGGTTGAGTTGACGATAGATGGCGTGCCGGTGGCGGTGCCGAAGGGGACACTGATTGTGGAGGCGGCGAAAAAAGCCGGGGTAGACATTCCGGTCTTCTGCTACCATCCCAAACTGACGCCGGTGGGAGCGTGCCGCATCTGCCTCGTGCAGATCGAGCCGACGCCGCGCTTGCAGGCAGCCTGCACGACGCCTGTCGCGCCGGGGATGGTTATTCACACGCAGAACGAACTGGCGCGGGCGGGGCGCGAGTCCGTGCTGGAGTTCATGCTGGCGAATCATCCGCTCGATTGCCCGATCTGCGACAAGGGCGGCGAGTGCCCGCTGCAAAATATCACCTTCGCCTGGGGTCTCGGCACGAGCCGCTTCCGTGAGGAGAAGCGCCATCTCGCCAAGCGGTACCCGCTCTCGGAGCGCATCGTCCTCGACCGCGAGCGGTGCATCATGTGCCTGCGCTGCACGCGCTTCCAGGAGGAAATCGTCGGCGACCCGAGTCTTGTCGTGCTGGAACGGGCGGATCATAGCGAGATCGGCGTCGCGGTAGGGCGGGAGTTCGACTCGATCTTCTCCGGTAACACAATCGAACTCTGCCCTGTCGGCGCACTGACGAGCCGTCAGTACCGCTTCCAGGCACGCCCATGGGACCTCGACCTGACGGCGAGCATTTGCGGCGGCTGCGCGATGGGATGCAATGTCACGCTCTCGGTGCGGGACGGCGAGTTGCTGCGCGTCAGCAGCCGTGATAACCCTGATGTGGACAACGGCTGGCTCTGCGACTACGGCCGCTTCGGGCAGGTCGGTGCGACGCGTGAGAACCGCGTCACGATGCCGATGGTACGACGCGACGGGGCGCTCGTCCCCGTAACATGGGCGGAGGCATTGACCGAAGCGGCAACTCGCCTGACTGCGATCCGCGCGACGCACGGCGCGGAGGCAATCGGCGGTATCGCCAGCCCGACCGTGCCGAACGAAGCCCTCTTCCTCTTCAATCGCCTGATGCGTGATGTCGTCGGCACCGGCAATCTGGATCACTACCCGCACCCGCCCGTTCCTGCGCGGGACGACCTCGGCTTCCGGGGGGCAATCGCCGATCTGGACACGGTCGAGATGATCCTTATCGTCGGCGTGGACGCAGTCGCCGAAGTGCCAGTGCTCCATCTGCGGCTCCGCAAGGCGGCGGAGCGCGGCGCGAATCTCGTCCTCATCCACGCCAACCCGACCGGGCTGACACAAGAGGCGACGACGTGGATTCAGCCTGCCGTCCGGGGCGAGGCGGACATCCTCCGCGCGCTTACGGCGGCGGTGCGGGGCGGCATAACGCCGGAGATCGCGACGGCCATGCCGACCGATCTCGCGTTGGTCGTGGAACAATGGCAGGCAGCGGAGAAACGGATGCTGCTCGTGGACCCGGCCCTGCTCGCCGATCCGTCAGTCGCCGATGCGGTCGCGGCGCTAATGCCGGCGGCGGGCGGCCCCGTCGTCACGACAACGAACGGGCGGGGCGCGATTGATCTCAGCATCCTCCCCGCCGGTGGCGCGGACGCGACCGCAATGCTTGATGGCTCCGCCGGAGTGCGCGGGTTGATCGTCCTCGGCGGTGACCCGCCCGTAGATCGCGCCGAAACGCTCGTCGTCTTCGCCAGCCATCTGACGGCGGCGGCGCAGCAAGCGGATGTCGTGCTCCCCATCGCGGTAGCGACCGAGGAAGAGGGCACACTGACGAACTTCGCCGGGCGCGTGCAGCGGCTGCGGCGCGGCCCCACGCTCCCCGACAGCGTCGAACCGGCGTGGTACGCCGTCAAGGAGTTGGCGGGCGCGCTTGGCCAGCCGATCCCCGTCACATCGCCGGAGCAGGTGTGGGAGGCGATTCAGCAAAACGTTCCGGCGTACGCCGATGTCACCGAGGCGGAACTGGACGGCGTGACGCCGCCGCTGATGCAGACGATTGAACGGGAGGTCGCGCATTGAACGTGACGGGGTTCTTCCAGGCGCTGGTCGGCGCGGTGATCGTTATGCTCGTCGCGGTCACTGCCGCCGCGTACATGACGCTGATCGAGCGGCGGTTGCTCGCGCGCTTCCAGGTCCGCCTCGGCCCGAACCGTGTTGGCCCCTTCGGCTTTTTGCAGCCGCTGGCGGATGCGGTGAAACTCGTCTTCAAGGGCGAGTTCACGCCGATGGGCGCAGATCGGATTGTCTACCGCCTCGCGCCGATCATCTCGCTCGTGCTCGCCGTGTCGGGCTTTGCGCTCATCCCGATTGGTACCTACTTCGTCGTCGGCGGGCATCATGTGCCACTCGTGCTGGCGAATGTGAACATCGGGCTGCTGATCCTGCTTGCCTTCAGTTCGCTCGGCGTCTACGGCATCGTGCTTGGCGGTTGGGGATCGGGCAGCAAATATTCACTGCTCGGCAGCCTCCGCTCGACGGCGCAGATCATCTCGTACGAACTGCCGCTCGGCCTCGCACTGGCGAGCGTCATGTTGCTCGCCGGGACGACGCGGCTGACGGGAATCGTTGCGGGGCAGTCGCCAATCCCGTACATCGTCGTTCTGCCTGTTGCTTTCGTGATCTACCTGATCAGCGCGGTCGCGGAGGTGAACCGCGCGCCGTTTGATCTGCCTGAGGCGGAGACGGAACTCGTTGCGGGGTATCTGACGGAATACGCGGGCTTTCGCTGGTCGCTCTACTTTCTCGCCGAGTACGTCAACATGCTGACGGTCAGCGCGATTGCGACGATCTGCTTCCTCGGCGGCTGGAAGGGACCGTTCCTCTCCGGGCCGCTCTGGTTCGCGATCAAGATGGCATTGTTCGTTTTCCTTTTTATCTGGTTGCGCGCAACCTTGCCGCGCATCCGCTATGATCGCCTGATGCGCCTTGGGTGGGATGTCCTCCTGCCCCTCGCGATCGTCAATCTGATGGTCACGGCGCTGATTGTGGGGATTTTCAAGTAGTCGGAAGTCAGTAGTCGGTAGACGGAAGGCGGGCCTCCCTTCGTTCTGACTACCGACTACTGACTACCGATTACTGGGGGATGTATGGCACACGAGAAAAAACCGAGCCTGATGCAGGACGCCGCCGGGCTGGCAAAGGGGATGGGCACGACGCTGCGCAACTTCGTGCGCAAGCCGGAGACGATCTCGTACCCGGAGCAGCGCAAGGAAGTCGCGGCCCGCTTCCACGGACGGCATCTCCTGTTGCGCAATGAGGACGAGACAGAGCGCTGCATCGGCTGCGAACTCTGCGCCGCTGCCTGCCCGTCGCAGGCGATCTACGTCAAGGCGGCGGAGAACGACCCGGACACCCCCGTCTCGCACGGCCAGCGATACGCCGAGCGGTACGAGATCAATATGATCCGCTGCATTTTCTGCGGCTACTGCGAGGAAGCCTGCCCGGTCGAGGCCGTCGTCCTCGGCCCGTGGTACGAACTGGCGGACAGCGATCGCGACGACTTCATCTACACCAAAGATATGCTGCTCCTGAAGCCCAATGAACCCGACCCGCGCAAGCAGGTTGACGCGGGCGAGTAAAAGGTCGCAGTGATGTGGTAGACTGATGATCTACGAATGAGTAGACTGGAGTGTGTACCATGGTCAGCACAACGATCCGAATTCCGTGCGAAGTGCGCGAGCAAATCCGCCAACTCGCCGAAGAGCAACACGCTTCCATGCAAGCGATCATCGCCCGCGCGGTAGAGGAATATCGCTGGGAACAGATGATGAAGCACGCAAATGAAATCTACGCCGCGATGACTCCTAAGGATTGGGCGGAAGAAAAAGCGGAGCGCGCACTCTGGGATTGCACGTTGATGGATGGCCTCGAAGATGACGAGTACGAGTTTTGAGCACAGCAGCGAACCCAAAACCCGTACGCGGGGAAGTATGGCTGGCAATGCTGGACCCTGTTCTCGCGAATGAACAAGGTGGCGTCCGTCCCGTGGTCGTCATCTCGCGAGATTCGTTCAATCAGGGCGGGGCGGGGCTTGTGATCGCCGTTCCCATGACAACACGAGAGCGTGGGCTTGCCTTTCATGTTCCTATCGTTCCGCCCGATGGTGGATTGCGACGCCGCAGCTTTATGAAGTGCGAGGATATTCGCTCACTGAGCGTAACCCGACTCATCGAACGATGGGGGAATGTATCGCCAGATACCATGTCGGTGCTTGATGACCGGCTACGGATGATGCTCGTGCTACCATCCAATCGAGGGATAGGATTATGACGATCGTTTTCTGGCTTGTTGCCGCGCTGGCGGCACTCACGGCGGTGGGGGTGGTAACGCTCCGCAATCCGGTGCATATCGCGCTGACGCTCGTGCTCAATACGGCGTGCCTCGCGCTCTTGTATCTTTCGATGGGTGCGGAGTTTCTTGCGGTGGCGCAATTGCTGCTCTACGCGGGCGGCATCATGGTGCTCTTCCTCTTCATCCTCACACTCCTCGGGCCGGATTTGGAGGAGAGCCGGGGCAAATTCCTCGGCGAGCGCGGTATGGCAATCGGCCTCGGTATCGCCGCACTACTGATTATCGGAGCGGCGGTACTACAAGCGACCCTGCCGAAAGAGGCACCAAAGGTTCCGGCAAGCGTTGAGGCGGTCGGGACGATCCTCTTCTCCAACTATCTCTTTCCACTCGAAGTCGTCTCTGCCCTGCTACTCGCCGCCACCGTCGGCGCCGTCATGCTCAGCCGCCACGAACGCCAGGGAGAAACCGAATGAACCGCAAAGGTCGCAAAGAAGGCAAAGGGAGAGAAAGGATGAAATTCAATTTGCCGATTCTTTCTCGTTCCTCTTTGCGTCCTTCGCGCTCTTTCGGGCACCCTCTAGGCAGTATTTGCGGTTCATCTGATGTGTCTGGGGAGAATCGCTGATGTTGCCGACGAATGGGTATATCCTGCTGAGCGCGTTTTTGTTTGCGACCGGGCTGTTCGGTGTCCTGTCGCGCCGGACGCCGCTAACGCTTTTCATGGCCGTGGAACTGATGTTCAACGCAGCGAACCTCGCCCTGATCGCCTATGCACGGCGATGGGGCAACCTCGAAGGGCAGATCGTCGCGCTGTTCGTCATTACTATCGCGGCGGCGGAAGTCGTCGTCGGCCTTGCCTTGATCGTCCGCCTCTCTCAGCGTTCCTCCGTCGCCGATCCGATCACCGAGCTGGAAGCGATGCTCTCCACGGATGAATACGACCGTCCGGCGGCGGACTGACGCGGGCTACTCCGCGAAAGCATCGTACGCGATCGCCGTCACCAATCCATAGATGAGGTGGGGGATGAGATCGGTGGCCCAATCTTCAGGCGCCCAGGTGGATGGATCGCTCACGCCCGACACGCCAATCGGTACGTCACTGGCCGCCATCGCGACGAGGCCGAGGACGACCCCGGCAACGGGTACGGGAATGCGACGCAGATGTGGCCGTACCGCACCGTAGAGCGCCGCGACACCCAAGCCGTTCACGTAGCCGATCAAGGCCCCCAATCCACTCTCGCGATTCTTCTCCTCTTCCTTCTCGTCGTCACCCGTGCCAGTCGCGAGGTCAATACCGGCCTTGTCCGCGATAACGCCGACCAATTTCGCCGGGACGCTGCTTGCAGGCCTGGCGCGCACCGCCATGTCTATATAGGTGGCGATATTGAGGGCGACGGTTCCAACCGCACCCGCCGTCGTCCCTGTCAATACTGGCGATGCCATAGCACATTTCCTTTCACGGTCGCACGCATCCCGCACACCATCCGCGTGAAGCGATCGCGCGGTCGCCCATCTCACTGCAAGGTGAATACCAACGCGCATCATATCTGTTTCGGAGAACGACTCCGTACGCTTCTCCGACCACACGACAATCTCACTCCCTTGCGAAGACGCGCCGCAATCCGCGACCGCGTGGCATACTAGGGAGCAGACGGCGGGCAGCAGACAGCAGGCAGTGGGGTCGGTTCCGTTCTGTCTATTGACTACCGACTACTGACTACTGGAGGTGACAATGGAACGCACATTTATTGCGGGGATCAAGCCACCGAAGTCACGGACTGGAGCGGCGTGGTGGTGGGTTTTTCGCGAGAACGCTCTACTCGTGCAGGAAACGGATACCGGCACGACATTGCCGCATGTTGAGGAAAGTGTGTCCCTCGGCATAACGCCGCTCCGCACGCAATATCTCGGCACGTTGGGCGGCGACCATTGCTTTGCCGCCGAGGTGGGCAAAGGGACGGAGCCGCCGGAGGGGGTGCGGTTCGAGGGGTTACGCACGCTCTACGGGAGACTGCCCGACGACCTCTTCTTTCTCGCCGGGCGAGCGGTGCAGATCATTGCGTGGGATCGGACGCACCAGTACTGCGGCCACTGTGGCACGCGCACGATCTACCACAAGGTGGACCGCGCGACCGAATGCCCGCACTGCGGCCTCGTCAATTACCCACGCATTGCCCCGGCGGTGATCGTTGCCGTCGAGCGGGGCGACGAACTGCTGTTGGCACGCAACGCGAACTTCCCCGCCGCCTTCTTCAGCGTGCTCGCGGGCTTTGTCGAGGCGGGCGAATCGCTCGAAGAGACCGTCCGCCGCGAGTTACGCGAGGAGGTTCGCATCGAGGTGAAGGATATTCGCTACTTCGGCAGCCAGTCGTGGCCCTTCCCGAACTCCTTGATGGTCGGCTTCACTGCGACCTATGCAAGCGGCGAGATTTGCGTTGACCCGCGCGAAGTCGCGGAAGCGGCCTGGTTCCGCTATGACACGCTGCCCCGTGTCCCCCCAGGCCTCAGCATCGCCCGCAAACTCATTGACGCCTTTATCGAAAAACATGGCGGCACGACGGGGGACTGAAAGGACGAGCCGATGAGTGAGACAACGCGGGAAGAGCGCGTCTGGTATTCGCCCGCCGTCCGGGTGTTGAGCGTGCACCTCGGCATTGATCCCGCTACTATCAGTGGTACAGGCCGCGATGGCCGTGT